>Ga0302196_10000297_pt1 | contig 49482 bp, 50 predicted proteins | sample II_Bog_N1_3_FD_198794 | JGI IMG/M metagenome (GOLD analysis project Ga0302196, IMG submission 198794) | Peat permafrost microbial communities from Stordalen Mire near Abisko, Sweden - II_Bog_N1_3 | ecosystem: Environmental > Terrestrial > Soil > Wetlands > Peat | place: Sweden: Abisko... | reverse complement strand
GACGAAAGCGTGTTTGAGGGCGTTGATCGCCAGCTCGGTGACGATCAGGCCCAGGCTGATCGAGTCGTGCGAATTGCGGGTGCTGTCATCCACATCAACCGTCAGGGACAGCTGGCTCGGATCGCTGATCATCGAGGCGCCGATGCTGGCGCACAGCTGGTTGAAATAGTCCCTGAGCCCCACATCCTCCAGCTGGGTGGCGGCGAGCTGGCGCTGTAGAGCGGCCACCGACATCACCCGGCTGTGGGCGTCGGTCAGCACGCCGCGCCCCTCGTCCGACTGAACCTTGCGCGCACTCTGAAGGATGAGGCTGGCGATGATCTGCAGGCTGTTGGCCACGCGATGCTGCAGTTCTTGCAGCAGCACCACCTTCTCGATCAGCAGCTCATCCTTCTCCTTGAGCAGCTTGTCCTTCTGCCGCTTGGCCACGCGGGCTTGGGTGACGTCGGTCAGGGTCAATAGCAGGCGAACATTGGTCGCGTCGCCATAGCTGAGGTGGCGCGCGTTCACCACCAGCCGCCGAACGTCCCGCCCTGGCGTCGCCAGGTCCATCTCATAGGCCTCGACCTCGACCGCCCCTGAGGCCGTGGCCTGCAGCAGCGAGCGCAGTTGCCGCACGTCCCATTCGCCCGAACCCAGAGCGAATATCGGCCGACCGACCGCCCCTTTCGGATCGACCTGAAAGGCGCTGAAAAACGAACTGCTGGCCGCCACAATGTTCAGATCGCCGTCAAGTAACAGCAGGGGCGCAGTCGAAGAGGCGACGACGGCCAAGGTCAGGCCGAGGTCAGGGTTCTGGAGCGCCGGGTCCGGCGTGGGCATGCCCGTTCTTTCAGAAACCGGAGGTTCGCAGAACGAAAACCATACCCGGCGACTTGGGCGGCGATCCTGGGCCCAGCGGCGGGCGGCGCTGAGGAGTCGGATCGACGATAACCTATAACACGCCGAAGAGAGTTGGCGTTGATCTATAACGCCCGGGGCGCGAATGAACGCGATCGGACACTTCGTGGTCGTGGCGCCGGCTTAGGCGTGCTTGCGTCGGCCTGAACGGCAAGCTGGAAATCGTCTAATACCAACGGCGCTAAAGGCTGACGCCTGCGTAGTCTCTGGTTCCGATGGATCGGATGCGATCTGGCTGGTCAGTTAGGGCGTTCCAGGCTTGGCAACAGGCCTCGACGATGGCGTCGTAGTTTTCGTAAACGCGATTGGCGAGGTAGTTTTGCCTTAGGTACTGCCAGACGTTTTCCTGTGGGTTGAGCTCGGGAGAATAGGGCGGCAAGTGCAGTAGGCTGATATTGCTGGGCAGGCGCAGGCGTCCGCCGGTCTTGTGCCACCCGGCCCCGTCGAGGACGACCACGGCGTGGGCTCCGTCTTCGACCTGAGAACTGATCTCTTGTAGGTGCAGGTTCATAGCCTTGGCGTTGGCGTAGGGTAAAACCCAGGCCGCGCCGATGCCTCGGGCGGGACAGATGGCGCCGAACAGATAGGCCCACTTGTATCGCTGATCGCGCGGCGCCCGCGGGCGACTGCCGCGTTCGGCCCAGACCCGGGTCAAGGTTCCCTGCTGGCCGATGCGGGCTTCGTCTTGCCACCAGATCTCGAGCGGCTTGCCGCGTGCGGTCTCGGGCACGGCGTGGGCGATCAGATCGCTGAAGTTTTTTTATGCGCGTCCTGGGCTGAGGTGTCCTGTCCTGGATGTTGCGGGCGCACCGACAGGCGTCGAAAACCCAGCCGACGCAGCATGTCGCCCACGGAGCGCTCAGCCAGAACCACGCCAAAATGGCGCTCGATCTCGCGAGCCAGGTCGATCCTTCGCCAACGCACCAAGCCGTGCTCAGAAAGGTCCGGGCCTCGCCGCACCCAGTCAGCCACCTGGGCCAGTTGCTCGGGCGTCAGACGCGACGGCGCCCCAGGCGAACGTCGATCCGACAGCCCAGCCAGGCCCTCGGCGTTGTAGCGATGCACCCAGTCACGCAGCGTCTGACGGTCCATTCCGCAAAGCTGAGCAGCCTCCGTTCGCGAACGACCGTCCAGGATCAAAGCCAGAGCAAGCATCCGACGCGCCGCATCAGCGTCTTTGCTCCGCGACGCCGCCCGGCGAAGACCTATGGCGTCCAACTCATTTCGTGTGATCGACACCGCAACCATCAATCCCTCCGGCAAATCAGCGCCAAAGGGAATCACGCCAGCGAGATCAAGGGAATCCCCTACGAGTCAGCCGCTCACGCCGTTGGTATCAGACGGGCGCCTGCCGCTCCAACCGGGGGCCTCGGTTCGCCGGGGCTATCAGCCTGACGTGCGCTCACGCCCCGAACGGACTCTGCTCTGTGTCAGCCGCCCGCCCTGCCCCTCGCCTAAAGACGGCGAGCCGCGCCTCGGCGCCGCGCCAGATGATCAGCCAGCGCATGTCGCAGGTCCTGGGGCGCGATCTCAGACAGGGCCTCGGCCACCTGGCGCATTCTACGCCGCAGATCGTAGACCTGGTCTATTAGGGACAAGACGACGGGCAAGGCGGCTTCGTCGATTTCCAGCTGGTCGCGCAGCTCCACGATCAGCTGGACCCTGGCGACATCGACGTCATGGAATAGGAACTCGCCGCCATCGCGCTCTGGATTGACCCAGGCCTCGACGATCCAACGTTCGAGATCCTGGCGCTCCAGGCCAGACGTGCGGGCGACAACCGCGCTCAGCGTGATCATTGGTCCGTCTCCATGGCGGCGCGCGGATCGACCGCCGAGGCCGGCGTCCAATCGCGGATGAAATCGTCCAACGCCTGGTCCGGAGGGCCAATGATCACCTTGAGGGAGACGAACAGGTCTCCGGCCTCGCGTCCGCCATGGGCGGGAACGCCCCGCCCGCGCAATCGAAGTTCGGTCCCGCTATCGGCGTGCGGGGGAACCCTCAACTTCACCGGCCCTCCCGGTGTCGGCGTCTCCACGGCGCCGCCGATCACCGCTTCTCGCAGGCTGATCGGCAGCACCAGTCGGATATCCTGGCCGTCGCGGGTGAAATGGCGATGCGGGGCGATCTGGATCTCGATCAGCGCGTCGCCGGCCGGTCCGCCGTTTCGACCCGGCGCGCCATGGCCTTTGAGCCTCAGGACCTGTCCTTCCGACGTCCCCGGCGGCAGCTTGACGTCCAGGGTTCGCCCATCCGGCAAGGTCAGGCGCTGGGTGGCCCCGTTGACCGCGTTCAGAAAGCTTGTGGTCAAGGTATAGCGCTCGTCCTGCCCTCGCCGCGGGGTGTCCGCGCCCTGGCGTCGGAACATCGAGCCGAACAGATCGTCGAACTGCTCGTCGCTCCAACCACCCCCGCCGTGGTCGTAGCGTCGCCCGGCCTCGCCGTCGGCGTGCTGGCGGTAGCCCGATCGCGGGCCTTGGTCCTGGCCGCCAGCGTCGATCTCGCCACGATCAAATTGGCCCTTCTTCTCCGGATCGGAGAGCAGGCCGTTGGCGGCCGAAATCTCCTTGAACCGCGCTTCAGCGACCGCATCGCCAGGATTGAGATCGGGATGGTGTTTCTTGGCGAGCTTGCGATAGGCGCGCCGGATATCGTCCTGGCTCGCGTCACGGGCGACGCCGAGCACCTTGTAGGGATCCTCCAAATCGAACGTCCTTACTGCCCAGCGGCTTTGCCCGCGGCGCTCGCCTTCGCCGAGCTGAAGGCCAAAAGGATCCCGGCGCCGTCGTCACGCTCACCCGCTTCAGCGCCGATGTCCGGGCGGCGCAACAGGCTTTTAACCGCCCCGACCGAGGCGAAGTTCCGAACCGCGAGCCAGGCCGTCAGGCCGTTGGGCCGTTGGGCCGTTGGGCGTCTTCGACCTTGATGACGGCGCTGGGCGCGCATTCGGCCACGCTATGCGGCCCGTCTAACGTCGTGCAGGCTCGGAAAACACTCATGCGAGCGCGGCGCCGGTGAGCGACGCCGTCAGCCGCATCGGGATCTGCGCCCACCTCGGCGGGGCGCCAGGCTTTGCGCCCTCAGGGTCGGCCTTTGTCGACCGGAAATCACGGCGGTGATGGCCAGGCCGCGAACCAGCGTGGCGGTTGATCCGCTAGCGCCGCTCAAACCAGGCGATCACCTCGGCCACGTCGACGACGTCGGCATATTTGATCAGGAGGTCGGTCAGGTTGGCGTAGTGAAAGCTTTCGTGCTTGTCGGCCACGCATTCCTCCGGAACGATGGTGCGATAGCCGTGCGAGAGGCTGTCGACGGCGGTGGCGCGCACGCAGCCTGAGGTCGATCCGCCGGTGATCACCACGGTGTCGACCTTGTGCCACACCAGATAGCTGGACAGCTGGGTCTCGAAGAAGGCGCTGGGCATGCGCTTGGTGTAGACCAGATCCGGCTCCTCGACCTTCACCCGCGGGTCAAAGGCGTGCCGCTCGGAGTCGTAGCGAATGTTCTGCAGGCTGTCAGGGGTGTCGGTCCGCGTGCCCCAGACCCCGGCGTCGCCGCCGTCGGCCTTATAGGCCACCCGCGTCCAGATCACCGGCATGCCCGCCGCCCGCGCCAGGGCCGAGATCCGGTTAGTGTAGGCGATCTGGTGCGGATTGGTGACGTAGGCGCTCTTTGGAAACAGATCGGGGCGTGTATAGGCCTGCTGGAAGTCGATATTGACGATGGCAAGCCGTTCGCCGAAGCCGAAGCGAGCCCGGGCCGGATTGGCCTTGATCTCTTCGAAAATCTGTTGGGCGGTGCGCCCGTCGCTGACCATGGTCGGTGCGAACTTGAGCGGCTGGGTCATGACGGGACGTCTCACGGCAAGGGCTGGGCGCGCAGGAAATGGTCTAGTTCTATATCTTTTAGAGTCGCCCGCCGCTCCAGGCCAGAGAATTATCCCTCGCTGATCCAGCCGCCGTCGGTTCGGCCGCTTTTTTGCGCGCGGAAGTGATAGTGATAGCGGTCAGGTCGGTAGTGCGCCTCGATATACTGAACCGGCTTGCGCTTGGGGCCGCGCATGACCCGGTCGATCTTGAGCAGCGGCTCGCCGAGCGGCACGTCCAACCGTCCCGCCACGCTGGCGTCAGCCGCCACGGCGGTGATCCACTGCTCGGCCTCCTGCGCCGGCGATCCGACCTTTTCCAACAGGCTCAACATCGAACCGGTGGCCAGGTCCTCGCGGCGAAACCAGCGGGCGATCGACATTGGGACGTAGTTGATCAGATAGGAGAACGGCTCGCCGTTCAGCCGCCTCAGGCGTACCGCCCTCTGCACCGCGGTGTCGGGCTTGATCTGCAGCCGCTCGGCGACCCGCGCGCCAGCTGGGATCTCCGTCAAATCGAGCAATTCGACCTCGGTCTGCAGACCCATCCGCTGCAGGCTCTCAAGCAGGGTGTCGAACGAGCTGGCCACCAGGGGCATGACGGCGCTGCCGGCGACTGTGGTGCCGCGGCCGCGCTGGCGATGGACCAGGCCTCGGGCGGCGAGCTCGTTCAGCGCCCGCTTGACGGTGATGCGCGAGACGCCGAGCAGCTTGGCCATCTCCTGCTCGCCGGCGAGCAGGGCGCCGACCTCCAGGCGTCCGGAAACGATCCGCTCTCGCAGCATCAGGTATATCTGATGGTAGAGCGGGGTCGGCAGACTTTCATCGACCAGGTCGGGCGCAAGCTTGTGTTTGTTGGCCATCGGCTTTTGGGGTTTGTCCTATCCGCCGCCAGCTTGAACCGGGCGGGCCGTGGTCATCAACAGCACATAGATCACAAAGGCCAGCCCCACGCCGACGAACCAAGCGTAGTCATAGACGCCGGTCCACAGGGGACCCACGCTCGAAAAGGTCGCTGGGGCCGCGCTATGCAGAAAGCCCGGCAGATTGACCAACACTGGAACCGCGAAGGCGATCAGCGCGCGTGGGTTCCAGCCCTTCAGGTAGCGATAGACACCGTCGGCCCTGTAGAGCGCCTCCGCCGAAATTTGCGTTCGCCGCACGATCCAGTAGTCGGCGATCATGATTCCCGCGATCGGTCCCAGAAGCGCGCCGTAGCCGGTCAGCCAGACCAATATATAGCCCTGGGTGCTGGAGAGCAGCTTCCACGGCATGATCAGGGCGCCGATGGCGACGGTGATGTAGCCGCCGGTCCGGTAGGAGATCCGCCGCGGCCAGATGGCCGAGAAATCATAGGCCGGTCCGACCATGTTGGCGGCGATGTTCACCGAGATGGTGTCGATGGTGATGATCAGCAGGCCGATCATCACCCCGATCCCGCCGATATGGCCTGACAGCGCCACCGGATCCCAGATCGCCTTGCCATAGATGATAACGGTGGCCGAGGTGACGATGACGCTGACCAGGGCCAGGGCGGCCATCGGCCCCGGCAGGCCGAGCGCCTGACCGATGACCTGGTCACGCTGGGTGCGGGCGAACCGGGTGAAGTCGGGAATGTTCAAGGCCAGGGCGCCCCAGAAGCCTGACATGGCGGTGAACAGCGGCCAGAAGGTGGTCCAGAACTGGCCGTGCTTGGCGCCGCCGGGTCCGAAGGCCGACGGCGTCGCCATGATCGGCCCAAGCCCGCCGGCGGCTCTCAGCGCCCACCAGACCAGGGCGATACAGACCACCACCTTCAACGGCGCGGTCCAGGTCTCCCACTTGCGGATGGCCTCCAGGCCCTTGAACACAAAGAACAGCTGGGCAAGCCAGAACACGATGAAGGCGATCAATTGGCCCGGTCCGATACCCAGCCAGGGCAGCGGCGCGCCCTCCAGATTGCGATGCAGAATCACGCCGGTGAGGGCAAGCAAGGTGCTGCCGCCGATCCACGTCTGGATGCCGTACCAGCCACAGGCGATCAGCGCGCGGGCCAGGGCCGGCAGTTTGGCGCCCTGCACCCCGAACGAGCTACGCACCAGGACGGCGAAGGGCACGCCATAGCGAGAGCCGGCATGGCCGATGAGCAGGATCGGGACCAGCACCACCAGATTGCCCAGGAGCACGATGCCCACCGCCTGCAGGGCGGACATGCCCTGGGCCAGCATGCTGGCGGGGATCAGATAGGCGGGCACCGCGATGACCATGCCCAGCCACAGGGCGGCGAAATGGTACCATCGCCAGGTTCTCTGGGCCGCCTCGACCGGCGCCAGATCCGCATTGCCCAGACCGCTATCCGCCCCCGTCATGAGCCCCCGCCCTAAGCTACAAACCGCGCATCATAGGGGCTAGGGATCGAGGCTCACCAGTTCGACGAGGACATTGTCCGGTGCGCGGACAGTCGCCGCAGTGCAACCTTGATATATAACGCCTTTTCTCGGCTGGGGGGACCGGATCGACCTGAATCCGACGGCGTCCAAGGCGGGATGGGCCAGGGTCACCATGCAGATCCCGGGGGGCAACTCGCCCTCGCCGCATCCGCGCGCCGCCGCTTCGTCCGGATACTGATCGAATTCCAGGAACACGTCGAGGTCATCGCCGGCGGTGGCGATCCGGTGGCGGGTCTCCAAGGGCAGGTCGAAGGCGCGCGACAGCATGGTGTAGCGGATGGCGACCTCAGGCTGGACCGCAAGACCGAGCGCCTCGCTGAACCAGGCGCGGGACACCGCCAGGTCGGAGCAGGCCAGGACCAGGATGAACAGCCGGTCGATCAGGCTCTGGGCCTGGGCCAGCCGCACGCCCTTGGGCTGGCTGCGGATCTGGGTCAGGTAGACGATCTCGTCGTCCGGCCCACGCACCTGCATCGGAAAGATCTCCGGCATGCCATCCAGCTCGCGCGGCGGTCCGATCACCGTGAACGGCGAGGCCTCCATCCGGTCGGCCACGGCCAGGGTGTCGGCGACGCAAATCTCCAGCGCCGCCCAGCCAAAGGTGCGCAACGGCCGATAATCAGCTGGCGGCTCGGCCTGAACGAACCGCAGGAACACCTCGGCGCCGGAGGCCGGCTGGCAGACCACGCATCGCCGCCCCTCCATCGCCGGCGCGCCCCAGCTGCCCGCCAGATCGGCGTCGATCTCGCCGCGCTCGACGACCTGATAACCCAGCCATTCGACATAGCGGGCCGCGGTGGCGTCCGAATCAGACACGGCCAGGGTGGCGGCGCGCAGCAGGTTCACCCGGCGGCGTCCGCGCGCAGTTCAACGGCGACTTCTTCTGAATAGAGATCACCGGCCGCGCTGGCGGCGACCGCCTCGCCCTCCTGCTGGACGATGCGCAGCACACGGGCCAGATATTCCTGGATCCACAGCCCACGCTCGGCGGCCTGGGCCGCGGTCGGGATAAAGCCTTCGATCGCCTCACGGCTGACGATTCCGCGCGCCTCCAGCAGGCGCTCCAGGGTGTCGATCCGCTCGCGCGCCACCGCCAGTTCCTGCACGGCGGCCATGGTGATCGCGAGGACGCGCTCGACCTCGGCGTCCAGGAAATAGGGACGCTTGCCGGCGGGCTTGCGGCCTGCCTGCGCCAGGGCCAGACTGACGCTCATTTTTCCGCTCCCACCAGCCGCCAGGCCGCCTTGCGTCCGAAGTCCTCGACCTTGTCGTCGGCCGCGGCCGGAAAGATGTCGCGCGCGTCGGCGCTGACCTTGTCGTGGATCAACCGGGAGCGATCAAAGCCCGCCTCGACGAAACAGGCGTCGAGGTCGATCTCGTGCAGCGTGCTCCAGAACGGCTCGTTATTGTAGAAGGCGTCCCAGTCGCGCATCGCCTGCTCATAGAGCGGCATGGCCGGGGTATATTGCGGCTGCTCAACGTGCAGCACCACCCCGCCGGGGCGCAGCAGGCGGTGGGACTGCGCGAAGATCGCCTGCATCGAGCTCAGCGACAGCTCATGCAGGAACATGGTGGTCTGGATCCAGTCGAAGGAGCCATCCTCGAACATCGGCAGGTGGGTGGCGTCCGCCTGAACGAAGCGGACATTGTCGATCCCCAGCGCCTTGGCCCGCGCCAGGCCGTAGCGCAGCATCGGCGCGCCCACGTCGAGGGCGATCACCTCGGCGTCGGGGAACGCAGCGGCGATCGGCAGCACGTTGTGGCCCAGCGTCGCCCCGATATCGAGAATCCGCCGCGGCTTGAAGCCGGGCTTTTCGCGGCGGACCCAGTCGACGATCGCCCGGCCGCCGCCATCGGACCAGCGGCCCAGCAGGCCGCCGGTGGTGATGAACAGGCCGACATCATAGTTGGCGCCGGCCGAGACGTCGCCCTCGATCAGCTCGGTGTGATAGCTGCCGGCCATGCAATGGTGATCGACGGCCGAGACATAGCGCGGGATCGGCAGGGCGGGATCAAGCGACAGGCGCGGATCGTCGCCGATGATCGCCTCGGCCTGCGCCGCCAGCTCCTCGGCCTGACGCAGGGCGATCCAGCGGCCGGCCTGCTGGCGCTGCTCCATCGTCGCGCGGCGCAGGGCCGACCAGGTGTTGAACATCGGATCGCCGAGCAGCGCCTTGCGCACCTCGTGCCGATCGCGGGGCGCTCGGCCATGTTTGGCCTCGAACGCTGGCTTGACCCGTCGCTCCCAGGCGGTCTTGACCGACGGCGCCACGTTCATCGCCAGGTGCCGGTTCAGCTGAGCCAGGAAGTTGATCCGGGCCACATCGTCGTGGGTCGTCTCAGGAAAGATCCCGTGGCGGCCAATCACGCGGGAATCCGGCAGGCCGTCATAGGCTGTGGCGGCGGCTGTGGGGCTCGGCGTCGCTGCAGTTCCGTCCACCTTGAGCCTCCTTGCAAAAAGGTCGCCCCGTTACGCGACCTCGATTGCCTGAAAATGATATAGAGTTATACCATTGTCGAGAGCCCGGCGAAAGCGCCGCGGAGGGGAGCTGATGGCGAGCACACGGATCATAGCACTGTTCAACCTGAGACCGGGCGTCAAGGTTTCGGACTACGAGGCCTGGGCGCGCAGCGTCGATCTGCCCACCGTTAACGGCCTGCCGTCGATCCGCAAGTTCGAGGTGTTCAAATCCACAGCCCTGCTCGGCTCCGATGAAAAGCCGCCCTATCGCTATATCGAGATCCTCGACATCCGCGACATGGGCCAGTTCGGCGAGGACGTCGCCACGCCGGTGATGCAGGCGGTGGCCAAGGACTTCGGCGGCATGGCCGAGGTCACCTTCATCGTGACCAAGAAGATCGGTTGGAAGCGGAACAAGGCCTGACGCCCATGGGACAGTTCACCGGCAAGACCGCCGTCGTCACCGGCTCCGGCCGCCGCGCCGGCTTGGGCGAGGCCATCGCCCGCCGATTGGCCGCCGACGGCGCGGCGGTGGTGATCTCCGATATCGGCGGCTCGCGCGACGCCTCCACCCCCGACGCGATGATCGGGGCCACCGACGAGATGGAGGCGATCGCCGCCGAGATCCGCGCCGAGGGCGGGGCCGCCTCGACCTGCGTCTGCGATGTGCGCGACGAGGGCCAGGTCGGCGCCCTGGCTGACCATGCGGTTAAAACCCACGAATCCCTCGACATCTGGGTCAGCAACGCCGGCATCGGCTACATCATGAAGCCGCTGCTGGAGGTCAGGCCGCAGGACTGGCGCGCCGTGATCGACGTCAACCTGACCGGCGCCTTCCTGGGCCTGCAGGCGGCGGCGCGGGTGATGATCGAGCAGGGGCGCGGGGGACGGATCATCAATATCGCCTCCCAGGCGGCCAAGTCCGGCTTCATCCACGCCCAGGCCTACACCGCCTCCAAGCATGGGCTGGTGGGTCTGGTCCGCTCGGCCGCGATCGAGCTGGGGCCGCACGGGATCACCGTCAACAATGTCTGCCCCAACCATGTCACCACCGGCCTGGGCGCCTGGCAGAACGAATATTTCGCCAAGGTCACCGGCGCGGCCTCGGTCGAGGACTATCTGGCCAAGATGGCGGCGCGCATTCCCTTGCGCCGGGCCGGCCTGGTCGACGACACCGCCAACGCGGTGGCCTTCCTGTGCTCGGACCAGGCCAGCTACATCACCGCCGAGAGCATGAACGTCTCCGGCGGCGAGGAGCCGCATTGACGGCCGTCGCGGCGCCGTCACCCGAGGGCGCGGCCGGCGCCCTGGTCGATCACGCGCTCGGCCTTCAGTGGCGTGATCAGTCCGCCGCAGCCCAGACGGCGGCCAAGACCTTTCTGCACGACACCCTCTGCGTCGGCGTGGCCGGCAGCCGCGCGCCCAACGCCGACGCCATCCTGAGCGTGGCCCGCGCCTGGGGCGATGGCGGGACATCCACCGTGCTGGGGCGGCCGGGCCTGACCCTGCCCGCGCCCTCGGCGGCCTTCGTCAACGGCTTCCAGATTCACTGCCAGGAGTTCGACTGCGTGCACGAGCCGGCGGTGCTGCATCCGATGGCCACCGTCCTCGCCGCCCTGCGCGCCGAGTCCGAGCGGGGTCAGGCCTATGCCGGCGATGATTTCCTGGCCGCGGTGATGGCGGGGGTCGATGTGGCCGTGGCCCTGGGGCTGGCCGCGACCACGCCGCTGAAGTTCTTTCGTCCGGCGACCGCCGGCGTGTTCGGGTCGGTCGCCGCCCTGGCCCGCCTGCGCGGCCTGGATCGCGCCACCACGCTCGACGCCTTCGGCTACGCCCTGGCCTTCGCCTCGGGCACCATGCAGGCCCATGTCGAGGGCAAGCCCGCCCTGCCGGTCCAGGTCGCCGCCGCGGCCCGCTCGGCGCTCGTGGCTGTCGATCTTGCCCTCGCCGGATTGAAGGGGGCGCAGCATTCGATCGATGGTCCGTTCGGCTATCTGAGCCTGTTCGAGACGGGCTTCGATCTGGACCGGATTCTGCCCCCGCTGGCCCAGACCCGGCGCATCACCGAGGTCAGCTGGAAGCCGTTCCCCACCGGCCGCGCCGCCCAGGGCGGCCTGGTTGCGGTCGCCGAGCTGATCCAGCGCCACCAGCTCAAGGCGGGTGACGTCGAGGCCCTGACCTTCCGCGCCCCGCCGCTGATCCAGCGGCTGGTCGGCCGGCCGGCCAAACTAGGCATGGACGTCGCCTATGCGCGGCTTTGCCTGCCCTGGTTGGCGGCGGTGGCCCTGACCCTGGGCGAGGTCGGCCTGGCCGATTTCACCCCGCAGCGGCTTGGCGATCCCGAGATCCTGGCCCTGGCCCAGCGCATCGTCGTCGTCTCCGACGACAGCGCCGATCCGGCGGCCTTCGTGCCGCTGGAGGCCGCCTTGCGCACCCGCGCCGGCGCGACCCTGCATGCCCGCGTCGACGCCATGCTCGGCGCCCCGTCCAATCCCCTGACCCACGCCCAGCACATGGCCAAGGCCCTGCGCTGCCTGGAGCGCGCTGGCCTGGGTGCGCTGCACCAACGCTTGTGGGCGGCGGTGTCGAGCCTCGATCAGGCGTCCGACGTCGGCGCGGCCCTGTCGATGGCCGCGCCCGCATAGCGGACAGACGCGCAGCGCGCGCCGCCACCCCCGTCCAATTCAGCGAGGTTGCGGCCTCGCACCCAAGGAGACCCACCATGAGAGCCTATCAGATCGGCGACCAGCAAGGCCTGGAGTCGCTGACCCTGGTCGAACGTTCTGCACCGGAGTGCGGGTCCGGCCAGGCCCTGGTCCGCGTCCTGTCCATGTGCCTCAACCATCGTGACCTGAACGTGCTCTCTGGCCAATATGGCGCAAGGCGGCCGGCCGAACGCACCCCCGGCTCCGACGGCGTGGGCGAGGTCATCGCCGTGGGCGCCGGCGTGACCCAGGTCAAGGCCGGCGACCGGGTCACCTGCGGCCATTTCGTCACCTGGCTGGACGGCGCCTTCACCCCTGCCGCCTTCGGCGTCGATGTCGGGACCTCGGTCGACGGCTGGCTGGCCGAGCAGCTGGTGGTTCCCGCCGCGGCCCTGGTCAAGGCCCCGGCGAGCCTCAGTAACGCGCAGGTCTCGCCCCTGCCCTCCGCCGGCCTGACCGCCTGGAACGCCCTGGTCGAGGTCGGCAAGATCAAGGCTGGCGACCTGGTCCTGGCCCTTGGCACCGGCGGGGTGTCGATCTTCGCCCTGCAGATCGCCAAACTGCACGGCGCCAAGGTGGCGATCAGCTCGTCCAGCGACGAAAAGCTCGAGCGCGCTCGTGCGCTGGGCGCCGACTACACGGTCAACTACGCCACCCGCCCCGACTGGGCCGCGGCCCTGGCCGAGGCGACCGGCGGTCGCGGCGCCGACATCATCGTCGAGACCGGCGGCGGCGCCACCCTCAGCCAGTCGATCGTCGCCGCCGCGCCCAATGGGCGGATCGTGATCATCGGCTCGCTGTCGGGCGGGTTCGCGGTGGAGCTGCCCAACTTCGCCAGCCTGATCGGCAAGAACCTGGTGATGAAGGGCATCGCCGCCGGCAACCGCCGGATGCTCGACGACCTGATCAAGGCGGCCGAAGCCGCCCGTTTGACCCCGGTGGTGGACAAGGTCTTCGCCTTCGACGAGGCGCCCGCCGCCTACGCCCATCTCAAGGCCGGCGGCCATATGGGCAAGGTGATGATCCAGGTCGGCGAGGGCTAGAGCATGAGCGGCCTGTTCAAGCAGTCGGGCTATGACGAGGACAGCCGGATGGGGTTTGGAGTCCGGCCCGCCGTCGTGGTGGTCGATTTCCAGCGCGCCTTCACCGATCCGGCCTTTCCCCTGGCCCAGTCAGCCCATGTGCAGCGGGCGGTGGACAACACCGCCGTGCTGCTCAAGGCCGCTAGGGCCGCGGGCGCGCCGATCGCCCACTCCTACACCGCCCACGCGTCAGAGCGCGACGCGCCGCATTGGAAGGTCAAGGTGGTGACCGAGTTGTTCCGCCATGGCTGGGCGGGCTGCGAGCTGGACCCGCGCACCTATGACCCGAGCTACGACGCCATCTATTGCAAGGCCGCGCCGTCGATCTTCTTCGGCACCTCGGTGGCTTCGTTCCTGGCCAAGGAGGGGGTGGATACGGTGTTCGTCACCGGCTGCACCACCTCGGGCTGCGTGCGCGCCTCGGTGATCGACGCCTTTTCCTATGGTTTTCGAGTGATGGTCCCGGAGCCCTGCTCCGGCGATCAGGAAGAGGCGGCGCACAAGGCCAACCTGCTCGACGTCGCCCGCCGCTACGCCGACGTGCTGACCATGGAGGAGAGCCTGGCCTATTTCGCCGGCGTCGCGCAGGCGAGGGCGACCGCGAACGCCTGAGGTTGGCTTCACGATCCGCCTGACACCTTCCTGACTCGTCATCCCGGTCGGAGCGGCGCAGCCGCGCAGCGCCGGGAACCAGGGCCGCATCCGTGAGCGTTGGCCACCCGTGCCCCCACGTGCGAGGTCCGGACTCCATCCCCCTGGATCCCGGCTCTTCGCTACGCTCCGGCCGAGATGACGAACAGGGGTTGCATCGCGCTCGAGCCTCAAGCGCCTGACGATCAGTTCTTCGGCGCGGTGTCGTCGGTCCAATTACGCCAGTCGCGGGTGACGAACACCTCGTCGATCAGGGTGCGCTGGAAGCACTTGTCCTGCTTGAACCACTGCCAGGTGCGGGCGCGCAGTTTGCGGTCGGCGGAATTCTGGATCATCTCATAAAGATACAGGTCCGGCTCACCCTTGCGGGTCCAATTAAGGCAGGTGGAGCGTCCGTAGTCGTCCGGCTGCATGGCCGCGGCCCAGCCGGTGATCAGGTCATTGTCCCACCAGATGCGGCCGTTCTCATACCAGGCCGGGAAGTCGCGCACCTCGGTGCGGCCGTCTTCCCAGAAATAGTGGTTGGTCTGGTGGTAGCCGAACTTGCCGTCGTCGACGATGCGGCAGATCAGGCGCGAGCGATGCTGGTCGATCAGGGCGCCGGTGTTGGCGTCGTAATAACGATACCAGCCCTCCCAGACGCCTTCATTGCTGGCCAGCAGCGGCATGGCCTCGCGCAGCGACAGCGACGGACTCTCAGTCATGGCCTTGATCTTTCCTCAAACTTCCAAGTCAGGTTGCAAATTGACGATGACCTTGCCCATCGAGCGACCCGACAGCAGGTGTTCGACGGCGTCATAGACGTGGGCCAGCCCGTTGAAGGCGGTGGCGTCAAAGGTGATCTTCAGCTGGCCGGACCGGTAGAGCTCGAACAGCGTCTCGCGCGCCGCCGGCCAGCGGGGGGTGAGCAGGCCGTTCATGAACCCCCGCACGGAAGCGGCCTTGTAATAGAGCTTGTGCACGATCCGCGGCGCGGTGACGATCTCCGGCCGGCCTTCCAGGTCCTGGGCGGCGCCGGCGGCGACCAGCCGCCCGTGCTGGGCGAGGTTTTCGAGGAAGCCGTCGAACACGGCGCCGCCGACGGTGTCGATGGCCACGTCGATGCGATTGTGAAATTCCTCGGCGAGGATCTCTCCGACCGCCTCGCTTCGATAGTCGATCACCCGGTCGGCGCCCAGTCCGCGGACGAAGGCGCACTTGGTCGGACCGCCGCAGACGGCGATCACATAGCAGCCGCGCAGCTTGGCCAGCTGCACCAACAGGTGGCCCAGCCCGCCGGCGGCGGCGGAGATGGCCACCACCTCGCCGGTCTTGGCCTCGCCCACATCCAGGGCCAGCAGCGCCGAGACCCCGGTCGAGGCCAGGGCCAGCCACTCGCGCTCCGGCCCCGGGACCTTGGCGAAGGTGGCGGCGTCGGCGATATTGACCTCGCGATAGCCGCCGCCGAAGCGGACCGTGGCGGCGGCGTCGCCGACCGCGAAGCCCTCCACCCCTTCGCCGACCGCCTCGACGACGCCGATGGCCTCGACCCCTGTCAGCGTCGGTGGGGCGATCCTGACATAGTCGACGGCGTTGCGGGCGATCTGGGTGTCAAAGATGCCATTGACCCCGCACCAGGCGTTGCGCACGCGGATCTCGCCCGCGCCGGGGTCGCGGACCGGAAGCTCGACGATGTCGGCGGCCTGGCGGAAGGACGGGGCGAACCGCTCCAGGCGAAGGGCGCGATAGCTCGTCACGACGGGCGTTTTGTCTGGCCGCCCAGACCCAGGCCGCCCGGATTGAGCGCGCCGGTGGGATCGAGCGCCGCCTTGATCGTCTCGACCAGGGACCAGGCGGCGGCGTCGCGGCTCTCCCGGTAGGGATAGCTGCGGCCGATCTGGAAGTGACCGCAGCCCAGGCGCGCGCAGATCTCGATCACCCGACGCCTAGCCTCAGCGACCACCGCGGTGGCCTCAGGGTTGTCGGGCAACACCGGCAGGCGCGCCAGATGCTGCGGCTCGACCGCGCCGCTGATCAGGGCGTTGCGCGCCTCAGGCCAATAGAACACCGGCTCGATGATCAGGGCGTTGGTCGACAGGCTGGTGAACAGATAGCCGACATAGATCCCGTGCGCCTCGAAGCGCGGCGCCAGCTCGGCGAACAGGGCCTCGACCTGCGCGAACAGCACCGGCGCCTGACGCATCGACGCCACGCCATGCACCGGCGCCCAGCGCTCGCCCTCGGGACCGAGCATGCTGTTCAAGGGCGGAAACGGATTGGCGCGGATCACCTTGGCGATGGTGTTCTCAACCTCGCGGCCGCCGCGGGCCTTGACGATGGCGCGCACCGCCTCGAGGTCCTCGGCCACCCCGGTCCTGGAGCGGCCTTCGCAGATGATGTGCACCGAAAAATCGTCGGCGCCGATGAAGTCGCGCCCGCCCATGGCGATCTTGGCGGCGCTCATCAGGCCCTTGCCCAAGGACTTCTCCTTGGCGATCACCGAACCCAGCACCTTGACGTCGGCGGTCAGCGACGCGCGCTTCATCCGCACCTTGGACAGGCCCGGATCGAAGCCGCACATCTCGCTGGCCAGGCCGGCGCGGGCGACCTCGGCCATGGCCGACAGCATCTCGGCGCCGGTGGCGAAGACAAACGAGGCGTAGGCCTCATGGGCCGGCCGGCGCATCAGCCGCAAGGTGACCTGCGCCTTGATCCCGAAGGCGCCGTTGTCGCCGCAGAACAGACCCGCCAAGTCCGGGCCGTAATGGCGATAGAAGGGCTTCTCACCGCCCGCGCCGGTCCGCAGCACCCGGCCGTCGGCCAGCACCATAGTCAGGGCCACCACACTCTCGCTGGAGGTGCCATAGTGGCCGGCGCCGAACATGGCGTTCAGCTGCGACAGGCCGCCGCCGACCGTCGAGGTCAGGCCCGACATCGGCCCCCAGAACGGCGTGCGCAGGCCTTTCGGGGCCAGGGCGGCGTCGAGATCGGCCCAGGTGCAGCCGCCCTCGACCGTCACCGTCATGTTCTCGGCGTCGATCTCGAGAATGCGGTTCATCCGCGACATATCCAGCGACACCGTCCGATCCGAGACCGGGACATAGCCGCTGGTGTAGCTCATCCCGGCGCCGCGCGGCGCGATCGCGTAGCCGGCGGACGAGGCGGCGGCCACTGTGCGCGCCAGATCGTCGATCGACCGGGGGGCGACCACCAACTCGACCGTGGCGTCGGCGATGCTCCAGATGTCCTGGCTGTGCAGGCGCCGCTGGTCCAGGTCGGCGCTGACGCCGTCAGGTCCGAGGAGTTGGAGGAGGATGGCCTTGAGGGTTTCAGGGTCCTGGCCGGCGGGCCGATCGGCCACCGTCGTTGCTGGTTCCGCCATAAGCGCACTGTCCTTGATCGCCATCGTCCGGGTGGCCGCAAAAAGACTAGCCCAGGCCACCGGGGCGGCGCTGGATGGCCGGTCAGGTGTCCGCATGGCGGACATAGGGCGCCCCAGGCTTGCCGCCGGCCCGTGACCGATCGCCACTTGGACTTAGCATCATCCGAAGGAGCGACTATGCGCCAATCCAGCTATGCTGAGTTCAAGGCTGGGTGGCCGGTGGTGCTGTCCTCGATGCTCGGCATCGGCCTAGGCCTGTCGCCCCTACCCTTCTACACCACCGGCGTGATCGCGCCCTTCCTGATCAAGGCGTTCGGCTGGAAGATCGGCCAGATCATGGGCGGCATCACCGTGACCACGGCGGTGGTGCTGTTCGCCGGCCCGGCCGCTGGCTTCCTGGCCGTGCGCTATGGCGCGCGCAAGGTAGCCCTGACCTCGCTCGTGCTGTTCTCGCTGACCTTCATGGCCTTCTCGCTCTCCAATGGCTCGCTGACGCTCTACTACGCCACCTGGGCGATGGCTGCGCTGCTCGGGGCCGGCACCTTGCCGATGACTTGGACGGTGGCGGTCAATCAGCGCTTCGATCGCCGCAAGGGCCTGGCCCTGGGCGTCTCGCTGATGGGTACCGGGCTGTTCGGCTTCTTCTCCAAGCCGCTGCTGGCCTGGATGACCCACGACTTCGGCTGGCGCGGCGCCTATATCGGCCTGGGCCTGCTGCCGCTGCTGATCGCCTTCCCGGTCGGCCTGTTCCTGTTCTTTGAAAAACCGGTCGACAAGTCCCCACACGCCGTCGCCGAGCCGGTTAAGCCGGGGCTTACCTTCGCCGAGACCATCCGCGAATGGCGCTTCTGGCTGATCGCCCTGATCCTGGTGCCGGTGTCCTTCGCCCTGGCCGGCCCGATCCCGAACATGGAAAACATCCTCAAGACCGCCCACTTCGGCGCGGCCCAGATCGTGCAGCTGACCTCGCTGATCGGGCTGTCGGCGCTATCGGGGCGGCTGGTGGGCGGCTGGCTGCTCGACCGGTTCTGGGCGCCGGCGGTGGCCCTGGTGATCCTGGGCTCGCCGGGCCTGTCCTGCTTTCTGCTGGCCCAGCCGACCTTGGCGCCATCGGCGGCGATGATCTCGATCGTGCTGATCGGCTTCGCCGTCGGCGTCGAATACGACCTGATGGCCTTCCTGGTGGCCCGCTATTTTGGCATGCGCGCCTATACCGCCATCTATGGCGTGCTCTACGTGTTCTTCTCGATCGGCGCCGGGGTCGGGCCGCTGGTGTTCGGCTGGTGCTTCGATCGCACCGGCTCCTACCGACTGGTGCTGGACTTGGCCTTCGCGGCGCTGATCGTCAGCGGCTTGGTGCTGCTGGCGCTGGGCCGCTATCGCTATCGGCGTCAGCCGGACGCGGTGTTCCCCGCCGCCGCGGCCCCGGCCGCCGATCCGCCAGCGATCATCCCCAGCGTCACCGCCTCGCACAGCCCCATGGCTGGCAAATAGCCCCAGAACGACGGCCCTGAGACCCCGCGAGCCGAGCCGCCGCCGGCATAGAGATTGGGCAGGGCCGAGCCATCGGCGCGCAGCACGCGGGCCTGGCGGTCGATCTGCAGCCCGCCTTGGGTGTGATAGAGCGCGCCCCGCACCTTCAGCGCCCTGAACGGCGCCGAGGGCGGCGGGTCGGGCGACCAGCGGCGTCCGAAGGCGTCCGCTCGCCCCTCAGCATGGGCGGCGGCGGCCTCGGCGAGGGTCGCCTGCAGCGCCGCTTGTGGCACGCCGATCGCCTGCGCCAGTTCGGCGACCGTGGCCCCCGCCTTGGCGGCGTTCAGCGCGATCAGCTGCACGGTCTCGGGAATATAGCCGCAGCGCGCCTCGATCGCCGCGTCGAACACCACCCAGGCCTGGCCGCCAGGCTGGGCCAGCACCGGATGGACCACGCCAGCGATGTCCTCGGACTCATCGACGAAGCGCGCCCCGTCCCGATTGACCATCAGCCCGCCCTCCACGACCACCCCCGGCGGGACGCTGATCCCCTGGGGGTCGGTGAGCATGCCGTAGCCCTGATAGGCGCCCATGTCGGCCAGGCCGGCGCCCAGGCGCTCGCCGAAGATCATCGCGTCGCCCTGTGCGCCCTCATGGCCGTTGTAGAGCGCGGTGGCGGCCTCGGGCATGAACCGGCGGACCATCGCCGCGTTGCCGCCAAAGCCGCCCATGGCGAAGATCAGCGTCTGGCAGCCGATCCGCTCGCGGCCGCCGTCGGGCCGGGTCAGTTCGACCCCCAGCACGCGTCCGGTCTCGTCGGCGAATACCTCGTCCAGCGTCGCGCCCAACAGCACGTCGACGCCCTGCGCCTCGATCCGCGCATGCAGCAGCTGCAACAGATCCCCGCCGCTCTGCCCCAGCCAGCCATGCACCCGCGCGCGGCTGTGCCCATAGGCGGCGCGAAACCGCACATCCAGTTCGTAGGGCAGGTCATGGCGCTCGATCAGCCAGTCGACGCAGCGGCCTGCATTGTCGGCGATGGTGCGGGCCAGGACCGGATCGGTCAGACCCCGGGTCTTGGCCATGATGTCGGCGAAATAGAGATCAGCGTCGTCGTCGACGATCCCGGCGGCGCGTTGGGCCTTAGTCCCGGCCGCGCAGATCAGGCCCTGGGACATCGAGGTGGTGCCGCGGGGAACGAGGTCGCGCTCGATCAGCAGCACCTCGGCCCCCGCGTCGCGCGCGGCGAGGGCCGCGACCGCTCCGCAGGCCCCGCCGCCGGCGACCAGCACCGGAACGCTGAACTCGAAGTCGGGCGTCTCGGCCATCAGCGGAACACCGGCGGGCGCTTGGCGTGGAAGGCGGCCAGGCCCTCGGCGAAGTCATCGCCCTCCACGGCGTCGGCGAACCAGCCGCGGGTCTCCTCGCTGTCCTCGGTCGCCCCATGCTCGACCATGTCGACGACCTGTTTGGCGTGGCGGATCGACCAGGGCGAGGCGGCGCTGATCGAGGCGACCAGGGCGCGGACCGCGGCGTCCAGGCCCTCCGGCGGATGGACCTGATCGACCAGGCCCTGGGTCAGGGCCTGCGGCGCCGGGACCAGGGCGCCGGCGAACAGCATGGTCTTGGCGGCGGAGGCGCCGACCGCCCGCACCAGCCGACGCGTGTCGGCCAGACTGTAGATCAGGCCAAGCTTGGCCGGCGGCGCGCCCAGCCGGGCGTCGGCCGCGGCGATGCGGATGTCGCAGGCCAGGGCGATGGCGAGGCCCGCGCCGATGCAGTAGCCGTCGATCTGGGCGATGACCGGCTTGCCCAGACTGGCGATGGCGCCCGTCGCCGCCTCTAGCAGTCTGCCATAGCCCAGGGCGCTGTCGCGGTTGGCGAACACCGTGTCGAATTCGACGATGTCGGCGCCGGAGGCGAAATGGCCGCCTGCGCCGGCGATGATGACCACGCGGATCGCTGGATCCTGGACCAGTTCGCTCATCACTGTCGGCAGGTCGCGCCAGATGGCCAGGTTCAGGGCGTTGCGCGCCGCCGGCCGGTTGAGGGTCAGCCGGGCGCAAGGTCCGTCAAGGCTGAGCAGCAAGGCTCCGTCGGCATAGCTGGTCATCATCGCCCCCGGCCCGCGCGCGATCGATGACGCGGCGCGCTCATCGAGCTTACGCCGCCGTGTAGGGTTGGGAACGCGCGAAATGCTCAGCGATCGCCAGTCGGGTGGCGATCCAGACCCCGTCCTTGGAGCCGACATGCTGCAGGAACCGCTCGAACGCCGCCGCGCGGCCTGGGCGGCCGATGATGCGCAGATGCACGCCCAGCGACATTAATCGCGGCGTCGCCGCCCCCTCCGCATGCAACAGGTCAAAGCTGTCGACCGCATAGTCCAGCCAGTCACGCGCGGTGTAGCCGGGATGCGGCCACATCTTCATGTCGTTGGTGTCCAGCTGATAGGGCACCACCACGATCGGCTGTCCGCCCGGCGCGTCCCAGAACGGGGCCTCATCGGAGAAGTCGTCCATGTGATAGGCGAAGCCCTCTTCCGCCAGCAGCCTGCGGGTGTTGTCAGTGCTGAAATAGCGGCTCAGCCAGCCCTTGGGCCTTTGTCCGGTGGTCGCCTCGATCGAGTCGGCGGATTGGCGGATGAACGCGCGCTCCTGGGCCTCGTCCATCTTGTGCTGGAAGCGCCAGCGATAGCCGTGGCTGCAGGCCTCGTGGCCGGCGGCGGTGATGGCGCGGGCCAGATCCGGCGCCGCCTCCAGCGCCTGGCCGCACACGGTCCAGGTCGAGGCCATGCCGTGACGCTGCAGCATGGCCAGCACCCGCGGGCCGCCGACATTGATCCCGAACTGGTAGTTGCTCTCATTGGCGTAGTTGCGGATCGGGTCCTTGACGAACATGCCCAGTTCGTCGACCGCCTCCATGCCGTTGTCGCCGCGCACGATCGAACGCTCGGAGCCCTCCTCGACATTGACCACGATGGAAAGCGCGATCCGTTCGCCCTTCGGCCAGGTCACCGTGCGTGCGTACATGCTTTGCGTCCTCAGGCGGTCGGGGCGACCAGGATGCGGCCGGTGTCAACATCGGGCTGCGGCTGGGCGGCGGGCACGTCGAAGCCGCGCTTCACCGCCGGCCGGGCGCCCAGATCCTCCAGCCAGCGCGACAGATGCGGCAGGTCGTCGATCGCCACCCCGGCCCAGTCGTGCTGCATCACCCACGGCCAGCAGGCCATGTCGGCGATCGAATAGTCCCCGGCCAGATAGGCGTGATCGGCCAGCCGGCGGTCCATCACCGTAAACAGGCGCTTGGTCTCGTCCTGATAGCGCTTGATCACCGAGGGGATCTTCTCCGGGAAATACCGGTTGAAGACATTGGCTTGGCCATGCATCGGCCCCAGGCCGCCCATCTGCCACATCAGCCATTGCAGCACCACCGAGCGCGCCTTGGGCTCGGTCGGCAGGAACTGGCCGGACTTTTCGGCCAGATAGATCAGGATCGCGCCGGATTCGAACACGGCGAAATCATCGGCGTCGCGGTCCACGATAGCGGGGATACGGCCATTGGGATTGATCGCCAGGAACGCTGGCTCTTTCTGGACCCCGGTTCTGATCGGAACGGGGATGACCGCATAGGCCAGCCCCATCTCCTCAAGCGCGATCGAGACCTTGCGCCCATTGGGCGTGGTCCAGGTGTAGAGATCGATCACGGCTGGACGTGGTAGGTGTAGCCAAGGTGCTTGACCAGGTTGCGCTTGCTCAGGTCGCCGCCCTCGCAGTCGCCGTCGGCGCCCTGGGCTTCCAGGTTGTCATTGGTCTCATTGGTGCAGATGCAGACGAAATGGGTCTCGCCGTCGATCGGGAACGGCACCTCATGCCAGGTCCCGACCTCCATCACGATCCCGCCCGTTCCGTCGAAATAGAAGGCCTGCACCGCATCGGGATTGGGCAGCGTGCCCAGGCTCTCATCCCAGCTCCCGTCCGCCTGGCGGCAGGTCGGCTTGCCCAGCACCATGTAGAACGGCTTGCCGGCCAGCGGGATGAAGGTCTGGGTGTGCTTGGTGTGGAACTCCATCCACTTCACGGTGAGCGGCCGCGGCTGGAAGGTCACCAGATTGAGGCACAGGTCGTCATTGCCGTGGAACTTCGCCGGCTGGCTGACCCGAACCTCCTTGCCGTAGAAATCGATCTTGTCGCGCTTCAGTCCGGCGGGCTCGCCGATCAGATAGCCGTATCCGGCCAGGCTCTCGGCCGTGGCCAGCACGGGCGTCAGCGCGCGTAATTTGGGCTGTTCCAGGACGTCGGTGCTCATGCCGCTCTCCGCAGGTTTTTGGTCAGACCCAGCTTCTGACGCGCTTCCGCCGGGGTCAGGGTGCGGGCGCCGAGGTCGCGGACGATGCGCACCGCCTTCTCCACCAGCTGACCATTGGTCGCCAGCACGCCGCGTTCGAGATAGAGATTGTCTTCCAGGCCCACCCGGATATTGCCGCCGAGCAGCACCGCCTGGGCGACCATCGGCATTTCGTGCACCGAGATGCCGAAGGCGGCCCACACCGCATTGTCCGGGATCATCGACTTCAAGGCCAGGATCGACTGGGCCGAGGCCGCCGCGCCGCCGTCGATGCCCAGGCAGAACTGGAACATCGGGTCGCCATCGACCAGGCCCTTGCGGATCATCCGGCAGGCGATGCCGACCTGGCCCATGTCGAACACTTCCAGCTCCGGCTTGACGCCCCATTCCTGGGCGAAGCGGGCCATCTTCTCCAGGTCGGCCGAACGGTTGATCACCACGTGGTCGCCGAAATTCATGCTGCCGCAGTCAATGGTGCAGATTTCGGGCCGCAGCCGGTCGACATGCTCCATCCGCTCGTAAGGCGTGGCCAAGTCAGTGCCTTCAACGATCTGCGAAGGCCGGTCGGCGTCCAGATAGAGGTCCCCGCCCATGCCGCAGGTCAGGTTGAGCACCACATCGACGGACGACTGGCGCACCAGCTCGACCACTTCTTCATAGAGCGGCACCGCACGGGCTGCCTTGCCGGTGGCCGGATCGCGCACATGGACATGGACGATGGCCGCGCCCGCCTCGGCGGCCTCGATACAGGCGGCGGCGATCTGGCTGGGGGTGACCGGCACATGCGGACTGCGCCCCACCGAGTCGCCCGCCCCGGTGACGGCGCAGGTGACGATGACGTCTTCGTTCATGGCCTAACCCAACGCGCTGCTGCGATCCAAAACCTGCAGCCAGTCTAGGGGTCACGGGCCGCAAGCGCCTGCCGCGCAGGCCGATGCGTCCGAAAAGCGGATAGACCGTCCTGCGTCGTCAGGGGTTGAGGAGTGAGGCGGGATCGGCGTGCGCCTGGGGATGGTGCTCAGCCATCAGGGCCAGCCAGAGCTGTGGCATGTCGGCGTAGGCGAACACCTTGCGCCCCCAGGCGCGGGAGATGTAGGCGCCGGGCGTGTCGCCCATCCCCAGCCAAGCGGGCCAGGTATTGAGGTCGTTGAACATCATCGTCGAGGGCGGATTGGGCGTGGCCGGGTCGGCGACGTCGCGGGCCGAGCCGATGAAGGTCGACAGGTCGTTGACCCGAAAGTGCTTGGCCGCCGGCGCCCCAGCCGAGCTATAGACGATGTGGTCGCCCAACACCGAAATCGTATCGCCGTCGATCCAGGCCGGGCCGGTCTGAGTGCGACTGTCGAACGCCCCGGTCAGGCCTGCGGGATCCTGCGTCGGCCCCGTCCGGCCATAGACCAGGGTTTGAGCCTTGGGCGGGAAATAATGGATGTCGACCCGGGCGCCGGTCACCGGGTTTTTCACCTGCCGCAGGAAGGCCCCGGTGTCGATGTCGGTATAGAAGGTCGTCGTCGCCGCCGTGACCTCATAGCCATCGGCCAGGTCGCGAGTGCGGAACACCGTGCCCAGGTGCATGGTCCATAGCGGGTGAAGCACGGCGTCGACCGCCGCATAGCGCACACCGCGCAGCCAGCTGAAGGTCACGCTGGTATCGGCGGAATAGGCCAGCTTGCGGTGCGCCAGCATGGCGTCGCCGAAGGGCGCGAAGGGGTGATCATCGGCGCCGTCAAGCGCCGCGGCCGGGACACCGGCCCGGACCTGGTCGATGGGCCACAGCGCCGCGCCCGACGCCAGGCCCAGCCTGAGCAGCCTGCGCCGGTCGGCTTGAAGGGTGTCCATGGCGGGCTCCTCGGCTCGTCGATACGTCGCAGTCTTGATCCCGGCCCAGGACTGCGGCAGACGCTCCGACCCGCGCGACCGAAATGCGGCCGCCACAGCGGCGCAGACCGCGCCAGGCCGCCGACTTGTTGCTAGGCTGGCCCGATGTCCGCGGCGTTCGCCAATCCGATTGTCGCCGCCGGCGTGGTCCGCCTGGCGGCGTTGTTCGCCACCCGGGCCGCCAGCCCGACCCAGGCGCTGGATGCCTATCTTGAGCGGATCGACCAGTTCAATCCTGGGCTGAACGCCTTCCTGGCCATCGACGCCGACCGCGCGCGGCGCGACGCCGAGGCCAGCGCGGGACGCTGGGCCAACCAAACGCCCCGCTCGCCGCTGGATGGCGTTCCGCTGGCGGTCAAGGCCAATATCGCCGTCGAGGGCCTGCCCTGGCACGCAGGGTTAGCCGCCTTGAGAGGCCAGGTCGCGGACCGGGACGCCGATTGCGTCGCCCGTCTGCGGGCGGCGGGCGCGGTGATCCTGGGCGTGGTCAACCTGCACGAAGCCGCCCTGGGCGCGACCAACGACAATCGCGCCTTTGGCCGCTGTCACAACCCCTATGGACAGGGTTTGACCCCAGGCGGATCGTCGGGCGGCTCGGCGGCGGCGGTCGCGGCGGGGCTGTGCGCCGCCGCGCTTGGCACCGACACCCTGGGCAGCGTCCGCATCCCCGCGGCCTTCTGCGGCCTGTTCGGCCATAAGCCGGCGCACGGCTGGGCGTCGATGGAGGGGATCATTCCCTTGGCGCCGCGGCTGGACGATCTTGGCCTGCTCACCCGCCATGCCGACGACGCCGCCGGCCTAGCCCGCGCGCTCGGCGCCGATCAGCGTCCCACCGACGCCGCTACGCTAAGCCTGCGTTGGGGCGTCCTGGATCTGGGCGCCGCGCTCGAGCCTGGCGTCGCGGCGGCCTTCGCTCAGGCCAAGGCCGCCGCTGGGGACCTGGGCGTCACCTTGGCGCCGATCACTCTGAATGGGTGGGACCCCGTCGCCGTGCGCCGCCTAAGCCTGATGGCGGTCGAGTTCGAGGCCCTCGCCGAGCACGCAGCCAACCTGGACCGCGATCCGGCGGGGTTCAGCCCAGAGCTCACCGCCATGTTGCGGTGGGCGCAGCGCCAGCCCGCCGGTCGCGCGGCCGCCGTCCAGCAGGACCTGTCCGAGGCGGCTCGAGCGCTGCGCGCCGCGCTTGACGCCTATGATGTGGTGCTGACGCCCGCCACGCCGGTCCCGGCCTTCGCCTTCGACACGCCCGAGCCGGCGGCCCTGGCCGATTTCACCTTGCTGGCCAATGTCTCGGGCTGGGCGGCGACGGCGTTTCCGCTCGGCCTGACGCAGAGCGGCCTGCCCGTCGGCGCACAGGTGCTCAGCCCAGACGCGTCGGTCGCCCTTGTCGCAGCGAAGTTGCTGGCCCGGCCGTTGGCGGCTCCGCCAGTCTTTCGCAGCTGAGGGCGTCGATCAGCCTGGCACGCCCAGGCCGCGCTGAACCGCGGGCCGCGCCGCGACCGCGTCACGCCAGCGTACGACGGCCCGATAGGGTTCGACGTCGACCTTGAAGTTTTTCAGGCTCAAGGCGACGGTTGGAAAGGCCAGCACGTCGGCGAAGGAAAACTCAGACCCGCCCAGATAGGCGTTAGCCTCCAGGTGCGCGTCCATGGCCTTGAGGAACACGTCGATGTCGGCGAAATATTTGGCGATCAGCTTGGCGTGGCTGGCTTCGTCGAGCTGACGGCCGAAATAGATTCCGGTTGTCGCGGCGCCGAACCCGCTGATCACGGTCGCCGCCCACTGATAGGCCAGGGCGCGTTCAGTCGGCGAGGCCGGGATCAACCGTCCTGATTTCTCGGCCAGATAAAGCGCTATGGCCAGGGTCTCGGACAGGGCGAACGGCGCGCCGCCCACCGCGTCATCGACGATGGCCGGAATGCGACCAGTGGCGTTGACCGCCAGGAAGGCGGGGGTCTTGTGCTCGCCCGTCTGCAGGCTCACCGCTCGCACGGTGTAGTCCAGGCCGGTTTCCTCGAGCATGATCGAGGCCCGAAAGCCGTTGGGTGTCGGGCTGGTGAAGAGCGTGATCATGGCGCCGCAAATCCCTGGGCTGGTCCGCTTCGGACGTGGAGCGACCCGGATAGGCCAGGCGGAAGGCCAAGGTTGCGGCAAGTTGGTTGCGGCCGATCCTCGGACAGATGCGTCAACCGCGTGCGGCGAGCGGGACCTGGGACTGGGGTTCGGCCTCGGCGGCCTTTTGGGTGGCGCGGACAATGGCGGCGAACAGATCGGCGGCGACGATCGGCTTGGCCACGTGGTCGTCCATGCCGGCGGCAAGGTGCTGATTGATCTGATGGGCCATGGTGTCCGCCGTCAGCGCAATGATCGGCGTGCGGGTCCGGCCCAGCTCAATCTCACGCGCCCGGATCGCCCGCGTCGCCGCCGGGCCGTCCATCACCGGCATCTGAACGTCCATCAGGATCAGATCCCAGTCTTCACGCTCCCACATCCCCAGCGCTTCGGCGCCGTCGGCGGCCATCGACACCTCGACCCCAGCCATCTCCAGGAAGGTTCTCAGAACCAGCTGGTTGGTCGGGTTATCCTCGGCGGCGAGCACGCGCAGGCTGGCCTCCAGTTCTTCAAACGCCGGCGCCGGATCTCCGGATTCGTCCGGAGCGTCCGAGATGCGGGGCAGCGGCAGCAGGACGGTGAACCGCGAGCCGAAACCTTCCTCGCTTTCGACGACGACCGTGCCGCCCATCAGCGCGGCCAGTTCGCGACAGATCGAAAGGCCCAATCCGGTGCCGCCAAACCGGCGGGTGGTCGTTTGATCGGCCTGGGTGAACTTGGAAAACAGCTTTTCGAGCGTGTCGGCCGGAATGCCGATCCCGGTGTCGCTCACCACCAGGCGCAGGCCGCCCTCGACCTGGTCGGCGACCACGGTGATCGCGCCGACGTCGGTGAACTTCAAGGCGTTGGAGATGAGATTGGAGACGATCTGGCGAATGCGGGTCGGATCGCCGCAGTAGACGCCCGCCACCCGGTCCAGGTCACACTCGAACCGCAGGCCCTTGCCCTCGGCCAGCGGAGCGAAGCACACGGTCGTGGCGCGGAGGGTCTCACCAAGGTCAAAGGGGATGGCCTCAAGCGTCAGCTTGCCCGCTTCGATCTTCGACAGATCAAGGACATCGCTCAGGATAGACAAAAGCGCCTCGCCGGAGCGCTGGATCACCTTCAACCGCGCGTTCTGTTCCGGCTCTAGCTTGTCCATGGCCATGATCTGGGCCATGCCGAGCACGCCATTGAGCGGCGTGCGGATCTCGTGGCTGAGGGTGGCGAGGAAACTGCTCTTGGCCTGGCTCGCCGCCTCCGCCTCGATCCGCGCGGCGACCAGCGACTGCTTCAGGTTGGCGTGCTCGGCCATCAGGGCGGCGATCGGCAGCTCGGTCGCGGTGACCACGCCCAGCACGATCTGCAGCATCAACATGCGATCGGTGGCGGCGCCGGTCACCGCCATCAGCGGCCCATGGCCGGTGAGCGTACAGGCGATGGCGATCACCGTCGTCGCCAGGATGCAGCAGGCGACCGTTGCGATGCTGGTCGTATAGCCGACCGCCATCAGCGCCAGCGGCAGCAAGAACAGCAGCGGGAAGCGTGATTGGCAAAAGATGCCGACCACCACCAACAGATAGACAGCCACGATCTTGGCGAGGCGACGGATCGTTGCGGGGTCCCCCCCCACGCGCCACTTATGCGCGGTCATGATCAGAAATGTCGGGGTTAAGACGGCGTATCCCACCCAATTGGCCGCCGCGTCGCTGAGATAAACCGAAATAAAGGTGACCTTGTAAAACAACGTGACGATCCACGTCTGCATCACCGCCACAAGCAAAGAACCAAATAACGATAATACAAAAAGCCGAATAATATTGTCTGACCGATGAGCGAGGGTGTCGTAATTCAGTCCACGTAGAATTCTATACAAGACGTAGACTAAGGTTGCGCCGGCGACCTTTAGCAACAATATGAACGATAACGAGTCGCCGAGCAAGCCGCCGGCTGCTGAGGCGGACAGCTGGCACACCAGCAGCGCCAGCAGCGGTCGCCGATGAAGGGGGCCGAGCATCATGGCCAGGGCGATGCCGTCCGGCGGCCAGATCGCCATCTGCCCGGCGCTCAGCGTCGTCGACTGAATCGCGATAAACACCGTGACAAAGGTCACGCCTGCAATCAGCGCAAGCTTTGCGAGTTCGCCGCGCGTGGGTAAACTATGGTTACTCCACATAAGATTGCTTATCCCGCTGACCTAGATCACTGAGACTGGCTTGATTTCATTTCAATGATGCTAACGACGTTTGGGCGGTTGGTCGCACCAAAGTCGCGATCGGCTGGCGCCGCGTGACCGCGGACTAAGGGTCCGGCTGCGAGGCGGCGAAATCCAACGGCAGGCCGGCGTCGGCGAGAAACCCATAGACCGGCTCGCCGGGAAGCCATTGCGCCAAGCTGCGCCTGACCTCGATCAGACCGCCCAGGTCGATCCCTGTTCGCAGGCCCATGGCCTCCAGCATGAACACCAAATCCTCGGTGACGATATTGCCGCTGGCGCCAGGCGCGAAGGGACAGCCGCCCAATCCGCCCAGCGAGGCGTCCAGGGTGGTGATCCCCTCCTCCAGACCGGCCAGGGCGTTGGCCAGGCCCAGGCCGCGGGTGTTGTGCAGGTGCAGGCCGCTCAGCGCCGCGTCGCCGACGGCGCCGCGCACCAGCCGCACCAGCCGGCGGACCTGGCTGGGATTGGCGTAGCCGGCGGTGTCAGACAGGCCGACCTCGTCGCAGCCGGCCTGCATCAATTGCTCGGCCAGGCCGGTCAGCACCGAGTCCGCAATCGCCCCCTCCAGCGTGCAGCCGAAGGCGGTGGACAGACCGCCCTCGAAATGAGGCCGGCGTTCGGGGGGCAGTTCACGGATAAGCTGCGCGATCGCGGTCGCCTCGTCGATCATCTGGGCGTGGGTGCGGCGCACGTTGCGAAGGCTGTGGGTTTCGCTGGCCGAGACCGGCAGGGTGATCTTGTCGGCCCCGGCCTCGATGGCCGCCTGGGCGCCTTTCAAATTGGGAACCAGCACGGCGACGGTCAGGCCTGGCAGGGTCTTGGCGAACCGCACCACCTGCGCGGTGTCGGCCAGTTGCGGCAGCAGCCGCGCCGGCACGAACGAACCCACCTCAATCTCGGTGACGCCCGCGGCCGCCTCGGCGCGAACCCACGCCTGTTTCAGCTCCAGCGGCATGGTTGTGGCGATGCTCTGCAGGCCGTCACGGGGTCCGACCTCGCTGACCAGCACGTCCACGTTTCGGAAGGATTGCGCCATGAGGGGTTCCCGGCCGGCTAAAGTTGGCATAGTTCTATACCAACTTATACGAAACCGCCAGGATGCCCCTATGACGTCAGAGACCGACACATCGCCTGACGAGGCCTTGCGGCGCGACGGGCCGTTGTCGGGATTAAAGATTATCGAGTTCACCCATTACGTCATGGGTCCGTCGATCGGGGTCATTCTGGCCGATCTTGGCGCTGAGGTCATCAAGATCGAGCCGATCGAGGGCGATCCGACACGCCGCTTGCTTGGATCAGGCGCGGGTTACTTCCCGATGTACAATCGCAACAAGAAGAGCATTCGGGTTGATCTCAGGTCGACGGCCGGCGTCAAGGTCGCCACCGACCTTGCCCGCTGGTCCGACGTGGTCATCGAGAACTTTCGTCCAGGCGTGATGACCCGGCTGGGTCTGGACTACGAAGCGCTCAGCCAGGCCAATCAGGGCCTGATCTATTGCTCGGCGAAGGGCTTTCTCGCGGGCCCCTACGATCAGCGGGCGGCCTTGGACGAAGTGGCCCAGATGATGTCGGGCCTGGCCTATATGACCGGTCCGCCAGGGCGCCCGCTGCGCGCCGGCGCGTCGGTGGTCGACGTCACCGGCGGCATGTTCGGGGTGATCGGGATTTTGGCGGCGCTGGAGCAACGCCATCGCACCGGGCGCGGCCAGGCCGTCGACTGTTCGCTGTTCGAGACCGCCGCCTTCCTGGTCGGACAACACATGGCGCAAAAGGCGGTCACCGGGGAGGCCGCCAAGCCGATGCCGGTCCGCACCTCGGCCTGGGCCATCTATGACGTGTTCGACACCGCCGATGAACGCCAGGTGTTCGTCGGCGTGGTCAGCGACCCCCAGTGGATCAGCTTTTGCGACGTGTTCGACCGGCCAGATTGGGCGCTCGATCCGTCATTGGCGACCAACAATCAGCGCGCTTCGTCCCGCGAGCGGATCATCCCCGACCTGCGCGCCCAGCTCGCGCAGCTGTCCAAGGCCGAGCTGATGCGATTGGCCCAGAAGGCCAAACTGCCGTTCGCCCCGGTGGCGCGCCCCGAGGATCTGGAGACTGACCCCCATCTTTTGGCTTCCGAGGGTCTGGTACGAGTAACCGCGGGCGAGCGCGGCCCCGCCGACTTGCCGGCGCTGCCGCTGCGGATGGCCGGCCAGCGCGCCGGCGTTCGGCTTGACGTGCCGTCAGCCGGCGAACATTCACACGAGATCCTCGCCCAGGTGCTGGGGCTGAGCCCCGAGTCGATCCAGGCCCTGGAGCAGCAAGGAGCCGTGGCTTGACCGCGGCGTCGGGCGTCGGCCCCACAAGCCTGTTCGACAAGCTTTGGGCCTCCCATGTGATCAAGCCGCTGCAAGGCGGCGATGTGCTGCTCAACATCGACCGGATCTGGCTGCATGAACGCACCGGCGCGGTGGCGCTGAAGAGCCTGATGGCGGCGGGCCGCTCGGTTCTGGCCCCGCAGCAGGTGTTCGTCACCATGGACCATATCGTCGACACCTTCCCGGGCCGCGGCGACGCCACCTTGATGCCGACCGGTTCGGCCTTCATCCTCGCCACTCGCGAGGCGGCCCTGGCCGCCGGGATCACGCTGTTTGATCTGAACGATCCACGTCAGGGCATCACCCATGTGATCTCGCCCGAGCTGGGGGTGGTGATTCCGGGCGTGACCCTGATCTGTCCCGACAGCCACACCTGCACTCAGGGGGCGTTCGGGGCCTTGGCCTGGGGCGTCGGGTCCACCGAGGCGGAGCACGCCCTGGCCACTGGCGCCCTTCGGGTGGCCAAGCCGGCCAGCATGAGGATCACCGTCGATGGGCGCCTCGGCCCCGGCGTCACCGCCAAGGACCTCGCCCTGCATATCCTGGGCGAGCTGTCGGCGGCGGGGGGCGCGGGGGCGATGATCGAATACGCCGGCGAGGCCATCAGCGCCCTGCCGATGGAGGCTCGCATGACCCTGTGCAACATGGCCACCGAACTGGCGGCCTTCAGCGCCGTCATCGCGCCGGACGCGGTGGCGGTCGACTATCTGCGCGGGCGTCCGTTCGCGCCCAAGGGCGATGATATGGAACGCGCCGAAGCCTATTGGCGCACGCTTCGCTCCGACGACGACGCCGGGTTCGATCGGCAGGCCCAGTTTGACGCGGCCCGCGTGGCGCCCACCGTGACCTGGGGGACCAGCCCACAGCACGCCAGTCCGATCGACGGCCGCGTCCCCGCTTTCGAGCAGCTGACGCACAAAGACACGCGCGAAAGCTATGATCGCGCCCTGGCCTATATGGGCGTGGAGCCGGGCGCCCGCCTCGCCGATCTTCGCATCGACGCCGCCTTCATAGGCTCCTGCACCAACAGCCGGATCGACGATCTGCGCCGCACGGCGGCGCTGTTGCGGGGCCGCAAGGTGGCGGACGGCGTGCGGGCGATCTGTGTGCCGGGCTCCAGCGCGGTCAAGCGCCAGGCCGAGGCGGAGGGCCTGGATGTGGTGTTCCAAGAAGCCGGGTTTGAGTGGCGCGAGGCCGGCTGCTCGATGTGCTTTTTCGCCGGCGGCGAGAGCTTTGGCCCTGGCCAGCGGGTGGTCACCTCGACCAATCGCAATTTCGAGAGCCGTCAGGGCCCACGCACGCGCTCGCACCTGGCCTCGCCGGAAACCGTGGCCGCCTCGGCGATCGCCGGCCGCCTCGCCGACCCGCGGACGATCGGCGCGGCCCAATGACGCCGTTCACCGAGCTGCTGGGGATCGCCGTCCCGCTGTTGCGGCCAAACGTCGACACCGACGCCATCATTCCCTCACGCGAGATCAAGGGGGTGGGCAAGGCCGGTCTGGCGCAGGGCCTGTTCGCCGGCTGGCGCTACGCCCGGGTGGGCGACCGGACGCCGGATCCCGACTTCGTGCTCAATGACCCGGCCTATGCCGGGGCCTCGATCCTACTCAGCGGCGAGAATTTCGGCTGCGGCTCCAGCCGCGAGCATGCGGTCTGGGCGTTGGCGGAATACGGCTTTCGCGCCATCATCGCCGTCTCGTTCAGCCCGATCTTCGAAAACAACTGCCTGCGAAACGGCGTGCTGGCGGCGAGCGTGAATGGCGCCTTCATCGACCACCTGGCGGCCTGCGTCGCGGTTGATCCGCAAGCCGCCCGCATCAAGATCGACCTGCAGGCCCAGGTCGTCAGGGCGCCCGATGGGCGAGAGGCGAGGTTTCCGATCACGCCGGAAGCCAAGATGATGCTGACCCAAGGCCTGGACGCGATCGCCGTGACCTTGGCCTCGATCGATGAGATCACCGCGTTTCGCACGCGTGATCGCGCGCTTCACCCCTGGGTCTATGCGGGCGGACCAGCTTCGTAAGGCGGCGCGGGCGGCTTAAGCCGCTCGGGCGCCGAGATGGCCCCTTCCCGATCACGTTGGCTCTCCTCCGACGCGCTTCGCGCATGGGAGGACAATATCCTTGTCACCCGATCGCCCGCGCCGCCAGCTCGCGCCAGGCCCGCGCCTCCTTGCGGAAATAGGGATCGGCGCGTTTGATCCGGCGGTCGATCTCCGCCAGTTGCGCCTCGGCTTCCGCTTTTCGACCGCTGCGGGCCAGAAAGGCGGCGTAGCGCGCCACGGCCTCCATACCGGGCAGACGGCCGGCGGCGTCGTCATAGGCGGTTTCGGCCTGAGTCATCTGACCCAGCGCCTCATAGGCGCGGCCTTGGGCCAAGGCCGCCTGAGGCGCGCGACCTTCGGGCATGCGCTCCAGACGCAGCAACAGCGGCAAGGCCTCACTGGCGCGATCAAGCTCGATCAGCGCGTTGGCGCGGCCAAGCAGCAAGGTGGGATCGTCCGCATACACCCCTTGCGCCGACTGAGCGTAGAGGGCCTCGGCCTCGGCGTGGCGGCCCATGCCGGCCGCGGCGGCGGCCAGGCGCATGGCGTTGGCCACAGTCGGGGCGTCATCATAGTCGCCCTTGGCCCGGCGATAGTCGCGGGCCGGATCGAGGGTCTCGCGCGCCGCCGATCCGAGGGTGCGGGCGGTCTTGCCGCCCAGCAGCTCGGGCAGGACGATGGCCAGGAAATAGACCAAAGCCCCGAGACCCTGGGTGATCACCATGATCCAGACCCAGTAAAGCGGCCGATTGGTCCGCACCACGTGGACGCACATCGCAATCGTGAAGATCAGCGACAGCCCAAAGCCGGGTAGAGAGATCATCAGTCTTCCAACATGCTAAGCCGTCGCCTATCCCACGCCCGGTCGCGCGAGGTCAATCGTCGCCGCGCCCCGGTTGGCGGGGATCGGCCTTGTCAGCGGGGGCCAGGCGCATGACCTCGGCCTGATACTTCTCGTCCTCACCTGCGGCCAGCAGCGGCAGCGCCTCGGCGCAGGCGTCGCACAGGGCGTTGACCCAGGCCTGCTCGACCTTGTGAAAGTCGGACAGCACGTGGCCCATCACCTTGTCCTTGTGCCCCGGGTGACCCGTGCCCATCCGCGCCCGGCGAAAGTCGGGTCCTATATGGGCGGTGATCGAGCGCACGCCATTATTGCCGGCCGCCCCCCCGCCGGTCTTCATCCGAAACCGCCCCGGCGCCAGGTCGATCTCGTCATAGAAGACGACGACGTCGGCGGGGCTCGCCTTGAAGAACTTCATCGCTTCGCTGACCGCCAGGCCGGTGTCGTTATAGTAGGTCTGCGGGCGCAGCAGCAGGGCCTTGACCGGTCCGGCGGGCGTGTCGATCGACCCCTCCGCCGCCAGGCTGTGAAACCGCGACCGCTCCGGCCCAAAGCCCCAACGTTTGGCGATCGCGGTCAGGGCCAGAAAGCCGATATTGTGCCGGTTATGGGCGTATTTCGCGCCCGGATTGCCTTGGCCGACCAGGATCAGCATGGGATGACTTCATTCGATTTGTGCAGGTCGGGTCGCGCACCCAGACGCCAGTTTCTACAAAATCGTCATTGCCGGGCTTGTCCCGGCAACCCATGAACGCAGCAGCTCGAACGTTCTAGCTGAGACGTCTCAGCTGTGACTTTTTACGACCGAGTTTATGGGCCGCCGGGACAAGCCCGGCGGTGACGGATAGTTGACGCTCTACATCAACCGGGCCGCCCCACGACAAGCACGGCGATGACGTCACGAAGCGCTCGCAGCCTGGCGCGAGCGTCAGAGCCCCTTAGGCTTCAGCCGTAGCGTCTTCCGACACCATGGCCGAGGAGGTGGCGATTGATGCGACGGTGGCGTCGCGGTCGTGGGCGCTGAGCCGGGCGCCCTTGGGCAGGGTGAGCGAGGCGGCGCGAATGGCGTCGCCCACGTCCAGGCCGGTCAGGTCGACAATCAGCTCTTCCGGAATTGAGTCGGCGGGGACCAGCAGCTCGATCTCGTGCACGGCCACGTTCAGCGTGCCGCCGCGCTTCAGGCCGGGCGAGGCTTCGTGATTGCGGAAGTGAACCGGGACCGAGATCTTGATCAGCTGGTGCTCGTCGACGCGATAGAGGTCGAAATGGATCGGCTCATCGGTGACCGGATGGAACTGGATGTCCTTGGCGATGACCGGCTGGACCTCGTCGCCGTATTTCAGCGTCACGCGGTGGCCGAGCAGCTTGCCCGAGTGCAGCGCCTTGCGGAACTCGTTGGCGCGGATGGCCAGGGCCACCGGGGCCAGCGGGCCGCCATAGAGCACGCCGGGCACCTTGCCGGCGTCGCGGGCGGCGCGAGCGCCGCCGGTGCCGGTGCGTTCGCGGACTTCGACGTTCAGGATGATGTCGGCCATGGCCATGCTCTCGAAACGAAACGCCGCGCTGTGATCCGCGCGGCGTGGGTCTGATCAATAGGGGCCGCTTGATACACACTTAGCGCCCAGGGCGCAACGGCGCCGCCGGCGGAATCGCGTGAAGCTGGCGCGGAGACCTTTCGGGGCCGCCCCGGTCAGGACGCCCCGCGCCGCGGCTTGTGCTTGCCCTTGGATTTGGGCTTGGCGTAGGGCGTCTCGGTCGAAGACTCGGTCATGGTGAACACCGGCGCCAGCTCGCCGGCCGAAATGCGAACGCACTGGGCGGTGTCGAGCATGACGTGCTGGCCCAGGCAGAACACATCCTCATAGTGCGGCTTGGCGCCGGCCAAGCATTCATAAAGGCTCAGCTTGGCATCGGACAGGCAGGTCTGGTCGCGCGGATCGTCGAACAGGGGCTCAAGCTGGGCCGTCTGGTCATCGCCGGCCGCGCCCAAGAGGGCCAGGGCGGCGATGTTCAGGCCCCGCACGATCACCGACGAATAGGGCGCCTTGGCCACAGGCGCGCCGGTGAACGGCAAGGGATCGGAGCCGTCGGCGCCGCGCCGCATGCGGTCGGCCTCATCGACCGTGGCGTCGGGGGTGCCCACCGACAGGATCTTGGCGTCGGCCAGGCGTTGGTCGCGGTTCTGCACGAACTGGGTCGACCACGGCTGGTGCTGAAGGTCATAGGCCGCCTGCTTCATCGCCAGGCCCGCCGCCTGCAGCGCCTGGCCCTGGGCCATCAGCGCCTGCTGAGCCAGGCCGGCGGCGGTGGGCGCGTTCTTGAAGGCGTTGACGAAATTGGAATCGCCGTCGAGCCGCTCGATCATCGCGCGCCGTCCGGCCGGATCGACGCCGTAACTTCGGATTTCGGCCGCGAAGGCGGGGTCCTGCAGCGCAGCCATCGCCGCATAGGCGACCTCGCCGCGCAGCAACAGGCGCGGGTCATAGCTTTCGCCGGACTTCAGGGCGGCGGCCACATCGTCGCCGTTGGTGAAATTGGGCGTGATCGCCGCGGTGCGGCGCATATAGGCCTCGTAGGCCGCCGCATCCTTGATCACCGCCGGGGACAGGGCGAACGCGGCGGGCGAGGGCGGAGGCGGCGGAATATAGACCACAGGCGGCGGGGGCGGGGTGCTGCACGCGGTCAGCGCCGCGCAGCCGAACACGGCGGCGAGCAAGGACGAGCGACGCGCGGTGGAAAGGGATCTCACGCGGGGATCTCCAGTGTGGTTTGATCGAGGCGCCCAGGCGCCCACACCGAGCGGCGTGGATGGCGGCGGGCCGGGACGGCGGCTCTAGGGTGATTTGAAGACCACAATGTGGCGTAGCTTAACTGTAAAACCCGCCTCTTAGTCGAATAGCTTGGAGACCGATTCCTCGTTGGCGATCCGTCGGATCGCTTCGCCGATCAGCGGCGCGACGCTGACCACACGCACCTTGCCGCAGTCCTTGACCGGGCCCAGGGCCTCGATCGAATTGGTGATCACCAGTTCTTTCAGCACTGAGGCCTCGACCCGCGCCGTGGCCGCGCCGGACAGCACACCGTGGGTGACATAGGCCGCGACCTCGGCCGCGCCCTGGGCGATCAGCGCTTCGGCCGCCTTGCACAGAGTGCCCGCCGAATCGACGATGTCATCGAACATGATGCAGCGCCGGCCACGCACGTCGCCGATGATGTTCATCACCTCGGTCTGGCCGGGGCCTGACCGGCGCTTGTCGACGATGGCCAGGTCGGCGTTGAGCCGATTGGCCAGGGCGCGCGCCCGCACCACCCCGCCGACGTCGGGTGAGACGATCATCAACTCGCCGGCGCGGTCATAATGGGCGCGGATGTCGTCGGCCAGCACCGGATGGGCGACCAGATTGTCGGTCGGGATATCGAAGAAGCCCTGGATCTGGCCGGCGTGGAGATCCATCGACAGCACCCGATGCGCGCCGGCGCGGGTGATCAGGTTGGCGACCAGCTTGGCCGAAATCGGCGTGCGGCCGCCGGTCTTGCGATCCTGCCGGGCGTAGCCGAAATAGGGCATCACCGCCGTGATCCGCCGCGCCGAGGCCCTTGTCAGGGCGTCGATGCAGATCAGCAGCTCCATCAGGTTGTCGTTGGCCGGAAAGCTGGTCGACTGGACCACGAACACGTCCTCGCCACGGACGTTTTCGTCGATGATCACGAACACCTCATTGTCCGGGAACCGACGAACCTGGGCCTTGGTCAGGGGCAGATCGAGATAGTCTGCGATGGCCTCCGCCAGGATGCGATTGGAGTTGCCGGCGAGCAGCTTCATGGTCGGGTCCGTCAAAGGCTATAGACGCGGCTTCTATCAGGGCCACGCTTGCGGGCAAGCCCTTGAGGCGCAAACGCGGGGAGCGTTGCGTGATCGCCTCCGCCCCGCAGGCGATCTCGCCGCAGGCGAGAAAGTATGATCACCAAGACACGAAGGACACCAAGTTTAAGCATGAAGGTCAAAATTAGCGCTTCTCGCGTCGTCGAATAGCCGCCTCTTGGCGTCCTCCTTCGTGTCCTTCGTGCCTTTGTGGTCAATTCTTGGCTTAACCGGATCGCCCGGCGCAAGCGTGGGAGTCGCGCGCGCCGCGTCACCGCTCCAGCATGATCGCCGAGAGCAGGCGTCCATAGTCACCCTCGCCGCGATGGACGGCGCGGCGGTTGGAGAAGAAGGCCGCCTCATCGGCGCAGGTGTCGGCGCCGATCCACTCGCCCTGACCGACCCCGGCCTCGGACAGGCGGCGCAGCACGAACCCCGGCAGGTCGAACAGACGCTTGTCGTCCACCGGCGCCGGCGCGAAGTGGGCGGCGGTGGCGGGGGCTTCAGCTAGGAACCTGGCCTCGAACTCCAGCCCCACTTCATATGACCTTGGCCCAATGCAGGGCCCGACCGCGGCGACCATGGCCGCAGGGCTGGCGCCGAGTTCGACCATCGCCGCCACCGCCGAGGCGATCACCCCGCCCAGGGCGCCGCGCCAGCCGGCATGGACCGAGGCGACAACGCCAGCCTGCGCGTCGGCGATCAGGATCGGCGCGCAGTCGGCCGACAGGGCGCCCAGGGCCAAGCCAGGCGTGCGGGTGACCAGGGCGTCACCCTGGGGCGGCGCGCTCCAACCGCGGTCGACGATGTGGGCCGTCGCCGAATGGATCTGATAGGCGCAAAGCAGCTCCGGCTCAGCCAGGCCGAACCAGGCCGCGGCGCGGGTGCGGTTCTCCATCACGGCGGCGGGATCGTCCTTTGAGCCGCGACCGACATTGAGGCTGGCGTAGATCCCCTGGGAGACCCCGCCCTGGCGGGTGAAAAAGGCGTGGCGCACGCAGCCCAGGGCGCTGAGCAGGGGCGATTGCAGGGTCGCAAGGCTCATGGCGGCTCCTTTCAGGGGCCCGGTCAGAAGGCCGGCGGCGGGTCGCGGTCGGCCGCATAGAGGCAAAGGGCCTTGAACAATATCCCCATCTGGTCGTCTCCGATCAGCCGCGCAAGCTGCCGCGCAAGCCGCGGCGCCTGATCGGGATGGGCCTGGGAGAGGGCCGCGGCCCGCGCCTCGATCCCCAGCCGGCGCAGGAACGCACCCTGGGTCAGCAGCCTTCCCTGCGCGCCCGCCGCCTGCGCGGCGGCCAGCACGGCCGGGAAATCGGCGTGAACCGTGAGGTCCGCCTCCCCAGCGGTCGAGAGTGGATCGACCTTGGTATGGCGGCTGAGCGCCTGCAGCGTGTCGCCCGGCTCGAACCGGTCGCGCCCATAGTCGATCAGCAGGGCCGCACCGCCCTGCGCACTGATCCGCGCGCCCAGCTCCGACCCGATCGCGGCCTGGGCGGCGCAGATCTCGACCACCGCGCCCTCGGCGACGTCGGCGGCGGGCAGGTCGGCCGGCCCAGCGCCGGTCAGGCCGAAGGTGAGATCGCCCATGGCGTTGAGCCCCACCACCCGCTCCCCCCAGCCCCGCGCGACGCGGACGAACTGGCGCGCCGGCAGGCAGTCGAGCAGCTCATTGGCGATCATGATCACCGGCGCGCCGCCGGGGACCCCGCTGAGCGACGCCGCCCAGCGCGGGGTCAGGGCGCCGCCGGCCAAGCGACTTTGCTGAAGCGCCGCAAGCGGGGCGCTGGTCTCCACCAGCCACAAATCGGCGGCGGCGACGAAGGCCGGGTCCAGCCGCGCGGCGCGCACCATGTCGAAGGCCAAGGTCCCGTCGCCCGGTCCGATCTCGATCAGCGCGAATGGCGACGGACAGCCCAGGCCGCACCAGGTCTCCACCGCCCACAGCCCGATCAGCTCGCCGAACATCTGCGAGACCAGCGGCGCGGTGATGAAGTCGCCGCCAGCGCCTAGGGCGGGGCGGGTGGCGTAGTAGCCGTGCTGCGGATCATGCAGGCAGGCGTGCATGAACTGGGCGACAGTGATCGGGCCGCTGGCCGCGATCTGGGTCGCCAGCCGGCGCCCCAGGGGTGTCGAGTTCGGGGACGCCCCATCAAGGCGCTCGGACATGGCCAGCGGACCTCGTTCGCCGCTCACGCCGCCTTGGTCATCCGCGAGCGGATGATCAAAAAGCCGCCCAGCAGCACCATCGGGATCGACAGCATCATGCCCATGGTCAGTCCCAGTGGGAAGGTCGGCATGTTCAGGTCCGGATTGCGAACGTTCTCCAGGCTGATCCGCACCAGGCCGTAGCCGAGGATGAACAGGCCGGCCACGCCGCCGCGCCGGGGCAGCCAATGGCCGCCATGGGTGGCCCAGCGCAGCAGTAGGAACAGGGCGATCCCCTCCAGGCCCGCCTCATAGAGTTGGCTGGGATGGCGCGGAACCGGCGGATTGTCCGGCGCGCCCGGAAAGATGATCCCCCACGGCAGGGTGGTGGGCCGACCCCACAGCTCGCCATTGATGAAGTTGGCGATACGGCCGAAGAACAGGCCGATCGGCGCGCAGGGCGCCACCAGGTCGGCCAAGGAAAGCAGGCTGAGCTTATTGGCGCGAGCGAACAGGATCAGCGCCAGGGTCACGCCCAGAAAGCCGCCGTGGAACGACATGCCCCCTTGCCAGACCTTCAGGATGTCCAGCGGATGGGCGAGGTAGGGATTGTCGCCAAGCTCATCGCGGCCATAGAAGAACACGTAGCCGAGCCGGCCGCCCAGGATCACCCCCAGCGTGATCCACAAGACCAGATCATCGATCTGCGCTTCGGTGACCGGCGGCGCGGCCGGCGTCCAGATCCGGATGTTGCGGAGAAGCAGCACACAGTAGCGCCAGCCCAAGGCGATGCCGACGATGTAGGCGATCGCGTACCAGCGGATGGCCAGGGGGCCGATCTGTAGCATGACCGGGTTGAAATGCGGAAACGGCACGGGGAACCTCATGGCGACGCAGGCGGTGGTGTGTAGCAGCCGCACGCGCGCTGCGGGAGGCGCCTCGCCAATCGGCCGACCCTCGCATCGCCCCTTCGCATTCGGATAAAATTTGCCATATAGAAGAGGCATGCAGACCCAAAACCCCTTCCTCGACGAATTCGCCAAGCTGACCACGGCGGCCATGGGCATCGCCCAGGCGGCTGGCGAAGAAGCGAAAACCGCCTTCCGCGCCCAGGCCGATAAGATCGCGGCCGAGATGGATCTGGTGCGCCGCGACGAGTTCGAGGCGCTCAAGGCCGAGCTCGCGGCCCTGCGTGATGAAGTCGCGGCCTTGAAGGCCGCGGGACTGAACGCCCAATCCTGATTGGGGAAGATTGTTTCGCCGGTCGCAAGAAGCTGCTTGTGACGGATCGGGCGAAGCAGATTAGGTTGCCTAGTTGCGGGGTGACTCGTCGGCGTCGGACGCCGGAGGCCACCCCCGGAAGGGATGAGTTTCATGGACGCGCCTCAATCGGAAGAAGACGAGGTCGATCTGGGCTTTGACCCGCTCGACGTCGTCGAACACGTCCTGACCGCCGAAAACCTGACCTTCGACCGCACCGAGGAAGGCGATCTGGCCTTCGCCCTCACCGGCGACTGGAAGGATTACGAGCTGTGGTTCGCCTGGCGGCCGGAGGCCGATTGCCTGCAGCTATGCCTGTCCCTCGACATGCGCGCGCCTAAGAGCAAGCGCGGCGCCTCGTTCGAACTGCTTTCCCTGATCAACCAGCGCATCTGGCTGGGCCATTTCGAGGTCTGGACCGACGGCGGCGAGGTGGTGTTCCGCCACGCCCTGTCGGTGCCCCAGGGCGAACGCCCGACCCTGGCCCAGGCGGCCTCGATGATCGACGCGGCGGTGGAGGCGGCGGACCGATTCTATCCGGCCTTCGATTTCCTGCTCAAGGGCTCCAAGTCCCCGGAAGACGCCATGGCCGCCTGCATGTTCGAGACGGTCGGACAGGCGTAAGGGCTCCGATGGCGAACGCGCCGCCGACCACCGCGTCCAGGTGGAGAGGCCTGGATAGCGATTGTCCTCCTCCCATGCGCGCAGCGCGGAGGAGGTGGCGCGGCGCGAAGCGACGTGACGGAGGGGGCCTGCGCGGGTCCAGCCTTCCCTGCAGAGACGAATCATTCCGAAGGCGCGCCCCCTCCGTCACGGCGCCCCCTCCGACCTCAGGCCGACATTCAGCCTCCCTGCGGGCGCCGCGCCACCTTCCCCGCGCCGCGCGCATGGGGGGAAATGGGTCAGGTTCGTCGGTCGCGAAGCAGTCGCTCACTTCATCTCTCCATGGGCCATCATGACCACACCGATCCTGATCCTGGGCGCCGGCCGGATGGGCGGGGCCTTGATCGAGGGCTGGCGCCGCGCCGAGGCCTTCGCGCCCACCGACCTGATCCTGCGCGATCCGCATCCGGGCGAGGTCGCGCGCGCCGCCCAGGCGGCGGGCGCGGCGCTCAATCCCCCGGACGCGACCCTGGCCGGCGCTCAAACCGTGCTGCTCGCCGTCAAGCCGCAGATCTGGCGCGAGGCGGCGGCGCAGATCGCGCCCTTGATCTCGCCGCAGGCGGTGATCGTCTCCATCGCCGCCGGCGTTCCCGCAAGCGCCATCGCCGAGGCCTTCGGTGGCCGGTCGGTCGCGCGGGTGATGCCGACCACCGCTGTGTCGCTGGCCAAGGGCGCGGCGTCGATCTTCGCCCCCGTCCCGGCCGCCCGCGCCGCCGCCCAGGCGCTGTTCGGACCGGTCGCGACGTGCGTCGAGCTGGAGGACGAGGACCTGATGGACGCGGCCACCGCCGTGTCCGGCTCGGCGCCGGCCTATCTCTACGCCTTCATTGAGGCGCTGGAAGCGGCTGGCGAGGCCCAGGGCCTGCCGCGCCAAGCCGCCCGCCAGATGGTGCGCGCCACCCTGATCGGCGCCGCCGCCTTGCTGGATCAGTCGGGCGAGGAGCCGGCTGAGCTGCGCCGCCAGGTCACCTCCCCCGGCGGCACCACAGAGGCGGCGCTGAAGCTGCTGATCGGCGAGGCCGGCCTTGGCCCCCTTCTGGCCCAGGCCGTGGATGCGGCGGCGGCGCGCGCGCGGGAACTGGGACGGTGAGGGCTGATACCGACCACCTCACTGTTGGTCGAGTTGCGCCTCAGTTCGTCCATCCGGCCGACCGGGCGAGGCGAGCGTAATCCTGGGGCGTGTTCGCCCCTCGCAGCCGGTCGAGCGCATCGGGGTCGGGCGTTATCTGGGCGAGACCCGCGCGATCGACGAGGCGTCGGAGGGGCCAACCGGCTTCGGCCTCGTTTGGACAGCCGGTCGCTTTGATCACCATAGGCAAGGGAAAGCCAGCATAGGCGGCGCCCACGCCGCCGGCCTCGATCAAGCCCATCAGGTCACTGAGCCTCAGGGAAGGCGCATCCACGGCCAGGACGAGGACCCGGACAGCCTCTGGCCCCAGGGCGGCCAAGCCGCTGAGCACCCCAGCGACGGGGCCGCCAAACGGCTCGGGATCGGCGACATGGGCATAGCCTAGGGCCCTTGGGCCGGCCGTGATGATCCGCACAGCACCGGCCTCCAGCGCCAGATCGGCGACTCGATCCACGGCGCGTCGCCCGCCCCAGAACTGCTCCGCCTTATCCGCGCCCATCCGGCGCGACGCGCCGCCGGTCAAGATGATCGCGTCCAGGTCGTTCCGGTCTTGGCGGGGCATGGGCAGGTCGCTCAGGGTCAATCCCGGTCTATTGCATTGATAGGGCCTGAAATGGGCCACGGTTCGATAGCTTGGCGGGCGGCGCCGGCCGCCGCCGAGGTCACACCGTCACGAAAGTTCGACCCGCCGACCGATATTCAGAATTTCAATAATCCCACAGGTCTACTGAAGTTCACCGAATCTCAAACCCGGAAACTTTCCGTCGGGCATCGCCGGCGCGACCCTCGCCAAAACCCGCGCATTCTTGAACGTCACAATGTATACGTCATAGCCTTCGGGCGCGACGTTCTCGAACTTGACCGACTCGAGGGCGCCCCACTTTGCGAACTTTTGCGTCACCTGTGCGCCAGGATCATCGCCTGCTGCCGTGCGTCGAACTGCGCCTCGAAGTCCGATGGCAGGATCACCCGTGGTCGCAGCGTGCCCAGCGGCGCCGGCCCGACCCTGGGATTGGAGGCGCGCGCCACGCGCGGGTCTTGGGCGTCGCCGATGATGCGGTCGAACTGGGCGAGCGCACGACGCTGGCCGATCGCCAGGAGGACCAGAGGCGCCGCGATCCCCGCGAGCCAGACGCCCACCAGTACCTGGAACGCTTCAGCCAAGGCCGCGGCGGCGTTGACGCCCAGCAGGCGCATCACCAGATCATTGGCCACGGCCGAGCCTTTCGATCAGTTGGCGAAGCCTGGCGATCTCCTCGGCGCTCAGGTCCTCACGTTGCGAGAATTGGGCGACGAACGGCTCGATGTGGCCGTCGAACAGCCGGTCGATCAAGCTCTTGCTCTCGGCATGCACATAGTCGGCGCGGTCGATCAGCGGACGAAACAGGAACCGGCGTCCTTGCTTGAACGTGGCGACGGCGTTCTTATTGACCAGCCGGGAAAGGAAGGTGCGGATCGTCGCGTCGGTCCAGGTCTCCCCCGTCAGGGCTTCGCGCACATCCTCGATCGCCATCGGCCGATCCGCCCGCCAAAGCACCTCCATGATCAGGCCCTCAGAGGCGGTGATCTTCACATGCATCGGCCTGCCCAATAAGATGACATTTATCGCATCACAGAAATGACGGTTGTCGCGATCGATGTTAGGCCACGGCCGGTTGAACCTTTCAAGGACAGAGGCCGATGGGCAAGCAAACGCCGACCGGACGTCGCGCGATGAAGCGCGGTTTGCTAGGCGGCGCGGCCCGGGGGTTTAGCGTCTGGCTGGCCTGTCTGGGGCCGCTCGGCCTGGCCGGCGTCGCCGTGGCCGATCCGCCGGTCAAGCACGGGGCGCCGGACGTGGTCGTGGTGGCCGAACGGCGTAAACAACCGCTGGGCGCGCCGCCGCCGCTGAACCTCTACGCCCAAGGGCCGCGGTTCGAGCAGATCGCCCTGTCCCCGGCGGGCGACCAGGTGGCCTTCATCACCAATCTAGGCGGCGCGCGACTGCTGGTCGCCTACCGTTTCGCCGACAAATCCCGCCGCTTGGTCAAGCTTGGGCCGGGTGACATTTCCTCAATCGCCTGGGTCGATCCGGACCATGTTGTGCTGGCCGACGAACGCCCGGCGCTGCGCGGCACTTGCGACGCCCGCGACGAGACGACCATCGTCAACAACTTTCAGTCTCAAACGAGTTCCATAGAATCGGTGCTCCAGACGCTTCAGGGCACGGTCGGGCCTGGCGCCGCGAAGGCCCAGGAACAGGCGGGCAACATGGTCCGATTGCTGGACACCCTGCGTCTGCACCCCTGCGTTTATTTCGGCGTGCGATCCCAGTTTGCTTTGGGTGTGATCAATTTCGCCGACAACGCAGGCCAGTCCCTCGGCTTCAAATTCGGCGAAGCTCAGAATTTGCCGCTCGACCTGCCGACTTCCGTCGAGGTCAAGGGCAAGACCCGCTTGATCGGCCCCTATCTCGAACTGCGCAGCCTCCCCGAGGCTGACCAGCCGGCCGAACGCATCTATCTGTGGAGCGCGGATCCGGACACCGGCGGCGCCAAGCTACTCGACGACGGCGGTGGCGATATTGATCGTGAGACGCGCTATGTCGACGACTGGTTGCTGGACCCGGCGGGCGCGCCGGTGGCCCGCAGCGTCTACGACTTTGACACCGGCCGCTTCAGCCTGGAGCTGAATCAAAACGGCCGCTGGAAGGCGGTCCTGACCCGCCAGATCGACCCGAAGTCCCCCGCCTTCGCCCCGGCTCTGGTCGGCCTTGGCCGCGAAGAGGGATCGATCATCATCTTCGATCAGGTCCAGTCTGGGAACGCGTCAAGTTCGGCACCGACCTATCACTACTATCAACTCGGCGCGGACGGGGCGCTATCGGCGCCGCTCGAGCCCGATGACGCGCAGGCCGATCGGCCCTTGTTCGACCCGGCCACCCGACGCCTGGCCGGTTTTGTCCGTCCGGGCGATAGCGACAGCTACGCCCTGACCAACCCGAACCTGGCCAAGATCTATGACCAGGCCCAGTCGGCGGCGCCGGATGAGACGGTTCGAGTGGTCTCCACCGCGAGCGATCCGCGGCGGCTGATCATCAGGACTCAGAACCGCGATGATCCGGGCTCCTATTTCCTGATCGACTATGTCGCCGGGACCAGCACGCCGATCGGCGAGGACTACGCCGATCTGCCCACCGAATGGATCGCGCCTCAATCCGACGTCTCCTACACGGCCGCCGACGGGCAGGAGATCCACGGTCAGCTGACCTTGCCGCCGGGGCCGAAGGCGCAGAACCTGCCCCTGGTGGTGCTGCCCCATGACGGACCCGTGGGCCATGACGGCCCCGGCTTCGACTGGCTGGCCCAGGCCCTGGCTTCGCGCGGCTATGTGGTGCTGCAGCCCAACTATCGCGGCTCCGATGGGTCTGGACCGGCCTTCCGCGAGGCGGGCGACGGCGAGTGGGGCGGCAAGATGCAGACCGACCTGTCCGATGGGGTTGCGGCCCTGATCAGCCGGGGCCTGGTCGATCCGGGGCGCGTCTGCATTCTCGGCGTCGGCTATGGCGGCTACGCGGCCCTGGAAGGCGCTGCGCGGCCAGCGACACCCTATCGCTGCGCCGCCGCGATCAATGGCGTGTTCGATCCCCAGGCCTGGCTGACCTGGCGCAAGACCCGGCGGCTGTCGCCGGTCCAGGACAAGATCACCGACCTCGCGCCCGATCCGCAGTGGCCGCGGGCCTATCAGCTCGATCCGGACTCGCCCGCGGTGCTGGCTGCCCAGCTCGGCGCGCTTGGCGATGACCGCGCGCCGGTCAAGCAGGTCGCCTCCATCTCCATTCCGGTCCTGCTGATCGCCGAGGCCGATGACCACACGGTCCCCGTCGGCCAGAGCGAAGCCATGGCCGCCGCCCTGCAGGGCCAGGGTAAGGCCGCCACCCTGCTGAAGCTGAAAGGCGCCTCCCACAATCTGGCCAGCGAGAGCGACCGACTGGCCGCCCTGACCGCGATCACCGATTTCCTGGCGAAGAATGACCCGGCGCGGTGATCGAACACGGCTCAGACTGGCAGGCGCAGGACTCGCAGCCCAGTCCACGGCCCTGTTTCAATCAACCAAAGGGCGCAAGAAGCTCAGGCCATGAACAGTCAGACGGGGCGGCGAGCCGTCAAGCGCGGGTTGCGGGGCGGCGTGGCACGGGGATTTGGCGCCGGTCTGGCCGGTCTCGGCCCCCTCGGCCTCGCCGCCGCGGCGCCGAGCCCGCCGATTAGCTACCCGCAAACGCAGTCATCATCGCTGTTGAGCCCCGCCGCGGGATCGACTTAGGTTGGACAATTCACCGCCGCAGAACCGGCGGCGCACTACGTCGATCGGATGAATATCTCGGACAGTATATGTCGATCATTCATTACGCAGATAAATTGGCGCTCGAAATAGATTATAACGATACATTGTATAATTAGATAACGATTAGCGGTATCTGCATGTATTGGATTTCATGTTGCAGCACATTTCCTCAGTAATCTCTGTGAACGAGATACTTAACAAGTATCGGGAACGCGAACGCGGTTCGAATTGGCCGCACGCCTTACCCTTAAGTCCACAATCCTAAGGCCGACGGGGCATGCCGTTCCCTGCCCGACGAGCAAGGCGCGCGTGGGCGTCGGCGCGCGCCTCGCTTAAGCGACATCTTGTCCGCCCTCCGTCAAAGTGTAGGGTCGCACCGGGCGAAGTCAGGCTGCGTCGACCGCCCAAAATACCATCATTCTGCAAGAGACCGACCATGGAACCCATCAGCCGATCGATGATCGCCATTGCGGCCAGCCTCAGTTTGGCGGCGACCTTGCCGGCTTGGGCGCAGGGTGAAAGCGCGGCGTCGTCGTCCGTGGCCCCAGTAAGCCCGCTTAAGGTCGAAACGGACGGGAACATCGTCAGGCTAAGAGGCGATGCGGGCGGGCGAACCTTCGACGGAATTGGCGTCGTGGATGGCGGCGGGGGCACGTCCGTGCTGCTTAAGGACTATCCCGAACCCCAGCGCAGTCAGATCCTCGATATGCTCTTTAAGCCGAAGTTCGGCGCGTCGGTGAGCGCTTTGCTCGTAGAGATTCCGGGTGACGGGAATTCAACGCAAGGCTCAACGCCCAGCCATATGCATACCCGTGATGATCTTAATTATTCGCGCGGTTACACGTGGTGGACGATCCGCGAAGCCAAACGCCGCAATCCCAATCTGACGCTTACAGGGCTGGCTTGGAGCGCGCCGGCTTGGATTGGAAATGGCGACTACTGGTCGCAGGACATGGCTGATTATTATCTAAATTGGCTAAAGGGCTTGAAAAACGTTTACGGCTTAAATTTCGACGCCATTGGTCTCAGAAACGAAAAGGGTGTGAACTTCGATTTCGCCAAGATGTTGCGTGGAACGCTGGATGCGAATGGGTACGGCGCGGTGAGGATCCAGGGATTTGACAACTGGACGCCCAATAAGGTCGATTTTGTCAAGGATATGCTTTCCGATAAGGAAAAGCGGGACGCTATCGGCATCATCAGCGCGCATACCTTTGTGGATACCCCGCCCAGCAATGCGGACGCTTTACGCTCGTGGGCGGACACACTGAACAAGCCGATTTGGAATAGCGAGGAACACGTTTACAAAAAGGGATTTGACGCCGAGATCAGCATCGTTCGAGCGTTCAACCTCAACTACATTCGCTATGGCGTCACGCTGGTGGTGAACTGGT
>Ga0302196_10000289_pt1 | contig 49755 bp, 46 predicted proteins | sample II_Bog_N1_3_FD_198794 | JGI IMG/M metagenome (GOLD analysis project Ga0302196, IMG submission 198794) | Peat permafrost microbial communities from Stordalen Mire near Abisko, Sweden - II_Bog_N1_3 | ecosystem: Environmental > Terrestrial > Soil > Wetlands > Peat | place: Sweden: Abisko... | reverse complement strand
TCCCTGGGCTCGTGGCCCGGGGTCCTCACGACGCTCCTGTCGGGGACGTCGCTCACCGCCGACCAGGCCGAGGTGGTCCTCGACCAGGTGTGGGCGGGCGATGCCACCCCGGCCCAGGTGGCCGGGCTGCTGGTGGCCCTGCGGGCCAAGGGGGAGTCCGTCGAGGAGATGACGGGCTTCGTCCGGACCATGGTGTCCCACGCCCTGCCCCTGGTGCTGCCCGAGGGACTCGACGTGGTCGACACCTGCGGGACCGGTGGCGACCGGCTCGGCAGCATCAACGTTTCCACCATCGCCGCACTGGTGGTGGCGGCCACCGGGGCCACCGTATGCAAGCACGGTGGCCGGGCATCGTCGTCGGCTGTGGGTGCTGCCGACGTGCTCGAGGCCCTCGGCGTGGTGGCCGACCTCGGTCCCGCCGGAGTGGCGCGGTGCATCGACGAGGTGGGGATGGGGTTCTGCTTCGCTCCCCGGTTCCATCCCGCCATGCGCTTCGCCGGACCGGTGCGCCGGGAGCTGGGCATCCCCACCGTGTTCAACTATCTCGGGCCGCTGGCCAATCCGGGCCGGGCCCGGTACCAGGTGGTGGGCGTGAGCACCCCGGCCGTGGCCGACAAGATGCTCGGGGTGCTGGCGGCCAACGGCACCCGACGGGCCATGGTGGTGTACGGCGACGACGGGTTGGACGAGCTGAGCACCACCGGTCCGTCGACGGTGCACGAGCTGGTCACGACCCCGGACGGGCACCAGGAGCGGTCGGTCTACCGGGTCGACCCCGCCGATCTGGGGTTCGCCCCGACGACGCTGGAGGACCTGCGCGGCGGTGACGCCGCGTACAACGCCGAGGCCATCCGCCAGGTGATCGGCGGCCGGGCGTCACCCCACCGCGATATCGCCGTGCTCAACGCGGCGGCGTCGCTGCAGGTGATCGGCCGGGTCCCCGACCTGGCCTCGGGTGTGGCCCTGGCCGGTGCGGTCATCGACGACGGCCGGGCCGCCTCGGTCCTCGAGTCCCTGATCCGGGTGAGCCGGGAGGCGGCTGCCGACGAGGCCGCCGCCACACCGGCCTGAGCGCCACACCGGCCTGAGCGCTCCACCGGACTCGGCGCTCCACCGGACTGAGCGCCGGCCTGAGCGCCGGCCTGACCGCACGGCCCGGGGCCGGGACGTCAGGTGGTCGACCGGGTCACGGCCGACGATCGGCACAGCTCGGCGAGCGACGGGATGCGGGTGGCCGGCATGGACCAGCCCCGGGGCGAGCCGACCGAGACGATCCGGGCCCGCTCGGCGTTGCCGGCCAGCCACTGGGCCACGATGACCCGCTCGTCGGGATGGCCGTCCCCCGCCACCGGGAGGTCGCCACCGACCAGCAGGCCGTCCTCGAGCTCCACGGCACGTCCGCCGTCGACCGAGAGCGCCACCCGCCCGGCCCGGCGCAGGGACTCCACCCGGTGGTGCCGTGTCAGCAGTCCCCGGAGCCGCTCGGCCTCGTCCCGCACCGCGGCGGCCTCTTCGTAGCGCTGGTGGGAGGCGTGGTCGGTGAGGAGCTCGGCCAGCGGGGCCAGCAGGCTGGTCGGGTCACCGGCCAGCTGCTCGTCGGTCCAGGCGGCCCGCCGGCGCCGCCGGCGACGCCCGGTCCCACCGGTGCGCCGCGGCTTCCCCTGGTGGTTGTAGGGCGGGGCCCAGGCCCGGATCAGCCGGCCCTCGGCCACGGCCGAGGTGAGCGGGTCGGGGCACACCCGGTGGTGGACGGCGTGGAGCTGGCGGAGCAGCCGGCCCACCTTGGGCCGCCGGTCGGCGGTGAAGTACGAGCGCACGCGCGCCTGGAGGTCGGTGGCCGTGCCCACGTAAAGCACCGAGCCGGCGGCGTCGGTGAACCAGTAGACGCCGGGCCGGTGGGGGAGCCGTGTGGTGAGCCGGAGCTTGGCGCTCTGGGGGTGGCCCACCAGTCGGGGCAGGTCGAGCAGTTCCTCCAGTCCCACGATGCCGAACGACCCGGCCCGCTCGAGCAGCGCGTGGAGCAGGTCGCCCGTGGCCAGGACGTCGGTCAGGGCCCGGTGGGAGGGCTGGTGGGGGAGCCGGAGGGTGCGGGCCAGGGTCCCGAGCTTGCAGTCGGGGACCATGTCCCGGACCAGGCGCCGGGCCAGGGCCAGGGTGTCCACCGACGGGTTGGCCAGGCGGTCCCGGCCGGTGGCCACCAGGGCGTGGTCGATGAACGAGCGGTCGAAGCGGATGTTGTGCCCGACCAGCACCGCACCGCCCAGGAACTCGAGGAAGGACGGGAGCATCTCGCCCACCCGTGGGGCGTCGGCCACCATGGCATCGGTGATGCCGGTCAGGGCGGTGATGAACGGCGGGATGCGCTCGTCGGGGCGCACGAAGGTCTGGTAGGTGCCGAGCAGCTCGCCCCCGCGGTAGCGCGCCGCCGCCACCTCGGTCAGGGAGTCGAGCTGCGGCGACCCGCCGGTGGTCTCCACGTCGACCACCACGAAGGAGACCTCGCTCAGCGGTGTCCCGAGGTCGTCGAACGACTGCTGGAGGGCGATCTCCACGCCGTCACCGTAATCGAACAGATGTTCGGATCCGTGCACCCCTCGGTACCGGCGCCACCGTGGGCCCCAAACCGTCCGCGGGCGGTGGCGGGGCTCCGAGGGGTGGGCCGGGGCCGACTACCGTTGGGACGGTGACCACCGACTCACCACCGACCGCGACCGACACGTCCGCTTCGACCGGTGCCGACGCGCCGGCCACCGCCGGAGCCACCCGGTACCGGTGCACGGCGTGCGGCAACCTGACCCGCTTCGACGTGGTCACCACCCGGCGGACCCGGGCCTTCCACCACTACTCGGTGGGCGGGGCGCTGGCCGTGGAGGATGTCGAGGTGCTCGACGAGTCGGTCGACGAGGTGTCGTGCCGGTGGTGCGGCAACGGCCGGTCGATCGAGGTCATCCCGGACGACGCCGGCCCTCTGGGCTAGCTCCCGGGCACCACGCCGATGCCACAAGAGCCGGGCGGGTCCGGTCACGCCCGGAACCCGCTGTCGGACCCGGAGTTCCGGGCCGGCCTGCGCCCCATCCCGGCCGGACCGGTGGGCGGCGGTCCCCGCTCGCCGGCCTTCGACCTGGTGGGGGTGGCCCCGGGTGGTGCGCCCGTCGAGGTGGCCGTCCGCTCGGCGGTGACGCCCGTGCTGCTCTGCTTCTTGCACGTCCACTGTGACGGCTGTGACGGATTCTGGCGCGGGCTGTCCGGCCCGCCGGCCGATCTGCCCCCGGACATGGCGGGCCTGGAACGGGTGGTGGTCACGAAGGGCCCCTCGGCGGTCGACCCGGTCGAGGTGGCCCGCCTGGCCACGGGCGTCACCGAGGTGCCGGTGGTGATGAGCGACCGGGCCTGGTCGGACTACCGGGTGAGCGGCTACCCCTTCTTCGTCCTGGTCGACCCGGTGCGGGACGCCGTGGTGGGGGAGACCGTGGGCTTCGGCTGGGGTGACGTGGCGTCGATGGTCGAGGCGTCGTTGTCCGCCCCCGGTTGACACCCGGGCCCGGCGGCCACCACCGGGTGGTCCTCAAGTGACCCCGCCGATCTGTCGATGGTCAGAGGGTGGAGGCAGCCCCGATTCCGGACGGTGATGCCGAACGCGTGGCCGCCCTGCGGCGCCTCGGCCTGCTCGACACCCCTCCCGAGGAGCGGTTCGACCGCATCACCCGGACAGCCCAGCGGCTCTTCGGGGTGGAGGCCGCCATGGTCAGCCTGGTCGACGCCGACCGCCAGTGGTTCAAATCGCACCCGGGCCTCGACGTGGCCGAGACCCCGAGGGACATCTCCTTTTGCGGCCACGCCATCTTCGACCCGGCGATCCTCGAGATCCAGGATCCCTCGGCCGACCCCCGATTCGCCGACAACCCGCTGGTGGTGGGAGATCCCCACGTCGGTTTCTACGCCGGCTGTCCCATCGCCAGCCCCAGTGGCGACATCATCGGCACCCTGTGCCTGATCGACGGGACCCCCCGGACCCTCGACCCGGACGAGCGCGAGTCCCTGCGGGACCTGGCCGGCATGGTCGAACGCGAGATCGCCGTGGCCCAACTGGCCGTGGACGACGAACTGACCGGACTGGCCAACCGCCGCGGCTTCATGATGATGGCGCACCAGGCGCTGGCGTTCTGCGAGCGCCAGCGCATCCCGGCCCTGATCGTCTACGCCGACGTGGACGGGCTGAAGGCGGTCAACGACCTGTCCGGCCACGAGGTCGGGGACCGACTGCTCCAGGACGCGGCGTCGATGATGGCCGAGGCCTTCCGCGGCTCGGACGTGATCGGCCGGCTGGGGGGCGACGAGTTCGCCGCCGTGCTCACCGCGTTCGACGGCGACGAGGCCTGGGCCGTGGCGCGCCTGGGCCTGTCCGTGCAGGCCAGCAACGAGGGCCTGGTCGATGCGCCGTACACCCTGTCGATGGCCGTGGGCACGGCCCACTTCGACCCCGACCACCCCGAGCTGCTCGAGTCGCTGCTGCACCAGGCCGACGCATCGATGTACCTGGACAAGCAACGACGGCAGCAGCTGGCCCGCTGACCTCCCGACCCGACCCGGGCACCGCCCGACTCTCAGACAGTCCCATTGGTATCCACAGGTCGGCCACAGTCCCGGTCCCGATACTCCTCGTAGTCAGCACACGACGACGAAGGAGCAGGACATGCAGGATGACAAGGCACTGATGAACGGCATTGCCCCGGACCCCCTCGAATCGATCAGCGGGATCCGGCGGCGGGGCGTGCAGGTGACGGCGGCGGCCATCATGGCCCTCGGCCTGGCCATCGGGGGCGGTGCGGTGGCCGGCGCCGCCACCTCGACCCCACCGAACGCGCCCAGCGGCTCGTCGACCCATTCGGGTCGTGCCCCCCGCAACGGCGCACACCCGACCGCCATGGGCACCGTGAAGTCGGTCGGCACCGACAGCTTCACCGTGACCACCCGGTCCGGCACGGTGGTGACCGTGGACGTGAGCTCTGCCACCACGTACCGGGACCGCGGCGTCTCCTCGGCCAGCCTGGCCGACGTGAAGGTGGGTGACCGGGTGGCCGTGTTCGGCACCGAGACCTCGGACAGGGTCACCGCCACCACGGTGGCGCTGGGCGACTTCGGTGCCGGCCGCAGCGGTCGGGCCGGTGGAAAAGCGGGCGCACCCGGTGGCGGCGGCTCGCCCCCTGCGGCCGTGGGCACCGTGAAGTCGGTCGGCACCGACAGCTTCACCCTGACCACCACGTCGGGCACCGTGGTGACCGTGGACGTGAGCTCAGCCACCACGTACCGGGACCGCAGCGTCTCCTCGGCCAGCCTGGCCGACGTGAAGGTCGGTGACCAGGTGGTGGTGTTCGGCACCGACTCGTCGAACACCGTCACCGCCACCACCGTGGGCGTCGGCGACCTCCCCACCGGCGGTCCCGGCGGCACGGGCGGCCCCGGAGGTACGGGCAGCCCCGGTGGATCCGGCACGGGCGGCCCTCCCTCGGGGTCCTGGAGCTCGTAGCCGCCGGCGCACCCGGCCTGCAGATCCCCCGCCCCGGTCGACGCGTCCCGGTGCCGGTGCCCCCCGTCGGCACCGGGCGCGCGCCCGGCGGCCCGGGCCACCACTCCCCCGATGTGCGAGCATCGGGGGAGTGGTGCATGCCTGCGTTCTCACCGTCGACCTCCGGATCCCGGCCAGCGGCTCCCTGAAGTCCAAGCGGGCGGTGGTCAAGCACCTGGTGGCGTCGTGCCGGTCACGGTTCTCGGTGGCCGCCGCCGAGGTCGGCTACCAGGACCAGTGGCAGCGGTCGTCGCTGGCCTTCGCCGCCGTGGCCGGTACCCCGGGCCACGTCGAGGAGGTGCTGGACTCCGTCGAGCGCTACGTCTGGTCCCACCCCGAGGTCGAGGTGCTGACGACCGGGCGGTCCTGGCTGGAGGGTGCGGCGTGACCACCCTGGCGGGCCTGATCGACGACCTCGACGCCGAGTACGGCTCCCTGCACGCCCTGGTGGCGCCCCTGGCAGCCGACGACCCGGCCTGGGACACGGTCACCCCGGCCGAGGGCTGGGCCGTCCGGGACCAGATCAGCCACCTGGCCTACTTCGACGGCGCGGCGCGACGGGCCGTGGTCGAGCCCGAGTCCTTCGTGGCCGAGGCCGAGGCGGCCCTGGCCGTCCCGGGTGACCCCATGGAGGTGCACCTGGGGCCGGGCCGGGCCCTGGACGGCTCGGGCCTTCTGGCCTGGTGGGAGGGCGCCCACGCCGGGATGGTCGAGGCGTGCGCCCGTCTCGGCCCCTCGGACCGGGTGCCCTGGTTCGGCCCACCCATGGGTGCCCTGTCGTTCGTCTCGGCCCGGCTGATGGAGACCTGGGCCCACGGCCAGGACGTGGCCGACGCCCTCGGTGCCGACCGTCCCGCCACCGACCGGCTGCGCCACATCGCCCACCTGGGGGTGCGGGCCCGCCCGTACTCGTATCGGGTGCGCGGGCGTGAGGTCCCGGCCGGGCGCATCGGCGTCGACCTGGTCGCCCCGTCCGGCGAGCACTGGGTGTGGGAGGTGGGGGAGACCGGCCCGGCGGCCGGAGGCGCCGCCGGATCCGGTGCCGTGGCCACCATCAGCGGACCGGCCGTCGACTTCTGCCTGGTGGTGGCCCAACGGCGCCACCTGTCCGACACCGCGTTGGAGGTCGACGGCCCGGTGGCCCTGGAGTGGATGGCACTGGCCCAGGTGTTCGCCGGACCTCCCGGGCCGGGCCGGGCCCCGGCGGGCGGGTCGGGCACCTCGGGCTAGTCGGACCGACCGGTGGGCGGGGTTGTGGTTCAGGCGGCCCGGCTGGCCAGGGCGCGGCCACGCTCCCGGGCGTTGACCTCGGCCTTGGCCCGAAGTTCGACGGCCATCTCTTTGAACTCGTCGAGCGCCGGGTTGACCCCCACCAGGGTGAACTCCTCTTCGACCACCTCGAGGTCGAACTTCCACACCTCGCCCAGGATGCGCTGCATCCACCCGGAGGCGTAGTCCCACCCCTCGCGGGGCGAGCCCGCCCCGTAGAAGCCTCCCCGCACCACGGCCAGGACCGCCGGGGTGCCGGCGGTGGCCGGCTCCTCCCCGGTCATGCGCGGATCGGTGATCAGGAGGTCGACCCAGGCCTTGAAGTGCTGGGACACCCCGAAGTTGTAGAGGGGCACGGCGAACAGGGCCGCATCGGCCGACAGCAGCTGGTCGACCTCCCGGGTGGCCAGGGCCTGGGCCTCGAGCTGCTCCGGTGTGCGCTCCACCTCCGGCGGGGCCATGCGGGCGGCCACGGCCAGCGGCCAGGTGGTGGCCGGGACCGGCTCGGTGCCCACGTGCCGGCGGATGACGGTGTCGTCGCCCCGCCCCGCCGTCCACTCCTCCTCGACGATGTCGGCCAGGGCACGGCTGTGCGAGCCCTCGACTCGGATGCTGGCGTCCAGGCGGTACAGGGTCATGGTTCCTCCGGGTTGATCGGACAGCGGCACAGCGAACTCCTACTAACTAGTTTTACCATAGTAACAAGTCAGGACAGAGCAAAAGGGGGGTCGAGCCTGTAGGCTGAGGATGTGGCGGTCGTGCACGGTGCAGAGGGGCAGACGGTCGATGTCGAGCCCGCCTGCGACGCCGGGCTGGTCCGGGCCTTCGAGTTCCTCGGCAAACGCTGGAGTGGCGTCATCCTGGCCTCGTTGAGCGCGGGGCCGGTGGGCTTCGCCGAGCTGCGCCGCGGGGTGGGCTCGATCACCGATTCGGTGCTCTCGGACCGGCTGAGCGAGCTGGCCGTCGGGGGCCTGATCGACCGCACGGTGACCGACACCCGGCCTCCCGGGGTGACGTACGCCCTGACGCCCGCCGGCGCCGCGCTCCTCCCCATCCTCCACGAGTTGGCGGCATGGGCCGATCAGCACCTCACCCCGCGCTGCCCGGGCACCGAGTAGCTCCCGAGCCGGCCCCTCCCCGACCCCTCTACCGGCTGCCCATCACCTCGGCGACCGACGCCACCAGACCATCCACGTCCTCCTCGGTGGTGTCGAACGAGGCCAACCACCGGACCACCCCGGCCGCCGCGTCCCACGTGTAGAAGGAGTGCCGGCGCTGCAGGGCCTCGATGGCCCCGGGCGGCAGCACGGCGAACACGCCGTTGGCCTCGACGGGATAGGCCAGCGACACGCCCGGCACGGCCGACGCTCCTTCGGCCAGCCGCCACGCCATCCGGTTGGCGTGCTCAGCGTTGGTGCGCCACAGGTCATCGGTCAACAGGGCGGCCATCTGGGCCGACACGAAGCGCATCTTCGAGGCCAGCTGCATGGACTGCTTCCGGATGAACCGCAGCGGGGAGTCGCCCGCCCCTCCGAACACCACGACCGCCTCGGCCACCATGGCCCCGTTCTTCGTCCCCCCGAAGGACAGGACGTCCACGCCGGCCGCCGACCCGAAGGCCCCGAGGCCCACCCCGAGCCAGGCGGCGGCGTTGGACAGGCGCGCCCCGTCCAGGTGGAGGAGCATCCCGTGGTCGTGGGCCCAGGCGCCGAGGGCGGCCACCTCGTCCACCCGGTAGGTGGTGCCCACCTCGGTGGACTGGGTGATCGAGACCACCCGGGCTTGCACGTGGTGCTGGTCCCCGACTCCCGTGGTCGCCGCCTCCACCAGATCGGGGGTCAGCTTCCCGTCGGTCGTCGCCACGGTGATCAGCTTGCTGCCGGTGATCCGCTCCGGCGCACCGCATTCGTCCACGGCGATGTGGGCCCCCTCGGCGCAGATCACCGCCTCGAAGGGGCGCAGCAGCGACTGCAACCCCACCACGTTGGCCCCGGTCCCGTTGAAGACGAACAGCACCTCGGCGTCGTCGCCGAAGCGCTCCTTGACCAGTCCGACGGCCCGTTCGGTCACGGGGTCGGCCCCGTAGGCGGGGGCGTGGTCGACGTTGGCGGCGGCGATGGCCTCGAGCACGGCGGGGTGGACGCCCGACCAGTTGTCGCTGGCGAAGTGGTGGCGGTCGGGCATCACCCGCGCACGAGCGGCTTGTAGCGGATGCGGTGGGGCTGGTCGGCGTCGACACCCAGCCGCTTCTTGCGGTCGGCCTCGTAGTCGCTGAAGTTGCCCTCCCACCAGCGGACCTCGGAGTCCCCCTCGAAGGCCAGGACGTGGGTGGCGATCCGGTCGAGGAACCACCGGTCGTGGCTGATGACCACCACGCAGCCCGGAAACCCGAGCAGCGCCTCCTCGAGGGCCCGCAGCGTGTCCACGTCGAGGTCGTTGGTGGGCTCGTCGAGGAGGAGCACGTTGCCCCCCTCCTTCAGCACCTTGGCCAGCTGAACCCGGTTGCGCTCACCGCCGGACAGCTGGCCCACCTTCTTCTGCTGGTCGCTCCCGGTGAACCCGAAGCTGGCCACGTAGGCCCGGCCGTGGATCTCCCGGTGCCCGACCACCAACAGGTCCTGGCCCCCGGTGATCTCGTCGAACACGGTGGCATCGGGGGACAGCTGGTCGCGGGACTGGTCCACGTAGGCCAGCTGCACCGTGGTCCCGACCTCCAGGGTGCCCTCGTCGGCGGACTCGTCGCCCACGATCATCCGGAACAGGGTGGTCTTGCCGGCGCCGTTGGGCCCGATGACCCCGACGATGCCGCCCGGAGGCAGCAGGAACGACAGCCCGTCGATGAGCAGCCGGTCGCCGAACCCCTTGACCAGCCCCTCGGCGTCGACCACCCGGTCACCCAGCCGGGGCCCGGCCGGGATGGTGATCTCGAGCTTGTCGGCCCGGCGGTCGGCCGCCTCGGCCTCGGCCACCAGGTCGTTGTAGGCGTTGATGCGGGCCTTCCCCTTGCTCTGGCGGGCCCGCGGTGACATCCGGATCCATTCCAGCTCGCGCTGCAGGGCCTCCTGGCGGGACTGGTCCGCCTTCTGCTCGCCGGCCAGGCGGGCCTGCTTCTGCTCCAGCCACGACGAGTAGTTGCCCTCCCAGGGGATGCCGGCCCCCCGGTCCAGCTCGAGGATCCAGCCGGCCACGTTGTCGAGGAAGTAGCGGTCGTGGGTGACGGCCACCACGGTGCCGGGGTAGTCCTGGAGGGTCCGCTCCAGCCAGGCCACCGACTCGGCGTCGAGGTGGTTGGTGGGCTCGTCGAGGAGCAGGAGGTCGGGCTTGGACAGCAGCAGGCGGCACAGGGCCACGCGCCGGCGCTCCCCGCCGGACAGCGTGGTGACGTCGGCATCGCCCGGAGGCAGCCGGAGTGCGTCCATGGCGATCTCGAAGGTCCGCTCGAGGTCCCAGGCGCCGGCGGCGTCGATCTTGTCCTGCAGCTCGGCCTGCTCGGTCAGCAGCTGGTCGAAGTCGGCGTCGGGGAGGCCCATGGCCGCGCACACCTCGTTGAACCGGTCGACCAGGGCCTTGGTCTCAGCCACCCCGTCCGCCACGTTGCCGATGACGTCCTTGTCCGGGTCGAGTTGGGGCTCCTGGGAGAGGTGGCCGACGGTGAACCCCGGGGTCAGGCGGGCCTCGCCGGTGAATCCGTCGTCCTCGCCGGCCATGATCCGCAGCAGCGACGACTTGCCCGATCCGTTCCCGCCGATGACCCCGATCTTCGCCCCCGGGTAGAAGGAGAGGTTGATCCCCTTCAGCACCTCGCGGTCCGGGGGATAGAACCTCTTGAGGTCGCGCATGGTGTAGATGTACTGAGCTGCCATACAGAACAGTGTGCCGCAGGTGGAACCGGCCCCGGACGCCGGGCCCCGGCCGGGCTCCCCGTTCGGGCCTGCGGACCTTGCCGGCCTGCGGGCCCTGCCGGCCTGCGGGCGCCGGCCCGGGAAAGCGCCGGCAGGGAAAGTAGCCTGGGGCCATGACCGAAGGGGTGGAGGCCGAGAGCCAGGACGATGCCGTCCCGGCCGGGGTCGAGGCCGGGGTGGGAGCGACGGCGGTCGACCTGGCCGTGCGGTCGCGCCGGGCCACCGTGGCCCGCCTCATCCGGCGCCTGGTCGACGGCATCCGTGACGGCGACGACGCCCAGGTCGAACAGACCATCCTGAAGCTCAGTGAGCGCAGCCGGTGGCTGGCGCCGCTGGCCCTGGTGGTGGGGGCCTTCGTCATGCTCTTCCAGGGGGTGAAGCTGCTGGTCACCAACTGGCGGCTCACCCTGGTGCAGATCCTGCCCGCCATGTGGATCTGGCTGGCCATGCTCGACATCAAGCTGCACGTGTTCCGGGGCAAGGAGTTCCACATCATCCGGGGACCCCTGCTGATCCCGGCCATCCTGGGTGTGGCGGCCATCACCTCGGCCAGCTTCTACCTGAACGCCGTGTTCGCCTTCGCCATCTCCAAGCCGGGACGCCCCGAGATCAGGCCCGCCTTCGCCCAGGCCCGTCAGCACCTCCGGACCATCATCCCCTACGGGTTCGTGATCGGGGTGGCCCTCGGCTTTGCCGCCCTGGTGGCCTCCCGCTTCGGACTGTTCTGGTACGCCTTCGCCCTCAGCGCCGTGGTCGCCGTGATGATGGTGGCGTACGTGTCGGTCCCGGCCCGGCTGGCCGGCATCAAGTCGAACGTGTCCCGGCGGGACAAGCTGACCGCCGCCGCCGTGGGCGGGGCCATCGGGGCCACCGTGTGCTCGCCGCCGTACACCATGGGCCGGGTGGCCATCCTGATGCTCGGGGTCCACTACCTCCGGTTCCCGGCCATCATCTTGCTGATCATCGCCGTGATCCTCCAGACCGGTGCCACCACGGCGACCAAGGCGGTCAAGTTCAGCGCCAAGCTGGTGGCCAACCCGAAGCGCGTTGCCGCCGACGCCGACGCCGGCTCGGTGGACCGCGATTCGGTCGCGCTCGAGCCGGCACCGGCTGTCGATCCCGTCGGTTCGGCCGCCGCCGAGCCCGCCTGAGCCCGTCGATGGCCGCACCCGTCGGGGGACAGGAGGCCCGCGCCATCGGCGTCGACGCCTACCTCTACCTCTATCCCCTGGTGATGATGGACGTCACCCGCCGGCAGGCCATCGCCCCCGGTGGCGGCGGGTTGGGCGAGGGGCCCGTCAACCGGTTCAGCCACCTCCGGTCGTTCCCGCCCGCCGGCTTCACCGCCGTGGTCCGACCCAACTTCGACACGCTGTACTCGTCGGCCTGGGTCGACCTGTCGGGGGGCCCCGTGGTGATGTCCACCGGCGCGGTCCCCGCCGACCGCTTCTTCCAGCTCCCCGTCTACGACATGTGGACCGACGCCTTCGCATCACCGGGCCAGCGGACCACCGGCTCGGAGCCGGGGCAGTGGGCCCTGGTCCCACCGGGGTGGAGCGGCCGGTTGCCTGAAGGCGTCGATGCCATCCAGGCCCCGACCTCCTGGCTGTGGATCATCGGCCGGACCCAGACCAACGGACCCGCGGACTACGGCGCCGTGCACGCCATCCAGGACGGGTACCTCCTGACCCCGCTGTCGGAGTGGGGCGGTGGTGCCGTCGCCCAGGTGGCCCCTGATGCCGGGCCTGTCCCGGACCCCGATACCGTCGCCGACGACATCGACCGCGACACCCCGCCCCTCCAACAGCTCGCCACTCTGTCCAGCCCGGCCTTCTTCGACCGGGCCCTGGCCCTGCTGGCCGTCCATCCGCCCCACCTCACTGACTGGTCCCTCGTCGCCCGGATGGCCCGGATCGGGCTCGTCCCCGGCGCCGGGTTCGGCGATCTCGATCCCGCCGTCCAGAAGGCACTGGTCGACGTGCCGGCCGGCGCCCAAGCCGTCATGGCCCAGGCGCTGCCCCGGCTGGCCAACGTGGTCAACGGGTGGCAGGTCAACATCGACACCATGGGTGTCTACGGCAACTCCTACGTGAAGCGGGCCATCGTGGCCATGGTCGGGCTTGGAGCCAACGCCGCCGAGGACGCCCTCTACCCGCTGCTCCAGACCGATGCCGCCGGGCAGAGGATGCGGGGGGAGTTGGATTACGTGATCCACTTCGAGGCGGACGGCCTGCCACCGGTCGACGCCTTCTGGTCGGTCACCATGTACGACGGCAAGGGGTTCCCCGTGGCCAATCCCCTCGATCGCTTCGCCCTTGGCGACCGGGACGACCTGTCGTTCAACCCGGACGGCTCCCTCGATCTGTACCTCCAGCCGTCCTCGCCCGGACCCGGGCTGGAGTCCAACTGGCTACCCTCACCCGAGGGTCCGATCGGGGTGACCATGCGGCTCTACGCTCCGCGGCCCGAGGCGTTGGACGGGACCTGGTCGCCTCCGCCGGTCGTGCGCCGCACCTGAGGTTGGTTTGCGGGACGCGCGTCTGGCGGTGGTCGGGGTGAGGGAAGGGGTCACGGCCTCCGAGTCCGGGGCTGTCTCTCTTCCGGTAGCACTTCTCAGAATTACCTACGGGTGGTATGCACCGTTCAGGAGTGACGGCGGGTTCAACGGGTCCGCCACATGGCGTCCGCCACCTCTCCAGGGGTCCACGGCCGTGGAGTACTCCAGCCACCGGCGGCGGCTGTATCTGCGCTCCCTGCGTTCGTTGTGGACAGGGCATCGGGTGCCCTCCCGGTCATGCGAGGGAGGTGGCCTGGGACGGTGTGGGCGCGCGACGTGCAGTTGCATCCACCAGGTGACGCCGGATGGTCGTGCCGGCCGGCCATGCCCCCGCTCGGGGGAGCCGGGCCAGGACGTCCCAGTTCACCCGGCTGAGCGACCGGAAGGGACGACCGGCACAGGCACCGCCGGGGAGTCCGGCAAGGTGGCGGCCAAGGCTGACAGCAAGGTCGGGCGCGCACGCTGGACCGGTGTCCCGCCCCTCGAATGGTGCAAACCACCACGTCCGTCCGTCGCCGCGCCGCCCTGAGCGGCGTCGCCGGAGTAATTGCAGCGGGGCTGCAAATTCCTTTGCCGCCCGCAGGGGCGACTCGTAGCGTGCCCCGCCAATGAACCGGTCGGTCGGAGGGGAAGCGGGGTCGGGACACGGTGGTCCGTGGCTCATCGTCGCCGTTGCGGTGTCCTGTGTGGCGCTCCTGGGTGGGTGCCAGTCCGCCCGGGCGGTGTCGGGGTCGATCCGTCACTCGGGCCAGCCCGTGGACCGGCCCGACCGACGACACGTGGTCCCTGTGGCTTCTACCTCTGGTGCGGCTGCGGTCCACCCGGTGGGCCAGATCGCATCGGGCTGGCTGGCCGCCGAGCGCTCCTTCGAGAGTGCGGCGCGTTCGGCCGATCCCGATCAGCCCGATCTCGCCGCGACCACCGTGGCCCCCCTGCTTCCGGTGGTGACGAGCTATCTCGAGCGCATGCAGGCCACAGGCCAGATCGCGGTGGGCCCGGAGGCGGACCTGGGTACGCCGACCGTCAGCCTCGTGTCGCCCCGGCTGGCCACGGTCGCGGACTGTGCCTATGACGCCGAGATCTCCGAGGTCCGGGCCACCGGGCTGCCGGCGGCCGGAGTCGCGGGGGAGGCCGGGTACGAACGGTTCTCTTCGGTCATGGAGCGCACCTCCACCGGTTGGGAGCTGGCTGAACAGACGGTCGTGGGGGTGACGTCGTGCACCGGTACGTGAGCCTGGCAATGGTGACATCGCTGGTGGCGCCTCTGGGTCTGTGGGCAGTGGGCGGTAGTGCCGGCGCGTCCGCAACGTCGGGTGGCGACAACGGATCGGGGACGGTGACGGTGACGGCCTCGGGAGGGACCTCGGCCGGTGGTGCCCACGGTGGCCCGGGCGGCGGTGGTGGAGCCGCCGGAGGCGGAGGCGCGGCGGTGGAGGCGACGGAGTGCACGTCGACGAGCCTCGTCCTGAACGACGTAGGTGGCTTCGCCCCCGGAGGGCCCACCCCGGGAGGCTGGTACTCGGTCACCTGCACCAATCCGGCCACCGGCGCCCAGGAGACCCAGACCCTGTGGATCGCCGACCAGGCCACCGCGGCCCCGGCTCCGGTCGACCCGGTGGAGGTGGCGTTGTCAGCGGAGCGGACGATCACCCTGCCCGACCCCTCGCCGTCGACCGATCCCGCCGGCACCGCGGTCGTGAACCTGCCCACCTGGCTTCGTATCGATCCGTCCATCTGGCATCCCCACTCGGCCACGGCCACCATCGGGACGGTCAGCGCCACGGCGGTGGCCACCCCGGTGTCCGTCACCTGGTCGATGGGGGATGGGGCCACGGTGACCTGTGCCGGTCCGGGCGCACCCTTCCCATCTGCCGTGCCCGCCGGTGCGCCACCGACGCGTGTGTGCGCCTACGACTATCCCGTGTCGTCGGCGGGCCAGCCATCCCCCGACGGTCGGCCCGACGACGCATCCTTCCTGGTGGTCGTCTCGGTCATCTGGCAGGTGTCGTGGACGTCGACGGGGGCCGCCGGCGGCGGGACACTCCCGGCGCTGGCGACGTCCGCCTCCCGCCGGCTGCGGGTGGAGCAGATCGAGAGCGTGGATCTCGAGCCCCCGTCCGCGTCGGGAGGTCCGTCGGCATGACCTCGGTCCTCGATCGCGGGCCGGCGGCCGCCGCTGAACCGGTGGCGTCGCCGGCGCGGTCGCGCCTGCCGTCGGGGTCGGCCTCGCGGCGACCCGTCACGGTGATCGTCTCGGCTTTCGTGGTGCTGGCCAGCATCGCGGCGTTCACATCGTTGTACTCCTCGGCCGACCACCAGCGCGCCGTGCTCGTCGTGACGCGGACCATTCCGCAGGGTCAGGTCATCACCGGGAGCGACCTCGGCCAGGCCCAGGTATCGGTGTCCGGCGGGGTCGCCCCCATCCCGGTGGCCGACGCCTCGGAGCTCGGCGGTCGTCGGGCGGTCAGCACCATCCCGGCCGGATCGCTCCTCGTGCCGTCGGATCTCACCACGGCACCCCAGGTTGCAACGGGCGACGCCATCGTGGGCCTGTCGCTCAAACCGGGTGAGCTCCCGGCGGACGGAGTGGAGGTGGGCGACCAGGTCATGGTGGTCCAGACGGGCAGTCCGGGCACCATGGCGGGGAGCGGGGAGTCCGTGTCCGGCTCCGCGGGCGTGGCCGACGGCGCCACCGGCATCCTCATCCCGCAGGCCACGGTGTTCGAGACGTCGGCCCCCTCGACGCAGACCGCCGGGGGTGCCTCGGAACTGGTGTCTGTCGAGGTCTCGGCCACGCTGGCCGCCGCGGTGTCGACCGCCGCGGTCGCCGACCAGGTCAGCCTGGTGCTCCTGCCCGACACCACCGGGACGGGGTCGACCCCGTGACCATGGTGGTATTCACATCGGTCAAGGGTGCACCCGGCGTCACCACGACCGTGTGCCTGGTGGGTGCCACCTGGCCGGACACCCGATCGGTGTTCGTGGCCGAATGCGACCCCTCCGGCGGCGATCTCGCCGCCCGGTTCGCCCTCCCCGCCGCGGGGGGATGGCCGGCGCTGGAGCTGGCCTCCCGCCGGGCCGGTGGGCCGGTGCCGGTCGGGCCCTACCTGCAGCGGCTCCCGGGCGGGCTCGAGGTGCTGACCGACACGCGGACGGGCACCGTCCCCTCCGCCGACGGCGCACTGCCCCATCTGCTGGCCGAGGCGTCCCGGCGCCACGACAGGGACGGTGACGTCCTCGTCGACCTGGGCCGGCTGACGCCCGGTGTCATCGACGGGGTGGGCTGGACCGAACGGTCCGACCGGGTGGTCGTCGTGCTCCGTGGGGACTCACCCTCGGTCATCCAGGTGCGGGAGCGATCGACCCGATTCCGGGCCCGATGGGGAAGCCGGGTCGGACTCGTCGTGATCGGTGAGGGACAGCGTCGGTCCCGCGAGATCGAGCAGTTCGTCGGAGTCCCGGTGCTCGCCACGCTCCCGTGGGACCCGGCGTCGGCGGCGGCGGTGGCCGGCCGACGGGAGCACCCCCGCCGACTCCGCCGCCGTGCACCGCTGACGAGTGCAGCCGCCACGCTGGCGCTCCGCCTGCTGGAGCCCGGGACATCCCCCATGGTGACCGGTCCGACCGGACCGGAGGTCGGGACCGAGGCGGCTGGCGTGGGGCCTGGACGGTGAACGCCTCGCTGGCCGGCGAGATCCGGGCCCTGGTGGCCGAGGACCTGGCCTCGGAGGTGGGTGCGCGGCTGCGTGGTGACGACCGCAAGGAGTTTGCCCGCCAGTGCATCTTCGAGCACTTCGATGCGTTGACCGGTAGCGACGACGCTCACGGTGCGCCGATCGGAGGTTCCTCGGACGAGCAGGCCGTCGCCCAGTCGGTCCTCGACGCACTCTTCGGCATGGGAGGGCTCCAGTCGCTGATCGACGACGATGACATCGAGAACATCGACATCAATGGGTGCGACCGGGTCTGGGCCACCTTCGCCGACGGGTCGAAGCAGCTCATGCCCCCGGTGGCCGGCTCGGACGACGAGCTCATCGACCTGGTCCGGTCGGCGGCGGGCCGCTTCGGCCTGTCGGAGCGCCGCTTCGATCTGGCCCGACCCGAGCTGGACCTGCGACTGCCCGACGGGTCACGTCTGTCGGCGCTGATGGCGGTCACCGCCCGCCCCGTGGTCTCCATTCGTAGACACCGGTACGCCGACCTCACGCTCGACGACCTGGTCGGCCTGGGCACGCTGGACGCCGATCTGGCCGCGTTACTCGGGGCGGCGGTCCGATCCCGCAAGAACGTCGTGGTCTCCGGCGCCATGAACTCGGGCAAGACCACGCTCCTGCGGGCGCTGGCCGCCGAGATCCCACCCCGTGAGCGGGTGGTGACCATCGAGCAGGCGTTCGAGCTCGGACTGGACTCGGCGCCGCACCGGCATCCCGACCTGGTGGCCCTGGAGGCCCGACCCCCCAATGTCGAGGGCGAGGGACTGATCTCCGTGGCCGACCTGGTCAGGCGGGCCCTCCGGATGAACGCCGACCGGGTGATCGTGGGCGAGGTCCTCGGCGACGAGGTGCTGCCCATGCTCAACGCCATGAGCCAGGGACGCTCCGGATCGATGTGCACCATCCACGCCGACTCCTCGGCCGGTGTGTTCCGGCGCATCGCCTCGTACGCCGTCCAGGCTCCCGAGCGGCTGCCTCTCGAGGCCTCCAACCTGCTGGTGGCCGGTGCCGTGCACTTCGTCGTGCACCTGGACAGCGACATGCACGATGCCGCTGACGACGCCGACGATGATCGGTCCGTCGACGGGGCCGGCCCTGCCAGGCGCCATGAGGCACCGGACCACCGCCGGTTCCCGTCGCGCACCTCCCGCCAGCGGTTCGTGTCCTCGGTGCGAGAGGTGGTGGATGCCGAAGGCCCGCACGTGGTCTCCAACGAGATCTTCGAGCCCGGACCGGACCGTCGGGCCAGGCCGGCGGCTCCTCTCCGTGCCCAGACCCAGCGCGAGCTGGACCGTGTCGGCTCCGGTCCCTTCCGCATGCCCGCCGTCGGGTACCGGGCGTGAGCGCCGCCACAGCAGGGGTGTGTGGCGCCCTGTTCGGAGTCGGCACGGTCGGATCGGTGTTGGGCTGGAGGCGGGCTCCGCAACCCGCATGTCGGTCGTCCGCGCTGTCGGCGCGCCTGCACCGTCGCCGGGGCGACATCCCCGGCCTGATGACGGCTGTGGTGCTGGCGGTCGGTGCCTACCTGGCCACCGGGTGGCCGGTGGCTGCGCCGATCACCGCCGTGGCTGTGCTGGGCCTGCCCCGACTGTTCGGCCGGACGGCCGGATCGGTGTCCATCGAGAGGGTCGAGGCCGTCGCCACATGGACCGAAATGCTCCAGAGCACCATGGCCGCGTCCGCCGGTCTGGGACAGGCCATCGTCAGCACGGCGCCCCTCAGCCCCCTGTCCATCCGCCCCGACACCGTGCGTCTCGCCACCCGACTGGGGGCCGGCATGCACCCCCGGGACGCACTCGAGCTGTTCGCCGACGAGCTCGGGTGTGACAGCGCCGACCGGGTGGTGTGCGCACTCCAGCTGGCGTCCACCGCCAGAGCGCAGCGGCTCGGCGACCTCCTCGCCGCGCTGGCCGACTCGACCCGCGACGAGGTCTCGCAGCAACTGCGGATCGAGACGAGCCGGGCGTCGGTCCGCAGTGGCGTCCGGACCGTGGTGGTCTTCTCCGTGGCGTTCGCCGTGCTCCTCAGCCTGGTGGCCCGCACCTACCTCGAGCCGTTCGGCACGCCTCAGGGCCAGGTCGTCCTGGTCGCCGTGGCCGGGCTGTACGGCGCCGGCCTCACGTTGATGGTCTCGCTGGCCCGTCCTCCCGCTGCGGTGAGACTGCTCGGGACACAGGTGGTCGAGCGGTGATGTCGGCCGCGCTCATCGGAGTGCTGGCCTCGCTGGGCTCGCTGGGGGTGGTCCTCGGTCTGCGGAACCGAGCACTGTCGCTCGAGGCGCTGTCCCGCACCATGAGCCGTCCGCTGCCTTCCGTCCCGGCCGAGCCGGCCCGCAGCGGGCTGGTCGGGCACCTCGGTCGACGCGTGGCGGAGCGGATCGATCTGGACGGCCTGACCGAACATCCCCGGTGGCGGCCGGTGCGCTCCGGCCTGGCCATCACCGGAAAGACGAGGGAGGACCTGGCCTCGGAGGTGCTGGTCGGTGGGGCCATCGGCCTGTGTGCCCCGCCGCTGCTGTGGCTGGTGGCCGGCTGGGCCGGCGTGGATGTCCCGCTCGGAGTGCCGGTGACGCTGGCGCTGGCCCTGCTCCCCGCCGGATGTGGCCTCCCGCTGGCGCTGCTGATCCGTACCGCCGCGGAGCGCCGGCGCCACATGCGGGCCGTGCTGGGCACCTTCGTCGACCTCGTCGTCCTGGGCCTGGCCGGTGGCGTGGGGGTGGAGGGGGCCCTCTACTCCGCCTCCCACGCCAGTCCGGACTGGGCGCTCGGCCGCATGGCCCGGGCGCTGTCGAAGGCCCGGGATGCCGGCCAATCGCCGTGGCTGGCCCTCGGCTCCCTCGGCGAGGAGCTCGAGGTGGCCGAGTTGGTCGAGCTCTCGGCCACACTCCAGCTGGCGGGGACCGAGGGGGCCCGGATCCGGCAGTCGCTGAGCGCCCGGGCCGTGGCCCTCCGCCGGCACGAGCAGGCCGATGCCGAGTCCGAGGCCAATGCCGTCACCGAGCGACTGTTCCTACCCGGTGCGTTGCTGTTGATCGGATTCCTCCTCTTCGTGGGCTATCCGGCCTTCAGCCGCATCCTCGGCGGGTTCTGATCCGTCCGTCCACCCACCGCACACCCACCACCAACCATCCCGTCAGGAGCCGAACCCATGCCCGATCACGTCGTTGTCTTGTGGACCTATCTCCGAGCCCGTTGGCAGGCCTCGGGCGGCGGGGACGAGGCCGGAACAGTGGTCGAGAAGGTCATCCTGACCGCCGTGTTCGCCGCGCTGGCCATCGCCGTCGGCGCCATCATCGTGGCCAAGGTCACGGCCAAGGCCAACACCATCAACCTCAACTGACGGTCCGTGCACGCATCCGCAAGGGCCCGTGCCCACCGGTGGCTCGACCGACGGCGGTTCCGACGGGTGGTCAGGGGAACAGCACGTTCGGGCGACCGGGGCTCCACGGTGGTCGAGGCGGTCATCGTCGTCCCGGTACTCATGGTGCTGGTCCTGGTGGTGATCCAGGTCGTGCTGTGGGCCCATGCCGCCCAGGTCGTCCACCTGGCGGCCTCCGAGGGCGACCGGGCGGCGAGGTCGAGTGGAGGTGGTGCCGTGGCCGGCGCCGGTGTGGCCAGATCGGTGGTCCAGGCGTCAGGCCTGGCCCCGTCCTCGGTGGCCGTCGCCGTGACGACCGAGCCGGGTGCACTGGCGCGTGTGACGGTGACGGCCAAGGCCGAGTCGATCCTGCCGGGATTCGTACTGCCGGTCTCGTCGAGCGTCATCGGGCCCATCCAAGAGTTCCGGAGCGGGGAATGAAGGGCTTCCACGACGACGACGGGAGCCTGACGGTCGAGCTCGTGCTCCTCACGCCGGTCGTCTTCCTCCTGGCCGTGCTGGTCCTGGCCTTCGGCCGGGTGGGCCAGGCCCGACAGGAGGTGGTGGAGTCGTCGAGGGCCGGCGCGCAGTTCGCTGCCGTGCTCCCCGACGCCGCCCAGGCCGTGTCCGGTGCCCAGGCCACGGCATCGGGCGCGGCACTCGACGGGTCACGCCTGTGCCCCTCGCCCCGGGTGATCACCGACGTCACCCACTTCTACCCGGGCGGTTACGTGACGGTGACGGTGATCTGCCGGGTGAGTCTGGCCGACCTGGCACTCCCGGGCGTGCCGGGCACGGTGGTGGTGCAGGCCTCGTCCACCGCACCCATCGATCCGTACCGGTCGTTGCAGTGACGGTCCCACCCCGCCGCAGGCCCGGGAGCGACGACGGCTCCATCGCCGCCTTCATGGTCCTGTTCATCGTGACCCTCCTGGTGCTGACCGGCCTGGTGGTCGATGGGGGAGCGGCCATGACCGCCCGCCAGGCTGCCGCCGACGAAGCCCAGCAAGCGGCCCGAGCCGGTGCCGGCGCCCTGTCGGTCGACGCCTTGCGCTCGGGAAGGCTCGCCCTCGACCCCACCGCCGCGGTGGCAGCTGCCGAAGCCTTCACCGTGGCCGCGGGCCACCCGGGCACGGCGTCGGTCGACGCCGGCGTGGTCACGGTGACCATCCACTACCGGATCGGCACCGCGCTCCTCGGACTCGTTGGCGTCGACACCCTCCCCGTGTCCGGCACGGCGTCGGCCGTGGACGTCAGCGGCGTCACCGGTGTTAGCGCAGGATCGTCGTGAGCGGAGGCCGTCGACCCCGCCGGCCCTCCGGTGTCGGGCTGGTGCCGGCTGTGCTGTCCGCCTCGGCCCTGTTCCTCGCCGTGGTGACGGTCCCGGTCGTCCTGTGGCTGGCGGCGGGATGGCCCCTGGCGCACCTCGACTACCGCCAGTCCGTGCACGTCCTGTCGTCCCGGCGGTCGTTCGACACGATCCTGGCCGTCCACTGGCTCGGCCGCCTCGCCATCGGACTGTGCTGGGTGACCTGGTTGTGGACGACCGTCTGCGTGGCGCTGGAGGTGCGGTCCTGGGCCACCGGGCTCCGGCCCGTCCGCCTGCCGGCCAGCACCACGCTGCAGGCCGCGGTGGCCTGCCTGGTGGGCACGGCCCTGGCGGTGTCGGGCGGTCGGATCACGGTCCCGGCGTCCCCGGCGCCCACCTCCTCGTCCGCGTTCGGTTCCCCCGCACCGGCGGTGACCGTCATCGACGATCTCCTCGCCTATGACCACGCGCTGCCCGACGGGTGGGACGTCCCCGCACCGGCACGAGCAGGAGGCCACCTGCCCGAGCCGCGGCTCGGTCCTGTCGATGACGCGGTCGCCCCCCTGCCGGCCCCGGCACCGGCGGTGGTCGAACGGCCCGATGCCGGGTGGCACCGGGTCCTGCCGCGGGAGACGCTCTGGTCCATCGCCGGCGACCGGCTGGGCTCACCTTCCCGCTGGAGGGAACTGGCCGAGGTGAACTACGGCATCGTCCAGTCCGACGGTGGCGTGTTGTCCGGGGACCACTGGGTGACACCCGGGTGGCTGCTTCGGCTTCCCGGTGTCACAGGTGTCGCCTCACACGACGGTGGATGGCCACGACCGTCTGCTGAGGGTTCCGACCCGGGACCGGGCGACGAGCACACTCCGGTCGGTCGGCCGGTCCAGCCGGTGGGAGGCATCGTCATGGGTGCCGGCGTGGTCAACATCCTCGACCGGATGCGCCGGGCCCAGCAGCGGCATCGTGGCGAGGAGCGGCTGATCGTCCTACCCGAAGGGCCGCTCGCCGACGTCGAGCGCCGGCTCCGTGTGGGCGACGGTCGGGGGGTCGTGGTCGAGATCGACCGGGCGCTGCGCGCGCTGGCCGACCGGTGGCACGCCCCGGGTGGGAGATCGCCCGGCGTCAGGGGCGTGCGCGTCCGTGAGATCGACATCGAGATCCTCCTGACCGGGACGGCCACCGACGCGCCCCTGCCCGAGGGCTTCTCGCTCGATCCGGCGGGCACCTCCATCCGGCTGGAGCGAAGCCGCATCGGCCGGGATCCGGTGCACGTCGCGCCCGAGCCGGGGCTGTCGCCGGCCCCGCTGCTGGTCACCGCCGGGAGGGGCACGGACCACGACGTCATGGTCAATCTCGAAGTGCTCGGCTCGTTGATCGTCGAGGGCGACGGAGCAGGCCCCGACGCCGTGGTGCGTGCACTGGCGCTCGAGCTCGCCACGTCGTTCTGGGGCGGCAGCTTCGACCTCGTCCTGGTCGGCTTCGGCTTCGAGCTCGAGCGCTTCACCCGTGTGGTGGCGACGACCGATACCCAGGACCTGGTGCGCACCCTCTGTCACCGGCGGATCAAGGCCCACCATGCGCTGCGTTCGGCCGGCTACGGGTCCTTCGCCGAGGCGCGTGCGATCACTGGCGCTCCGGGTTGGGACCCGGTGGTGGTCATCGTCGGCCCGGCGCAACCCAGGGCCGAGGTGGAGGAGCTCCTCGACTCGTGCGCCGACTCGACCGCCGGCATGACGGTGGTCGCCACCGCCGGATCCGGGACGGGACGGCGGCAGGTGGTCCTGTGCGGGCCCCGGTCGGACGCCAGCCTCGACCTGCTGGGATCGGTGCTGGTTCCCCCGTCGGTGAGCGCAGACGAGCAGTCCGAGGTCACCGCCCTCCTCGATCTCGCCGCCGATGTCGGCGCGGTGGCGAAGGCCCCGGGGCCGTCCACCCTGCATTCGTCTCCCGTGTCCGGTTTCGAGCAGGACCCCGCCCGGACCAGGCTGCCCCTCCGCCCCGGACCCGACGTGACGCCGGCAGCGCGCCCCGTGTTCGGTGTGGCCACCGGTGACACCCCGACCGCCCCCGGCACCGTCCAGGTCAACGTGCTCGGGCCGATCCGTGTTGATGGGGCCGACCGCCCGTTCAGCCGGGCCTGGGCGCTGGAGCTGGTCGTCTACCTGGCCATGCACCCCCAGGGCGCGACCAACGAGGCATGGGCCACGGCGCTGTGGCCGGACCGGCTCATGGCTCCCTCGAGCCTCCATTCGACGGCATCGGTGGCCCGTCGGGCACTGGGCAAGAACGATCTCAACGAGGACCACCTCCCCCGTGCGCACGGTCGGTTGGCGGTCTCCGCATCGGTGACGACCGACTGGGCCCGCTTCGAGGTGCTGGCCAGCTCGGCAGACGTCGAGGACCGGCGGTCCGCCCTGGAGCTGATCCGGGGCCGGCCCTTCGAGGGCCTCCGGTCATCGGACTGGGTCATCCTCGAGGGCATCGGACCGGGCATCGAGGCATTCGTGGTGGACACGAGCGGTCGCGTGGCCGGGTCCTGCCTGGCCGCGGGCGATCCCGACGGGGCCACCTGGGCGGCGCGAAAGGGGTTGCTGGTGAGCCCGTACGACGAGCGCCTCTACCGGATGCTCATGCGGGCGGCGGACCTGGGCGGGAACCCGGCCGGGGTCGAGTCGGCCATGGCCGAGTTGGTCCAGTTGGTGGCCGACGACGTCGAGCCGTTCGACTCGGTCCACCCGGCCACCATCGACCTCTACCGCTCGCTGACACGCCGGAAGGAGACGGGGCTGCGTCCCGATGCGGTTGCGGCGGGTGGCACCGGTCGGCGTCCCGAAGGCCAACATACGATTGGTCGGCAGAATTGAAGACCAATTGGCCGAGGGAGACCGGTCCTGTACGCCGAGCCCGGAGCGGCCGGGCCGAATAGGGCCTTAGAGGACCAGTTCCGCCATGGTCTGGAGGGTCTCGGTGCTGCCGGATACCAACAGCGTGGTGGCGATGGACTCCTTCCACCCCTCGAGGTCGTCGCGGATCTTCTCCTTGGGCCCGATCAACGAGGTGTCCTCGATGAGTGAGGTGGGCACGGCGGCGATGGCCTCGTCCTTGTGGCCGGCCAGGTACAGCTCCTGGATCCTGGTGGCCTCGGCCTCGTAGCCCATGCGGGCGTACACATCGAAGTGGAAGTTCATGGACTTGGCCCCCATGCCCCCGATGTAGAGCGCCACCGAGGGCCGCATGAAGTCGGCGGCGTGCTCGATGTCGTCGTCGATGATGATGGGAGCGAAGGCGATGACCTCGAAGTCGTCGGCGGTGTGGCGGGCCCCGGGCCGGGCGAACCCCTCGGCCAGGGCCGGCTCGAAGGCCTTGACGGCGTTGGGGGAGAAGAAGATGGGCAGCCAGCCGTCGGCGATCTCGGCGGCCAGGGCCACGTTCTTCGGTCCCTCGGCCCCGAGGACGATGGGGATCTCCGGGCGGAGGGGGTGGACGATGGGCTTGAGCGGCTTGCCCAGTCCGAGGCCGCCCGGGTAGGGGAGCGGGTAGTGCGGCCCGTCGTTGGTGACCGGGGCCTCACGGGCGATGACCTGGCGGACGATGTCCACGTACTCGCGGGTGCGGGCCAGGGGCTTCTCGAAGCTCTGGCCGTACCAGCCCTCGACGACCTGGGGTCCCGACACGCCCAGTCCGAGGATGAACCGACCGTTCGACAGGTGGTCCATGGTGATGGCGGCCATGCCCATGGCGGTCGGGGTCCGGGCCGACAGCTGGCACAGCGCCGTGCCCAGCCGGACCCGCTCGGTCTGGGAGCCCCACCAGGCCAGGGGGGTGAGCGCGTCGGAGCCGTAGGACTCGGCCGTCCAGATGGAGTCGAAGCCGAGCCGCTCCGCCTCGGCGATGAGCTCGGGGGCGTTGACCGGTGGGCCGGACCCCCAGTAACCGAGCTGCAATCCGAGCTTCATGTCCTTCATGGTTCCTCCCTGGGGCGTCTGCGTGGAGACCCTACCGTCAGCCTCGTGTGGGTACGACGTGTCCGTCCGGGAAGACCCAGCCGGAAGACCGGTGACCCACCCGGAAGGAAGGTCAGTCCATGCGGGCGATGAAGTGCTCGGCGAACTGCTCGCTCACCGCCACCCGGGCCGCCCGGATCGACTCCGGCGTGTCGCCGTCCTTGGCCTTGACGGCCATCCACGGGGCGCACAGCAGGTCGGTGACCCCGGCGTCCTCGAGGCGGTGGTAGAGGTCGAGGTCGGGGTAGGCCTTCACCGCCAGATAGAGGGAGAAGGGCTCGTTCTCCCGGCCGGCCCGCTTGAGGGCGTCCTTGACCCGGGCGACCTGGGCGAAGGCGTCGTCGGGGGCGGCCGCCCCGGTGTTGACCCAGCCGTCGCACAGGGTGGTGGCCCGCACCAGCGCCGCCTCGGAGTCGCCGCCGCCCACGAAGGGCACCGGCAGCGACGGCGAGGGATTCATCTGGCAGGGCGGCACGTCGTAGTACTCGCCGTGGAACTCGACCCATCCGCCGGCCCACAGGGCCTTCAGTGCCGGGATCATCTCGTTCAGGCGCTTGCCCCGGTTCTTGAAGTTCTGTCCGGTCTGGATGAACTCCTCCTCACACCAGCCCACCCCGACGCCGAGGGTGACCCGGTCGTGGGAGAGCACGGCGGCCGTGCCCACCGACTTGGCCACCGTGATCAGGTCCCGGACCGGCGCGATGTAGATCCCCGTCGTGAACCGGAGGTTGGTGGTCACGGCGGCCAGGGCGGAGATCAGGCACATGGGATCGGGCCAGGCCGTCTCCTTCTCCCAGAACGGGGCCCCGTCGGGGGCCTTGGAATAGGTGTACCGCGAGGCCAGGTCCCGGGGGTTGAACAGATGGTCCGACAGGTAGATGCCGGAGTAGCCCAGCCCGTCACAGGCCGTGGCCAGGGCCATGGTCTCGTCGATGGGCAGGAAGGTGACCGCCTGGTGAAACCGCATGCTCGGCTGCTCTCTCGGGTGTGTCGGGGCTCTCGGGGGCCGCCGGTTAGCGGCCGACGGGTGCCGACGGGCTGAAGGCCACGGGGATGTGCTTGACGCCGTTGATGAAGTTGGACCGCAGGCGCTGGACCTCACCGTCGAGGCGGATGTCGGGGAGGCGGTCGAGGAGCCGGTCGAACATGACCCGGATCTCCATGCGGGCCAGGTTGGCCCCCAGGCAGAAGTGGGGACCACCACCGCCGAAGGCCATGTGGTTGTTGGGGGTGCGGCCGATGTCGAAGGCGTCGGGGTCGGTGAAGACCGTCTCGTCCCGGTTGGCCGAGACGTGCCAGAACAGGACCTTGTCGCCCTCGGAGATCTTCTGCTCGCCGATGACCACGTCGGCGCTGGCCTGGCGCCGGAAGTGCATGACCGGCGACACGTACCGGAGCATCTCCTCGATGGCCGACGGCAGCAACGACCGGTCGGCCCGGAGGCGCTCCCACTGGTCGGGATGGTCGAAGAACGCCACCATGGCCCCGGAGATGAGGTTCCTGGTCGTTTCGTTCCCGGCCACCGCCAGCAGCAGGAAGAACAGGTCCAGTTCCAGCTGCGAGAGCTGGTCGCCCTCGATCTCCGCCTGGGTCAGCACACTGAACAGGTCCTGGTGGGGATCGAGCCGCTTCTGGGCGCACAGCTCGTCGGCGTAGGCGAACAGCTCCATCGACGCCTGGGTGCCCACCTCGGCCGACTCCTGGTACTCGGGGTCGTCCGAGCCGATCATCTTGTTGGACCAGTCGAACACCAGGTGGCGGTCCTCCTGGGGGACGCCCATCAGGTCGGCGATGACCTGGAGGGGCAGCTCGGCGGAGATCTGCTCCACGAAGTCGGCCGAGCCCCGCTCGCACACGCCGTCCAGGATGGAGTCGGTGGACGCCACCACCTTGGCCTCCAGGTCCCGGATCATGCGGGGGGTGAACCCCTTGTTGACCAGCCGGCGGTAGCGGGTGTGCATGGGCGGGTCCATGTTCAGCATCATCATGCGCTGCTGGCCGAGGATCTCCTCGTCGAAGTCGTGGAACAGCGTGGCGGCCCGGTGGGACGAGAAGTGCTCGTAGTCCCGGTTGACCGCCACGCAGTCGTCGTAACGGGTGACCGACCAGAAGCCGTCGGCGAAGCCCTCGGGGTCCGGGTGCCACTGCACCGGCACCTCCCGCCGCAGGTAGGCGAACCACTCGTGGGGTACCCCCCCGACGAAGTTGCCCGGGTCACACAGGTCGATGTCGGTTGCTTCCATGCGGTCTCCCCCCATGGTCACCGGCACCTGTCCGGGCGCTTGGGGTGCACAGCCCCCCGGCAGCGGTGACATTTCTAGAACACGTATCAGTTATCATAGGCTCACCGAGACGGCCCCGGATGCGAACGGGCCGTTGCGCTGGTAGCGACGCCGACGGTTCGGCAACACTGCCGGCACGGAGCCGTGCGGTCCGAGCGTACGGTGCACGGGGGTCATCCCGGGGCAGCCGTTGCCCCACCCCGGCACCGGTCGGGCCACCGTCGTACCGCGTCACCGAGCGTCACCGAGTGGAGAGGAAGACCAGGCCATGCACCTCGAGGAGACTCCCGAACAACAGGCGCTGCGAGCCGAGCTGCGGGCCTACTTCGCCGACATCTTGACCGACGACGTCCGCCACGCGCTGGACTTCGAGCCCGAGGGGGGCGAGACCTTCCGCACAGTGGTCCGCCGGATGGGCAGCGACGGCTGGCTCGGCATCGGCTGGCCCAAGGAGTACGGGGGCCAGGGCCGGCCCACCAGCGACCAGTTCATCTTCTTCAACGAGGTCCAGCGGGCCCGGGCGCCGTTCCCGTTCGTCACGCTCAACACGGTGGGGCCGATGCTCATCGCCCACGGGACCGAGCAGCAGAAGAAGTTCTTCCTGTCCGGCATCCTGGCCGGCGAGATCAACTGCGCCATCGGCTACACCGAGCCCGGTGCCGGCACCGACCTGGCCGCGCTGCGGACCCGCGCCGTGCTCGACGGCGACGAGTGGGTCATCAACGGCAACAAGGTGTACACCAGCGGCGCCGACCAGGCCGACTACATCTGGCTGGCCGCCCGGACCGACCCCGACGCCCCCAAGCACAAGGGCATCTCCATCATCATGGTGCCGACGTCGACGCCGGGGTTCTCCTGCACGCCCATCGTGACCGTGGGCGGCGTGTCCACCACCGCCTCCTACTACGACGACGTCCGGGTGCCCCGGTCGGCGCTGGTGGGTGACCTCAACGAGGGGTGGCGCCTCATCACCGGTCAGCTCAACCACGAGCGGGTGGGCCTGGCCGCCGTCAGCGCCCTGGCCTTCCGGCTGTGGGACGAGGTGGCCGAGTGGGTGGGTGAGCAGGGCCTGTCCGAGGTGGCCTGGATCCAGCAGGACCTGGCCCGGACCTACGCCCTGCTCGAGGCCCAGAAGCTCCTCAACTGGCGGATGACCGCCGCCGTGGCCAACGACACCCTGGGGCCGGCCGACTCCTCGTCGGTCAAGGTCTTCGGCACCGAGTCGACGGTCGAGATCTACCGTCGCCTGCTGGGCATCGTGGGCGCGGCCGGCTACCTGGCCCCCGGCTCGCCGGGCGAGGTGCTGCACGGTGAGCTCGAGCGGGCCGGCCGGCAGGCGCAGATCAACACCTTCGGCGGCGGGGTCAACGAGATCCAGCGGGAGATCCTGGCCATGGCCGGTCTGGGGATGAAGCGGTCGGCCAGGTGACGTCAGCCGACACCGCGGCACCCGAGACACCGCCGGCCGGGCTGACCCTGGACGAGCAGCTGGACTCGTTCGTCGGTCAGTCGGCGGGCCCGGCCACCCGGGCGCCCGATGCCGTCAACCTCCCGATGATCCGGCACTGGGTCGAGGCCATGGGCGACCACAACCCGGTCTACGTGGACGAGGCGGCGGCCCGGGCGGCGGGCTTCGAGGGGATCATCGCTCCGCCGACCATGCTGCAGGCCTGGATCATGCGGGGCCTGAGGGCCACCCAGGACACCGAGGAGGCCCGGGCGCGGGGCGAGGCGGCCGGCGACTCGCCGAGCGATCGGCTGATGGCGCTCCTCGACGAGGCCGGCTTCACGTCGGTGGTGGCCACCAACTGCGACCAGCACTACGAGCGCCCCCTGGTACCCGGCGATGTCCTCGAGGTCACCTCCACCATCGACTCGGTGTCCGGGGAGAAGGCCACCGGGCTGGGTGTCGGCCACTTCGTCACCAACCGGATGGAGTACCGGGACCAGCACGGCGAGCTGGTGGCCACCATGCTGTTCCGGATCCTCAAGTTCAAGCCCCGGCCCACGGCCGACGCCGCACCCCCGGCCGACCAGCCGGCTGCCGCACCCCCGGCCGGCCAGCCGGCAGCCCGGCCCCGACGGCCGCGCCCCGCACTGACCCAGGACAACCGGTTCTTCTTCGACGGCGCCAAGGAGCACACACTCCTCATCCAGCGGTGCAGCAACTGCGGCACCTTGCGCCACCCGCCCCGGCCGGCCTGTGGGACCTGCCGGTCGTTCGAGTGGGACACCCTGACCGCCTCGGGACGGGGCACCGTCTACAGCTACGTGGTCAACCACTACCCCCAGGTCCCCGCCTTCGACTACCCGCTGGTGGTGGCCCTGATCGAGCTGGAAGAGGGGACCCGGCTGGTGGCCAATGTGGCCGACATCACCCCCGAGGACATCGCCATCGGCATGCCGGTGGTGGCCACCTTCGTGGACTTCGACGACGACTTGACCCTGCCGGTGTTCCGGCCGGCACCGGTGGCATCCGCCACCACGGACACGGAGACGAACTGATGGACTTCACCTTCAACGAGGAACAGCGGGCCGTGCAGGAGGCGGCGGAGGGCATCTTCGCCGGACGGGTGACGCCCGACCGGGTGGAGGAGGTCGAGGCCACCGAGGAGCGGTTCGACCGCGAGCTGTGGGCCGACCTGGCCGCGGCCGACCTGCTGGGCCTGGCCGTCCCCACCGCACAGGGCGGCGGGGGCTACGGGATGGTCGAGCTGGCCCTGGTCCTCGAGGCTCAGGGACGGTGCGTCGCACCGGTCCCGCTGTGGGCCACCCTGGTGCTGGGCGCACTCCCGGTGGCCGAGTTCGGGGCCGACGAGGTTCGGGCCGAGCTGCTGCCCGGGGTGGTGGCCGGGACCACCGTGCTCAGCGCGGCGCTGGCCGACGTGGCCGGCGACCTGGCCGTGGGTGGCCCGGGTCGACCCTCGGTGGTGGCCAAGGCCGGCACGGACGGGGTGGAACTGTCCGGGACCGCCTTCGCCGTCCCGTCCGCCCACGTGGCCGACCGGGTCCTCGTCCCCGCATCGGTCGACGGCGGTGTGGTCGTGGCCGTGATCGACCCGCAGTCCCCGGGGGTGACGGTGGAGCGGGCCGTGACCACCAACCGCGAGGTCCATCCCCACCTGCACTTCGACGGGGTGGCCGTGCCCACCGTCCAGCTGCTGGCCGGTGGCGACCCCGAACGCGGCCCCGAGGTCGTCTCGTGGATCCTCAACCGGGCCTGGACGGGCCTGTGCGCCCTACAGGTCGGCGTGACCGAGGCCGCCGTGGCCCAGACCGCCGACTACCTCAACACCCGGGAGCAGTTCGGGCGCCCCCTGTCGACGTTCCAGGGCACCATGCTGCGGGCCGCCGATGCCGCCATCGACACCGAGTCCATCCGGGTCACCATGTGGCAGGCGGCCTGGCGCCTCGACAACGGACTCGACGCCGACCTGGCCGTGACCGTGGCCTCGTGGTTCGCCGCCGAGGCCGGCCAGCGGGCGGTCTTTGCCACCCAGCACCTCCACGGGGGCATGGGTGCCGACATCTCCTACCCGATCCACCGGTACTTCCTGTGGGGGAAGCAGATCGAACTGCTGCTCGGCCCCCCGAGCGGCCAGCTGGCCCGGCTCGGCGGGCAGCTGACCACCGAGCTGCAGGCCGGCCGCCGGGTGTCGGCGTGAGCGGCGCGTCCGCCCCGAGCGTCCCGGCCACCCGGCGGTTCGAGGACGTGGCGGTGGGCGAGGCCCTGCCCGAGCTGGCCCTGCCCCTGACCCGCACCCTGATCGTGTCGACGGCCATCGCCTCACGCGACTACCAGGACGTCCACCACGACCCGGTGCTGGCCAACCAGCGCGGCTCCAAGGACATCTTCATGAACATCCTGTCCACCAACGGCATCGTGGGCCGCTACGTCACCGACTGGAGCGGCCCCGGGGCGGTGCTGACCGACGTCAACATCCGCCTGGGCGCGCCCAACTACCCCGACGACACCATGACCCTGACCGGTGAGGTCACCGCCAAGGAGGAGGCCGACGCCGACGGCCGCGGCGCGGTGGTGGTGAAGGTGCGGGGAGCCAACGGCCTGGGTGACCACGTGACCGGCACGGTGCGGCTGCTGCTCCCCTCGGCCGGCCCGGCCGGCCCGGGCGCCGGTGGCGCCGAGGGGAACGGGGCGCACCGGTGAGCGGGACCAGCCATTCCTTCACCGGCACCACCGCCATCGTGGGCATCGGAGCCACCGAGTTCTCGAAGGAGTCGGGCCGCAGCGAGCTGCGGCTGGCCGTCGAGGCTGTCGACCTGGCCCTGCGTGACGCGGGCATCGAGCCCGCCGAGGTCGACGGGATGGTCACCTTCAGCTCCGACACCAACCCCGAGATCGAGATCGCCCGGAGCCTGGGGATGGGTGAGCTGACCTTCTTCAGCCGCATCCACTACGGCGGCGGCGCCGGCTGCGGCACCATCCAGCAGGCGGCCCTGGCCGTGGCGTCGGGGGTGGCCGATGTGGTGGTCTGCTACCGGGCCTTCAACGAGCGCTCGGGGAACCGGTTCGGTGCCGGGGTGCAGGACCGGCCGCCCCTGCCCAACGCCGAGACGGCCAACTTCGCCTGGTACGCACCGGTCGGGCTGCTCACGCCGGCCCAGTGGGTGGCGCTCGCCGCCCAGCGCTACCTGCACGTGACCGGCGCCACGTCCGAGGACCTCGGCCGGGTGGCGGTGGCCGACCGAAAGCACGCCGCCACCAATCCCAAGGCCTGGTTCTACGAGAAGCCGATCACCCTCGAGGAGCACCAGGCGTCCCGCTGGATCGTCGAGCCCCTGCACCTCCTGGACTGCTGCCAGGAGACCGACGGTGGACAGGCCCTCGTGGTCACCTCGCTGGAGCGGGCCCGCGACCTGCCCAGCACGCCGGTGGTCATCGAGGCGGCCGCCCAGGGCGCGGGCCCGGGCCAGGAGATGATGACCTCCTACTACTACGACGACCTGTGCGGGCTCGGGGAGATGGCCTCGGTGGCCCGGCAGCTGTGGCAGACGTCGGGGCTGTCACCGGCCGACATCCAGACCGCCGTGCTCTACGACCACTTCACGCCCTACGTCCTGTACCAGCTCGAGGAGCTCGGCTTCTGCGGCAAGGGCGAGGCCAAGGACTTCGTCCGCGACGGCAACATCGAGATCGGCGGGGGCCTGCCCATCAACACCCACGGCGGCCAGCTCGGCGAGGCGTACCTCCACGGGATGAACGGGATCGCCGAGGGGGTCCGCCAGGTGCGCGGCACCTCGGTCAACCAGGTCCCCGACGTGACCCACACCCTGGTCACGGCGGGCACCGGGGTGCCGACCAGCGGACTGATCCTCGGCGTCGACCGGTAGGCAGCCAGCCCACCGCCGGCCCGCAGCCGGCCCGGCATGGGCAGGCCGTCGCCTGCCGGGGGTCAGGCGTCGTCCTGGCGCCAGCGGTGGAACAGCTCGGTGAACTCCTGGCGTGCCTCGGGCGAGAGGTCCTCGGGCACCAGGGAGCCGGTGGTGGCGATGGTGACCCGCATCTGCTCGAGGTAGGCGGTGCAGTTGGGGCAGGCACGCAGGTGGGCCTCGAACCGGCGCCGGTCCGAGCGTGACAGCGATCCCTCGAGGTAGTCGGTGACCAGTTCGACCACCTGCTGGCACACCAGGTCGTGGCGGCGGGAGAGGAGCTTCATCACCGCCCCCTCGTGGCCAGTTCGGTCTCCAGCATGGTGCGCAGCTTGGAGCGACCGCGGTGGAGGAGCACCCGCTGGTTGCCCTCGGTGATGCCGAGGACCGTGCACACGTCCTCGCTGGGGAGCCCCTCGACGTCGCGGAGCACGACGATCTCCCGCTGTCGGGGGGGCAGGCCGTCGAGAGCCTGCAGGAGTGTCGTGGTCCAGGTGGACGCCACGAGCCGGTCGTCGGCGTCGGCCTCCCACGGCTGCAGCGGCTCGGCCCAGGCCCCGGCGGTAGTGAACCGGGTCGGGTCCACGGCCGGCTCGTCGTCGGTCAGCGGCACCGACCGGGGCTCCCGCACGCCGGCGGTCCGGGCCCGGTTGAGCAGGATGCGGAACAGCCACGTCTTGAACGACGACCGGCCCTCGAACCGGTCCACACCCCGCACCACGCCCATCCAGGTGTCCTGCACGGCCTCCTCGGCCACGGCGTCACTCGGGACGTAGGCGCGTGCCAGGCGCAGGAGGGACCCGTTGTACCGTCCGACCAGGGTCACGAACGCATCCTCGTCGCCGGCCCGGAGTCGGGCCAGGAGGTCGGCGTCCGAGTCCACGGACCGCAGCGTAGGCGCGCCCGCTCCGGTGCGGTGCCGGCTGGGCCGGCGCTTCTCAGCGGGCATGCCGCCGGCACGGGGGTTCCGTTCGTGGGTGAGGACACACACCCGTAGTCCGGCGGGGTGTGTCTGCCGTTACACGGCCCGTTCGGGTCGTGCCGACGCGTAACAGGTCGTCGGAGACCGGTGACGGGGGAGGGACAACCCAACCAATTCCTGAGGAGACATCCCATGAGACGAACCATCACACTGGCCACGTTGGCCGGCGCCGGTGCGGCGGTCGCCGCACTCTGCCTGCCCGCCGCGGCCGGGGCCGACCAGCCCCAAGGGCACGGCCACCCCGCCGCCCCGGTCTTCGTGCAGACCAACGACGTCACCGGCAACCAGATCGTGACCTATCTCCCGAGTGGCCAAGGCGGGCTCCGCCAGGTGGGCCGGGTCGGTACCGGAGGCCTCGGTGTGGCGCTGGGAGGTGCCGCCGTCGACGATCTGGCCTCGGAGGGTGGCCTGGCCTACGACGCCCAGGATCAGCTCCTGGTCGCGGTGAACGGTGGCAGCAACACCATCTCGGTGTTCCACACGTTCGGCCCCTTCGTCGGCTCCCGCCATGTCGTGGCGTCCGGCGGGACCATCCCGGTGAGCGTGGCTGTCCGCGGTGACCTGATCTACGTGCTGAACGCCGGCGGCTCGGGCGAGGTCCAGGGCTTCAACGCCACCACGCTCCGACCCATCCCGGGGAGTGCACGGTCGCTGGGGCTCGTGGCCGGTGCCACGCCGCAGTTCCTCAACACCCCCGGACAGATCGGGTTCAGCCCCAACGGCCGACAGGTCATCGTGACCACCAAGGCCAACGGGAGCGACATCGACGTGTTCGGGGTGACCCCGTCCGGCGCCCTCGGTGCCCCGACGGTCAACCCGTCCGCCACACCGGTGCCGTTCGGGTTCACCTTCGACGGGTCCGGGCATCTGGTGGTGACCGAGGCCGGTACCAGCGCGGTGACCACCTACGCCCTCGCTCCCACCGGCACGGTGACCGAGCTCGGTTCGGTGACCGACGGCCTGAAGGCGCTGTGCTGGGTGGCCAACGACAACAACCGCTTCTTCTTCGGGTCCAACGCCGGGAGCGCCACGGTGACGAGCTACACCGTCACCGCCACCGGGCATCCGTCCGAGGTGGGTTCGACAGCCACCGATGCGGGACCGATCGACCTGGTGGCCTCGCCCGATGGTTCGGCGCTCTATGTCGAGACGGGCGGGAGCGACCTCGTCGACAGCTACACCGTCACCTCCACGGGTGCGTTGGTCCCCACCGGCAACGTCGCCCCCGAGCTGCCCGGCCACACCGGGCTGGAGGGGATCGCCGTCGGCTAGCCGGCGAGCCGTTCGCCCTCGGTGGGCGGTCGGTCCTGCGTGCCGGGGGTGCTCCTCCGCCCGGGCCGGCCGTCCACCACCGGGTGGGCGCCGGTCGGCGTGCCCGCCGTCAGTGCTCACCCGGACATACCATTCTCACGTAATTCCGAAAACCTCGGCCGAGAGAGACGTACCCCGGCTCCGGCACACCGCTTCCGCCCCCCGAGCACGAGAGGGGGGCGCGGCCTCTTACCGGGAGGCCACCGCCTTGTCCAGGGTGTCGGCATCCTCGGCGGTCAGCCGCCGGTAGGACGTCTCGCGCTGCGGGCGCCACCACACCTCGTCCTCGCACCGCCAGCCCTCGTTGCGGAGCACCCGCTTGATCACCTTGGACGTGGCGGTCTCGGGCAGCGAGTCGGTGATGCGGACATAGCGCGGCGCCCACTTGGTCCCCAGGTCCTCCTGGCCGGCCAGGAAGGCGGCGAAGCCGTCGGGGTCGAAGGTCGCTTCCGGCCGGAGGAGCATGGTGGCCATGACCTGATCACCCACCGACGTGTCCGGCACGGCATACACCGAGGCCAGCACCACGTCGGGATGGCGCTGGAGGATTCCCTCCACCGGGGCGGCGGCGAAGTTCTCCCCGTCCACCCGCAACCAGTCGAAGTCGCGACCCCCGAAGTAGAAGAAGTCGTCCTCGTCCCGGTAGGCCAGGTCTCCCGTCCAGTACCAGCCGTTGCGCACCCGGGCGGCCTCGGCGTCGGCATTGCGCCAGTACCCCTCGAAACCGGCACCGCCGGTCTGGCTGACCAGCTCGCCGATGGCCTCCTCGGCGTTCAGGAGCCGGCCGTGCTCGTCGAAGCGCGCCCGGGGGCACTCCTCACCCGTGTCCGGGTCGATCACCATGGTGCCGGGCAGGGCCCGTCCGAGCGCCCCCCGCGGGGTGTCGGGGGTCCGCTGCACGGTGGCCCCTCCCTCGGTGGATCCGTAGGCGTCCTGGACGGTGCATCCGAACCGTTCGGCGAACCGGGCCACGTCGGCCTCGGCCGCCTCGTTCCCGAAGGCGCGGCGCAGGGTGTTGTCGGCGTCGTCGGGCCGTTCCGGAGTGGCCAGGACGTAGGAGAGGGGCTTGCCCACGTAGTTGAAGTAGGTGACCCCGAACCGCCGGACGTCGTCCAGGAACCCCGAGGCGCTGAACCGGTCACGCAGGGCCGCCGTCGCTCCGGCGGCCAGCGCCGGCGCCCACCCGGCCATCAGGGCGTTGGAGTGGAAGAGGGGCATGGACAGGTAGCAGACGTCGTCCGGTGTGAGCTCGAACATCTGGGCCACGATGGCCCCGATCCGGGCCAGGCGCCCCTGGCTGCACAGGCAGGCCTTGGGCGCGCCCGACGTCCCCGAGGTGAACAGCAGGAGTCCGAGGCTGTCCTCGGTCACCGCCGTCTCGGCCGGGTCGGGCAGGGGGGCACCGGCCACCGAGGCCAGCAGGGCCCCGTAGGGGGTGGCCGACCCGGCACCGCCGGCAGGGGACAGGTCACCGGTGGGGTCGTCGACCACCAGGACACGGTCGGGGGGCAGGGAGGGCCCGAGGTCGACCCCGTCGACCAGGCCGGCGTAGGCGGAGCTGGTCACCAGCAGCTGGCACTCGGTGTGGGCCAGGTCGCGGGCCAGCTCGTCCCCCCGATGGGTCGGATTGCCCCCGACCAGCACCGCCCCGGCCAGTGCCGCCCCCCCCATCCAGAACACGTACTCGGGCACGTTGTCCATCAACAGGGCCACGTGGAAGGGCCCGGGCCGGCGCAGCGAGGCCAGCAGGGCCGCCCGCTCGGCCTGGGCCGCCACCACCTGGTCGTGGGTCCAGCTGCGGTCCTCGAAGACCAGGCCGGTGCGGTGGTCCCCGGCCCGCTCCCTGATCAGATTGTCGATGGTCTGCATCGGCTCCCCCTGGTTCCTGCTCCCGTGGTGCTCCACTGTCCGTCCTGTCCCGGTGGTCGACCGACAACCCGGGCCGGGACGGGCGACGTCGAGCGTCTGCGCCGTCCGACAGTAGGCCGTTCATGCCTCCCATGCAGGGGTGTCAGGCACAAATATGGAACACGTTGCAATTTAACAGATGCCCTGTTACCTTGAATTCGAGCCCAGCACGGAGCGAGAGGAGCCCAACGTCATGGAGTTCGGTGTCTTCATCAATGGGTATCTGCCGGGGCAGGCGGCTCACGATCCCGCATGCGAGCACGAGATGCTGAAGCGTGAGCTCCGGTACGTGGTCGAGGCGGACAAGTACAACTGGAAGTACGCGTGGGTGGGGGAGCACCACTCCCTGACCGAGTACAGCCACATGTCCGCGCCCGAGGTCGTCATGGGCTACCTGGCCCACGCCACCGAGCGCATCCACGTGGGCACCGGCATCATGAACCTGTCGCCGCGGGTGAACCACCCGGTGCGGTCGGCCGAGCGGGTGGCCATGCTCGACCATGTCTTCGAGGGCCGGTTCGAATGGGGGACCGGCCGGGGTGCCGGCAGCCACGAGATCGCGTCGTTCAACATCCTGGACAAGAACTCGACCAAGGCGGAGTGGAACGAGGTCATCCACCAGATCCCCCGCATGTGGGAGGAGCAGGACTACATGTTCGAGGGGGAGCACTTCACCGTGCCCTATCCCCACAACATCCTGCCCAAGCCCTACCAGCGCCAGGGCCACCCGCCCATCTGGGTGGGGTGCGGCAACCCGGGCACGTTCACCCAGGCCGGTGAGCTGGGGATCGGTGCCATCGCCTTCAACTTCGAGCCCATCTACAACCTGAAGGGCCGTATCGAGGCCTACAAGGAGGGCATCGCCAACTGCACCGAGCCCCTCGGCCAGTTCACGAACGACAACGTGATGATGACCAACGCGGTCATCTGCCTCAGCGACCGCAAGAAGGCCCGTGAGGTCGCCCTGCGCCGGGGCCGTGGCTACCTGTACTCGCTGGTCTGCAACTACCACGACACCATCCCCCATCAAGAGGGCGTCCCGGTCTGGCCGGAACGGCCCCACACCGTCTCCGACGAGGGCATGCTGGATGCCCTGATCAGCGGCGGGTGGATGCTGTGCGGTGATCCCGACGAGGTGGCCGAGCAGGCGGCCAAGTACCAGGACGTCGGCTGTGACCAGCTGGTGTTCGGCCTGCCCTCCGACTCGTTCGAGCACGATGAGGTGCTGGAGATGCTCGAGGTGTTCGGGACCAAGGTCATCCCCCAGTTCGACACCGACCCGGTGCACTCGACCACCCGCTACCGCCAGACGGCCACCCCCAAGTACCAGCCGTTCAACTTCCCGGTCCCCGACATCACGGTCCAGGAGCTCCCGACCAACGCCATGATCCAGCTGGACGGCACCCGGAACATGTAGTGCCCGGGGCACCGCCGGCCCACGGCCGGAGGCGCCCCAGCCGGACAACGGGGCGGCGGCGCGACAGAGGGCGGCACCGACCCCCGTGGGGGCCGATTCCGGCCCCATCGCCCTGAACAGGGACGACGCCTCGTGCCGCGGGCGGCCCCGCCTCCGTATCCCGGAACTTTCCTCCAGATCTCATCCGAACCGGCCGATGCATCGAAGAACCGACCGAGGGGGTGTGGGCCGAGGCCCGTCCGCCTCGGCCGATCCGACAGCGCGCCCGCCCGGAGGTAGACCCCGTGACAACCGAAGTGGAGCACTGGTCACCGGCGGCCGAGCTCGACACCGGACCGGCCGTCCCGGCGCGCCCGCGGTTGGCGGTGGCCTATGACGTGACGTCCTCGTCCCCGTTGGAGCTGGCCGCGGCGGTGGCCGGTCGGTGGGAGCTGGTGTGGGTGGTGGAGGCGGACCGGCCCGAGCTCGGGCCGATGGGGCGGCTCCTGCCCCGGCTCGGGACCGTGGTGGACGTGGCCGGCCGGAGCCCCCGGGCCGTGGCCGAATCCCTGCGTGACCACCAGCTGGGCGGTGTGGTCGCCTTCACCGACAGCCAGCTCCAGGTGGCCGCGCTGGTGGCCGACTCGCTCCGGCTGGAGGGCAACCCGCCCGACGTCGTCACGGCGCTGACCGACAAGGGCGTCCAGCGCCGGGCCCTCGGGGCGGCCGGGATTCCCGTGCCGGCCCACGTGAGCCTCCCGGCCGGCTCGTCGCCCTCGGACATCCAGGCCCTGGTCGGGGCCCTGCGCTATCCCGTGGTGGTGAAGCCCCGGCGGGGGAGCTCGAGTCGGGGGGTGTCGGTGGTGGGGGGACCCGATCAGTTGCTGGCGGTCCTCGAGCCCGGCGCCGGTGCCGACGCCGTCCCCGACGAGGACCGCCTGGCCGAGGAGTGGCTCGGTGATGCGGCACCGCCCGTCGCCGGTCTGGGGAACTACGTCTCGGTGGAGGCGGTGGCCCAGCGCGGGATGATCGTCCCCCTGGCCATCACCGGCAAGTTCCCGACCGCCGCCCCCTGCCGGGAGACCGGCAATTTCATGCCCCACCCCCTGACGCGCTCAGCCGCCGAGCAGGTCCTGGACCTGGCCGTCCGGTCGGCGGCGGCTCTCGGCGTCCGCTCGGGTGCCCTCCACATCGAGATCAAGCTGACGCCCGAGGGGCCCCGCATCATCGAGATCAACGGCCGGGTGGGTGGAGGCGGCATCGACCTGCTCTACGAGGCCCGCCACGGGCGGTCGCTCACCGAGATCGCCGCCCGGGTGGCCCTGGGGGAGCGGCTCGACCTCCAGCCCGAGTCGCCCGACCCGTCGGGTGGGCCCTACCGCTTCACCTACTACGCCCAGCCGCCCGTGGACGCCACCCGGGTCGTGGCCCTGGTCGGGATGGACGGTGCCGCCGCACTGGACGGCGTGACCAGCGTCTCGGTCAACCGGGGTGTCGGGGACATCATCGACCCGACCGAGGGCAGCCAGGGGTATGTGGCCTCGTTCGTCGGCACGGCGGACACGCTGGAGGAGTTGGCATGCGTGCCGACCACCATCGAGGCGGTGCTCGACGTCGGCTACGAGCGCCGCGACGGCGGACGCCCACCGAGCTGAGCCGGCCGAACCTGAGCCGACCGAAGCTGAGTGGGTAGCGCGCCGAGCCGGCCGAGATGAGCCGGCGGCGTCGGAGTCAGAGCTGCTTGAGCACCGTCAGCAGCTGGGCGTTGTCCACGTAGAAGCGGTTGTTGTTGGCCATCAGCGCGCCACCTAGGACATCACGCACGTGGCGGTCCACCGAGAACGTCGAGTCCCGTCGGTACCCCCCGAGGCCGCAGATGTTCAGGGCCTTCAACACCACCTCGGTGGCGAGGGTGGTGGAGGACAGCTTGAGGTCCCGCATCTCCAGGATGAGGGTCGGGTGCTCCTCGAGGCTCTCGCCTGCCCCGACGGACGCAATGGACCCGATGGTCGAGCTGAGCACGGCCCGCGCCTGGCCCAGCACCACGGCCAGCTCGGCCAGACGCAGGGCCGACGGTGGCGTGGTGCCGATGGCCTTTCGGGCCTCGGCCCGGACCGAGGCGTGGGCCAGCGCGGCGGCGGACTCGGCGATGCCCAGCCACACCGAGTTGAGCAGGACGGTGGTGGCGGCCAGCCCGGTCCGGTTGACCACGGTGGACCAGTCGTCGGTGAGGACCATGTCCTCCCGCTCGTCGGCCACGAGGAGGAACCCTGAGCTGCAGGTGCCCCGGAGCCCCATGGTGTCCCAGCCCGTGGTCCGCTTGAGCTCGAAGCTGCCGGGCCCGCAGACCAGCATCACCTGGTCGTTGGGGGCGGCGTCCGGGTCCCGCCGGGCATTGACGGTGATGGCGTCGGTGTACTCCCCGTACGACAGGGCCAGCACGTCCTTCTCCAGGCGGACACGGCCCTCGTCGTGCACCAGGGCACAGCGGCTCTGGCCCACGTCGCCGCCCAGTCCCACCTCGCTGTTGGCGTTGGCGATCAGGACCGACCCGGTGGCCACGTCCCGGAGCAGGGACCGCAGGGCATCGGTCTCGCCGTGTCCGATGAGGTAGGCCACCTCGATCTGGTGCATGGCGAGGACCAGCGCGCTCGAGGCGCAGTGCCCGGCCACGGCCCGGATGGCCTCGGAGACCTCGGTCACGGTGGCACCCTCGCCTCCCGACGCCACCGGGACCATGGCGCCCAGCAGCCCGCGCTCCCGCATGGCGGCCACGGCCTCGGCCGGGAAGCGCGCCTCGCGGTCGACGGCGTCCGCCACCGGCGCGGCCACCGAGGCGCCGAGCTCCCACGCCCGTCGTCCCAGGTCGCTCGTGCACCACCGAGGCGGTGTCGTCCCTGTTGCCCCTGCCGACACCGTGTCCTCCGATCGCTGTGCCTCCGCCCGATTCTACGTGGTCACCGTGCACAACCGATAGCACCGACGGCTGGTGACGGGGCGCACGGGGGATGGTGCGGCGGGACCGGGCACCCGTGGCGGGGGACGGAGGGACACGTCGGTCGGCGGGCCGGCAACCCGGCTCAGCCGGTGGGACCCCAGGCCTCCAGCAGCTCGTCCACGGTGGTCAGTGTGGCGATCAGCGGGAAGGTGGTGTCGAGGAGGGCGTCGGCATAGGAGGCGGGTATCCCGGCCACGGTGTCCCGAGGCACCACCACCGTGTAGCCCAGGTTCACCGCCTCGATGGCCAGCCCCAGGACCCCGAGGTTGACCGACACGCCGGTGGCCACCACCGTCCGGACCCCCAGGGTGCGGAGCCAGGTGTCGAGCGAGGTCCCGGTGAAGGGCGACACCCCGTGCAGCCGCGAGGAGACCAGGTCGCTCGGCTCGGGCCCCAGCCCTGCCACCAGCTCGGTGGGCGGTGTGCCGACCAGCAGATGGGCCGGGTTGCGGACCATGGCGGCGATCAGCTGGCAGTTGACCGAGGTGCCGGCGCGGTCGGCCCGGAACTCGGCCGTGCAGTGGATGACCGGCACCTGTCGGGCCCGGGCCCCGCCCAGCAGCCGGGCGGTGTTGGCCACCACGCCCACCGTGGCGGCGGCGGCGGCCAGTTCGGGGAACGAGGTGAGGTCACCGACCACCCCCCGCTGGATCTCCTGGGTGAGCACCGCGCACCGGTCGGGGGCGGCGAGGACGCTGAGGTCGACCGGCATGCCGAGGACCGGGTCAGGGCCGGTCGGGGCGAAGGCTCACCGGCCGGTCGAGGTGCGCAGGCCCCCGCTGTCGGTCTCCTCGGGCGCCTCGGCCACGATGTCGGCGGCCCACCGGTAGTCCGGCTTGCCGCTGGGTGAGCGCTGGATGGTCTCGACCACGTGGAGTTGCCTCGGCACCTTGTAGCCGGCGATGGCCTCACGGCAGTGGGCCTGGATGTCCTCGAGGGTCGGGTGCTTGTCCGCCCGCGGCTGGATGATGGCCGCCACCCGCTGGCCCCACCGCTCGTCGGGCGCCCCCACCACGATGGCGTCGAACACCTCGGGGTGCGACCGCACCGCCGACTCCACCTCCTCGGGAAAGATCTTCTCCCCGCCGGAGTTGATCGATACCGAGCCCCGGCCGAGCAGGGTGATCGAACCGTCGGCCTCCACCGTGGCGAAGTCGCCGGGCATGGCGTAGCGCACCCCGTCGACGTGGATGAAGGTCTCCGCCGTCTTGACCGGGTCGTTGTAGTAGCCCACCGGGATGTCGCCGTAGCGGGCGATCTTGCCGATCACGCCCGACCCCGGCACCACCGGCTTCAGGTCCTCGTCGAACACCACGGTGTTGCCCAGGGCGGTCACGGTGGGCCCGCTCTTCATGGCCGTGTTGTCCTTGCCCACGGTGATCATGCCGTTGTTGCCCGACTCCGAGGAGCCGATGGCGTCGATGATGAGGATGTTGGGCAGGTGGCGGAAGAATTCGTCCTTGACCGGAGCCGAGAACAGGGCGGCCGACGAGGTCACCGCGTAGAGGGAGGACAGGTCGTAGGAGTGGCCGGGGTCGTCCAGGGCCTCGACCAGCGGCTTGCCCATGGCGTCACCGGTGATCATGATGGAGTTGGCCTTCTCGGACTCGACCAGTCCCCAGACCACATGCGGGTCGAACTTGGGCACCAGGACGGTCCGGTTGCCGAGGAAGCTCTGGCCCATGACCGACCACTGGGTGGCCCCGTGCATGAGCGGGGCGATGGGGAGCAGGGTGACCTGGCCCCCCTGTCCCTTCTCCACCATCTCCTCGGGCCGGACCACCCGGGTGTTGGTGTGGGGGTCGACGCCGCCACCGAGCGCGTAGAACACGTCCTCGTGGCGCCACACCACCCCCTTGGGCATCCCGGTGGTCCCGCCCGTGTAGAGGATGTAGTGGTCGTCGTTGGATCGGGGGGCGAAGTCGCGCTCCGGGCTCCCCGAGGCCACGGCCTCCTCGTAGGGGACGGCCCCGGCCGGCGGGGGCTCGCCGGAGCCGTCGTCGATGGTCACGAGCAGCCTGAGGTCGGGCATCTCAGGGAGGAGGTCGGTCACCTGCGGGCCGAATTCGGCCTGGTGGACCAGGGCCACCAGATCGGCGTTGTCGAAGAGGTAGCGGAGCTCGTCCTTCACGTACCGGTAGTTGATGTTGATCCACACGGCCCGCAGCTTGAACACGGCCCAGGCCGTCTCCACCCACTCCACGCTGTTCAGCGAGTAGATGCCCACGTGGTCGCCGGGGCCGATGCCCTGGGCGGCCAGGAAGTGGGCCAGCCGGTTGGCCCGAGCGTCCATTTCGGCGAAGGTGCGGCGCTCAGTGCCGGCCACGAGGTACTCGCGCTCGGGGAAGGCGTCGACGGCCAATTCGAACAGGTCAGCAAGGTTGAACGTCATCGGCCGTTCAGTAGAACACGTTTCCATTCCGCCGGCAACCAATCTGGCGGGGGCCGGCCGTCCTGTTCAGTCCAGGGCCTTCTTGGCCATCGGGCCCGGTCGGGGTACCGGTGCCGAGGGCAATTGGTCGAGCCGGGGGGCGCCCACGCCGTGCAGCGCCTCCAGCACCGAGGCGGCCAGGCCCGGGCCGTCGAGACCGAGGTCGGACAGGATGCGGTCGGGCTTGCCCTGGGCCAGGTAGGCCCGCGGAATGCCCAGCGTGACCACCGGGGGCGCCTCGCCGAGCGGCACGGCGGCCCGGATGGCGTCGGCCAGGAACATGCCGGCCCCACCCTGGCGGATGCCGTCCTCGACGGTGACGACGATGTCGTGGCCGAGGGCGTCGGCCACCATGGCCGGGTCGGGGTCCGAGACCACGCGGGGATCCCACACGGTCAGCTCCACACCCTCGGCCTCCAGCAGTGTGGCGGCGGCCTCGGCCACCGTCACCATCTTGCCCACGGCCAGCACGCAGACCGATCCGCTGCCGGAGCGGACCTTCCGGGCCGACAGCCCTTCGCCCACGGCGCCCGGCGCCACCCACGGCGCCGGTGTCTTCGGGAACCGCACCACCGAGGGCCCGTCGAGGGTCAGGGCCTCGGCCAGCATGACCTCGACCTCGGGGGCCGAGGAGGGGGCGAACACCGTCATGCCCGGAATGGACAGGGCCAGGGCCAGATCGAGCACCCCGTGGTGGCTGGGGCCGTCGTCACCGGTGATGCCGGCCCGGTCGAGGACCAGGACCACCGGGAGCCCGTGGAGCCCCACGTCCAGGTTGGCCTGGTCGAAGGCGCGGGTGAAGAAGGTGGAGTAGACAGCCACCACCGGGCGCAGGCCGGCCATGGCCATGCCGGCCGCCGCGGTGACGGCGTGCTGCTCGGCGATGCCGACGTCGGTGAAGCGGTCGGGGAAGCGGGCCTCGAAGGGGAGCAGGCCGGTGGGCCCGGGCATGGCCGCGGTGATGGCCACGATCCGCGGGTCGGCGTCAGCCAGGCGGAGCAGGGACCGGGTGAAGGCGTCGGTGAACGTGGTCACCGGCAGCTCGCCCTCGGCCGTGCGCACCACCGGGCCCGTGTCGGCAGAGGCGGGAGCCTGGATCTTCACGTCGTGCAGCCGCTGGACCTCGTCCTCCTCAGCGGGTGCATAGCCCCGGCCCTTCTGGGTGACCACGTGGACCACGATGGGCCCGGGCCACTCGGCCGCATTGGCCAGAGCCTGCTCGACCCCGACGATGTCGTGGCCGTCGATCGGGCCGGCGTAGCGGATCCCGAGGGCCTCGAAGAAGGTGTGGGGCGTGACCACCTCACGCAGCGCACTGGTCAGTCCGTGGACCCCCGAATAGGCCAGCTCGCCCACGGCGGGGATCTCGCGGATCAGGTGGCGGAGTCGCTGCCGGGCCTGCACGTAGGCGGGGCTGAGCCGGAGGTGGGTGAGGCTCAGCGACAGCCGGGACACGGTGGGGGCGTAGGAGCGTCCGTTGTCGTTGAGGACGATGAGCACGGGCTTGCCCGAGTGCCCCAGGTTGTTGAGGGCCTCGTAGGCCATGCCCCCGGTGAGGGCACCGTCACCGACCACGGCCACCACGCGGCGATCGACGCCCTGGAGCTCGAAGGCACTGGCCAGCCCGTGGGCGTAGCTGAGGATGGTGGAGGCGTGGCTGTTCTCGACCCAGTCGTGCTCGGACTCGGTGCGGTTGGGGTAGCCCGACAGCCCGCCGGCCTGGCGGAGCTCGGTGAAGGCCTTCCGCCGACCGGTCACCAGCTTGTGCACGTAGGCCTGGTGGCCGGTGTCCCACAGCAGCACGTCACGGGGTGAGTCGAAGGTCCGGTGGAGCGCCAGGGTCAGTTCGACCACGCCGAGGTTGGAGCCCAGATGCCCTCCGGTGGCCGTGACCGAATCGACGATGAAGGTCCGGATCTCCTCGCAGAGGACGTCCAATTCCTCCGGTGTCAACGACCGGAGGTCGGCGGGGCTGTCGATGTGTTCGATGATCATGGGCGCATGGGAGACCTTTGTGCTCAGGCTACCAGCGTGCACGTCGATGACCGGTCCCCGCGGCGGTCCACCGGGGATGGGTCCGACGGGACGGTCCGGGCCGCGGACTCTGGCCCGGGCGCCAGCTTTGGGTGCAGACTGACGGGTGCGCACAGCGGGCCGGACGGCCCCTCGGAGTGAGGAGAACGCATGCAGGCGGAGGTCAAGGGCTCCACGATGCCCGTGCTGGAGATGGTGCTGGACCCGGGAGACTCGCTCATCTCGACCCACGGCGAGCTGGCGTGGATGTCGGCCAACGTCCAGCTCACCCAGACCACCTCGGCCGGGGGCCAGAAGGGCTTCATGAGCGGGCTCAAGCGGGCCGTCGGGGGTGGCGGCATCTTCCTGACCAAGTACGAGGCCCAGGGTGGCCAGGGTCTGCTGGCCTTCGCCGCCAAGCTGCCGGGGAGGATCTTCGAGATCGCCGTGGCCCCTGGCCAGGGCTTCCTGGTCCACCGGCACGGGTGGGTGTGTGGCACCGACGGGATCGTGCCGTCGGTGGGGCTGCAGCAGACCATCCGGGGCGGGCTGGACGGTGGGGACGGATTCCTGCTCCAGAAGCTCGAGGGCGAGGGCCGGGCGTGGATCGAGCTGTCGGGGGAGATCACCACCTACGAGCTGGCCGCGGGCCAGCAGCTGCTGGTCCACCCGGGCCACGTGGGGCTGTTCGAGGACAAGGTCAGCTTCACCATCCAGCGACTGCCCGGCCTCACCAACATCGCCTTCGGTGGCGACGGGTACCACCTGGTCTCCCTCACCGGTCCGGGCAACGTGTGGCTGCAGAGCATGCCGGTGCCGGTACTGGCCCAGGCCCTGTCCCCCTACCTGCGCCACGACGACGACCGCGGGCACACCGCCGCCGACGCCGGGGTGGGCGGGATCATCGGCGGGATGATCGGCAAGAGCCTCTGACACCGGGGGGCGGTGGCTGTCGGCCGCCGCGGCCCTGCCCCGGTCCGGCCCCCGTCCCGGTGCCCGGCGTGCGCCCGGGGACCCGTCCGCCCCGACGCCCCATGGTGTCACCGCCCGGGTAGCGTCCTGCGGGTGAGCGATCCCGGCAGTGCGCCCGACCGGCGGGGCGAGCCGGTCCGCCGTCACCGGCTCCGCTGGTGGATCGTCGGTGCGGTCGTGGTGGTGGTGATCCTGGCGGTGGGCGGCCCCTTCTTCTACATCCACGTGATCGAGGGGTCGACACCGGCCACGCTCACGCTGCCGGGCACGTCGTCGGGCTCGTCGGGCTCCACCGCGTCGACGGCGTCGGGCTCGTCCACCTCGTCGGCGTCCGCGGACAGTGTGGCCGGCACCTGGGCCGTGGGCGCAGGGTCGGTGGCGGGCTACCGGGTGCAGGAGGTCCTGATCGGCCAGCACGCCACCGCCGTCGGGCGCACCACCGAACTGTCCGGCACCGTCACCATCACCGGGTCCACCGTGACCTCGGGCACGGTGACCGTCGACATGGCGTCGGTGAAGAGCGACCAGTCGGAGCGGAACGCCCAGTTCGACGGCCGGATCATGGATGTGGCCACCTACCCCACGGCGACCCTGCACCTGAGCGGACCGATCGCCCTCGGCACCATCCCGGCCCTGGGGCACCAGGTCAGCTACACCGGCACCGGGACGCTCGACATGCACGGCGTGACCCGCTCGATCACCCTGCCGCTGTCGGCGGAGCGGACCGACACGGGTATCGCCGTCCTCGCCGAGATCCCCATCACCTTCTCCGACTGGGGCATCGCCAACCCCAGTGTGGGCGGCTTCGTGACCACCGCCGACAACGGCACGCTCGAGGTCCTGCTCCACCTGGTGCGCGGCGCCGGCAATGCGCCCGTGTCGGCCTCCAGCTCCTCGGGCTCCTCGACGCCCGGCGGACCGGGGGGACCGGTGACCATCCCGAGCACCACGCTGCCACCCCTGACCATCCCGTCCAGCAGCTGACCCTCCCGCCGAGCAGCTGACCGTCCTGTCGAGGCGGCCCGGGACCGGGTCACCCGTCGCCGGTCAACTATCGTCGGTCACCCCGGAGCGACCGGTCGCCGGGCGCAGGGGGAACAGGGGAGGGGGAGTCCGTTGGCCGAGCAGCACCCAGACGACGAGTTCCATCCGCCCACCAGCGCGGACCCGTACTGGACCGAGACCTGCTGGTTCACCTTCACCGTGCCCGAACGCCGCCTGTCGGGACAGCTGTACCCGTTCTTCCGGCCCAACCAGGGGGTGGTGTCGGCCGCCGCCTACTTCTGGGACGACACCGGCCACACCCCCGCCGACATCCTCCACGCCCGCCACTTCTGGCACCTGCCCATCCCGGACCAGCCCCTGTCGGACATCACGTTGGCCAACGGGATCCACTACCGCTGCGTCGAGCCCCTGTCGCGCTACGAGCTCGCCTACCACGATCCCGACGCCGGGCCCGGTGACGACGGGTCGGTCCACGCCGAGCTGACGTTCACGGCCATCGCTCCCCCCAACTACCTCGGGGAGTCCCACCTCGACCAGCCGGGCCGGTACCGCGGCACGGTCACACTGGCCGGCGAGGACATCCCCGTCGACGCCTTCGGCTTCCGTGACCGGTCCTGGGGCGAGCGGTCCCAGTTCGGTCGGGGGATCCACGGCACTCCGGCCCAGCACGGCGGCTACAGCTACGCCACCGCATCGGAGCGGGACGCCTTCCATGCCGTCACCATGGACTTCGGGACCGGGTGCCTGGCCATCCACGGCTACCTGGTGCGCGACGGGGTGTGGTCCAAGGTCTCGTCGGGGACCCGCCAGGTGCGGGAGCGGGACGGACGGACCGCCTATCCCACGGTCGTGTCCCTGGACCTGGTGGACGAGATGGGCCGGCCCCTGCACGCCGAGGGCCGGTGCCTCAACGGGCTCGGTCTGTTCCTCAACCCCAATCTGTACTCGGTCAACTGCCTGACCGAGTGGACCTTCGACGGCGTCACCGCCTTCGGGGAGGACCACGACAACTGGAGTGCCACCGGCATCCGGGAGTTCCTTCGGGGCCGCCTGGGTGCCGGACCCACTCCCCGACAGCGAGGCCAGGTGCACCAGACATGACCATGACCGACGGACCGCGGGACGAACGGCCCCAGACGTCGACCCGCGACTACGACACCCTCCGGGCCCAGCTGGAGGTGTGGCTGGCCGAGCGGGTGCCCGGGGCGACGGTGTCCGAACTGATCGTGCCCGAGTCGAACGGGATGTCCTCGGAGACCGTGCTGTTCGACCTGGCCGTGCCCGGGGAGCCCGAGCCACGGCGCCTGGTGGCCCGCATCGCCCCGGATCCCGCCGCCGACCCGGTCTTTTCCACCTACGACATGGAGCGCCAGTTCCGGACCATGCAGA
>Ga0302196_10000288_pt1 | contig 49802 bp, 38 predicted proteins | sample II_Bog_N1_3_FD_198794 | JGI IMG/M metagenome (GOLD analysis project Ga0302196, IMG submission 198794) | Peat permafrost microbial communities from Stordalen Mire near Abisko, Sweden - II_Bog_N1_3 | ecosystem: Environmental > Terrestrial > Soil > Wetlands > Peat | place: Sweden: Abisko... | reverse complement strand
TGCGGCGTCACGAGAGACTACCGGTAAGCCGTGTGCGGGAAATCCGCATGCACGGTTTGAACGGGGGTCCTGTCCTCTCGCCGATGAGCCTTGCTCTCCAGGAATGAAAGGACAGGATCTACCAATGTCCTTCGCACCGGTTCAGCTCCTGCGAGACAACAGGGAGGCCTTCGCCGATCGCATCGCCGTTCGCCTCAGCGCCTCCGTGCCGGCCTACGCCCGGCTCGAGAGGCCCGCGCTGCGGGCCAGCGTGCTCGGATTCACGAGCGATCTCATCAACGCGATAGAGACAGGCGACTCCTCGCTGCTCGCGCAGCGGATGGCCGACACCGCCAACGCGCGCGTCGAGCAGGGCTTCTCTCTCTCCGAGTACATGCGGGCGCTCTTCATGGCTCCTCCCGTGTGCCGCGAGCTCATTCGCGAGATGGGCCCTCGCAACGACCCCACGCTCTCCAAGGGCTTCACGGAGCTCGAGGCGCGGCTTCACGAGCTGACTGTGCTCGCCGCCGAGATCTACACGGACGTGTCGGCCAAGCAGCTTCGCGCGAAGAACGCGGAGCTGAACCGGCTGAACCAGACGCTGCAGGTCCGCGAGGCGGCCCTCGCGGTCGAGGGCGTGAAGGCGTCGCGCGCCCTCGCTTCCGCGAACGAGTTCAACGCCCGGGTCATCGAGAGCCTCACCTCGGGCGTCATCGTTTTTTCCGCCGACACGCTCATCATCACGCTCTACAGCCAGCGGATGGAAGCCATCACCGGCGTCCCCGCCGAGGAGGCTCTCGGGCGGGAGGGGCGCGAGGCGTTCGCGCGCGTGAAGGGCATCGACCACGGCGCGATCATCCAGACGGTGCGCTCGACAGGAAGCTTCCCCCTAACCAAGATCCAGATGGTCAACGCGCGGGACCAGAAGCGCGTCGTGTTCCTGCGCGCACAGCGCATGTACGACGCCCAGGGAGTCGTCGAGGGGACCGTGATGGTGGTCGACGACGTGTCGGAGCGCGAGCTGCTCGTCGACTCGTTCTCGCGCTACGTCTCCCGAGACCTCATCACGCGCCTGCTCCTGCGCGCGGAGCCGCTGGGCCTCGAGGGCGAGAAGCGCACGTGCACCGTCCTCTTCGCCGACATCCGCGGCTTCACCGGCATCGCCGAGCGCCTCCCGCCCGAGGAGCTCCACCGGCTGCTCAACGATTTTCTGCACATCATGGTGGAGAGCATCATCGAGAGCGGGGGCTTCATCGACAAGTTCGTGGGCGACAAGGTGATGGCTCTGTTCACGGGGGAGCGGTCCGTCGAGCGATCCGCGCTCGCGGCCGTGGAGGCCGCCCGGACGATCCTTGTGCGCATCGCCCAGCAAAACGCGGGTCGCGCCGCGCAGGGACAGCTGCCGATCGAGGTGGGGATCGGCATCAACACCGGGCCCGTCGTCGTCGGCAACGTCGGCAGCGAGGCGAGGATGGACTTCACCGCCATCGGGGACGTCGTGAACGTGGCCGACCGCCTCCAGTCGCTCGCCAAGGGTGGCCAGGTGCTCGTCGGCGGCGCAACGGCCGACGCCGTCCGCGGGCAGGTCGAGCTCGTCGACCTCGGGGCGCAGCTCGTGAAGGGACGAACCTCGCCCGTGACCGTGTTCGAGGTCGCGGGCATGCTGCGCGAGGGCCCGAGCTACCCGTAGACGTGCAGCAACGTGAACACGAGCACCCCGGTCACCGAGACGTAGAGCCACAAGGGAAAGGTGTACCGCGACACCTTCTTGTGGATCTTGAAGCGCCCCGAGAGCGAGAAGAAGAAGCTCGAGAAGACGAGCGGGAGCGCGACCGCCGAGAGCGTGATGTGCGAGATCAGGATGGAAAAGTAGATCGGGCGGATGATGCCCTGGCCGGTGAAGCGCGTGTCACCGTGGACCGAGTGGTAGACGATGTACGAGACGAGGAAGAGCGTCGACGCGCTCATCGCCGTGATCATCAAGCGCGCGTGGGCCGCGAGGTTCTTCTTCTTCACGGCGACGTACGCGAGCACGAGGAAGACGGCGCTCGTTCCGTTCAGGAACGCGTTCAGCGCGGGGAGCCACGGGAGCCACGAGGGTTCGGCGCTCGCGCGGCCGTGGCCGTAGATGATCCCGAACAGCATCGCCAGGGCCGCGAGGCTGACGACGAGGATGACCGTGACCGCCTTGCCCGAGCTGACGCCCTTGAGTGCGTCGAGCTGTACCGTGTTCTGCGCTGCCATGCGGCCCAGGCCTTAGCAGCCAGGGACGCTCGGCGGCAAGTGGCGCAGGCCGACGGCGTGATTCACGCCGCCGGAAGCGTGTGGGCCGTCTGAGCTAGTTGACCGACGCCGTGGCGGCGCCGTTCGTCACGGCTGCCTCCGGCGCGGCGGCGGGAGCAGGTGCAGGCGCTTCGGCGGCGCAGACGCGCGCAACCTCGTCTGCCATCTTGCCCTGGAGCGCCATGGCCAGCATCTTGAGGTCGCCGCGGAGGGACCACACGGGGTACTTGAACGAGGCCGGCTTGTTACCCTCGATGAAGAAGTGCCCGATCCACGCCGGCGTGTACCCGACGATCGGCGTGAGCAAAAGCCACGTGGGATTCGCCGTGACCGCCGCCGCGACGACCGTCCCGATGGCCATGGAGGTCCCCGCGTAGTGGAGCGCGCGGTTCAGCGGGTCCTTGTGCTCGCCGACGTAGAAGGGCCAGAACTCTTCGAAGGTCTCGATGCGCTTGGCTGTCATGGTGAGGCCACTTTAGCACCAAGCGCGGTCGCGACCAGGGGCGGCTCAGATGTCGTAATAGAGGTGGAATTCGTAAGGCACCGGGCGCATCCGCACCGGGTTCAGCTCGCGCGTCCGCTTGTAGTCGAGCCACTCGGCGATCGCGTCCTTCGTGAAGACGTCGCCTCGGAGAAGGAACTCGTGGTCCTTCTCGAGATGATCGAGCGCCTCCTCGAGGCTTCCCGGCATGTGCGGGACGTCCTTCAGCTCCTCGGGGCTGAGCGCGTAGATGTCTTTGTCGAGCGGATCACCCGGGTCGATCTTGTTCTGGATGCCGTCGAGGCCGGCCATCATCATCGCGCTGAACGCGAGGTAGGGGTTGCAGCTCGGGTCGGGGAAGCGGACCTCGATGCGGCGCGTCTTGGGCGACGGACCCGTGATCGGAATGCGCACCGACGCCGAGCGGTTGCGGCTCGAGTATGCGAGGTTCACCGGCGCCTCGAAGCCAGGCACGAGCCGCCGGTACGAGTTGGTCGTCGGGTTGGTGAGGCCGGCGATGGACTTGGCGTGCTTGAGGATGCCGCCGATGTAGTGGAGCGCCATCGTCGAGAGGCCCGCGTACCCGTCGCCGCCGAAGAGGGGCTTGCCCTCCTTCCAGATCGACTGGTGGACGTGCATGCCGCTGCCGTTGTCCCCGAAGAGGGGCTTGGGCATGAAGGTCGCCGACTTGCCGTTGCGGCGGGCGACATTCTTCACGACGTACTTGAACCACATGAGCTGATCGGCGCACGGGAGCAGCCGGTTGAACTTCATCCCGAGCTCGCACTGACCTCCGCTCGCCACCTCATGGTGACCGACTTCGACCTCGATGCCGCTCTCCTGGAGGACGAGCATCATCTCCTGGCGGAGGTTGGCGAGCGTGTCCGTCGGCGGGACGGGGAAGTAGCCCTCCTTGTGGCGGACCTTGTACCCGAGGTTCGGATACTCCTCGCGCCCCGAGTTCCACTGCCCCTCGACGCTGTCGAGGAAGTAGTAGCCCTGGTTGGGCTGCGAGTGGTCGAAGCGGACGTCGTCGAAGACGAAGAACTCGGCCTCGGGGCCCATGAAGCAGGTGTCGCCGATGCCGGTCTGGCGGAGATACGCCTCGGCCTTCTTGGCGATGTGGCGCGGGTCGCGTGAGTACGGCTGCTTGGTGATGGGGTCGTAGACGGAGCAGACGACCGACAGCATCGGGTTCGCCGAGAAGGGATCGATCCGCGCCGAGTCAGGGTCGGGGATGATCGTCATGTCGGACGCGTTGATGGGCTGCCAGCCGCGGATGCTTGACCCGTCGAACGAGATGCCGTCCTCGAAGAGCGCCTCGTCGAGGCGCCAGGCCGGGATGGTCGTGTGCTGCCACACGCCGGGAAAGTCGACGAACTTGAGGTCGACGAACTTGACGTTGTGCTTCTGCCCCAGCAGGACCGCCTCTTTCGCATTCATCGGATTCCTCTTTCTCCTTTGTCCCAAGCCCGCCGTAACTTCTCAGATCGCTTCCTTGCCGCGTTCGCCGGTGCGGATACGCACGGCTTCCTCGATGGCGCTCACGAAGATCTTGCCGTCTCCGATGCGCCCGGTCTTCGCGCTCTTCTCGATCGCCTCGATGGCGTCGTGGACGAGCTCATCGGGCACGACGATGTCGATCTTCACCTTCGGGACGAAGTCGACGACGTACGCCGACCCTCGGTAGACCTCTTTCTTGCCGCCGGTGCGGCCGAAGCCCTTCACCTCGGTCACGGTCATCCCCTGCACGCCCACCTCGGATAGGGCATCCTTCACTTCGTCGAGCTTGAAGGGCTTGATGATGGCTTCGATCTTTTTCATGAGGCCGATCCTTGGCGCACCAGTGGTGTAGCGCGCCTCCGTTTCCGGGATGTTTCGGAGCGCGGAAGCTCGCATTTCCGCCCAAGCTCTAGGGCTTCTTCTGCAGGGAGAGGCTCGTGGCCTCCCCGCGGCGGCCGGCGAGGGACGAGGGGCCGCTCGCTAAGAGCTGGCTGGGCTTGCCGCCTTGCGCGAGCAGCGTGAAGACGTGCTCTCCTCGGGTGCCGCCTGCGCCCGCATCGGGCGGCACGTCGCCCGTCGTGAATGCCAAGAACCGGCAGTCGAGCGCGGCGTGGTCGCCCGTCTCGATTCCGACCGCGTCGTAGCGCCGCGTGACGGCTCCGTCACGTTCGACGTGGACCCGCAGGGCAGCGGCTCCCGGCGCGACCTGCACGGTCCATCGATCGCAGCCTTGTGCCTCCGCGTCGCGGGTGGCGCAATCCTTCGCCTCGAACGTCCCTGCCCAGCTCGTCTCGAGCGTGAGAGGGAGATCGGCGTCCGGCATGACCATCCGCCACGCCTGCGCCTCCGAGAATCGAACGCGCGAGGGCTTGCCGCCGTCGACCTTCACGTGAAAGAGCGTCGCCCCGACCGCGAGCTTCTCGTCGTAATGAAGGTCGTCCAGGGGGTAGGACGCGAAGGTCACGTCGAAGCCGTCGCCCGCGGGCACGCCGGTCGCGAAGGCGTGGCGCACCGTCTGGTAGCCGACCTGGCTCAGCTCGAGCCGGAGGTTCGTGCCGTCCATACCGAGGCACGCGATGCTGAGCCTCACGGTGGCGTAGGCGCCGGACAAGGCGCGGAAACCGTCCGATGCCACGAGCAGCGCTCTCCAGCACGCGAGCGGAGCAGGGCCGGCGTCCGTGGAGGCGGGCGCAGATGGCGTGGTGCCCGCAGGGTCGGGGCCCGCGGCGGACGCGGCTTCGGCGGAGGTTGCGCCGTTCGGAGGCGGCGCGCTGCTTTTCGAGCAAGCGAGCACGCACGTCAGGGCCGTCGCGAGCGCGCGTCTTTGCATGGGGCCCACGGTCCCGGAGGCGACCCGAGCCGTCAAGCGGTACGATGGCGCGCGGATCCGCATGCTCGGTACGTACCCCACGCCAGTAGAGCCGCTCGCGTCGCTTTCGCGACCGGGCTCTGCCCTGTGGGTGAAGCGCGACGATCTCACGTCGCCCACGTACGGCGGCAACAAGGTCCGCAAGCTCGAACGGCTCCTCGCGCGCGCCAAGGAGCGGGGGGCGTCGCGCGTGCTCACCGTCGGCGCCGTGGGCAGTCACCTCGTGCTCGCAACGGCCGTGTTTGGCAAGAGGCTCGGGCTCGCGGTGGACGCCGTCCTCCTGCCGCAGCCCCGCACGCTTCACGTCGTCGACGATGTGCGCGCCGATCTCGCGCTTGGGCTGCGCGCCCTGCCCGCACGCTCGTACGCCCATGCGACGCTCCGGGTCGCGGCCGAGCTCGCGGCGCGGAGGGCATTCTTCATCCCCGTCGGCGCCTCGAACGTCCTCGGCTCGCTGGGCTACGTGGATGCGGTGCGCGAGCTTGCCCTCCAGGTGCGAAGCGGCGCGATGCCGGAGCCGGACCTCATTATCGTCACGCTCGGCTCCGGGGGCACCGCCGGTGGCATCGCCGCGGGCCTTGCGCTCGAGCGCATGAAGACGCGGGTCGTGGGCGTCACGGTGGCCGAGCCGCTCGCCCTCCTCGCGGGAGCCGCGCGTCACCTCGCCGTCCGGTGCGTGCGGTACCTCGGCGGAACGGCGCCTACGCGCACGATCGTCGCTCGCCTCGAGGCGGACGGACGGTGGGTGGGCCCCGGGTACGGCTCATCGACTGCCCACGGGGACCGCGCGACGAAGCTCGCGGCGGGCGTGGGCCTGACGCTCGATCCTACCTACACCGCCAAGGCGTTCGCTGCGGCGCTCGACGCGGTCGAACACGGTCGCGGCGCGACGATCCTCTACTGGCACACTCTGTCGAGCGCGCCCATGGGCCCGCTGCTCATCGGCGCGCCGAGCGAGGAGGAGCTCTCCCCGTCCGTCCGCGGGCTCCTGCGGTAGGAGGCCGCCGGCGTCGACAAGGGGCGACCCAAGCCATGGACCGTCGTCGGCCTCGGATGTGCAGGGACGGGCTTCATGGTGGGATCAGAGCGCAGGAGGACGCGGTCGTTGCTCGCGCTCACCCTGGCTCTTTCGGCGGCGACCGCCCTCTCGAGGGAGGCGCATGCCGCACGGGTAATCGTGCTCGACGACGGCGAGAAGGTGCTTCGTGGCATGGAGCACCCGCTTGCGGCGAGTCCGTGGCCCGAGGACATCGATCTCTTCGCGATGCGCGGAGAGACGGTGGCGCTGCAGGTCGTCGTGGAGGCGGACGCGGAGCCCCTCGCCGCGGTACGGGTTTCGCTCGGCTCCTTGCGCTCGACTTCGAGGCCGCTCGGTGAGCAAACGGCCGTGCTGGCGGAGCGCTTCGTCCGGGTTCGCCGGTCGAGTGGGGCCGACCACGATACGGGGTCCCTCGCCTTCACCGCAGCCGCGGCGCCGAAGGCGGGCACGTTCGTGGGGGAGGTCGCCGATGCCCTCACACCGGGCGACGGGGACGCCGCGCGCGGCGAACGCACCGCGCTCTGGGTGGACGTCTTCGTGCCGGACGACGCGGCTCCGGGGCTCTACGAGGGCGACCTTGCCGTCGCGGACCGTGCGGGCTCACTCGCGCGCCGCAGGGTGCGCCTGCGGGTCATCGGACGATCGCTGCCGTTCGCGGCCGTGCCGGTTACCGTCTTCTACGACACGGCCACGCTCGTGAAGCGGATGGGCTCGGCCGCGGCGGCGGCAGAGCGCGCGCTCCGGCTCGTGCTTCACGCGCACCACATGAGCGCTTTCCACGAAGTCGCGGGACCCATGCCTCCGCTCGACGCGGAGGCGCTGACAGGCCAGGCGTTCACCCGGGCACGCGGCTACGAGGGACCGGGACAGGGCCTCGGGGAGGGGACGTTCGCCATCGGCGCCTACGGAGCCCTCGGTCCACCCTCCGCAGCGTCCGTCGGCGCGGCGCTCGGGTTGGCCGAGGCCATCCGCGGCCTGGGTGTGGCGGCACGGACCGAGACGTTTCTGTACGCGGTCGACGAGCGCTGCGCGAGCCCGCTGCCTGCCGCGTGGCAGGCGGCGCTCGCGCTCCCTGCAAGCCAATTCGAGAGTCGGCTCTGGGTGGGGACGACGTGCGGCGACGACCCAGTCACGCAGGCTGCGGACGTCGTGATGATGACGGCCGACACCTACGTACCCGCGCGGGCGCGGATCGCCGAGACGGCGGGCAAGCACGTCTGGGTCTACAACGGTCGGCGTCCGTTCGCGGGGGCGATGATGCTCGACGTGCCCGCGACCGATCTCCGCGCCAACGCGTGGATCGCCGCACGCTACGGCGTCTCTCGGTGGTTCTACTGGGAGGCGGCGTACTGGCTGGACGACGGGCGCGGCGGCCGAGGCGGCGCGCGCGGGTTCGACCCGTTCGAGGTCGCGGAGACGTTCCACAACGCGGACGGCGATCATGCCAACGGCGACGGGATCCTGGTCTACCCCGGGACGCAGCCCCTCCCCATGCTCGACTACGGAGAGCCGACGGTGTTCGCGTCCGTTCGCCTCAAGAACCTGCGAAGGGGTATCGAGGATGCGGGCTACATCGAGCTGGCCCGCGCAGTCGATCCCGAAGCAGCGTCTGCCATCGTGTCGCGCCTCGTCCCTCGTGCGCTAGCGCTCGCCGGGACGCGGATCGCCTGGCCCGAGCGGGGAGAGCCGTGGCTCGATGCGCGCCGGGAGCTGGCGGAGATCGTGGAGCGAGCGGCGCCTCCTCCGGGCGGGGCGACACCCGTCCCCGTCGTCGCCGCGGCGCCTGCCGGGTGCGCCGCGAGCCGCGCCGCGCCGCCCACCGAGTGGTGGGGGCTCTTCAGCGCCGCGTTCGCCCTCTTGCTCGCCGCGAGCGTCCGTCGGCGCCCGCGACGGCGCTAGGCTGCCTTGCAGTCCTCGCAGACCGCGCCCGCGCGCTTGCCTCGCGTGGCGGCGCGCCCCATCGGCTTGTAGCAGGTCGTGCAGAATGCGAACTGGTCCACGCAAGCTTCGCAATAGAAGATGCCCCACTTCTCGAAGGCCTCGATCCGCGGCTCGTCTTCGCAGTGACCTGGCGAGTGGCAGGGGCGCGGCTCCTTCACCCCGCAGCCAGCGCATACGCAGAGCGGGTGCTGCTGCACGAGCTTTGTCAGCTCGTCGCCCACACCGCCGAACGGCGCGACGCCGCTACCGCGGCAGAGCGGGCACGCGGTCGACAGACGGCTCTGGACCGCCGCGCGAATGAATTCGCTCTTGTTGGGCATCGCGTCCAGCACCGCGGCCAGCTCAGGTTCGACCTTGAAGGCCACGATGTGCTTCGCCGGACGGGGTTTGCGTGGCACGGGTACCTCGGTTCACCAGGCGCGCGCGGCCCGGTAAAACACAATGTAACAAGAATCCCGCGTCTGTCAGCCCCCGGGGTTGCGAGGGGAACCCGTTCGGCGGCGGTCCGCCCACAGCACGGTCACTCCTCGTCGGCGCGGAGCTTCGCGAGCACGGACAGATCCTCGAGGGTCGACGTGTCGCCCTTGGTCTCCGTGGCGCCCGAGGCGATCTCCTTGAGCAACCGGCGCATGATCTTGCCGCTGCGCGTCTTGGGCAGCGAGTCGGCGAAGCGGATCTGGTCGGGGCGGGCGAATTTTCCGATCTCCTTCTCGATGTGGGAGGAGAGCTTGTCCTTCATCTCGCGATCCGCTTTCTGTCCGGTCTTGAGCGTGACGAAGGCGACGAGCGCGCTGCCCTTCAGGTCATCCGGCTTTCCCACGGCGGCCGCCTCCGCGACGGCGGGGTGGCTCACGAGGGCGCTCTCGATCTCGGCGGTGCCGATCCGGTGGCCGGCGACGTTGAGCACGTCGTCGATCCGGCCGACGACCCAGCAGTAGCCATCCTCGTCACGCCGTGCGCCGTCCCCCGTGAAGTAGACGCCCGGGATCGGCTCCCAGTATGTCTTGAAGAACCGCGCGTCGTCCCCCCAGAGCGTGCGCGCCATCGATGGCCATGGCCGCTTGACCACGAGCTTGCCTCCCTGGCCCGCAGGCGCGGGCTGGCCGTCGTCCTGGACCACGGCGACGTCGACGCCGAAGAACGGGAGCCCGGTGCTTCCCGGCTTCGAGTAGCAGGCGCCGGGGAGGGTCGTCAGCATGATGCTGCCCGTCTCCGTTTGCCACCACGTGTCGACGATGGGACAGCGGCCCCCGCCGATGACGCGGTGATACCAGGTCCACGCCTCCGGGTTGATGGGCTCGCCGACGGAGCCGAGGAGGCGGAGCGAGGAGAGGTCCTTGCTGTTCGGCCACTCGTCGCCGGCGCGGATGAACGCGCGGATGGCGGTCGGCGCCGTGTAGAGGATGCTGACGCCGTGGCGCTCGATGATGTCCCAGAAGCGCGACCAGTCGGGGAAGTTCGGGGCGCCCTCGTAGAGCATGCAGGACGCTCCGCAGGAGAGCGGTCCGTAGACGATGTAGCTGTGCCCCGTGACCCAGCCGACGTCGGCCGTGCACCAGTAGAGGTCACCGTCGCGGAGGTCGAAGACGTACTTCGTGCTGACGTGGGCGCCAACGAGGTAGCCGCCCGTCGTGTGCAGGACCCCCTTCGGCTTTCCGGTGGACCCGGAGGTGTACAGGATGAAGAGCGGGTGCTCGGCGTCGAAGGCCTCGGGCGACTTTGCCCGCGCGAGCGCGGCCGCGCTGGGCGTCGCCGCGAGCGCATCCTCCCACCACACGTCGCGACCCGGCTTCATCTGCACCGGGGCCTCGACGTGCGGCCCCCCGACGCCCATCCGGCGCAGCACGACCACCTTCTCGATGCTCGGGGCCTGGGCCAGCGCGTCGTCGGCCATCTTCTTCAGGGGCACGATATTTCCCCGTCGCCAGGCGCCGTCCTGTGTGAAGAGGACCTTCGCCTTGCAGTCGTTGATCCGGTCGCGGAGCGCCTCGGCGCTGAACCCTCCGAAGATCACCGAGTGCGGCGCGCCCAGGCGTGCGCACGCCAGCATCGCGATGACCGTCTCCGGGACCATTCCCATGTAGATGGCGACGCGGTCTCCCTTGACCACGCCGAGGTCCGCCAGCGCCGCTGCGGCGCGCACGACCTCGCGGTGAAGCTCGAAGTACGTCAGCGTACGGACGTCGCCGGGCTCACCCTCCCACACGATGGCCGCCCGTGTGCGAGCGCTCGTCGTCAGGTGCTTGTCGAGGCAGGTGTCCGTCAGGTTCAGCGTGCCGCCCTCGAAGAAGCGCGCCGTGGGCAGCTTCCAGTCGACGAAATTCGTCCACGGCGTCCGCCACACGACCTCGAGCGCCTGCTCGCGCCAGAAAGTCTCCGGGTCCTCCAGCGACTGGCGGTGCATCGACGTGTATTCGGCATGCGACTGGACACGCGCCCGCCCCGTGAACTCGGCGCTCGGTAGAAATCGTCGGTCTTCCTTCAGGCGTGACTCGATGCCGTCGGACATGGGCTTCCTCTCGGGGATCGGCCGTAGGGCCATGGATTCTCTTAGCCCCGGGGCGGGCGGCGCTTCAAGGGGCCGCGGCTCCCAAAAAAGGACGGCGGCAGCTCGAGCGAATTGTGACAAGTGAGCGGGGTTGGTAGCCTTGAGCTTGGGAGGCGGCTCGCATGGATGGAGACCTGGAGGCATCCACGGTACCGAGCGTGCTTGCCTGCGACCTCAAGGGGTTGTCGCTCGACCGCCTCGAAGCCTTCGTTCTGTCGCAGATTGACGGGAGCTCATCACTCGACGAGCTCGCCTCGCTCGCGGGCCTACCGATCGGCGAGGTGCGCCGGATCGTCAGGCGTCTTCACGAGCTGGGAACGGTGAACCTCCCGGGGCATGCGCGGCGGCGTGCGTCGCAGCGCCCGCCCGCCGTCCGTCGCGCGACGTCGCGCGCCATCCGCGCGGTCGTGTCGACGACGCCGGAGTCGACCCCCGTGTTCCTCCCCACGTCGGTCCCCCACCTGACGGGAAAGAGCGTCAACGCGACCGGCGCAAGAGAGGCGTTCTTGCTGGCGCAGGTCGACGGCAGGACGTCCGTCTCGGATCTCGCGGCCATCGCGGGTCTCGAGGTTGGACCGCTGACCGCGCTGCTCAACAAGCTCGCGCGGGCCGGTGCCCTCACACTCAAGGGGGAGGGGTCGGCGCCGCCCGCGTCGAGCGCTTCCGCCGGCCACAAGCACGACGGGCGTACGGAGACTCCGGCGCCGCGTCCCGCCGCCTCCCGCAAGCACGATGGGCGTACGGAGACTCCCGCGGCGCGCGCGTCGACCTCGGACAAGCGCGATGGCCGCCCCGCCACGTCGCCGCGGCGCGCGTCGACCCACGATGGCCGCGCAGTGACTGCGCCGCGGCGGGCGTCGAGCCACGATGGCCGTGCCGTCGGCTCGCGGCGGGCGTCGAGTCACGACGGCCGCGCGGTCGCGCAGCAACCCGCGCCTGCCTCCGGGAGCCAAGCGGCGACCTCGGCATCGCGTAGCCGCGCGGCGGAGCCTGCGTCGCCCGCGCCTGCACCGCGCCGGATCCCACGCTCGGAGGCGCCGCCGCGCTCCCGGACGCAACGTCCGCCGTCGCCTTCCCGCTCGCCACCGCCGCGCGCGGCCGCGCCCGAGGAGCGGCCTCCCACGAAGTCGCCCGTCGCCGCCAAGGCGCCGGCGCCCGGGCCGGCGAAGCCGGCGGCTGCGGCGGCCGATGACGGAGTCTGCGAGCTCGAGCCGGAGACGCAGGCGCGGGTGACCGAGCTCTACGATCGCCTCGCGACGTCGACCCACTACGAGATGCTGGGCGTCGCGCGCGAGGCAGACAAGAAGGCCCTGAAGTCGGCCTTCTACGGCTTCGTCGCGACGCTCCACCCCGACCGCCACTTCCGCAAGAAGCTCGGGCCGTTCAAGCAGAAGCTGAACGACGTCTTCGTGCGGCTGTCGCTCGCATACGAGACGCTCAGCAAGGCGGACACGCGCGCAGAGTACGACCGCAGGCTACCGCCGCTACCCAAGCAGCGGCCCGCGGCACCAGCGCCGGCGCCCGCCGCGGCGGCTGCGCCGCCTCCCCGCGCGTCCGCGCCCGAGACCGTCCCGCAACCCCGCGCCAACCCGGTGGCCGCACCTGGCAACGTCCCGCCTTCGACCCCCATGACCGACGCGGCGCGCAGGGAGGCGTTCGCGACGCGGTTGTCGCGGCCCGGGAGCTCTCCTCCGCCGGCCCAGGCGGCGGCGCCCGTCGACCCCGGGATAGCGCTTCGGCGCTTCTTCGAGGAGAAGGTCGAGCAATCCGGACGGCAGCGGGCCCGCGTGTTCGCCGAGGCCGCCGAGTACGCTCTCGCCAAGGGCGACGTCATCGCGGCGGCCGCCCACTTCAAGCTGGCGCTCGACTGCTGCGAAGCGCCCGCGATCCGCGTCGCGTACGAGGCCGCGGAGGAGAAGGCTCGCGCCCGAAGGTTCGAGGTGAATCTCCAGCAGGGGCAGGAGGCCGAGCGCAACGAACGCTGGGAGGACGCCGCGAAGCGGTACGCGAAGGCGTACACGGCGAAGCCTGAGCCGAGCGTGGGCGAGCGCCTCGCCAACGCCATCCGCCTTCACGGCGGCGACATCCGCAGGGCCGTCAAGGTCGCGGAAGAGGCCGTGCTGGCGCAGCCCCAGAACGCCGCCTACCGCATCACGCTCGGCGAGGCTTACGAGGCCGCCGGGCTCGGGCTTCGTGCGCGCGCGGAGGCCGAGCGCGCGGTGACCATGGCGCCGGCCGATCCCCGCGCCAAGGCCCTCCTGGCGAAGACCGCAAAGGCCCGGGGGTAGGTGCGCGTTAGGTGCGCGTAACCTTTGCTTGCTCTCGAGGGCGGCGTGCGTTCGAGTGATGCCGTGAAACTCCTCACGCGTCGCGTCGGTCCCTTCTCTCTCTTGTGCTCGCTCGCCATGGTGCTGTTCGGCTTTGGGCCGTGCTCGAAGAGCTCGACGTCGTCGTCTCGCACGACCGCCCCGTCCACCGGCAGCGAAGCCGGTGGCTCCCCTCAGACCGCGCTGACGCCGGCGCAGGCGGCTGCTGCCGTCTCCGCCGCGATGGTCGAGTACAAGAAGGGCCCGACTGCCGACTGCCAGAAGGTCATCAAGGGTCTCGTGTCGGGCCTTCCAGACGACGTGACCGCCGCCAACGAGGCCTCCTTCTACGCGCTGGCGGACTGCGCGCAGCGCGAGAAGCGCTGGTCCTTGATGAAGCAAGCGACGGTGCGCCTCATCCGGGGCGACAAGAACTTCCCGCATCCGGCGATGCTGCCGACGGCCGAGATCGGGATGGGCGAGTACACCAAGGCGCAGACCGACGTGGCGGCCCTCCTCCCTCGCTACCCGAAGGATCCGGAGATCCTGATGGTGAAGGGGATCATCCCCTGCAAGCAAATGCAGTGGGCAGCCTGTCTCCAGGGCATGGACGACGCGGTGAAGCTCGCGCACGCCGTGAGCTTCCCGACCGTTCAGACGTTCGAGGGCAACGCAGACGTGCATCGCGCCGACGCGTTCATGCACCTGGGTCAGCTCGACCAGGCGCAGAAGGCCATCGACGCGGCGGACAAGCTCGGCGGCGGCAAGGCGGCAGTCGCCGGCATCCGGAAGGATCTCGTCCCCGCCAAGGCGTCGAAGGTGGTCATCGACGAGTTTCACCAGAGCGAATTGCCGCTCGGCATCTACCACCTGTACGGCAAGACGAAGGAGGCTGGCGTGCCGGCGCAGGTCTGGGTCTACAACATCGGCACCGCTGACCGGCAGTTCAAGGTCGAGTCCGAGATCGTCGGCGTGACGGACGTGTTCACGAGCAACGTGACGGTGCTGAAGGGCGCCAACGAGGTCGTGCCGATGGTGCCGACGCTGAAGGCTAGCTTCCAGCCGAACGCACAGCGCAGCGACATGCCGGCGCTCATGCACGTGAAGGTGACCGCGCTCGATCCGAAGGGCCCGACCGTCGTGTTCGACGAGTCGGACCAGATCAAGCTCCTGCCGCACGACTCGCTGATGCTGGCCGTCCGCGTGGACGAGGACGCCACGCGGCCGTTCGACGACTACATGGGCGCGTGGGTGACGCCGAACGCGAAGGCCGTGGACGCCTTCCTCCAGGCGGCGAAGAAGCGCGCGCCCAAGGAGACGTTCGCGGGCACGCAGTCGGCGACGCTCCCGCAGGTCGAGGCGATCTACGAGGAGCTGCACGAGCGAGGCGTGTCGTACGTGATGGATCCGGAGGTCGCGAGCGACACGGGCTTCGCGCAGAGGACGCGGCTCCCCTCGGACGTGCTCACCTCGAACAACGCGCAGTGCCTCGAGGGCGCGATCCTCTTCGCGACGATGATGGAGGCCATCGGACTCGATCCGATGATCATTCGCATCCCGGGTCACGCGTTCGTGGGGTGGCACTCCGCGAAGGACCCTGTTCCCGACGGCACGCGCCTCTACGTCGAGACCACGATGGTTCACACCGCGTCGTTCGCGGACGCCGTGAAGTACGCGAAGGTGGAGTTCGACAAGCAGACGGGCATGCACCACTTCGAGCAGGGCATCTCGCGCATCATCGAGATCAAGACCCTGCGCGGCAAAGGAATCACCCCGCAACCCTGGGAGTGAGCTCTCCCGACGAACTTTCTTTCCAATCGTTGCGTGCGTCTGTGAAATTCCAGTGTAGGGCTGCCTGGAATGAACCACAGCAGCGAGCACACGGTGGGGCCGGGTGCTAGAGACTGCCCGTCATGGCGCAGCAGCTAAGCCATAAGCTCGAAGATCTCGACGTCGAGGAGCAGCTCGGCGTCGTCGACGATTCGGGGGAACGCACCACCGTTCACCCCGACGAGCTCTTCGCGGAGGAGGCGCCGGGCGAGCTCGTGCCCGATGCGGCCGAGTCGTCTGCCGAGCTCATCGACGTCGACGACTACATCATCGAGACCGGTCGCTCGTCGCCCAGCGCTCACGAGAGCAAGGGCTTCGCGGAGCCCGCAAAGGTCACCGCGGCCGACGTGCTGCTTCGCGAAGAGGCGCTGCGCGCGCGCGGCTTCGCGAGGACGCTCGTAATCCTCGCCGCGGTTGGCGTGGTCTCGCAGGTCTGGCTGGTGCCCTCCTTCTGGGTGACGGTGCTCCTGACGTTCGCCTTCGTCGCCGTGGCCGTCACGTCGGTGTGGACGTGGCGCGTCGCCGCCGACCCTGCGCTCTACACGCAACGGCAGGCGCGCATCTTCGCCGGGGTCGCGGCGATCGCGGCGGTGGTCGTTCCGTACGGGCTCGGCGTCTTCTCGCCCGCGCCGGTCCTGGTCACCCTCGGCATCACCTTCTTCGCGCTCGGCAGCGACAGGCTCACCGCGATCGGGATCTCCGTCGCCGTGGCCGTGGGGTACGCGGCGGTCGCCGCGCTGCTCATCGCCGGTCTCATCCCGGACGCCGGGATCATGCACGCGAGCCTCCTCTCGCGGCCGGTCCAGATCGCGGCTGCGATCACCGTGCCGCTCGTGTACCTCCTCGCGATCTGGCAAGCGCGGCTAAGCCGGCGCGCGACGGTCGAGGCCATCGAGCGCTCGAACGCCGCGGTGGGCGAGGCCCTGCGCGCCACGATCCAGCGCGAGAAGCAGCTCGATCAGGTGAACCGGGACCTCGACCGCCTGCTCTCGCTCGGATCCGGCGAGCCTGGGACGTACACGGGCGAGCTGTGCGGCCAGTACCTGCTCGGTAAGCTCGTGGGCCGTGGCGCGATGGCCGAGGTGTACGCCGCCGTGGACCAGAAGTCGGGGCGTCACGCGGCGGTGAAGTTGCTCCAGCCCGGGCTCGCGCCGGACGCGAATCTCGTCCTCCGCTTCTTGCGGGAGGGAGTCGCCGCATCCAAGCTCCGCGCTATCAACGTCGTGTCCATCTACGAGGTCGGCAAGATGGAGGACGGCACGCCGTACATCGCGATGGAGCTGCTTCGCGGCCACGATCTCGGCTGGCACCTCCGGCAACGGACGCGCGTGCCGCTGGAGGAGGCGCTGGGCATCGTGGACCAGGTCGCCACGGGTCTCGAGGCGGCGCGGCGGGCCGGGATCGTCCACCGCGATCTCAAGCCGCAGAACATCTTCCTCGCCCAGCAGGAGCGCGCCGCCCCCGTCTGGAAGATCCTGGACTTTGGCGTCTCGCGCCTCGTCGGGTCGAACGGGACGTTGACGCAGGACATGGTGGTCGGCACGCCGGCGTACATGTCCCCGGAGCAAGCGGCGGGCACCGACGCGACGCACCGGAGCGACGTGTTCTCCTTCGGCGCCATGACCTACCGAGCTCTCACGGGCGATCTGCCGTTCGACGCCGTGGACACCCCGCAGGTGCTCTACAAGGTCGTCTACAAGAACCCCCCGCGACCAAGCCAGATCTGTGCGGACTTGCCCCCCGACGTGGACCTCGTGCTCGCCATCGCGCTCGCGAAGGACAAGGAGGACCGGTTCGCCTCGGCACTCGAGTTCGCGGCGGCCCTCCGGGACGCGGCACGCAACCAGCTTCACCCGGCGCTTCGCGTTCACGGGCGAACCGTGCTCGCCGCGCTGCCCTGGGGCGGCTCCGCGCATGGCCCGTCCTCCGACAGAGACGTCTTCTCTGACTGAGCGTCCCTGAGTAGCTCACAGGGAATCGGAAGATCGGGAGGGTTCAGATACACCCGATCTCCCGATCTCCCGTGGACCTGTCTCCCGGCGGCGTGCTCAGGTCGCGAGGGTCGCGCGGAGCACGATCTTCGTGCCGGCGAGCGCCTTCGAGACGGGGCAGTTCTTCTTCGTCTCCTCGGCGATGGTCTGGAAGCGCGCGGCGTCGAGCCCAGGCACCGACGCCTGCGTCGTCAGCTCGATGCTCGTGATCGAGAAGCCGGGGCCGTCCTTGTCGAGGCGCACGTCCGCCGTCGTCCGGACGCTCTGCGGCTTCTGTCCGGCGGTCTCCAGGCCGACCGTGAGCGCCATCGAGAAGCAGCCCGCGAGCGCGGCGCCGATCATCTCTTCCGGGTTGCTGCCCGGCTGCCCCTCGAACCGCGTGCCGAGCGAGAACGGCACGTCCGAGCCGTGGGCCGGCTTCATCGTGCCCTTGCCCGTCTTCAGCCCACCTTCCCACTGCGCGCTTGCCTTGCTGATTCCCATGAGAGCCTCCCTTGGTTGACCTTCCATACGGCGTCGGCGCGGGTCGTGTCACGCGGGTGGCCGACCCGCAAGCACAGCCGTGCGGCGCCCGCGAGCCCTCGCCGCTTCCGCTTCGCGCGACGGATGGGGTGCGGCTAGCATCCGAAGACCTCATGCATCTGTTCGAACCGCTCGCGCTCGGCAAGGTCACCCTCAAGAACCGCATCCTCGTCTCGCCGATGTGCCAGTACTCCTCGCAGGAGGGGCACCCGACGCCCTGGCACCTCGTTCACCTCGGCAGCCGCGCGGTCGGCGGGGCCGCGCTCGTCATGGCGGAGGCCACGGCCGTCGAAGCGCGTGGCCGCATCTCGCCAGGCGACAGCGGCATCTGGCTCGACTCGCAGGCCGACGGCTGGGCGCCCATCGCGCGGTTCATCGCCGAGCAGGGCGCCCTGCCGGCCATGCAGCTCGCGCACGCGGGTCGCAAGGCGAGCATGGATATCCCGTGGAAGGGCGGCAAGCGGCTCGCGCCGGAAGACGGCGGCTGGACGACGATGGCGCCGAGCGCGCTCGCCTTCGACGATGCGTACCCGATGCCCGAGGCCATGAGCGTGGCGGACATCGACACCGTGGTCGCTTCGTTTGCCAGCGCGGCCAAGCGCGCGCTCGCCGCGGGATTCGAGGTCCTCGAGATCCACGGGGCGCACGGCTACTTGCTGCACGAGTTTCTCTCGCCCCTCAGCAACAAGCGCACCGACGAGTACGGCGGATCCTTCGAGAACCGCGCGCGCTTCCTCCGCCGCGTCATCGCCGCGGTGCGCGGCGTGATGCCGGACGGCCTGCCGCTCCTGCTCCGCATCTCGGCGACGGACTGGACGGCGGGCGGCTGGGATCTGGAGCAGTCGTGCGCGCTCGCCCTTGCCATCAAGGGGGACGGCGTCGCCCTCATCGACGTCTCGAGCGGCGGCAACGTGGCGACCGCGAAGATCCCCATCGGCCCGGGCTACCAGACGCCGCTCGCCGCGGAGATCCGGCGGCGCACGGGCGCGCTCACGGGAGCGGTGGGCATGATCACGTCCCCCGAGCAGGCCGACCACATCGTGCGGACCGAGCAGGCGGACGTCGTCTCGCTCGCCCGCGAGCTGCTCCGCGACCCGTACTGGCCGCGCCGTGCCGCGCGGGCGCTCGGCGTGAAGATCGAGGCCCCCGTCCAGTACGGCCGCGCCTGGTAGGTCCCTCTCCCGCGCGGCGCGCGACACCAGGTGACACGGGATCACCTGATATAGACCCGTCTTCGACATTAGGTGACACGGGATCACCCAATGTCGAGCCGGGGTTGATAAAATGGGATCCGAGATCCCATTTCGGATGGCGGCGTCGCCCTACGTCCGGTGAATCGTGGCGATCCGCGCGAGGGCGAGCTTGCGGTAAAGGCTGAGCGCCTCGGGCATCGACGGCCCGATCTTGGTGAAGAACTCCTCGTGCGACTCGAGCTCGGCCTTCCACTCGTCGAGGTCGATCGACGTGGCCTCGTCAACCTGCTCGGCCGGCACGTTGAGGCCCGAGAGATCGAGGTCGCCAGCCTTGGGCACCCAGCCGAGTAGAGTCTCCTGCCCGCCGACGCGGAGGCGCGCGCGGTCGACGATCCACTTGAGGACGCGCATGTTCTCGCCGAACCCCGGCCAGAGAAACTTGCCGGCCTTGTCCTGGCGAAACCAGTTCACCATGAAGAGCTTCGGCGGGTACGCGATGCGCCCCTGCATGTCGAGCCAGTGGGCGAAATACTCGCCCATGTTGTAGCCGCAGAAGGGGAGCATCGCCATCGGGTCGCGCCGCACCACGCCGACCTTGCCGACCGCGGCGGCGGTCGTCTCGGAGCCGAGCGTCGCGCCCAGGAAGACGCCGTGCGTCCAGTTGAACGCCTGCATGACCAGGGGAACCGTCGACGCACGGCGGCCACCGAAGATGATGGCGCTGATGGGGACGCCCTGCGGCTCGTCGGCGAACTTCGACAGGACCGGGTTGTTCGTCATGGGCGAGGTGAAGCGCGAGTTCGGGTGCGCCGCCTTCTCCGTGCTGCCCTTCTTCCAGGGGCGCCCCTGCCAGTCGGTCAGCTCCTCGGGGACCTCGCCGTCCTTGCCCTCCCACCACACGTCGCCGTCCTTCGTCAACGCGACGTTCGTGTAGATGGTGTCCCGCGAGATGGTCTTCATCGCGTTCGGGTTGCTCTTGTTGTTCGTCCCGGGCGCCACGCCGAAGTAGCCGGACTCGGGGTTGATGGCCCAGAGCCGGCCGTCCTCGCCCACGCGCATCCAGCAGATGTCGTCCCCGACGGTCCAGATCTTCCATCCCTTGAAGCGGGAGGGCGGGATCATCATCGCGAAGTTCGTCTTGCCGCACGCGCTCGGGAAGGCGGCGGCCACGTACGTCATCTCGCCCTCGGGGCTCTCCACGCCGAGGATGAGCATGTGCTCGGCGAGCCAGCCCTCCTTCTTGCCGAGGTAGCTCCCGATGCGGAGCGCGAGACACTTCTTGCCGAGCAGCACGTTGCCGCCATAGCCGCTGCCGATCGACCAGATGGTGTTGTCCTGCGGGAAGTGGCAGATGAAGCGGCGCTCGGGGTTGCAATCGAGCACCGAGTGCAGGCCGCGGTTGAAGTCGTTCGAGTCGCCCAGCATCTTGAGCGCCGGCCGGCCCATGCGCGTCATGATCCGCATGTTGAGGACGACGTAGGGGCTGTCGGTCAGCTCGATGCCGATCTTGGTCATGTGCGAGCCGACGGGCCCCATCGCGTAGGGCACGACGTACATCGTGCGGCCCTTCATCGAGCCGTCGAAGAGCTTGCCGAGCTTCTCGTACGCGTCGGCGGGGGCCATCCAGTTGTTGGTGGGGCCGGCCTCGTCCTTCGTCGGCGTACAGATGAACGTTAGCTGCTCGACGCGCGCGACGTCGTTGGGGCTCGACCGGTGCAGGTAGCAGCCCGGGAGCTTCTGCTGGTTCAGGGGGATGAGAAGGCCGCTCGCGACCGACTCCTCCGTGAGCTGGTTCTTCTCCTCCTCCGACCCGTTGCACCACACCACCCGGTCGGGCTTGCAGAGCTGCGTCATCTTCGCGACCCACTCGAGAAGATGAGGGTTCTGCGTGAGAGGCTTGCCGGTTGCGTCCGCCTTCGGGGGGGTCGTGGTGCTCATGTTGGGGGATGAAGATCCACGCAAACTCCCGGTACCGTCAAGAGCCATGGCGGCACGCCTCCGTCCTGGGCGCCTTCCCGCAAAGCCCGTACCCAAGGAATGGCGCCCCGCCCTGGTTCGTCCATAGTTAATATGATGCTCGTGCGCGATTTCGTGGCTCTGCTGGTCCTGGCGCCGCTCGCCGCGTCCGGCGCGGTCCTCGGGGGCTGCTCAGCAGGCACGACGCCCGCGCCGACGGCGCCGGTCGCGGCCGCTCCGCCCCCCAAGGACGACGGCTCCGCGTCGCAAGGTGGCGTCGGCGGGGGCGCGCACGCCGCGGCGCTCGAGCAGCTGAAGATTGCGCCGCTCGCGTTGCGGGCGGACAAGCAGAACAGCCTCCGCATTCTCCTCCCCGACGCTCCGCACTGGACCCGGGTGAAGTTCTGGGGGGTGCCGAGCCTCGTTGGCTTCCGCTACGGCAAGGACCACCACGCCATCGTGGCGGCCTTTGTCACCTACGCGGCCGAGCCGGTGTCGGGCGAAGCGCGTCCCGCCGGATCGTGCCAGAAGAGCTTCGAGGCGTTCGCGATGCCGTGGGTCGAAGCCTTCGACGTCGACGTCCAGCACGACCCGCCGCGGGCCGTCATGTGGAGCGGGCCGCGCGGCGTCCCTCGCGATCTCCGCGCGCCGCCGCAGATCGTCGACATCGACTCGCTCTTCGCGAAGACTGCGACGCTCGCCGATCGCAACGGCTACGCGGGCGCGTATGCCGCGTACCCGGCGTGGAAGGGCGCGTGCCTCATCATCGGCGTCGCCGTGCCGGCCCGCGAGGACGAAGGCCGCGCGCGCGAGGTGCGGGACCGCTTCGCCAAGGAGGTCTTGCCTCACGTCCAGGTGACGTCGGTGGATGAGCCCAAGGAGCGGTATTGACGCTCGAGCTTCGCTGATTCCTCATCAGCCCGCCGCGGGTTGAGGGTTATTGTGCACCCCATGAGCAGCGAATCTTACCACGAGCCGCTAGAGCTTCTCTCCGAGGAGACCAAGAACCTCCACCGCGCGATCGTCTCGCTCTGCGAAGAGCTCGAGGCCGTCGATTGGTACAACCAGCGCGCCGAAGCGTGCAGCGACCCCGATCTGCGCGCGGTCCTCACCCACAACAAGAACGAGGAGATCGAGCACGCGATGATGAATCTCGAGTGGATCCGCCGGAACAGTCCCGTCTTCGACGCGAACATCGCCAAGTACATCGGCAGCTCCGGCCCCATCACTGCCGTCGAGAGCGGCGGCGCGGCTCCGCCCGCGGCGGCGGCAGCCGGGCCGGCACCCGGTGATCTCGGTATCGGCAGCCTGCGGGGTGTCAAATGAGCGACCTACTCAAGAGGCAGCACGCGCCGCTCACGCCCGAGGCCTGGGCGCAGGTCGACGAGGAGGCGGGGCGCGTCCTCAAGCTCCACCTCGCGGGCCGCAAGCTCGTGGACTTCTCGGGGCCGCACGGCTGGACGCTCGGCGGCATCAACACGGGTCGGCTGAACCACATCGAGAAGGGCCCGGTCGAGGGCGTGCGGCACGCGGTGCGCGAGGTGCAACCGCTCGTCGAGGTGCGCTCGCCCTTCACGATGAAGATCCTGGAGCTCGACTACGCGGCTCGAGGCGCGCGCGATCTCGACCTGGATCCGGTCATCGCGGTCGCGGAGCGCGTGGCGCGCGCCGAGGACGGCGCCATCTTCCACGGCTTCAAGGAAGGTCGCATCACGGGGATCATCGAGGCGAGCCCGCACGCTCCCCTCGAGGTCAAGGCCACGACCGACTGGCCGCGCGTCGTCGCGGCCGCCAAGGACGTCCTCCGCGCGGCCGGCGTGAACGGCCCCTACGCGCTCGCCCTCGGGGTGCAGGCGTACACGGAGCTCGTGGCCGACAGCGAGGACGGCTACCCGCTGCGCCGTCGCATCGAGGAGAACCTCGTGGACGGCTCGCTCGTCTGGGCTCCCGGCATCCGTGGCGGCGCCGTCCTTCTCTCGAAGCGCGGCGGAGACTACGAGCTCACCGTGGGGCAGGATCTGTCGGTCGGCTACGCGCTCCACGATCGGGAGAGCGTGGAGCTCTTTCTGACCGAGTCGTTCACCTTCCGGGTGCTGGAAGAGAAGGCGGCGGTCTTCATCCGCCGCTGAAGGTCGGCGGCGGGTTCACACGTTCGCGAGCCTCGCCGATCCGCGCTTGGTGGCGCTGGCGGTCCTCTTGGCGCTCGCTCCGAGCACGAGGAGGACGGCCTCGAGATCCGTCGCGCTCATGAGCTCGTCCCGCGCCCGCGCGTCGAACACGGCGCGCGCGATCGAAGCCAGGATGTGCACCTCCTCCTCGTACGCCTTCGGCGGCACGAGCAGGAGAAACACGATGGTCGCCGGCTTTCCGTCGGGCGAGTCGAAGTCGATGCCGTGCGGCGCCCGTCCGAGCGCCAGGACGGGGCGCGACAGGCCCGTCACGGCCGCGTGCGGGATGGCGATGCCGTCCCCGAGCCCCGTCGACGCGACGAGCTCGCGCTCGATGACGCTGATGCGCGCCTTGGCCGCGAGCGGCCCCAAGGCCTCGCTCAGCGACGCCACGAGCTCCTCGATGGCGACCATGGGCAAGGTCGCCTCGAGCCGCGAGACGAAGGCGCCGTTGCGAATGAGGCCCACGACGTCCTCCTCCTCGCGCGAGCGGTAGAGGAGGCGCTTCATGAGCGGGCCGCTCGCGACCGAGGTGACGAGCATCATCGTGACGAGCGCGACGAACATCGGCTCCTTCACGAGCCCCGCGCCCAGGGCGACGGTCGCGAGGATGACCTCCAAAGACCCGCGCGCGTTGAGCGCGAAGCCCACGGCGAACGCCTCCCGCGGACGGAGCCCGCTCCACCGCGCTCCGGCCGAGCACCCGATCACCTTGGCCGCGCTCGCGACCCCGAGCACGAGCAGCACGAGCCGGACGTCGAACGCCGAGACGAAGTCGATCCGGAGGGCCGCGGTCGCGAAGAACACGGGTGCGAACACGTTCGTGACGAACTCGCGGACGATGGAACGCGTCTTCACCCGTAGCCTGGGCGTGTCGCCCAGCGCGACGCCCACGAAGAAGGCGCCGAGCACGGCGTGCACGCCGATGGCCTGCGTGAGCCCTGCGGCGAGCAGCGCCAGCATGATGACGAACCACAGGATGCGCCCCGGCGCGGTTTCCCGATCGAGCTCGAGCCGGTCGAGCAGGCGGTCTATCGCCCTGCGCCCGATGAAGACGACGGCGAACGCGAACGACAGCGCGACGACGGCGGTGAGCGCCACGCGCTCGATGCGCACGTCGGGCGAGCGGACGCTGCCGACGAGGATCGAGAAGGCGAGCCATCCCAGGATGTCCCCCACCGTCGCTGCAGCGAGGACGAAGAGCCCGATGTCCGTGTTGAAGAGCCCGAGGTCCCCCAGCGTCTTGGCGATGGCGGGCAGCGCCGACACGGTGAGAGCGACGCCGAGCAGGACCGCGAAGAGCAGCCGTCCGTAGGAGGACGTGTCGACGTAGCCGCCGGCGCCGCCCGGGAGGAGGGCCCCGAGGAGGCCTCCGGACGCCAGCGGGATGGCGACGCCGAGCGCGATGAGCGGCAACGCGTCCCGTCCGCGCCGCCGCACGGTGCTGAGGTCCACCTCGAGCCCGGAGGAGACCAGGACCAGGATCGCGCCCAGCATCGCGTAGGCGCCGAGCATCGAGCTCGCCACCGCGTCGGTGAAGAGCCACGCGTACACCTCGGGCAAGAGCCGCCCGAGCACGGTCTTGCCGAGCAAGATGCCCGTGACCACGCCGCCCGTCACGAGCGGCGCGCCCGCGCGGCGACCGAGCTCGGCGAGCGCCCTGCCGACCCCGAGCAGGAGCCCGAGACCGACGAGGAACACCAACGCGTCGTGCTCTTTCACGAAGCGAGCGCCCGGCTACGCGGGTGCCGCGGCGCTCTGCGCCACGGCGTTGCAGAGGGCGTCGGTGAACTCGCGGGTCGTGGCCTTGCCGCCCAGGTCCCCGGTCTTGATGTCGCCCCGGCGGTACTGGGCGAGGAGCGCCGCTTCGATCTTGCGCGCCGCCGTGTGCTCTCGCAGATGGTCCAGCATCATCACGGCGCTCTGGATGAGCGCCGTCGGGTTGGCGATCCCCTTGCCGGCGATGTCCGGCGCGCTCCCGTGGACGGCCTCGAAGACCGCAGAGTCCTCCCCGATGTTCGCGCCCGGAACGACGCCAAGGCCGCCGCAGAGGCCCGCCCCGAGGTCGCTCAGGATGTCGCCGTAGAGGTTCTCGGTGACGATGACGTCCAGGGGGTTGGCGTTCTTGACCATCTGCATCGCGCACGCGTCGACGATGACCTCGGCCGGCTCGATGGTGAGGTGTCGGAGCGCGACGCGCCGGAAGCAGTCGAGGAGCAGGCCGTCCGAGATCTTCATGATGTTCGCCTTGTGGACGACAGTGACGCGCTTTCGTCCCATCCGCTCGGCGTACGCGAAGGCAAACTCGCAGATGCGGAGGCAGCTGCGCTCTGTGATGAGCTTGATGGACTGCGCGACGCCCGGCATGATCATGAGCTCGAGGCCGGCGTAGAGATCCTCGGTGTTCTCGCGCACGATGACGATGTCGGTGCCCTCGAAGCGCGGCTCGACCCCCGGCAGGCTCCGTACGGGGCGCAGGTTCGCGTAGAGGTCGAGCGTCTGGCGGAGGGTGACGTTGACCGAACGGAAGCCCTTGCCGATCGGCGTGCCGACGGGGCCCTTCAGGGCGACCTTGTTGCGCCGGATGGACTCGAGCACCTCGGGCGGGAGCGGCGTGCCGCGGGCCTCGGCGACGGCTGCCCCCGCGTCGTGCAGCTCCCAGTCGATCGCGACTCCCGCGGCCTCGAGGACACGCTGCGTCGCCTGAGAGACCTCCGGGCCTATGCCGTCGCCGGGGATCAGTGTGATCGTATGGGTCATTCGAGCCTCGACCCGTTTGTAGGCTACGGCTGGACGTCTGGGAAGGCCGGGAAGCGGTCGCGCCACTCGGTGACCATGTTGTCCTCGGTGATGACGGTGGCGTTGCCGAACCTCGCGAGCAGGCTTTCGCGCGTCTCGAGGCCGAAGTCGGTGGGTGGTGTCCTCACGGAATCGGCCAGGGCGAGGGCGCCGTCGAGCGCCTTCTTGTCCGCCTCGCGGGCGAGATCGAGGACGGGCCGACCGTCGATCCGGTACTCGCGGAGCACGCGGTCGAACACCGCGCGGTCGACGGACAGCGGCGAGTCGCTCACGGCGACGAAGTTGACGACGCGGAGGGCGAACGGAAACACCGTCGCCGCGGTCTTGTAGACGTCGGGCGAGCTCGTGGCGTTGTAGAACGCGAACCCGCCCCACCCGAGGTGCGCCCGTACGATCTCGAGGAAGTCGGACGAAAGGAGGTTCGTCGAGTGCGCCCTCCAGTTCCAGGAGGTGTTCATGACGATCGCGTCGAACTTGCGGTCCGGGTGGCGGAGGAGCCAGCGGCGGCCGTCGTCGATCACGATCTCGACCTTGGGGTTCGTGAGGACGCTCGCCACCTCGGGGTGGTGGGGGATGATGCCGAGGTAGCCGGGGTTGATCTCGACGATCGTGAGCTTCTCGAGGCCCGGCGCGTTCGCGAGCACCTCCGCCCAGGACCCCGAGGCGAGGCCGATCATCAGCATCTGCCGCGGCGAGGGGTGCATGGCGCTCACGGCGTACGCGCGGACGATCCAGTTCTGATCGACCACGAGGTCGGTGTTGAACGCCCCGTCGTAGGCGCCGCCGCCCCACACGCGACCGTCCTCCGTGACGTTGATGACGCCGCTCCGGTTCTCCACGAGCTCCGCGAAGCGCGCTTCGGGGGTGAAGTTCGTCTTGAACAGCAAGCGCTCGTAGAGCTGATCGAAGAGGCGCGGCGAGAAGACGGTCATCGCGACGCCTACGGCCGCGACCGCCGCGAGCGCTCCGCCAAGCTGGCCGCGCGAGAGATCGCTCACGACGAGGACGGCGGCGACGAGGGCGAGGCCGAGGAGGGCGAGCTCGAGGCCGATGTTGGTCGTCGACAGGTGATCCATCGCGACGAAGCCCGTGAGCAGGCTGCCGGCCGCCGAGCCGATGATGTTCGCGACGTAGAGGTAGGAGAGGCGCGCGCCGGCCTTGTCGTCCGGGGAGATGCCGAAGTGGCTCACGAGCGGCAGGACTGCGCCGAGCAGGGACGTGGCGATCGCGACGAGGGCGAGCGAGAAGAACCAGTGGTAGTGCGTGACGACGCGCCCGAGCGCGGGCGCGACGAAGAAGCCGACGCCGTTGGCGAGGAAGAGGAAGCCCGCCAGGACCCTGAGCTGGCGTCGATCCTCGGCCGCCGCCACCGTTACGTGGCTCTTGCAGTACACGCGGCTCGCGTACGAGCCGATGGCGATGCCGAGCAGGTAAAAGCCGAGCAGCGAGCCGAACGCGGTGGGCGACCCCCACGACACGTACGAGTAGAGGCGGTACCAGAGGATCTCGTAGGAGAGCGCGACGAAGCCGCTCGCAGCGGCGACGAAGAGGGCGATGCGGAACCTCACGACACAGACCTCACGACCTCTCCCGGCCCTCGTTCGCTGTCCTTCACGCCCTCGAGCGCTCGCGCGCGGGAGGCTCCGCGGTGGTGCAGGAGCCACGCGAGCGCGCTGACCGTGACGTTGAGCGTCGCCGCGACGGCGACGGTGCGCGCCTGGCCGAGGTGACCGAGGAGGAAGAATACCGCCGCGAGCGACGCCAGCGCCGAGCCAAGCGTGTTCACGAAGTAGAGGACGCCGACCGAGCGGCCGACGTTGCCGGAGGCGCGCACGCCGTGGGCGACGAGGAGAGGCAGCGTGCCGCCCATGAGCGTCGTCGGGACGAGCACGAGGAGGAACGTCACGAGGGCCGTCAGGGCCGGCGGGAGGTCGAGCGTGTAGGCGCCGACCCACCGGAAGAGCGAGAGCGAGCAGGCTCCGAAGACCGCGATGCCGAGCTCGACGAGCGAGAAGAGGCGGAGCACGGCCCGCTTCGGGTCCTTCGAGATGGCTCCGCCCGCCAGGCTGCCGACGCCGAGGCCGAGCATGAACGCCGTGACGACGACCGTGACCGACTCGACGTTGATCCCGTAGATGGCGAACAGCGCCCGCTGCCAGACGACCTGGTAGAGGAGCGCCGAGAACCCGGAGAGAAGAAAGATGGCGTAAACGCCTAGAATGGAACGACCCATCGCGCGCAGTCTCCCGAAAGACGGCCGCGCACGATACAGTAATCGGAGAACATGAGTGACTCGGCGTTCCGCGAGGGGGGACTCCGCGCTACACACCGCGTTCGGGCCAACGGGCTCGACCACCACGTCGTCGAGTGGGCTCCCGCCCCGGGCGCAGACGTGGCAGGGACGGCGGTGCTCCTCCACGGGTATATGGATGCGGCCGCGACCTGGGAGAAGGTCGCGCGGCTCCTCTCGAACGCTGGGCTGCGCGTCGTCGCGCCCGACATGCGGGGCTTCGGCGAGTCGGCACGGGCACCCGAGGGCAGCTACTACCACTTCCCCGACTACGTGGCGGACCTCGCCGGGCTCATCGACTCTCTCGGGGCCCCCGCGCCGCTGCTGCTCGTCGGCCACTCCATGGGTGGCACCATCGCCACGCTTTTCACGGGCGCCTTTCCCGAGCGGGTGACGAAGCTCGCCGTGCTGGAAGGGCTGGGGCCGCCCGACGGAAACCTTGCGTCGTTGCCGGGCCGGATCCGCAATTGGGTCGAGCAGTCCCGCGATGCTCGCGCACGACCCGAGCGTGCGATGGGGTCGGTGGAGGACGCCTTCCGGCGGCTCGCCGCGAACCATCCGAACGTGGTGCCAGCGGAGCTACGGGAGAAGGTCCTTCACCTCGTCCGCGAGCTCGGCGATGGGCGTGTCGGGTGGCGAGCGGATCCGCTGCACAAGACGAGCTCGCCCATGCCCTTCTTCGCCGAGGGGTACATGGCCTGCGCGCGCCAGATCACCTGCCGCGTCCTCTACGTGAGCGGCGGGCCCGAAGGCTTCCACGTCGAGGACGAGGAAGAGCGGCTCCTTGCCTTCAAGTCGCTCGAGCGGGTCTTGCTGAGCCGTGCCGGCCACATGATGCACTGGACGGATCCCGACGGACTGGCCGAAGCCCTCGTCGCCTTCTGGAAGCGTCCTTCAGCGGACGCCTGACCAGCCGTTCACGCACTCCGCGAGGCGCTTGTCCTCGTCGCGCTCGAGGAGACCCACGGCGACGACGTTGAGCCGCTCGGGCGACGCGAGCAGGCGGGCCACGTCGCGGACGTCCGCCCGCGTGACGCGCGCCAGCGAGGCGAGCCGCTCCTCGGGGGACTCGAAGCGGTTGAACAGCATTCCGCCCGCGTAGAAGGCCGCCATGTCGTCGGGGGAGTCGTGGAGCGCGTTCATGTCCCAGCCGTGGCGGCGGCGGGCCTTCGCGAGCTCCTCGTCCGTGGGGCCTTCGAGGCCGAGCTCGACCAGCATCGCCAAGAGCTCGCTCGTCACGCGGGAGGTGCGCTGGTGCTGAACTCCTGCGGCGAAGTCGATGACGCCGTCGTCCTCGTAGCCGTCGTAGCCGGCGGTCACGTCGTAGCAGAGCCCCTTGTCGTCGCAGAGGCGGTGGTAGAGCCGCGTGGACATGCCGTCGTCGATGACGCGCATCAGCATGTCGAGCGCCGGCCGCTCCTTCGCGTTTTGCGGAATGCCGCGCAAGCACAGGCGCAGCTCCGTCTGGCTGGAGACGTTCTCCAGGATCTCGAGGCGTGGCTTGGTCTGGGCGTGGACGGGGGCGACCGCGAGGACCGGCTCGCCGCCGGGCAGCGCGCGGAAATCCCGCTCGGCCAGGTGGAGGGCGCGCGCCGGCTCGATGGCGCCGGAGAAGACGAGCACGCTCGAGGTCGCCGTGTAGTGGCGCGCGTGGTGGGCGCGCAGGGCGGCTTCGTCGAACGAACGAACGCGCTCCTCGTCACCCGTGATCGTGAAGCCGAGCGGGTGCTCGGGGTAGATGAGCGCGCGAGAAAGGTTGTCGGCGTCGACCTGGCGCCCCTCCTCGTCGAGGTCCTCCAGGATTTCCTCGCACACGATGCCCTTCTCGACGTCGATGTCGAGGAAGGCCGGGCGGCTCAGCACCTCACCGAACAGGGCGCTGGCCGCGTCGATCGACTCGGGAGGCAAGGTCAGCGAGAAGACGCTGAAGTCCGTCTGCGTCGCCGCGTAGAGGTACCCGCCCAGGCGCTCGAAGGCGTGGTTCACGGCGTGGGCGCTCCGCAAGCGGTCCGTACCGCGGTAGAGCATGTGCTCGAGGAAGTGCGACAGACCGTTGTTGTGCGGGCTCTCGAAGCGCGAGCCGACACGGACGAACAGCGCCACGTGCGTGCGGTGCAGCTGAGGCTGCGGGCACACGAGGACACGAAGGCCGTTGTCGAGCGTGGTCGTCTGGTAGGCGTGCTGGGTCACCGGAAGCTCCGTGTCACTGTGGAGTCGGCCGGCGCGAACTGCAAGGCGGGCCGCTCTGGCACGCCGACGTACCCGTTCGCCTTACATGCCCTCGTCGTCTTCGTCGGTCGGCGGAAGGGGAGCGCCGCCGTCACCGGTCGGGCCGAGCCTCGCGGCGAGGTAACCCTCGTCGACCTTGATCTCGGAGGCCGCTGCCTCGCGCAGGCGCCTGACGTAGAGGCCGAGCGCTTCAGCCTGCTTGGCCGCCAGCAGCGTCTGGACGTAGGTGTCGCGGTCCTTGTTGAAGTCGTCCTTCGTGACGAGCTTGTGATCCTTCAGCTGAACGACGACGAACCCGTCCTCGGAGCGAAGGGGCTCGGGCATCGCATCGCCGTCCTTGCCAGCGAACGCGAACTTGATGAGCTGCGACGTCGCATCGGGGGCCAGATCCGAGATCGGGTCGCCCTGCTGGTTGAAGGCGCTCGAGGTCTGGACGGCGGGACGGTCGGGGTCGGTCGATGCGGTCGCCGACTTCGGCAGGAGCGGCGCGGGGGGCTTGACCGCGCCCTTGGTCGTCGCGTCGCTCGCGCCGGCGTCTCCCTCGGCTGCGGGCTTGGGCTCGCTCACGACGGGGAGCGGCGGAAGCGGGGCCGCCGCCTTGTCGTACGGCTTGATGGCCGCGAGGATGGCATCGTCCGGCGACGATCCGCCCTTGATGGCGTTGTTGATCTTCGCGGCGAGGGCCTTCGTCGCCTCGAGCGACTTCGTCTTCGTGTAGAGCTCGCGCGCGACGTCGCGCTTGAGAGCCGCCTCGACGTCGGCGCTCTTGGACGGGTCGTCCTTGAGGATGACGTGGTAGCCGAACTGGGTCTCGATGGCGTTCGTCATCTCGCCGGGCTTCAGGGCGTCGGCGGCGCTCTTGAAGGGCAGGACGAAGCCGTCGGTCTTGTCCCCGACGTCTCCGCCCTTGGCCGCGCTGCCGGTGTCATCCGACACTTCCTTGGCGACGTCGGCGAAGGCGGCCCCCGCCTTGATCTGCTGGACGGCGCGGGCGAGCTTGCCGAGCGCGAGGGCCTTGTCCTCGTCGCTGGCGCTGGGCGAGACCTTCACGAGGATGTGGCGGATGTGTCCCTCCTTGGGGAGGAAGTCCGGCTTGCGCTGGGTCACCGTCGTGTCCACGAACGTCTCGTTCGATTTCTCCTTGAGCCAGGAGTCGACGTCCGCGGTCGCCACGTCGACACCGTAGCGCGCGACGAAGCTCTGCTTCACGGGGATGTACTTCACGGTCGCCGTGCTCTTCTCGGTGACGTAGCTCTCGAACGCGTCCGGCTCGCTCACGCGGATGGGCGAACGCACGAGGTCGCGCATCTTGGCGGCCGCGAGCTCCCGGGCCTGCTCCTCGCGGAACTCGCCAGGCGAGCGGCCCATCAGGATCTTGATGCTGCGCTCGTAGACCTTCATCTCGAACTGGTGCGTCTTCTGGTCGCGGAAGCCGGCGTAGATCTTCCCGTCCTGCACGTGCAGCTGGTAGGCGAGCGCCGGGTTGTCGCTGGGGACGCTGACCTGGATGAAGCCGTTGTAGATCGAGTCGGTGATCTCGTCTTCCGTCACGCCGATGCCGATGCGGTCCGCCTCGCGCACGAGCAGCTCGCGCTCGATGAGCCCGTCCAGCGCGATCTTGTTCAGCCCCATCGACTTCGCGCGGCCCGTCTGGAGCTCGCCGTTCTGGCCGCGGGGGATGAGGATGCGGTAGGCGGCCTGCTGGTCCTTGGGGGTTATGCACCACCCGCCGACCTTCGCCGCGCACGCCTCCCCTAGCGAGGCCGTCTTCTTTCCGGCGCTGGGGTTGAACTGGATGACGAAGACCAGGACCATCCCGACGATGATGACGCCGTAGACGAGCGACATGAGGCCGCGATTTCGAAATACATGGAGCATGGGCGACGAGGCGCATATCACGCGCCACCCGCCCCGTCGATCCTTAGCGCAGAACCCTCCCCACCAGCCCACCTCACGGGAGGGGGGCGTGGGGGAGGCTGGCCTAGCTTTTCTCTGCCACGGACCGTTCGAGGGTGAGGGCGAAGCGGACGCCGTCGAGGGCCGTATCGAGCCCTTCTGCGTCCTTCGCGACGACAATCTCGTAGAAGGTGTCGAGGGTGCGCTGGGCGTCGGCCGGGTCCACCACGGGAACGACCGAATTGCCGACCTCGGCGAAGCCGCCCGAGAGCGCAGGGCCCGCGAGGCGTCTCACGCGCTCGAACAGCCTGGCCTCGTCTTCCCCTGGAAAGTGGCCGCGCTGGACCTTGAGGACGATCCGGACCTGGAGAGGCTGGCTCGCCCGGAGCCGGACGCCGGAGTCCATGATGAGGTTCTCGCGGACCCGCTCGGCGATGACCACGTCTTCGCCCTGGGTGCGGAACACGAGGAAGCCCGCATCGGACAGGGCTTTCTTCAACTGTTGGGGAGTCGGCATCGACGCTCGCGGATCTTGGTGCCAGTGGTACGGACTAGTCTCGACGTGCCCCCCACGGAAAAATAGTCGGCGATGGGGGAGACAGCGTCAAGGGGGCGCAGCGGGTATAGGTGGGAACCCTTGACCTGGCGGGACAACGGGGAGCGAGAAAAAGGGTCTCGCCGGGGGTGAGAACTGGGGAGGGAGCGGGGCCGGGGAGCCCCGTCTTGGAGGTGGGCTCGCCGGTACGACCAGGAGCACGGCGGATTGAACGAAAGGTTTAGGAGGAGGACACCGTTAACACGAACGGAAGGGCGGGGAACGATCTCCGCGCGGTTTCGGGCGGTGTTGGCCCGGCTTGTGCTTTCTCCGTGAAGTGGACCAAGCCCTTGGAGAACCGTGCTTCCAACCCTTTTTTCACTCTCCGACTCGAGACTGCTACCATGGAACACGCCGTGAAAATTCGTCGACACCTGACTCCCCCGATGGGCGTACCGACCGTAAAGGGGGCCCACGCTATGCGGAGGGGGGGCGCCCGCCGAGAGGTGTCGGAGCGCGTCTGCCTCCAGAGCCGCGCCGGGGCGCGTGTCGAGGGCTGGGCGCTGAACGTGAGCCGTGGCGGGGTTCGCGTCATCCTCGAGCAGCCGGTCGAGCTTGGGCAAGAGTTCGACATCACGGTCGGCGAGCAAAATAGCTCCCCCCTCCAGCGCCGCGGGCGCGTGGTCTGGGTTCAAGAAGAGAGGGACGGCGTCGTCGTCGGCCTCGAATTCCTTGGGGTATCCGGGCATCAGCGGTCGGTCCCCCCGAACACGCCGACCCAGTAATTCGCAGCAGCGCTCCCCGTGGCGCGCGTAGTGGCGTCAGAGACGAATGGGCAGTACAAGGCGGTTCGCGGCCTGCCCACGTCCAGGCGCGGCAACCCCTCAACACCCCGACGGAAAGATCCCACTACCATGGCGGGCAAGACCCTTCTCCCTCCCTGCGGTTTGTACCGGACGACGAAGCCACTCCCCGAGCACGAGGAGCAGTTCCCCCCGGGCACGCTCGTCTACTTCCATAACCACTCGGACTCCGGGTTGCCCGTCGTCCTGGCTCCCGATCACAACGTCATGAACCAGTGGCACTTCCACGGCGCCGGCACCCCGTTCCGCGGGCTGTCCTGGGCCGACAGCCTGGTGAAGATGCCGGAGCAGGGCTTCTACATGCTCCGCAAGCAGCTCGATTTCGATGGAGGATCATGGCCCAAGGGGGCTCTGGTTCAGCTCGGGTACACGCGGACGGGAGAGCCCATTCTCTTCATCGCGCAGCTCCGCGCCGCGCGCCCCGAGAACGATCTCTGGTTCTCGGACAAGGGGGTCCCGCTCGCCCGCGAGCGCCTCTCGCTGCTCGAGCAGCTCAGCATCTACAGTGAGCCCGTCGGCGAGGGTGGGCACGAGACGGGGACCGCCACGCACTGAGAGGCTCGTGTAGGGTAGAGCCATGGCGGCTGGCGGTTCGACCAAGGCTCGCATCCTTCACTGGTTCGTCCGTGGAGGGACCGCACGGCTCCCGAACGGTAAGATCCTGACGATCGACGTGGACCCGATTGTCGTGGGGCGGGATGCCGCGGTCCAGATCCCGCTCGAAGACGAAGAGGTGAGCGCGATCCATTGCGAGCTCCGCGCGGTCGACCACGGGGTGCTCGTGCGCGATCTCGGGAGCACGAACGGCACGTTCGTGGGCTCGGTGCGGGTGAAGGAGGTCGAGATCACGTCCCCGACCGAGATCCTCGTCGGCAAGACGCGGATCGTCGTCGAGCCGACGGCCAAGCAGCGGGTCGACGTCGGCTTCGTCGACCACTTCGGGCCCATCGTCGGGGGCTCGCCCAAGATGCGGCGCGTCTTCAGCGTGCTCGAGAAGGTGGCGGCGACGCCGCTCAGCATGCTCATCCTGGGCGAGACGGGCACCGGCAAGGAGCTCATCGCGAAGGCGATCCACGAGGCGAGCCCGCAGAAGGGCAAGCCCTTCGTCGTGGTCGACTGCGGGTCGATCCCGCCGACGCTCGCCGAGAGTTTGCTGTTCGGGCACGAGAAGGGCTCGTTCACCGGCGCGAACGAGCGACGCAAGGGCGCCCTCGCCGAGGCGAACGAGGGGACGCTCTTCCTCGACGAGCTCGGCGAGCTACCCATCGACCTTCAGCCGAAGCTGCTCCGCGCGCTCTCGGAGCGGCAGGTCAAGCGCGTAGGCGGGTCCTCCTTCGAGCCCATCGACGTCCGCGTGCTCGCGGCGACGCGGCGCGATCTCGCGGCCGAGATGAACGCGGGTCGCTTTCGCTCGGACCTCTACTTCCGCATCGCCCAGGTGCGGATCGAGCTGCCGCCGCTCCGGGAGCGGCTCGGGGACCTGCCGTTGCTCGTGGAGGACATCTGCCGGCGCGTCGAGCGGGCCGAGCACGCGCCCGCCGTCATCGCGTGGATCTCGCAGCGGATGGCGTCCCACGACTGGCCCGGCAACGTTCGCGAGCTCGTCAACGTCGCCTCGGTCGCCGCGACGCTCGCCGATACACCCGGCGCGATCGACGACGTGCTGACGCTCGCCCGCGACGAGCCGCAGGAGGCCCCCGGGAACTACTCCGCGACGGAGTTCGGCGAGGCGAAGCGCGTGGCCATCGCAGGGTTCGAGCGGGAGTATTTCACGTCGCTCGCGAAGCGGGCCAAGGGCAACGTGAGCGAGATGGCCCGCCAGAGCGGGATGGAGCGCCACCACGTCCGGGCCTACCTGCGGAAGTACGGCGTCGACAAGGGAGCGGTGGGGTAGGCTGGGGGGGGAGGCCCTGCGTTGATCCGTTACCGGTCGATCGCCCTGCTCATGGGCGGCGCGTCGCTTGGCGGCTGCCAGCTCGTTGCCGGGATCGAAGTCATCGACTCGACCGCGGCGTCGGACGCGGGCGACGCCGGGGACGTGGGAACCGATACCGGCGAGGCGGACTCCGGTCCGGCCGGTGACGCGGGAGCTGATGCCACTCGCGACGCTGCGACCGACGGGGACGCCACGCTCGGCGCGGACGCGCCGGACGCGCCGGACGACACGAGCGACGCCACCGACAGCACAAGCAACGACGCACCGGAGGCCGGAGACGCCGCCGGCGGTGATGCAGCGGACGTGGGCGACGCGGCCGATGTGGGATCCCTGGGCGACGCGGGCGACGCCGGGGACGCCGGGGACGCGGGCGAGGTGGGCGGCGGCGGTGACGCGGGGGACGCCGGTGACGCGGGGGACGGAGCGGCGGCGCCGCCTCCCTGGGTCGAGCGTGACGTCGGCCTCTACGGCGGCACCGTCAACGCGATCGCCACGCACCCGACCAACACGAGCGTCGTCTTCGCGTGCACCAGCGGCGGCCTCTTCGAGACGTCGAACGCGGGCATGTCGTGGACGCGCGCGTCGACGGGGCTCTCGCTCGCGTGCGGCGCGGTTGCTGTCGCACCGTCGAACGGGAGCCGTGTCTACACCGCCGACATCGGCTCCGCCTTGCTCGCCTACAGCTCGGACACGGGGGGGACCTGGGGGACGCTCGCCCTGCCCGACCTCCTCTACGGTGGGGGCCGGACCGCCCAGCAAGGGCTCCTCGTCGTCAACCCCCTGAACTCGGGCATCTTGTACGTGCAGACGGAGAGCGCCCTCGAGGAGACCACGGACACCGGGCTCGTGTGGACCAACATCGGCGGCCCGCTGTCGCCGGTCGTCTCGTTGCTCGTCGAGCCGAACGCCCTCGTCGCCCTCGACCAGACCAACGTGGCTTCGTCGTCCGACGGCGGGTCGGTCTGGACCACGCACACGCCGCCGGTCATCGACGGCCCGACGTCGCAGGCCCTCTCCTACGACGGCACCGACTACTATTACACCAGCTACGACGACGCTCTGGATGCAGGCCCCGGCGGCATCTACACGTCCCCGGACCTCCATACGTGGGCGCACCCCGAGAGCATTACCTACATGACCTCGACCGTCGCCACGACGAGCCCGCCGGCGTACGCCTTCAACCCGTTCACGGGATACCGGTCGTACGACCACGGCGTCAGCTGGTCGCCCTTCTCGCTCGTGACGCAGACGGCCCAGGCCTTTGCCATCGACGCACAAGGAGACCTCTGGGTAGGAGACCTGGGGGTCGGCATGCAGTACTCCGCCAACCAGGGGACGACGTTCCTCACCCGCAACGTCGGGATCAACGCGGTCTCCCCGGCGGCCATCGCCGTGGATCCCATCACGCCGACCAACGTGTACGTCGCTGCGCCCAACCAGGGGGTCTTCAAGAGCGCGGACGGCGGGATGACGTGGGCGGCGTCGAGCTCGGGCATGTTCCCGCTGGCATCGATCACTTCGATCGCCGTCGATCCGCTCAATTCGAGCTACCTCTACGCGGCCTACCCAGGCGACTACGAGCCCGCGGTTTATGTGTCGGCCGACGGTGGTGCAAGCTGGCAGGCCGCGACCGCCGCCAACTCGGGCGCCTACAACCTGGTGGCCGTCGACCCACGAAACTCCACGGTCTACGCCGTCGGCGGTGGCTTCATGAAGGTCTCCACCAACCACGGCGCCTCGTTCAGCGGCGCGGCGCAGATCGTGGGCGGAGCGGTCGACAACGCGCTCGTCGTGCGATCGGACGGCGCGCTCTTTCTCGCCACCAACGAGGGCCTCTACTTCAGCGGCAACGGCGGCGCGGCCTTCACGATGCTCCTGGGGGGGCAGATTCTCAGCGTTGCGCCGTCGCCGTCGAACACCGCGGTCGTCTACGCGTCGACGGCCTCCGCCGTCTTCATGACCTCGAACCTGGCGCCCAACACGACGCCGACCTGGACCCAGCTGTCGGCGGCGCCGACGGGCGGCCTTCTGGCCGTCGATCCCCAGTTCACCGGCGGCGTCTTCCTCGCGACGTCGACGGGCTTTCTGTCGACGAGCAACAGCGGGTTCTCGTGGACCAGCCACGTGACCGGCCTGCCGAACGTGACGCTGCCGCCGTTCGCGTCCGCGATGGCTGTCGCGCCGAACGGGTTCAATACCGTCTACCTGGGCGTATCCAACCGCGGCCTGTGGAAGACGACCACGGCCGGGATGTAGCGCCGACGGCCGCCCCGCTCGGCCAGAGACCGCCGAGCTACTGGTTGCCGCCCGTGCAGGTCGGCTTCGCGTTGGCGCTCGTGTCGTTGTTCGCGTTGCACTCGTGGAAGGTCGGGTTGGCGGCGTTGACGAGGATCTGCGCGTAGAACGTCGACATCGAGGTGGCGGGCGCGGAGAGCGTCACGTTCAAGGTCTGCGTCTGGCTCGGCAGGAGGCTGATCGTCGTCGTCACCGAGCCCACCTGCGTCGCGCCGGGCGAGACGAAGACGCCGGCGTTGACGCCCGCGGGCAGCGCCGCCTGGCCGATGTTGCGCACCGACACGTGCGCGACCACCGGGGTCGTGCAGTCGACCGCGACTGCGACGACGGCGTCGGGCGCGTTGAAGATGCCCTGGTCCTCGACGTTCTGCCGGAAGTCGTTCAGCCACGGCAAGGTCCAGTTCTGCGTCTCGCCCTTCGGGATGGATCCGTAGGTGTTGGGCGGGCCGCAGGCGTTGTCCTGGTCGTCGCAGATGTTGGTCACGTGGTAGGTGTGCTCGTTCCAGAGCGTGCGCGTGCCGACCCACGAGCTTGCCGGATCGCCGTACGCCGCGAGGCCGCGGTAGCTCTGGTTCGACACGGGGCCCGCGGTCCACGTCTGGCCGTTGATCGACGCCGTCCCTCCGTCGGTCGCGTAGCCGAGGCAGTTCCAGCTGTGCATGTCGACGCCGTTGGAGGGGAGGAGCAGCTCGGCGTGCCCGTCGCCGTCGATGTCGGCGAGCATCGAGGCCTCCGTGCCCGTGAACGACGAGTGCGAGAGCGCGAGCTTCACGGCGCCCGAGGGGCCGTCGAAGACCCAGAGCCAGCACTCGTCCGCGTAGACCACCTCGGGGACGCCGTCTCCCTCGAAGTCGAAGACCGTCGAGCCCGTGACCGAGGAGCTGAAGTCGTGGTCGGCCATCTTCCAGAGGACGTTGATGGCCCCCGTGAGCTGCCCGTTCGTCACGACCGGCTTGAACACGGCGTAGTAGGTGGCGCCGGCCACGCCGATCTCGGGGTAGCCGTCCCCGTCGAAGTCGGCGACGGTCGGCGGGCCTCCGTGGTTGCTGATGGTCGCGCTGCAGGACGGCTCGTTCGCCGCGCAACCGAAGGGCAAGGTCGCCGGTCCCGCGACGACGGCCCCCGTGGCGCCATCGAGGATCCAGACCTGCCCGCGGCACGGCGTCGCTCCGCCGACCGGGCAGCCGACGAGGACGGCCTCCGGCGTGCCATCCTTGTTGAAGTCGCCGACGCCCGAGAAGCCGTTGGGCAAGCCCGGCTTGTCCCAGAGGACGGCGCCCGTCGAGGTGTAGGCCGTGCTGCCGGCTAGCAGCTCCAGGTGGTTGTCGGGGTTGCCGTCTAGATCGACGAGCGTGCTCGTCTCCTCGGCCTGGCCGCCGCCCGTCCCCTTGCCGCCCGTGAAGCTCAGGGTCACGTTGCCGGTGCTCGTCGTCCAGACGGTGTCGCCGAAGGCGATCTCCGGGAAGCCGTCCGCGTCCATGTCGGCGATGGCGAGCCCTCCGCCCCAGCCCGTCCCCTGTCCGGCGGTGAGGGCCGTGATGTGCGTGTACGGCTTGTCGCTCTTGTGGGTGAGGTTGCCGAAGCGGTCGAAGACGACGATGTAGCCTTCGCCCGTCATCGTCACGACGTCCGCGTAGCCGTCGTTGTCGACGTCGCCAAGCGCGGGAGAGGAGCCGACGAAGCCCACGGAACCCGGGACGTTCTGGACCGTCCAGACCTCCTGGCCGTTCGAGCCGTTGATCATGCGCAGGACGCCGTTCTCGCACGTGCTCGGCGACGCGCCGTTGCAGCCGCAGCACGTCTGGTCGACGTTGCCCGAGATGAAGACGATGACGGGTGAGTCGAGCGAGTTGATCGCGCCGTCGCAGTTGGTGTCGTAGATGCGGCCCACCGTCGGCGTCGACCACACGTCGGTCTGGTTCGGGAGCTTCGAAGCGACGGGGCCCCACTGCCACTTCAGCGCGGCGTTGAGCGGACCGCCGGCGTCCGGGATGTACTGGCAGGACTCGATGCAGTCACCCGCGTCGGGCGAGGCGTCTCCACCCGCGTCGGCGCACGTGGGCGGCGACGGCAGGCAGCGACCTTCGATGGGCAAGGGAGACGTGCAGCCCGCCTCGAGCGGGGCAGCGTCCTCCGCCCCTGCGTCCGCGCCGCCGAGCGCGGGCTCGCAGTACTGGTTCGGCGGGCAGTCGTAGGCCGAGTGGCACGCCTGGCCCGGCGTCACGCACTGGTCGAAGAGGCAAACCGTGGCGCCGCCGCAGCACGCGCTGCCGCAGACGCTGCTCGCCGCGCAGCACGTGCCGCTGCCCATCAGACACACGCTGCCGTCGCAGTCGGCGCCCGACGCGCAGCCCCCGCCGTCGTGGGACGGCATGCCGGAGTCGCCGCCGAAGGTGGGGCCGTCGCTCGGGAGCGTCGCGTCCGAGACGGTGCCGTCCGGGACCGTCGAGTCGCCTCCGCCTCCGCCTGCGTCCGTGCCGCCTCCGCCGCCGCTGCCGCTGTGCGAGGTGCCGCAGCCGACCCCCACCGACAGCGCCGCGACCGACACCGCGAGGCATGACAGCCCTGGCCTCATCCACAGCATGGCGTGACCCTCCCCCTGAAGTATCCCACGGCCGAGCCCGGCGAGGGGTGTCATCCTGAGCGAAGCGAAGGATCTCCGCGGGAACCCGTGGGCTCGTGTAGCTCCTTCGCTTCGCTCAGGATGACAGCTCACCCATCTCCCGCGCCATCCGCGCGAAGTCCGCGACGTCCAGAGTCTCCCCGCGCGCGTCGAGCGACACGCCCGCGCGCTCGGCGGCCTGCACGAGCGCGGCGTCGTCCGCGAAGAGCGCGCGCCACGCGTTCTTGAGCTTCTTTCTTCGCATCCCGAACGCGCCCTTCACGAGCGCGCGGAAGGCCTCCGTCTCCTCGGCCTTCGGGGGACGGTCGGGCAGGAGCGCCACGACCGAGCTCGTGACCTCCGGGCTCGGGTAGAAGCTGCCGGGGGAGACCTTGGTGACGCGCCGGACCTCGAACGCCGCGCGGACGAAGACGGTGAGGGCGCCATACTCCTTGGTTCCCGGCGACGCGAGCAGGCGGTCGGCGACCTCGTCCTGCACCATGAAGACGGCGCGCTCGAGGCGCTGCGAGTGCGTCACGGCGAGCTGCAGGAGACGGCCCGTGATCTGGTAGGGGAGGTTGCCGGCGAGCACGCGCGGCGCGCCGTCGTCTGCGGGGCCGAGGAGCGCGGGCACGTCGACGGTCTGGGCGTCGGCCTCGAGGAGCGAGAGCTGACCCTGGGCGATGGGGCCGGCGAAGGCCTCGGCGAGGACGGGCACGAGATCGCGGTCCCGCTCGATGGCCACGACGTGGCGCGCGCGCCGGAGGAGGGCCGCCGTGAGCGCGCCGAGCCCCGCGCCGATCTCGACGACGCGCGCCTTGCCGCGCTCGTCGTCCTTCACGCAGGCCTCGGCGATCCTGTCGATGACCTGCTCGGCGACGAGGAAGTTCTGGCCGAAGCTCTTCTTGGCGACGAGGCCCCGCTCGCGCAGGAGGGTGCGCGCGCCGAGCAAGCGCAGCGGGGGGGTGGGATCGTCCGTCATGCGTGTGTGCTCTAGGCGCGCCGCGTGCCCGCGATGCCCATCTTGCGGAGCACGGCCTCGCCGCGGATGCGCGCCGCGCGGGCCCGGATGCGGACGGCCTCGTCCACGACCTCGCGCACGCTGCTCGGGATCGCCGCAAGGTCCTCCTTGCCGGCGTGCGCGAGGAGCGGGACCTCGCCGATGCTCTCCTCGACGGGAGGCACGCTCCAGCGCACGACGATGCGGCGTGCGCGGAGCTTGCGGACCGAGCGGATGATCGGGCTGCCCTCGTGCGGCGGCGGCGCCCAGATGTGCACGATGCTCGGCCGCTTCTTCTCGACGCAGATCTTGTCCAGGATCTGCGCCAGGCTCGCGGCGGTCCGGTCGCGCTCGCCGTCGACGCGGGGCGGGACCTCGATCCCGAACGAGGCGAGGTAGTGGCGCAGCGCGCGGTCGCGGGGCGTGCGCGCGTAGGGGACGCGAGGCGCGAACGGCGCGCGCGTCCGCAGCTCCTCGGCCCGGCCAGCGAGCATGTCGAGGTTTCGCGGCTGGATGTCGGAGAGCCCCTTGGGATCGAGCGGGCGGGCGTGCTCCGCGACGCGGGACCCGAGCTCCCGCTCGTCGAGCTCGCAGCGGTCGGCGTCGGTCACGTTGGCGGCGCTCGCCAGCGCGGCGGCGATGCGCGTGGCGTGCGCCGCGCCCCCGGAGGGGGTGATCCACGCGCGCACGCGCGACGCCGTGATCGCGAGCCCCGCCTGATCCCCGCGCGCGAGGTGACGCACCGAGAGCGCGGCGATCTCGTCGACGCCGTGGTCGAGGGGGGCGCGCCCGCTCTCGCCGGCCCAGAGCTCCACCGACGCGTCGAGCACGAACCAGACGACGTCCCGCTCCTCGCGCTCCATCTCTCGGACGACGAGCTGCCCGCGGCGCGCGGAGGCCTTCCACGCGATGTTCTTGAACGGGTCGCCCGGGACGTGCTCCCGGAGCTCGCGCAGCTCCTCGCCTTCGCCCGCGAGCGCCGCAGGTCGCCCAGCCTCGGCCGTGCGGCGCGACCGGCCGCCCTTCGGGGACTGGAGGTACGCCGCGAGCGCCTGCGGGAAGACCTCGATGCCGAACGGGTTCGCGAACATGAGGGGCACCTCGTAGAGCCCCTCGCCGCCCGCGGGCGTGCCGCGCACCTCGAGCGCCATGCCGTGGAGGCCCCAGCGGCCGACGCGCTTGGCGCGCACCGTCACGAGGACGCGCACGCTCGAGGCCGCCGGCAGGTCGACGACGTCCGGCTCCACGCGCGTCTCGAGCAGGCTCGACGAGACGGCGCGCAGCTGCACGGCGCGCGCGTCGTCGACGCCGCGGTTCCGGAGCTCGGCCTCGAGCGTCACCTCGCCGCCGCGCGCGGTGCGGGCGACGCGCCGGGGCGCGTTCCACACCATCTCGAAGCCCGCCGTGCGCAGCCGCGTGACCGACGCCTGCGCGACCGCCCGCCCGATGGCGATCGCGAGGACGAACGAGCCCCCGAAGGCCAGGACCGCGGGCATCCGCGCCGCGACGCCGAGGCCGATGAGGGCGATTCCGGCGACGGCTACGTGGAACGTGGCGCGCGTGGGGTGTAGTTGCACGAGGGGCTCCGCAGGAGACTACGGCTCCTCGGCGCTTCTAGCTATCGCTTGCCCTCGAGGAAGGGAGGCTCCGTTCGGGAGAGTCACGGGGCGCAGCGGTTGAAGAACGAGTGGAAGCTCCGGTCGAGGTCGGTGTCCGTCTCGGGGGCGCGCGGGCGTCTGCCGCGCGCCGCGTCGAGCCGTGCCTTCTGCTCCTCGCGCGCCCGCCGCTCCGTCCGGAACGCCTCCTGTGCTCCTGCGCAGTCGTTCGCTCGAACGAGGCAGGTGGCAGCGTCGCGGTCGAGATCGTCCCGGACCTGCGCGAGGTCCCGGTCCGCCGGGTCGTCGGGAAGCTGCGCCAGCAGAGCCTTCTGCTCCTTGCGCAGCGCGCGGCACGCCGGCGCGTCGGTCGAATCGTCGAAGCGCAGCCTCTTCTTGACCAGCAGCACCTGCTGCCTCGGCGGCAGCGCTCCCTGCGGCTTGTACTGGCACGAGCCGCGGAAGCTGTCCCTTATGCTCTCGTCCCTCGCGGTCGGGCTCCTCCACCGGGAGAGCTCGTCGTGCGCATGCCACGCCGACGTGCAGTCCGCCGCCTTGGTGAAGCACTCGACTGCAGCTTCGCGCAGGTGGTCGGCCGCGCTCTGGAGCGGCTGGTCCGCCTTGTCTCCCGCGGGAGAGGCGAAGACGACGGCGCGACCCGTCGCGTAGAGTCCCTGGCACGTGGCCGGAGCTGGCGGCGCCTGGCGGCTCAGCGCCAGCTCCGCGGTGCTGCGAAGAAGCTCCTCCCGAGGCGTCATCGGGCCTTCGGCCTTGCCGAGGCAAAGCTCCCGCGTACCGCCGACGAAGTCGTTGCGGATGCTCACGTCGCCGAGGTTCGGCCCGTTGTGGGCGGCGACGAGCGCCGCGGCCTCCTTCGCCACCGACCAGGCGGAGGCGCAGCTGTCCGCGCGCGCCAGGCATCGCGGCGCGTCCGAGTAGGCCCTCCGCCACACGTCGTGGAGCTGGCTGTTCGGGTCATCGGGCTTGAGGCCCGGCCCGAGCTGCTTGAGGGTGCCGTAGGCGGCCAGGCACGCGGCCTTGTCTGCCTTGTGCGCGGTGTCGGTGAGCACCGTCATGGCGCGCAGGACGCGGTCGCGCGGCTGCGCGTCGGCGCCGCGGCAGTAGGCGCCGACCTGGTTGTCGAGCGCCTGCTCGGTGACGCCGCCCCCGGTGGCGGCATCCAGGTACTTGCGCATCACGGCCTTGCCGGCGTCGCACTGGCCGCTCAGCATCAGGCAGGCGCCCCGCGTGGACGCGAAGGAGCCCTTCGGGTTGGTCGAGAGCAAGGAGGGCCGGGGGTCGAGCCGGTCGCGCGTGTCGAGCTCCCGGAGGCACCCGCGTCCGTCGCCCGCGATGAGCTTTGCCTGCGCGGCGCTGGCGTGCTCCTGGGCTTCTCGCTCGCGGTCGGTGCTCGCTTGCAGCTTGCCCGCCAGGTTCAGGGCGTCGGGCGTCTCCGGCGCGACGGCGGCCACGGCGTCGGGGTTGTCGCCGTCCTGGATCTCCCGGAGCGACAGGCGAATGGGAGCCTGGCACGTCCCAGCCTCCCTGGCCGAGGGTGCGCTGCAGCTCGCCAGCTCGCCGGCGCGCTTCTCGGCGTGGGCGAGCGAGCTCGCCTGCTGGCCGGACCCGAGCACCTGCGTCTGACGGTCTGCCTTCGACACGCTCGCGAGCGCGAACGCGCCGAGGTTGTAGGCGTAGACCGCGTGCGTCACCCCGCGGCACCCCGGGACCTTGTCGATCTCGCCGCGGTACACGTACGGCCGCGTCGCCCGGCGCGTCCCGGCCACGAAGTACTCCATGTGAAACTGCTCGCCCGCGCTCACGCGCCCTCCCAGGCTGCCGATGGCCAGGGGGAGCTTCGCGTAGAGCTCTCCCTCGTTCTCGATGTCGATCTTCTCGACGGCGCCGCTCGTCCAGTCCGCCGGCATGTACGAGCCGAACGAGCCGCGCACCGAGTCGCTCGTGCACGTGTCGATGACCTGGAGGTTGCAGCCCTCGTAGTGGACGAAGACGACGTCGGTGCTCGCCCGCGACTCGAAGCTCGACACGTCCGTCCCGTCCCACTCGATGGTGAACGGGCGGTCGTGGTTCTTGGGGTTGCAGGTGTTCTTCCCGGCGAACGTGGACCCCATGAGCGCGCTCTGCCCCGACGGCCTGGGCGGAGGCAGCGGCGCCTGCGGCACGCTCCCGGAGCAACCGCCCAGGGCGAGCGCGAGGAGCGAGAGCAAGGCCAGGGGGGCCGCGAAGCGAGCGCGCGCGTTCGTGAGGTTCCTCTCCATCGCCGCTGCCTCCCATGGACGGGCCGCGGCGTACATCCGCCACCGCGGGGGCCGGGAGGCGGACTGCGGAATCCGCACCCGGGAGACGGGCCGAGTGCCGGTTTCGCACGCGGGCCGGGCGGGCCGCGGCGCTCGCCTCCCGCGAACCGGCCATTCGGCCGCGGGAACGCGAGGGCCGCCGCCTGGCACGCGCGCTGCTCTACCTCTGGGCATGAACCACCCCCCTGGCAACGACAGGCGCTTCTCACTCTTGGATGCACTCTTCCCCGCAGGTCTCCTCGCGGTCGCCGCGTGCAGCGGCACCCCGAGCGCGGCCTCGAATGACGACGGCGGCTCGGGCACCGAGGTCGCCGACAGCGGCGAGGCCAGCGACGGCCCCGCGGCCACGACGACGGATGGCGGCGCGAGCACGGCCGACGTCCAGTGCGACTACGCGTACAGCGGCTTCAACAGCAGCGCGTCGGTCGAGAAGACGAGCACCTCCAGGTGGAGCTGCTCGTCCACGCTCCGCTCGGTCGCCGCCAACGGCATCCCCGATCACCCGACGGGCACCTTCCCGAACGCCAACAACCCGAACGCCATCAGCGAGCAGACGGTGGCGGCGAGCATGACGCTCACGCCCGTCGAGACCGGCACGGCGACGACCATCAACATCGTCGGCTACGCGTTCAACGGCGTGAAGTTCGACCCGTCGACCGCCGGCACCTGCGGTGTCACGAACGGCACGACGAGCTGCACGCTGCTCGGCAGCGACGGGACGTGGACCATCGAGGCGCTCGGTCAGTCGAGCTTCGACTTCGGCGTCGACGACAACAACGCCCACGTCCAGCCGAACGGCGCCTACCACTACCACGGCATGCCGGAGGGCATCCTGACGAAGCTCGGCAAGGGGATGGCGCCCACGCTGGTCGGCTATGCGCTCGACGGGTTCCCGGTCTACGCGCGCTACGGATACACGACGCCTACGGACGCCACGTCGGAGGTGAAGGTCCTCGAGAGCAGCTACAAGGTGAAGTCGACCCCGGATTCGGGCCGCCCGCCCGTGGCGAGCTACCCGATGGGCGCCTTCACCCAGGACTACGAGTACGTCGCCGGCGCCGGAGACCTCGACGAGTGCAACGGCCGCACGGACGTCACGCCCGAGTTCCCGAAGGGCATCTACCATTACTACATCACCGACTCGTACCCCTTCATCCAGCGGTGCGTGAAGGGCACGCCGATGGGCGGGGGCGAAGGGGGAGGCGACGGCGGCATGATGGGACCGCCTGGTCCCGGCGGCGACGGCGGCATGATGGGACCGCCTGGTCCCGGCGGCGACGGCGGCATGATGGGACCGCCCCCTCCCCCGGACGGAGGCTGACATGCGACCCCGAAGGCCCTTTGCGCCCCTCGTCCTCGCGCTCTCCCTGATCGCCGCGCTCCTCTTCCTGTGCGCGCGCCCGGCGGAGGCGCACCTCATGCCCGCGAGGCAGGGGACGGTGCACGTCGTCGGAGACTCGGCGTTCATCGTCGTGTCGGTCCCCGTCTCGGCCCTCCACGGCTTCGACGACGACGGCGACGGCCTGCTCAGCATGGCGGAGCTCTCCCGGCACGAGGCGGAGCTCCGCGCCGACATCGACCGTCGACTCGTCGTGTCCGACGGGGCGGCGCCGGGCACGACGATGCTCGTCAACGTGGTCCTCGCGCCCGACCACGAGTCCCGGGCCGACCGAGCCGACCACCTCGTCGCGCTCAAGCACGCGCGCTTCGACGCGCCCCCGAAAGATCTGCACCTGACGTTCGACCTCTTCGGCACCGGCGATGCGGAGGGTCAGGTCACCATCACCGGCTCGCGCGATCGCGGGCATGGCAAGGGAGACAAGGAGACCGAGGCCGCGATCCTGACGCGCCTGTCGCCCGAGCACCGCTTCTTTCGCCCGCTGCTCGCGGCGCTGCTCGACTACGTCCGCGCTGGGGCCGAGCACGTCCTCTTCGGGGCCGACCACCTGCTCTTCCTGCTCACGGTCATCGTGGCGGGGCTGGGCTGGCGCTACCGCCTCGGCGTCGTCACGAGCTTCACCGTGGCCCACAGCGTGACGCTCGGCCTCGCGCTCTTCGGCGTGCTGCGCGTGCCGAGCCACGTCGTCGAGCCGCTCATCGCCCTCAGCATCGTGCTCATGGCGGTCGACAACCTGCTCCGCAAGACCGTCGCCATGCGGCAGCGCGTCGCCCTCGTGTGCGCCTGCGGGCTCCTCCACGGCCTCGGCTTCGCGTCGTCGATGGACGCGATGGGGCTCGACGGCGCGCACCGCGTGGCGAGCCTCGCCGGGTTCAACGTGGGGGTCGAGCTGGGCCAGGCCTCGTTCCTCGCCGCCACGCTGGCTCTACTCTTCGTCCTCCGCCGCCTCGCCCCGCGGCTGACGCCGGGCCACGTGATGCGCGCGGTGTCGGTGCTCGCGGCGGTGATGGGGGCCGTGTGGATGGTGCAGCGGATCTAGAGGAGCCGTCGATGAGATGTCACAGGGAGATCGGGAGATCGGGAGAAATCCACCTGTTCAGGGCTCCCGTCCTCCCGATCTCCCTGTGAAAATCTCAGGACCCGAAGCGGCCACCCCGATGGATCGCTCACCGCAGCCCGTACCGCTTGATCTTCTCGTAGAGGGTCCGCAGTCCGATGCCGAGCCGCGCGGCCGCGTCCTTGCGGTTGCCCTGCACCGCGGCCAAGGCGTTCTCGATGGCCGCCCGCTCGAGGTCCTCGAGCCTCGGCGTGGCGGCCGTGGCCTCTCTGCCCTCCTGCGAGTCGAGGGCGAGGTGCTCCACGGTCAGGACGCCGCCGTCCGCCAGGATGATGGCGCGCTCGAGCACGTTGCGGAGCTCGCGCACGTTGCCGGGCCACGGCGCCGCGACGAGGTGCGCCTGGGCCGCGGCGCTCAGCGCGGGCGCCGCGCGGCCGGGGCTGCCCGCGGGAGAGAGCTGCGCCAGGAGCGTCTCGGCGATGGGCACGATGTCCTCGCGCCGCTCGCGCAAGGGCGGCAGCGTGATGGGGAAGACCGCGAGGCGATGGTAGATGTCCTCGCGGAACTTTCCCTCGCGGACCATCGCGCGCAGGTCGCGGTGGGTGGCCGCGATGAAGCGGACGTCCACCTCGATGGCCTTGCTCCCGCCGACGCGCTCGAAGCTCCTCTCCTCGATGACGCGGAGCAGCTTCGCCTGGAGGGAAGGGTGGAGCTCGCCCACCTCGTCGAGGAAGAACGTCCCCCCGTCGGCCAGCTCGAGGCGCCCGCGCCTCTGCGCGTGGGCCCCCGTGAAGGCCCCCTTCTCGTGGCCGAAGAGCTCGCTCTCGATGAGCGGCTCGGAGAGCACGGCGCAGTTGATGGCGACGAAGGGCTTGCTCGCCCGGGGGCTCGCGTCGTGGATGGCGCGGGCGGCGACCTCCTTGCCGGTGCCGCTCTCGCCCTGGAGCAGGACGGTGGCGGCCGTCTTCGCGACCTTGGCGAGCGCCTCCTCGGCGGCGCGCATGCGCGGCGAGCGCGAGGCCGGCGCCTTCGCCAGCGCCGCGCGGAGGCTCGCGGATTCGCCCACGAGCTCGGCGCGCCGCGCGAGGGCGCTCGCCGCGAGCGCGCGCACCGCCGCAGGGCTCGCGACGGGCTTCTCCAGGTAGTCGAACGCGCCGAGCTTCATCGCGTCCACCGCGGTCTTCACGTCCCCGAACGCCGTCAGGATGATGACCTCGACGTCCGCCTCCTCCGCGCGGGCCACGCGGACGACCGCCATGCCGTCCGCCCCTGGCATCCGCAGATCGGTCAAGAGCAGCTCGATGCCGCCTCCCCGCAGGATCTCGATGGCCGCGAGGCCATCGGGTGCGGCGACGACGTCGTGACCGACCCCCTCGAGCGCCTCCACGAGGAAGGTGCGCACGCCCTCATCGTCCTCCGCCACGAGTATGCGTCCCATCGCCCGTCCTCAAGAATGCCGCACGGCGCCCGGCAAGAGAACCGAGAACACGGCTCCGCCGTCCGGGTGGTTCCGGCCGAGGAGCGTGCCGCCGTGCTGCTCGACCACCCGCCGGGCGACGGCGAGCCCGAGGCCGGTGCCCCGCACGCGCGTCGTGAAGAAGGGCTCGAAGAGCCGCTCTTCCTCGCCGGGAGCGATGCCCGCGCCGTGGTCCCGGACCTCGAGGACGACGTCCTTTCCCCTCGCGGCCACGCGCACCGACACCCGCTCGTCGCCCGTCGTGGCCTGGAGCGCGTTGCGCACGAGGTTCGAGACGGCCGAGGCGATGCGCGAGAGGTCCACGAAGACGGCGGGCGGCGCGAGGGTGAGGTCGAGGTCGAGCCGGTCCTTGTCCAGGCCCTCGAGCGCGCGCTCGAGCACCAGGGAGGTCGCGACCTCCTC
>Ga0302196_10000286_pt1 | contig 49943 bp, 48 predicted proteins | sample II_Bog_N1_3_FD_198794 | JGI IMG/M metagenome (GOLD analysis project Ga0302196, IMG submission 198794) | Peat permafrost microbial communities from Stordalen Mire near Abisko, Sweden - II_Bog_N1_3 | ecosystem: Environmental > Terrestrial > Soil > Wetlands > Peat | place: Sweden: Abisko... | reverse complement strand
GGGGGGGGGGGGGGGGGGGGGGCGCGGGGGGGGGGGGGGGGGGGGGGGGGGGGGGGCGCGGGGGGGGGGGGGGGGGGGGGGGGGGGGGGGGGGGGGGGGGGGGGGGGGGGGGGGGGGGGGGGGGGGGGGGTGGCGGCCGGGTCGGCGGTGGGCCGGTGTGTCCGCTCAGGCGTCGACCAGCAGGGTGCGGCGGAGGTGCTCGACGGACTCGGTGACCTCCAGGGCGGCGGCCAGGTGGTCGTAGTCGCCGTACTCGAGCCGGAGGGCGGCCAGGAACTGCTCCATCGTCTCCGGCACCACGTGGAGGATGGCCGGGGCGTAGCGCTGGACCTCGTCGACCGCCTCGGGGTACTCGGCCTTCAGTCGCTCGAGCAGGCGCTCCATGGCCGCGGCGGAGAGGGCGTAGTCGGCGACGATGGTCTCGTCGGGCACCCCCAGGAAGGCGAGCACCAGGGCGGACAGGACCCCCGTGCGGTCCTTGCCGGCGCTGCAGTGCACCACCGCCGGCAGGGCGCCGGCCGACGCCAGCACGTCGATGGCCCGGGTGAGGATGGGCCCGCCCTCGGACACCATGGCGCCGTAGCGGGTGGCCACGTAGGCCGCCTCCTTCCACTCGGGCAGCTCCTCGGTGGCGGGCAGCACGTCGGTGAGGGGCAGGGCCACGTAGCGGACCGGGAACTCCTCGACCGGGAAGCTGCCCCGCTGCTCGGCCTCGTCGGTGGTCCGCAGGTCGATCACCGTGGTGAGGCCGAGCTCGGTCAGCTGGACGAGGTCCACCGGGGTCAGCTTGTTCAGTCCGTCGGCCCGGAAGAGTCGGCGCCAGGCGACGCTCCGGCCGTCGGCGGTCCGGTAGCCCCCGAGGTCGCGGAAGTTGACGCAGCCCTCGAATTCGAGGGTCCGGGAGGGCACGGGAGTCGACTCAGTCGGCGGGGACGACGTCCACCAGCTTGCGGCCCTTGCGGCTCGCGAACTGGACGGTCCCGTCCGCCAGGGCGAACAGGGTGTCGTCCTTGCCCAGGCCCACGTTCAGGCCGGGGTGGAACTTGGTCCCCCGCTGGCGCACGATGATCGCTCCGGTGCGGACGTCGGTGCCGCCGAAGACCTTGACGCCCAGCCGCTGGGCGTTGGAGTCGCGGCCGTTGCGGGTGGAACCGCCGCCTTTGGTCTTGGACATGTGAGGTGCTCCTTCGAAGTGGTGCGGGCGAAGTGGTGCGGGCCACCCGGCGGGTCCCGGTCGCCACCGGCCGGCCGGTGGGTCAGCCGGTGGTGATGCCGGTGATGGAGATGGTCGAGTACCGCTGGCGGTGTCCCCACCGGGTGCTCTGGTTCGACTTGTTCTTGTAGGTGTAGCCCCGGATCTTGGGACCCAGCTCCTCGCCCGTCACGGTGGCCGTCACCGTGGCCCCGGCCAACTGGCCGGGCGTGGCCAGGACCGTGCCGCCGTCCACCAGCAGGACGGGCGTGAAGGTCACCTCCGTACCGGGCTCCTCGCCCAGTAGTTCCACGCGGAGCTCCTGGCCCTCGGCCACTCGCTCCTGCTTGCCTCCGGTTCTGATGACTGCGTACATAGGGATGACAGCCTACAGCTCCGGGTCCTCAAATACTATTCCCCTCCCCTGACAGACCTCACAGGTGGTCGACATCGACTCGATGAGGCCCTCGGACACCCGCTTGCGGGTCATCTCCACCAGGCCCAGCTCCGAGATGTCGAACACCTGGGTGCGGGTCTTGTCCCTGGCCAGGGCGGTGCGCAGGGCGGCGCCCACCTTGTCCCGGTTCTCCCGGATCTCCATGTCGATGAAGTCGATGACGATGATCCCCCCGATGTCCCGCAGCCGCAGCTGGCGGGCCACCTCCTCGGCCGCCTCCAGGTTGTTGCGGTAGACCGTCTCCTCCAGGTTGGTGGTCCCCACGTTCTTGCCCGTGTTGACGTCGATGACGGTCAGCGCCTCGGTGCGGTCGATCACCAGGGAGCCCCCCGACGGGAGGAAGACCTTGCGGTCCAGGGCCTTGTGCAGCTGCTCGTGGACGTGGAACCGCTCGAAGATGGGCAGCGACTCGGCTTCGGGGTCGAAGTACTCCACCCGGTCGGCCAGCTCAGGGTTGACCGCCCCCACATAGTCCCGGACCTGCTCGTAGAGGGCCAGGTCGTCGATGACCACGGCCCGGTACTCCCGGTTGAGCTCCTCGCGGATGACCCGCACGGCGATGGCCGGCTCCCGGTAGAGCAGGGCCGCCCCCTGACCCTTCCGGGCGTCGGCGGCGATCTCGTCCCACTGCTCGACCAGCCGCCCGATGTCGTGCTCCAGCTCCTCGGCGCTGGCCCCGGCCGCCGCGGTGCGCACGATGAGCCCGTGGCCCTCGGGGCGCACGGCGTCGACGATCCGCCGCAGGCGCTTGCGCTCGGCGTCCTCCAGCCGCTTGGAGATCCCGTAGGCGGTGGAATTCGGCACCAGGACCACGAACCGGCCCGGGAGGGAGACCTCCTGGGTGAGTCGGGCGCCCTTGGCCCCGATGGGGTTCTTGGTGACCTGGCACAGGATGGTCTGACCGGGCTTCAGCAGCTGCTCGATCCGGGGCTGACCCCCGCCCTTGGGTGTCTCCACGTCGTCCGTGTCGTAGCGGACGTCACCGTGGTAGAGCACGGCGTTCTTGGGGGTCCCGATGTCGATGAACGCCGCCTCCATGCCGGGCAGCACGTTCTGGACCCGCCCCCGGTAGATGTTCCCGTCGATCTGGGTGGCGTCGTCGGAGGCCCGGGAGATGTAGTGCTCCACCAGGGTACGGCCCTCGAGCAGGGCGATCTGGGTCATCTCCGGGCGGACGTGGACGCAGATCTGGTACCGGCCCACCGCCTTGCCCCGGCGCTCGCGGCCGCCCCGCCGACCTTCACCCTTCGCTCCGCCCTCGGCGCGGGCCGCCGGGGTGGTGGCCCGGGGGGTGGCGGGGGCCCGGCCCTCGCCCGACCCGGTGCCGGTGGCCGGGGCCCGGGTGCCGCCTCCGGTGCCACGACCCCCACCGGCGCCCCCACCGGCGCCGGAGGAGCGGCCGCGGCTGCGGCCACCGCCGGTCCGGGCCGGGGCCGGGGCCGACGCACCCGGAGCGGGCGGTCGGGTGTCCCCGATGGCGGGTCGGGTGTCCCCGATCTTCGGACGGGCCGCCGGTGCCGGTGGTGGTCCGGCGGGAGCCTCGACCGTCGCGGCCGCACCCACGACCGCCGGGCCGGCTACCGCCGGGGCCGACGTCGGGGCCGAGGCCCGGGAGGTGTCCGGCACCGTGGCCCCGGTGGACGGTGCGCCCTCGACGCCCTCGCCCCCGGGCGTACCCGCGCGGCTCCGGCCGCGGCCGCCGCGGGAGCCCCGACGCCGGCGGGCGCCGGTGCCGGGACCTGCAGGCGTCCCGTCACCGGTGGCGTCGCCGTCGGTGGGCCCGGCATCGCTGCGCTCCGCAGCCGGGTCGGCCGACGGCTCCGCCCGCCCCTGGCGGGACCCGTTGGTACCCGTCCGGTCGCCGGACGGCACCGGGGACGGGGCCGTGCCGGCCGGGTCGACGCCCGGGCCGGAGGAGGGCCCGCCCGCGTCAGCGGTCCTGGTCGACTCCGGGACCCGTGCCGGCGGCGTGGCCGGGCCCTGGTCGGTGGTCGGTGTCGGCGACGAGGGGGGCGCCTGCGCCCCGGGCGTCGGCCCGAGTGGTGCTTCTGACATCGAATTCCCTTCTGCAACTGCTCACGACGCACGCTCCACGGCGTGCTGGGCGCGGTCCGACACGACCGGGACGACCCGGCCGAGGAGCGGCTCCTGACGGAGCCCGTCGCGCACGATCCACTGTTCTGTCCTGCAGGCCCGGTCGAGGACCGGGATACCGAGGGTCCGCCCCGCAGGGTCGGTCCCGTCATGCGATCGGTCGGCTGTCCCACCCGACACGGCGATCAGCCCGCGCACCAGCTCCACGGGGCGCACCCCCCGCGGCTGGGTGGCGAGCTCGGCGACCAGGCCGACCGTGCGCCCGGTCGGGTCGGCGACCGCGTCCTCCCCGGCGCCGGCCACCGCCAGGGCCAGTACCGAGGGTCGGAGGTCGTCCTGTTCCTGGCGGCCCTTGCGCTCCCGCACGATGGGGACGGTGTCCGCCGTCAGCAGCGACTCCACCTGGTCGGCCAGCTGCCCCCGGTCCGGACCGGTGACCCGCATGGTCCACGAGCACGACGTGACCATCTGCTGGAGCGAGTCCTTCGACCGCTCCACCACCACGGCCTCCTCGACGGTGATCCCCTCGGGGAGCAGCGGGTCGAGGACCGCCGGGAGCGCGGCCACGTCGACCGCGGCCGTGGCGGCCCGCTCGGGGTCCAGGGCCACGTCCAGGTACTCGGCCCGGGACTCCGCCCCGGTGGGCAGAGCCAGGCCGAAGCTCAGCTGGGGCCGGGGGGAGAACCCCTCGGTGTAGGCCAGGGGCAGGCGGGCCCGGCGGAGCGCCCGCTCCCACATGCGGGCGACGTCGCGCTGGCTGGTGAAGCGGATCTTGCCCATCTTGGAGAAGCGGAAACGGATGCGCACGTCAGCCCCTCCCCTCGGTCACCAGCGCCACGGCGCTCCCACCCGGCCCGGGGGCCGGAGCGGCGCCGGACGGCGCCGTGGAGAGGAATCGTACCGGCACCTGGCCGCCGGACGAGAGATCCTGCCCCGTCCCCTGGCTGCCACCGGCCGGCGGCACGGCCGAGGCCACCACGTGCTCGACCCCGTAGCCGGTGCAGGCGCCACAGTCGTAGCAGGGGGTCCACCGGCAGTCCGGGAGGCCGTGCTCGGCCAGGGCGTCCATCCAGTCCTGCCAGAGGAAGTCCCGGTGGAGCCCGGCCGAGATGTGGTCCCAGGGCAGGACCTCCTCCTCGGTCCGGTGCCGGTAGACGGTGTCCTCCAGGGTCAGGCCGGCGGCGCCGAGGGCCTCGGTCCACAGGTCGAGGTCGAAGTACTCCGACCACTCCTGGAAGGTCCCCCCGCTGCGCCACACCTGTTCGATGACCGCGCCCATCCGGCGGTCGCCCCGGCTGACGATCCCCTCGGCCGCCGTGGCCTTCGGGTCGTGCCACCGGATGGTGAGTCCCCGGACCGGCTTGGCCGCGTCACGCAGGAGGTGGATCTTGCGGGTGAGCTCCTCGATCGTGTTCTGGCCGAACCACTGGAAGGGGGTCTGGACCTTGGGCACGAAGCCGCCCACCGAGGCGACGACCGTGACCGACGAGTGGTAGCGCTTGCCGATGGCCACGCACTGCTTGGCCAGGCGGACGATCCCCAGCGTGTCCTCGTCGGTCTCGGTGGGCAGCCCGATCAGGAAGTAGAGCTTCACCCGCTTCCACCCCTGGCTGAAGGCGGCGTCGACGGCGGCGTAGAGGTCCTCCTCGCGGATGAGCTTGTTGATGACCTGACGCATCCGCCACGTCCCACCCTCGGGCGCGAAGGTGAGGCCGGTCCGGCGCACCCGCTGGATCTGGGCGGCCGTCCCCACGGTGAAGGCGTCGACCCGCAGGCTCGGGAGGCTGACCGACACCTGTCCCGAGCACGCCGGGTCCTCGATGATGTCGGTGACCGTGTCCTCGATGCCCGAGTAGTCGGCGCTGGACAGGGACGTGAGCGCCACCTCGTCGTACCCGGTGCGGTCGAGTCCGGACCGCACCATGGTCCGGACCTGCTCGGCCGGGCGCTCCCGGACCGGGCGGGTGATCATGCCGGCCTGGCAGAACCGGCACCCCCGGGTGCACCCCCGGAAGATCTCGACGTTGAGGCGGTCGTGGACGACCTCGATGAGCGGCACCAGCTGCTGCCGCGGGTAGGGCCAGGCGCCCAGGTCGCTGATGGTCCGCTTCTCCACCCGGCCCGGGGTGCCGGCGGACCGGGGGGTGATCCCGGCCGGCCGCCCGGTCACCTCGTCGTAGGTCACGTCGTAGCAGGACGGCACGTAGGCCCCCGGGACCCGGGACAGGGCCGCCAGGAGCTCCGCCCGGCCACCGCCCGCCCGGGACCCGCCGTCGGTCCGGAAGGCGGCCAGCACCTCGTTCAGCTCCCCGACCACCTCCTCCCCGTCGCCCAGGACGAAGCAGTCCACGAAGTCGGCCAGGGGCTCGGGGTTGAAGACGCAGTGCCCACCGGCCAGTACCACCGGGTCGTCCTCACCCCGCTGGGCGGCCCGGACCGGGACGCCGGCCAGGTCGATCAGGTTGAGGACGTTGGTGTAGACGAGCTCGGCCGACAGGTTGAAGGCCAGGACGTCGAAGCCGCCGGCCGGCAGGTGGTTCTCCACCGAGAAGAGCGGCACGCCGGCCGACCGCATGGCCGCCTCCATGTCCACCCACGGGGCGTAGGACCGCTCGGCGGCGGCGTCGGGGCGCTCGTTGAGGATCTCGTAGAGGATCTGGAGGCCCTGGTTGGGCAGACCGACCTCGTAGGTGTCGGGGTACAGGAGCAGCCAGGACACCGACTGGGGGCCGTGCACCACCCGCTGGGCACCGAGCTCGCCCCCGATGTAGCGGGCCGGCTTGGTCACGTGGGCGAGGAGCGGCTCGATCTGTGGCCAGAGGGACTCCATCTCCCCCTCCATCCTAGGGCCCCGCCGCCGGGGCCCCGAACGCCGGGGGCCGGCGACCGTCCGGGGCCTGGTGGCCGCGGTCCGTGGCCGGTCAACCTGGGAGCGTGGTCGTGGTGGTCGTGGTGGTCGGAGCGGTGGGCAGCGACACCGGGGTCTCGCTGCGGCTGGCCGTCGAGACGGGCGGGACGGTGGCGGGCCCGATCGGGTGGCCGGCCAGATAGCCGAAGATGTCCCGCACCACCGGGGCGGCGGCCGTGGCCCCGTAACCCGCCTGGTCGATCACGCAGACCACCACGTACTGGGGGTCGGCGGTCGGGCCGAAGCCGACGAACCACGCCGTGGGCTCCTTGCCGGGCACGGTGTCGGCCGTCCCGGTCTTCCCGGCCAGGCCGCCGGGGAAGTCGAGGCCCCGGAAGGTCCCGTACGCCGTGCCGTCCGCGCTCTGGACCACCCCGGTGAACCCGGTCAGGAGGGCCTGGTACGTCGACGGGGAGATGGCCACGTGCCCGGTGACCTGGGGGGTCATCTTCTTGACCACCTGGCCCGACGGCGACACCACGGCCGCGGCCACCTGGGGGGCGTAGCGGGTGCCGCCGTTGGCGAAGGTGGAGTAGGCCACGGCCTGCTCGATCGGGGTGATGTACGTGCCGGCCTGCCCGAAGGCCATCTCGATGTTGTCCCCCGTGTACCAGGTGGTGTTGGGGAACGCCTTGGCGTTCTCGGCGTGGAGCTTTACCCGGACGGCCTGGCTGTCGACCCGGCCCTGGGCCTCGCCCGGCAGGTCGATCCCGGTCAGCTCGCCCAGGCCGTACTGGGCGGCCTGGTCCTGGATGGGGGTGGCACCGTACTTGGCCCCCTGGGCGTAGAACAGGTAGCCGAGGTTGTAGAAGAAGTCGTCGCTCGAGACGGTCAGGGCCTCCGACACGTTGAAGTCACCGCCCGGATCGCCGGCGCTGTTGTGGAAGATGCAGGTGGTCGAGTTGTACTGGCAGCCCGGGGTCTTGAACGTGCCGTTGTCGACGTAGGTGAACCCGGGGGAGATCAGACCGGTCTGCAGGGCGGCGGTGGCGGTGTTGAGCTTGAAGGTCGACCCCGGGATGTAGAGCCCGTCGATGGCCCGGTTGATCAGCGGCTCGTTGTTGGCCGGGTCGGACAGGAAGGCGTACTGGGCCTGGGTGATCCCCCCGACCCACACCGACGGGTCGTAGCTCGGATAGGACGACATGGCGTACACCGCGCCGGTCTGGGGGCTCATGACCACCACCGCACCACCGGTGGCCGCCGGATAGCAGCCGGCCTTGTTGTTGCACGCCGGGTCGTAGGTCTGACGCAGGTTCTCCACCTGGGTGGCCAGGGCGTTGTCGGCCACCTGCTGGAGATTGGTGTCGAGGTTGGTCACGATGTCGTCGCCGGGGACGGGCGGGGTCGACTTCAGGACCCCGGCCACCTGTCCCTTCGGGTCGACCTCGAGTTCCTGGGTCCCCGGGACGCCGTGGAGCTGGGTCTCGTACTGGTACTCGAGGCCGGACTGCCCGAAGGCGTCACCGGCCAGGTACCCCTGGGACGCCCGGGAGGCGAGCTCGGCGGCGTTGATCGTCCCCACGTACCCGAGCACCTGGGCCCCCGGGTACGCCCCCTGGGCGGGTCCGGGGAGCTCGAGCTGGGGATAGTGGCGCTGGGTGGTCTGCACGGTGGCGACACCGGGGAACTCGGACTGGTGCTCCTTGATGTAGAGGATGTCGGGGAGCGTGGCGTCGGCCAGGATCGGCACCGGCTTGTAGAGGCTGTACTGCTGGTTGGCGATGGACGCCTCGACCTGGGTGGTCGTCTCCCCCACCAGCGCCGCCAGCCGGCCGATCACCTGCGGGTCCTGCTGGGCGGCCACCCGGGAGAGAGTGATCTCCTCGGTGACCACGTTGTTGACCAGCGGCTGGCCGTTGCGGTCGAGGATCAGGCCCCGGGTGGGCGTCACCGGGACGGAGCGGATCTGGTTGGCCACCACGGCCTGGGCGGCGGCGGGGGCCTGGAGGACCTGGAGCGCCCACAGGCGCAGTCCCAGGACGGCGAACATGGCCGCCACGGCGATCCCCACCACCCGGAGGCGCAGCCCGGGACGGGCCTCGGTGGTGTCGGGGGCGTCGAGGATCGACTCCACCGAGAACCGGCTCTGGCGCATCCGGGGCTGGCGGGCCTTCGTCCGGGCCGGCTTGGACCCACCGGTGGTGCCGAAGACGCGCTTGTCACCGAAGGGATGGCGCAGGGAGCGGCTCACGGACGACCAGTATCCCAACCGGGCCGGCCCGACGGTACGCGGGCGTGACGGGGTCGGCTCATCGTGCCGCGCCGACACCGATGTCGGAGGTGGGCATCCCCTCGGTCGACGACTGGGCCATCCCCCAGGCCATCACCCGCATGGCGGGGAGGGCCAGGACGGCGTTGGTGACCGACACCACCACCACGATCCGGACCAGGGCCACGTGCAGCATCTGCGGCTGTCCCAGGACCGACCCCAGCGCCCCGTAGGTGAGCTCGTAGAGGGCGCTGCCCCCCAGTGCCGCCGTGGGGGCGAGCCACCACGCCGTGCGGTCCAGGGCGACGGTGGACAGTCCGACGGCGAACCCGAGCAGGCAGCCGACCAGGGCGGACAGCCCGAACGGGGTGGGGACGAACAGGTCGGCGACCAGCCCGGTGCCGAAGCCGATGGTGGCCCCCCGGGAGGGGCCCCCGATGATGCCGGCCACGATGGGCAGCAGCACCATGATGTCGGGGTGGACGCCGCCGATGCGGATGTCGACCATGAGCGTCTCCTGGACCACCACGAACCCCAGGACGACCAGGGTGAGGCGGGCGGCGTCCCGTCCGGTCATGCGCTCGGACCCCACAGGACCACGCTCACGTAGCGCAGGTGGACCAGGTCGGCCTCCGGCTGGAGGTTCACGGTCTCCTGGGACGCCGAGCTCCCGGTGTAGGCCGCCTGCACCCGGGCCACCGGGATCCCCGGAGGGTACAGCGCACCCTGCAGCCCGCTGGTCGTGAAGACCTCCCCCGGGGTCAGCGCGGTGTTGGAGGGGACCAGGTCGGCGCTGAGGGGCCTACCCGAGCCGGTGCCGTTGAGCACGGCCAGTGCGCCCGGGGCCGGTCCGTAGCGGGTGCCGACAGCCGACTGGCCGTCGGTGATCAACCGCACGGTGGCCGTGTGGTGGCTGACCGCCACCACCTGGCCGACGAGACCGCCGTCGCCCACCACCGGCATGTCGAGCTGGACCCCGTCGCTGCGGCCGACGTCGATGTCGATGGTGGCGGCGAAGTCACTGGTCCCGAAGTCGGTGACCTCGGCCGGCACCGTCTGGAGGTTGTCGAGGAAGGGCAGATGGAGCAGGGCCGACAGCTGCTGGAGGGCCTCTACCTGGTCGGCCGAGGCGGCCCGCTCCATCTGGAGCTGGTCGATCTCGGATTGGAGCTTCTGGTTCTGCTCGCGCACCGCCCCGTAGTGGACCGACCCGGCCAGGAAGCTGCCGATGGGCTCCACGATGGCGTTGACCCCCGAGTGCACCGGGGTGAAGGCGTCCGAGGCCACCGACCGCACCCCCGAGGTCACCACGTGGAAGCCGCCCCGGGCGTCGAGGGTGATGATCGTCACCGCCGCGAGGACCAGCAGGAGGAGGGTCGTCCGGGGGCGACGGGAGCGGCGCGGTGGCGCCACGAGACTGCGGGATCCCCGTCGTTCAGCGGGCCGACGAGGTGATGAGGACCTGCTTCAGGGCCTCGAACTCCTCCAGGCACTGTCCACTGCCGATCGCCACGCAGTTGAGGGGATCGCGGGCCACCACGATGGGCATGCCCGTCTCCTGGGTGAGCCGGCTCTCGAGCCCGTGCAGCAGCGCGCCACCCCCGGTGAGGACGATGCCCTGCTCCATGATGTCGGCGGCCAGTTCCGGCGGCGTCCGGTCGAGGGTGACCTTCACGGCGTCGACGATGGCGGACACCGGCTCGTCGATGGCCTGGCGGATCTCCTGGGTGGAGATCACCACGGTCTTCGGGAGTCCGGTGACCAGGTCGCGGCCGCGGATCTCGGCGTGGAGCTCCTCTTCGAGCTCGTAGGCCGAACCCAGCGCGATCTTGATCTCCTCCGCCGTCCGCTCGCCCAGGGCCAGGCTGTACTCCTTCTTCACGAACGAGACGATGGCCTCGTCGAGCTCGTCGCCCCCGATGCGGATGGACTGGCTGGTGACGATGCCGCCCAGCGAGATGACCGCCACCTCGGTGGTCCCACCCCCGATGTCCACCACCATGTTGCCGGTGGGCTCGTGGACGGGCAGGCCGGCCCCGATGGCCGCCGCCATGGGCTCCTCGATGATGTAGGCCTTGCGGGCGCCGGCGTACTCGGCGGCCTCCATGACGGCACGCTGCTCCACCCCGGTGATGCCCGACGGGACACAGATCACCATGCGGGGCTTGGCGAAACGCCGCTGGTGCACCCGGTGGATGAAGTAGCGGAGCATCTTCTCGCAGATCTCGAAGTCGGCGATGACGCCGTCCTTCAGCGGGCGGATGGCCTGGATGTGGCTGGGGGTGCGGCCGATCATCCGCTTGGCCTCGGCCCCGACGGCCAGGGGCCGCCCGTCCTTGGTGTTGACCGCCACCACCGACGGCTCGTTGAGCACGATGCCGCGACCGCGCACGTACACCAGGGTGTTGGCAGTGCCGAGGTCCACGGCCATGTCGCGTCCCAGGAGGGAGAAACTGTTGTCGCGCATCAGAGATGCACTCCTCTGTCGATCATCGGCCTGAGGGACACGGGGGCGCGTGACCAGGCCGGGCTTCCGCTGCGCTGAACCGTCGGGGCAGCTGGCATGTGCCCTCAGGCTACGGGAATCGGCAGGGCGACACAAGGGCGGGCCCGCCCTCCGGCGCCTGTCGGCGGACTGCGCCCCAGTTCAGAAGGGTTGTCGACCCGACCTCCGCCCCGGAGGGCCCGGTCCGGTGGCTGGTCGGTGGCCCCGGGCCACGCCCGGGCCGGTCGCACGCCACCCCGGCCGGGACCGAGGGAGCGATGCCGACGCGCCCGCCACGCGACCCCCTACAGGTCGGGGAAGAACAGGGCGATCTCCCGGGCGGCCGACTCGTCCGAGTCCGACCCGTGCACCAGGTTCTCCCCCATCTCGAGGGCCAGGTCGCCCCGGATGGTGCCCGGGGCGGCGTCGACCGGGTTGGTCGCCCCCATCAGGTTGCGTACCACCCGGTAGGTGTCGTCCGGTCCCTCGACCACCATCACCAGGACGGGCGACCGGGTGATGAAGGTGACCAGCTCACCGAAGAAGGGCTTGCCGTCGTGCTCGGCGTAGTGCGCCCGGGCCACCTCGGCGGTCAGCCCGCGCAGCTCGGCGGCGACCAGCCGCAGGCCCTTGCGCTCCAGGCGGCCGATGATCTCCCCGGACAGTCCGCGTTCGACGGCGTCGGGCTTGGCGATGACAAGAGTTCGTCCCACAAGCGGGGCACCCTAGCCGACCCGACGGGCCCCACCGTCGCGCCGGGGACGGTGCGCTCAGGACCCGGGCAGCAGCGCGGCCCGGGCGTCGGCCACCACGTAGAGCGAGCCGCACACCACCACCCGGTCCTCCGGGCCCGCCTGCTCCACGGCCCGGCGGACCGCCTCGTGGGGCGTGGCGGCCAGGGCCACCTCCATGCCGAACGTCGCCGCCGCCGCGGCCACGTCGACCGCCGGGATGGCCCGCGGGGAGTCCGGGGCGCAGGCGATCACCGACCGGACACCGGCCGACACCAGGGCCTCGAGCATGGCCGTCGGATCCCGTCCGGTCAGCATCCCGACCACGGCCGTGGTCTCCCCCTCGGTGGCGAACTCCTCGACCAGGGACCGGGCCAGGACCATCATGCCCGCGGCGTTGTGGGCCCCGTCGACCAGTACCAGCGGACGGCGGCCGATGACCTCGAGCCGACCCGGAACCCGGACGTCGGCGAACCCCTCGGCCACCACGTCCTCGTGCAGCGGCGAGCCGAAGAAGGCCTCGGCGGCGGCCAGGGCGCAGGCGGCGTTGTCGCCCTGGTGACTCCCGTGGAGGGGGATCAGCAGCTCGCCGTAGGCGGCGGCCGGGGTCCGCAGGTCCACCAGCCGGCCGCCGACGGCCAGTCGGTTCGACGTACAGGCGAAGTCGATGCCGCGGGCCCAGAAGTCCTGGCAGCCGACCCGGCCCGCCGCCGCCCGGAACAGGGCCACCAGGGTCGGGTCGGTCTCCCCCACGATGGCGTACCCGCCGGGCTCGAAGATCCCCGACTTGTCCCGGGCGATGTCCTCCAGGGTCGGACCCAGCACCTCGGTGTGGTCGTAGCTGATGTTGGTCACCACCGACACCGCCCCGTGGACGATGTTCGTGCAGTCCCACGTGCCCCCGAGGCCGACCTCGACCACGGCGGCGTCGACCGCCTCGTCGGCGAACCAGGTGAGCGCCGCCGCGGTGAGCAGTTCGAAGCGGGTGGGTGGCTCCTCCATCAGTCCCTCGACGCGGGACAGCGTGTCGAGCACCTCGGTGAACGACCCGTCTTCGATCGGCTCACCGTTGCGGGCGATCCGCTCGTTGACCCGGGCCAGGTTGGGGCTCGTGTAGGTCCCCACGGTGAGGCCCCGGGCCGCCAGCAGCGACGTGGTCATGGCTGCGGTCGAGCCTTTCCCGTTGGTCCCGGTGATGTGGATGACCGGGTACGCGGTCTGCGGGTCGCCGAGCAGGGCGGCCAGGGCCCGCATCCGGTCGAGGGTCGGCAGTGCCCGGCGCGTGGGCATGGACGACTCGAAGTCGATGTGCGAGTCGAGCCAGTCGATGGCCTCGGGAAGGTCGGAGAAGGTCACGGTGGGGAGCAGGGCGCGGGCTCCGCGGGGAGCCGGGTGCGGCCCCTAGGAGGCGGCGCGGCGGCTGCGGCTCGCCTTGGCCGGCGGGCTGAGCGGCACCAGGGTCGGGTGGACCTTGTCCAGGACCACCGCCCGGTCCACCACGCACTTGGAGATGTCGGTTCGGCTCGGGAGGTCGTACATCACCTCGAGGAGGACCTCTTCGAGGATGGCCCGCAGTCCGCGGGCCCCGGTCCCCCGGAGCAGCGCCTGCTCGGCCACCGCCTCGAGGGCGTCGTCGGTGAACTCGAGCTCCACGTGGTCGAGTTCGAACGTCCGCTTGTACTGGCGGGTGAGCGCGTTCTTGGGCTCCACCAGGATGCGGATGAGCGCCTCCTTGTACAGGTGCGACACGGCGCTGACCACGGGGAGCCGGCCGATGAACTCGGGGATCAGCCCGAACTTCATGAGATCCTCGGGCAGGACGTGGCGGAGCAGCTCGGAGTCGTCGCGCTCGGACGCCTTGCGGACCTCGGCGCGGAACCCCATCCCCTTGCGGCCGATGCGGCCCTCGATGATGGTGTCGATCCCGGCGAAGGCCCCACCGCAGATGAACAGGATGTTCGTAGTGTCGATCTGGATGAACTCCTGGTGCGGGTGCTTGCGCCCGCCCTGGGGGGGCACCGAGGCGGTCGTTCCCTCGAGGATCTTGAGGAGGGCCTGCTGCACGCCCTCACCCGAGACGTCACGGGTGATCGACGGGTTCTCGGACTTCCGGGCGATCTTGTCGATCTCGTCGATGTAGATGATCCCGGTCTCGGCCCGCTTGACGTCGTAGTCGGCGGCCTGGATGAGCTTCAGGAGGATGTTCTCGACGTCCTCGCCCACGTAGCCGGCCTCGGTGAGTGCCGTGGCGTCGGCGATGGCGAAGGGCACATTGAGCATCCGGGCCAGGGTCTGGGCCAGCAGGGTCTTGCCGCACCCGGTCGGGCCGAGCAGGAGGATGTTCGACTTGGCCAGCTCCACGTCGTTGTCGTGGGCCCCGTTGTTGCCGGCCTGGACCCGCTTGTAGTGGTTGTAGACGGCGACCGACAGGATCTTCTTGGCGTACTCCTGCCCGATCACGTAGTCGTTCAGGAACTCGTAGATCTCCTTGGGCTTCGGGAGTTCGTCGAAGCTCAGCTCGGTGGTGTCGGCCAGCTCCTCGGCGATGATGTCGTTGCAGAGCTCGATGCACTCGTCACAGATGTACACCCCGGGGCCGGCGATCAACTTCTTGACCTGCTTCTGCGACTTGCCGCAGAAACTGCACTTCACCAGGTCGCCACCGTCTCCGAATTTCGCCACGTCGGTTCCTCGTGTCCTTCTGTCGGCGGTCCTGCTGCTCGACCGGGCGCTCTGTTGCCTGTGTGAACTACTGCCTCTGCCAACTCGCCCCGTCCGGCGGGTCGCCCCGTCCGGGTCGGACCCGGCCGGGCGACGGTGCCTTCCGGAGCACCAACCCTAGCCGCCGGGATGCCGCGGGCCGGACCTTGTGGCCGGCCGGGCTACCGGCCGGTCGTCGGCCGGGTGCCGCGGCTAGGCGGCACCGATGGCGTCCATGGGCAGCGTGTCCCGGGCGGAGATCACCTCGTCGATGAGCCCGTACTCGACGGCCTCGGCCGCGGTCATGATGAAATCGCGATCGGTGTCCTTGGAGACCCGCTCCGGACTCTGGCCGGTGTCGCTGGCCAGCATGCCGTTCAGCAGGTCCCGCATCCGCAGGATCTCCTTGGCCTGGAGCTCGATGTCACTGGCCTGTCCCTCGACCCCGCCGAAGGGCTGGTGGAGGAGGATCCGGGCGTGCGGCAGGGCGAAGCGCTTGCCCTTGGTGCCGGCGCCGAGGAGTACCGCCGCCGCCGAGGCCGCCTGGCCGAAGCAGAACGTGGACATGTCCGGCTTGATGTACTTCATGGTGTCGTAGATGGCGAACAGCGCGGTGATGTCACCCCCGGGGGAGTTGATGTAGAGGTGGATGTCCTTGTCCGACTCCTCCGACTCGAGGAAGAGGAGCTGGGCACAGACCAGGTTGGCCACGGTGTCGTTGATCGGAGTGCCGAGGAAGATGATCCGCTCCCTCAGCAGCCGGGAGAACAGGTCGTAGTTCCGCTCCCCCCGGCTGGTGGACTCGACGACCCACGGCACGCTGTACCCCTGTGCGTCGATCGACCTGCTTGCCTCTGTGAAACTCACTCCGAGTCCTCCTCGCCCTGATTCACCAACAGGTCGTCCCGTGACACGGGCTTCCCGTTCTCGTCGACCAATTCGACCGAACCCACCAGCCATCGCATCGCTTTGGCCTTGCGTCGGTCCGAGCGTACCGCCGAGAGCCGTCCGGCCTGTTCCAGTTGGCTCCGCACCTGGTCGGCGTCCATGTCCAGCCGTGTCCCCATGGCGGCCAGCTCCTCGTCGAGCTCCTCGTCGGTGATCTCGACGTCCTCGGCCTCCACCAGGGCCCGCAGGGCCAGATCGGCCTTGACGCTCTGGAGTGCGCCCGCCCGCAGCTCCTCCAGGAACTCCTCCTCGCTCCGGCCGGTGACGCCGAGGAACTGGCCCAGGCTCATGCCCTGACCCTCGAGGCGGTGGTTGAGGTCGTGGATGCGCTCGCGCAGCTCCTCCAGCACCAGCTGCTCGGGGATCTCCTCGGTGACCAGCTCGACAAGGGCCTCCACCGCCTTCTGCTGGAGGGCCATCTGGGCTTCCACGATCTTCCGCTGACGCAGTCGCTCGGCGATGTCCGCCCGGAGCTCCTCGAGGGTGGCGAACTCGGACGCCTCGGAGGCCCACTCGTCGTCGGCGTCGGGCAGTGACAGCTCCTTCACGTCCTTGACGGTGACGGTGAAGGACACCGACTGGGCCAGGGCCTCCAGCTCGGCGTCGAAGGTGACGGTGTCGCCGGCCTTGGTCCCGACGAGGTTGTCGTCGAGCCCGGGGACCACCCCGTCCGAGCCGACCTCGTAGAGGAAGTCCTCGGCGGTCAGGTCCTGGTCGTCGGCGTCGACCTCGGAGTCGGTGTCGGAGTCGGCGGGCGTCCGGGTGCCCCGGATGTCGATGGTCACCTGGTCGCCCGTCTGCACCGGTCGGGTCACCTCGACCAGCTCGCCGGAGGTGGCCCGCAGGCGGTCCACCTGGGCGGTGACCTCCTCGTCACCGACCTCGAGGGCCGGAAGGGTCACCACCAGGCCCCCGTAGCCGGGGATGGCCACGACCGGCCGCACCTGGACCACCGCCTCGAACGAGACCGGGCCGGACTCCTCGCCGGCGGTGATGTCGATGTCGGGCTGGTCGATCGGATCGACCTCCGTCTCGGTGACGGCCCGGGAGTAGTACTCGGGGAGCGCCTCGCGGATCGCCTCGCTCCGCAGTGCGGTGGCCCCGCCCATCCGGGTCTCGAGCACCTTCCGGGGCACCTTCCCCGGTCGGAAGCCGGGGACCCGCACGTCACGCGAGAGGCGCTTCAGCACGTCGTTGAGGGCTCCGTCCATCTCGTCCTCGTCGATCTCGACGGTGAGACGGACCTTGTTGCCCTCCTCGGGCGCTGCTGTGGCTCGCATACGAATAGAGGAGTGTACCGGCCCCCGGGGTGCCGACTTCCCGCACCGCCCGGGACCTGCGGGACCCGCGGAACGGCGGGCGGCAGGGGTGGCGCGGCCCGCCGCCGCCCCGGTCAATCGGGTCAGACCTGTGGGCCCGGGCCCTGCCGTTCAGACCATGAACGGCATGGCGGCCAGGACCCGGTGCCCCACGGCCAGATCCCCGTCGATCCGGACCTGTCCGGCAGCCAGGACCCGGCTGGGGTCGACCCGACCGAACCCGATCCGCCAGAAGGTCTCCTGGTCCATGGCCAGGGTGGCGTCGGGCTCCCGGTCCCCGTCGATGGTGACCACGGCACGACCCCCGTCCACCGAGACCAGCAGCCGCCGGCCGAGGACACCGGTGACGACGAACAGCACGGTGGTGCCCTCGGGTGGAGCCACCCGTTTCCCGACCACGAAGGGCATGGCGGACTCGCACCGGTCGAGCACCGACTGCTCACCCGGGCCGTTGCGCCCGCCCGGTCTGCCGAGGGCCCGACGCACGTCCTGCTCGTGGGCCCAGCTGTCGAGGACCCTGGTCACCAGGAAGTCCCGATACGGGACCTCGCCCACGGGACTCCAGCCGACGACGTCGAAGCGTTCGGCGGGCAGGTCGCGCAGTTCGTCGAGCCGTCGGCGGGTGATCGACACGAACTCGGCCAGCACGTCGGGGCCGGGCAGCCCGCGTCGGGCGGCCACCCAGGCCTCATTGAGCTCGGCGAACCCGTTCCGCACGTGGTCGGGCACCACCTCGAGCGGGGGCGGGGCCTCGTCCCCCATGATCAGGCGCTCGATCCCGATCAGGTGGGAGAGCTGGTCGCGGACCGTCCAGCCCGGGCAGTCGGTGGCCACGTCCCACTGGGCACTCCGGATCCCGTCACAGGCCGCAGCCACCGACCCCCACACCTCGGCGAGGTGGTCCACCACGGGCTCGTGGTGGGTGCCGGCCCAGGTCACCAGTCCGCCCGATGCTCCACCCGGCGCTCAGCCCGGGAGACTGGCCTCGATGGCGTCGACGACTTCGGGCGCCTCGGGGTCCACCATCGGACGGAAGCGCTGCAGGATCGTGCCCTCGGGCGACACCAGGAACTTCTCGAAGTTCCACTGGATGTCGCCGGCCTCGCCGTCGGCGTCGGGGAAGGCGGTGAGCTCCTCGTACACCGGGTTGCGGTCGTCGCCGTTCACGTCGACCTTCTCGAACATGGGGAAGGTGACCCCGTAGGTCGCCGAGCAGAAGGTGGCGATCTCCTCGGCGGTCCCGGGCTCCTGGGCCCCGAACTGGTTGCACGGGAACCCGATGACGGTGAATCCCTTGTCGCCGAAGGTCTTCTGCAGGCGCTCGAGGCCCTCGTACTGCGGGGTCAGGCCGCACTTGGAGGCCACATTGACCACGAGGAGGGTCTTCCCCCGGAAGTCACCGAGCGAGGCGGGCTCGCCCTGGAGGGTGTGCAGGGACGTGTCGTAGAGGCTCATGGGCCCAGTGTAGAGCGCAGCACGTCCGTGCCGCCGGGCCGGAGGCACGCGGGCGGGGCCGGGGGACGGGCGGGCGGGGCCGGGGGACGGGCGGGCTAAAGCAACGGCTGTCGCAGGACGATGACACCAGGAACACAGGCCGCGACGCCGCGGCTTCGTGAGGATCCAGCGATCGGATGGGGAGCATGGCGTTCGAGATCGACGACGTGGAGCACGCCGGAGCCTCGCTGCCCGGTGTCTCGGGATCCGTCGTCCAGGCGCTGGTCACACGGATCCGGCATGGCGCCGGCGACGCCGGCCTGGCCCAGGCGCTGGCCCTGGCGGCCGACGAGCGCTCCTTCGCCGCTCTGGGGGACACGCACCGCTGGACCCTGCTCGAGGACGCCGTAGCGCTGTTCGGGGCGGCCGCCCTGGTCACCGGCGACAGCGCGGTCGCCCTGCACGTGGGTGAGGACCTCCTGGCGGGCGGGGACGACGACGGCCTGGTGGCCCGGATCCGCTCCCTCGGTTCCCCCGAGGACGCCGTCCGCCACGTGGGACCGCTGGTCGACCACTACCTGGGGGCGACCGACGCGGTGACCCTCGAGGTGGATCCGGGCCACGCGCTGGTGCAGGTCTCCCCGGTGGGTGGCGACCGGCGACACGCCCATCTTTGCGAGCTGACCCGGGGGCTGCTCACCAGCCTCCCGACCGTCTTCGGCCGTGCGCCGGCCGAGGTCAGCGAGAGTGAGTGCGCCGCCCGGGGCGGTCGCTCGTGCCGCTACGAGCTGCACTGGACGGCGGCCCAGCCCACCGCGGCCGAGTCCTCGTTGGCCGAGTCCCCCGCGGTGACGGACCGGGACCGGGACGACCCGACGGGATCGCCCGGGGCCTGGTCGGACTACGCCGTCGACCCTCCGGAGCGGTCGGACACCGGCCAAACTGCCGGCAACGGCAATGGCAACGGCAACGGCAACGGGTCGATCCGCTCCCAGGGGCCGACCCTCTCGAACCGTTCCCCGGAGGTCGACGGGACGGCGGAGGGCGCCGGGCCCGAGGGCCACACCGACGACGTCGAGGTGCTCAACGAGCAGCTGGCGGCCGCCCGGGCCGCCCTGGTCGAGGCGATCGCCGACTCGGCCCGTTGGGAGGCCGAGGCCACCCGCCACCAACAGGACCGTGGGGAGGCCGACGAGCGGCAGCGGTCGGCGGCGGAGGCCGAGGCGGCCCGCTCGCGACAGGAGGTCCGGCGGCTCGAGCGGCTGCTCGAGGGGACCTCGGCCGCCGCCGTCGACCTGGTCGACCACGACGTCGACGCGCTGCTGGCCGAGCTCGCCGCCCGGGCCGACCAGGTGATCCCGAGTGACCGGTTCCTCCTCATGGTCCGGGTGGGTGCCGGCATGCCCATCGAGCTCCACCATCCGGGACTCGACGAGCCGGAGGCCCGCGCCCTCGCCGCCGAGCTGTGGAGCGCCGGTGCTGACGAGGGGGCCGGCGGCCGCCGACTGGTGGTGGACATCGCCTCCCCCCGCCGCCGGTACGGTCGACTGGCCGTCTTCTTCACCCCCGAGGTCGAGCGGTCATCGGCCGACGAGCGGGTCCTGGACCTGTTCGGCCGCTACGCGGCCAACGCCCTCGACGTCTTCACCGTGCTGAGCGACGCCCGGCGCAGCGACTCCACGGCCCGGACCATCCTGTCCTTCAGCGAGCGCCTGTCCGGGCTGACCAACCTGGCCCAGGCCCTCCAGATCCTGGCCGACACCGTCCCCGAGGTCACGGGATGTGCCCAGTCCACCGTCTACCTGTGGGACCGGGACCGCTCCCGGCTGGTCCTGGGCGCCTTCACCGCCGGGATGACCCCGCCCGACGCCGACCTCGGACCGATCGCCCCCCAGTGGTCCAACTCGCGGTCCACCCGCCACATCCAGGCCCTCCGCACCGGGGAGGCCGTACCCGTGCCCGAGGTGTCCGACGACGGGTCGGGACCGCTGGCCGTCGAGATCGACAACCCGATGATCCAGCGGATGATCAACGGGCACGAGGTGATGGTCCTCGATGCTTCGACGGTGGGTGACCCGCTCCTGCGGACCCTCATGGAGGAGTCGGGCATCCCGGCGTCGGTGGTGGCTCCCCTGTTCGCCGCCGGTGAGTTCCTGGGCGTGATCGCCGCCAACTTCACCAAGGACGCCGCCAGCACCACCATCCACGACCCGGACCTCCACGAGCGCCTCTGCGGGCTGGCCGACCAGGCCGCCACGGCGGTCCAGAACCTCGAGCTGCTCGAGAAGATCTCCCACATGGCCTGGCACGACGTCCTCACCGGCCTGCCCAACCGGCGCCTCTTCGAGGACCGGGTGGAACAGGAGCTGGTCCGGTCCCGACGGGTCGGCGAGCCGGTGTGCATGTTCTTCGTCGACCTCGACAATTTCAAGATGGTCAACGACACCTACGGGCACGCCACCGGCGACGTGCTCATCCAGCAGGTGGCCCAACGGCTGCTGGACACCGTCCGCAGCCAGGACACCGTGGCCCGGGTGGGGGGCGACGAATTCGCCATCCTCCTCCCCGGACTGGTCGACCAGCAGTCCATCAACCAGCTGGCCCAACGGACGCTCGAGGCCATGCACACCCCGTTCCCCATCTTCGGCGAGGAGGTCTCCACCTCCGCCTCGGTGGGCATCGCCATCGCCCCCGAGCACGGGGACACCTACGACGACCTGCTGAACCGGGCCGACGAGGCCATGTACCGGGCCAAGGACCACGGACGTGACGCCTTCGAGATGTTCCGCCACAGCCCGGACCCGGTCCACCCCGGTCGTCGGGCCGTGGACGACCGCCAGCTCCACGCCGACCTGGTCAGCGCCCTCGACGGCAACGAGTTCTTCCTCCTCTACCAGCCCTACATCGATCTGCGGACGGCGGAGATCGTGGGCGTCGAGGCCCTGGTCCGCTGGCGCCACCCGACCCTCGGCACGCTCGATCCGCCCCAGTTCATCCCCATGGCCGAGAAGAGCGACCTGATCGTCGCCCTGGACAATTGGGTCCTGTGGCAGGCGTGCCGCCAGCTGCGGGCCTGGCAGGACCACGACATCCACCCGCTGCGCCTGTCGGTCAACCTCGCCTCCCGTGACCTGTCCAGCCCCGACTTCTCCGACAACGTGGCGCGCACCCTGACCGACACGGGGATCGACCCCACGCTCCTGGAGCTCGAGATCACCGAACGGGTGGTGATCGACAAGTCCGGGCCGGCCGCCGACAACATCGACCGCCTCCGACGCCTGGGCGTCCGGTTCACCGTCGACAACTTCGGCTCGGGGAACTCCTCGCTGGACCGGATCGGCAGCTTCCCGGTCAGCACCCTCAAGATCGACCAGTCCTTCGTCCAGGTGCTCGGACCCGAGGACGAGGAGAGCAGCCTGGTCTCGGCCATCATCGCCATGGCCGGGAAGCTGGGCCTGTCCTGCGTGGCCGAAGGGGTCGAGACGCTGTTGCAGAGTCGGGTGCTCCTGCAGCGCGGCTGCACCACGGCCCAGGGCTACTACTTCAGCCCTCCCCTGCCCCCCGAAGGGATCGAGGCCATGCTCGACTCCCTCGCCCCGGCCGAGGTGCCGGAGTCGTTCGGCGAGCTCCGCTCGGAGCCGGACCCGCCCGCCCCGCCCGAGGAGTGAGCCCCACCCCCGGGTCCCCGGGGCCCCGTTTGCGTCCGCGACCAACTGCTAACTCCAGCTAGCAAAATCGCCTCCCATCCCCCGTTCGCAGGAAGTGGGCCGATACCGTCGCTCCATCAGGTGCCCGGATGGGCGCCGTGCGGAGCAGGAGGAAATGCGATGGCGAACTACGAGGGCTACTGCGTGAAGTGCCGGGAGAAGCGTGAGTTCGACGGCGAGGTGGTCGAGATGGCCAACGGCCGACGCTCGGCGAAGGGAAAGTGCCCCGTCTGCGGCACCGGAATGAACAGGATCCTGGGCAAGAACGCCTAGGCGGGGGATCCGGCGGCGGACGGCGGTCCGCCGCCCCCCCTGGACGTCCGCCCGCCGGCCCCTCGTCGGGGCCCGTGGTCCGGACAGCACCCCGGGTGCCTCCGGGCCCCATGGGGACCAGCGGGTCCCCGGGTGACCCGCTGCGGCGGGGGTCCGCCGATCAGGCCGTCCGGGCCGGACGGCGGGCGGGGGCAGCCGGGACGGCGGGGACGGCCGGCAGCGAGAGACTGTCGAGCACGGCTCCCTCGCGGAGTCCCCACTCACTGACCACCAGGCCGGCGAGCCCCAGGTGCTCCACCAGCGAGGAGAACACCACCGCCCCGATGGGCAGGAGCGGGGCGCGCCGGGCCTGGATCCCCGGGAGGGCCATGCGGGCGTCCAGGTCCAGCGTGGACAGCCGGTCCGCCAATTCGTGGAGCTGACCGGCGGGCAGTTCGACCTGGTTGACCGACGGGGCGCCTGCCGAACGCGAGCGGGGTGCGGCGCGGTGGAGCCCTATGGCCAGCCGGGCCAGGGCCCGGACGGTGCCCCCGCTGGCGATCACCCGGTCCGCCGCCGCCGGACACGCGTCCAGCATGGCGGTCACCGGTTCGGACCGCTCGACCACCAGGTCGCGGATGGCCGCCCGCTCCACCGGGGACAGCCGGTCGCCGGTGCCGAGCTCGCCGCGGATCCGGGCGGTGCCCAGGCCGGCACTGGCCACCGCGGTGACGGTGTCGACCGTCCCGATGCCGGCCTCGAGGCTGCCACCACCGAGATCGAGGCCGAGCACCGGGGCCTGTCCCACCCACACCCCGGCCCGCTGACCGAGGAAGCACAGCCGGGCCTCCTCCTCACCGGACAGCAGGTTGATCGGGCTGCCCAGGATCCGCTCCATGCGGGCGATCAGCCGGGTCCCGTTGTCGGCGTCACGCAGGGCGGCCGTGGCCATGGCCACCACGACATCGGCGCCGGCGTCCTCGGCCGCCACGTGCAGCCGTTTGACCGTGCGGACGGCCAGCGCCGAGCGGTCCCCCGGGACCCCTCCGGTGCGCGCCACCTCGGTCCCGAGGTGGAGGAAGGAGCGCCGCCGCAGGACGGGGTCGAGGCGGCCGTCCCGGGAGGCGTCCACCACCATCAGGTGGAAGGAGCTGCTGCCCAGGTCGAAGACGGCTACGCGCACGGTGGGCATCGCCGCGACGCTATCCCGCGCCGGGGGTGGTCGGGGAACCGCCGCCCCGATGCCGTACGCTGGTCCGTGCAGCACGGGTGGGGGACCCACGGGACGTGGCGCAGCTTGGTAGCGCGCCTGCTTTGGGAGCAGGAGGTCGCGGGTTCAAATCCCGCCGTCCCGACGGACCGGCCCACGGGCGCGGGTTCCCCCGGAGACGGGTTCCGCCGGAGACGGAGTGCCGCGCTGACGGAGTGCCGCGCTGACGGGGTGCCGCGCTGACGGGGTGGCTCAGGCCGTCGGACTCAGCTGCCGCCCGAGCAGGCCCTGCAGCTCCCCGGCCGGGACCGGCCTCGAGAAGAGGAACCCCTGGGCCAGATCGCACTCCAGCGAGCCGAGCAGCTCGAGCTGGTGCTCGGTCTCGACGCCCTCGGCCACCACCTCGAGGCCCAGGGCGTGGGCCAGCTGGACCACGGACGCCACGATCTCGTCGCCACCGGTACCCCTGCCGAGCTGCTCGACGAACATCCGGTCGACCTTGACGATGTCGAGGGGGAACCGTTGCAGGTAGCTCAGCGACGAGTACCCGGTGCCGAAGTCGTCGAGGGCCAGCAGGACACCGATCTTCTTCAGGGACTGCAGCACGACCAGGGCCGAGGCGGCGTCCCGCATGATCGCACTCTCGGTGATCTCCAGGGTCAGCTGGGCGGGCGGGAGCCCGGTGCGCGCGAGGACTGACTCGACCGTGGCCACGATCCGCGGGTCGTCGATCTGACGGGCCGACAGGTTCACCTCGACCGAACCCCAGGGACCGGTGGCCCCGCGGTCGTGCCAGCGGCACAGCTGTCCGCAGGCCTCCTCCAGGACCCAGGCGCCGATGGGGATGATCAGGCCACTCTCCTCGGCGACCGGGATGAACCGGCCCGGCGAGACCATGCCCTGCTCGGGATGGTGCCACCGGATCAGTGCCTCGACCCCGACGGTGGTGGCCCCGGCCACCTCGACCACGGGCTGGTAGTGCAGCAGCAGTTCGCTGCGCTCCAGGGCCCGGTGGAGCGAGTGCTCGGTGGCCATCCGGTCGACTGCGTCGATCCGGAGCGACTCGCCGAAGGTCGCCACGGCGAAGCCACCCTCACGCTTGGCCTGGTACATGGCCGCCTCGGCGTGGCCCAACAGTTCCTCGGGGTCGTCGACCCCGAAGGTGTTGAGCGAGACACCGACGGACGCGTCGAGGAAGACCTCGGCACCGTCGACGGCGAACGGGGCGCTCAGGGCGGCCCGCACCTGTCCGACGAATCCCGCCGCCCGGTCCCCGGCTCCACCCCCGACTTCGGTGACCAGACCCAGGAACTCGTCGCCACCGAAGCGCGCCAGCAGGTCGACGTCACCGGCCACCTCCTCGAGGCGTCGGGCCACCGCGGTCAGCACCCGGTCGCCGACGGCATGCCCCATCGAGTTGTTGATGGCCTTGAACCGGTCGAGGTCAAGCAGCACCACGGCCACGGCGCCGGGCGTGCCCGCCAGCGCCGCCGTGGCGCCGGCCAGTCGGATCAGGTAGGTGGACCGGTCGGCCAGTCCGGTCAGCCCGTCCCGGGCCACCGCCGGCCGCGGGTCCGAGCGGGGGGGCGCCCCGACGGTGGGCTCGGGACACGGCCGGAGGTAGGCGGCGACCGAACGCTTCCGACCCTGGCCGAGGACGACGAGCCGACCGTCGGACCGCACCCGGTGGCCGTCGCGGTGGCGCAGTTCGACGACCAGGTCGAGTGTGCCACCCGTCACCGAGCCGGTCATGGGACCGACCACGGAGCCCGTGGTGTCGGCCATCAGGAGCCCGAAGGGCGAACGCGAGAACGGCAGCCCCAGCAGTGTGTCGGCCACGAAGGTGCCCACCACGTCGGCGTGCCGCCACCCGAAGGTCGCCTCGGCTGCGGCGTTCCACTCCACCACGGTCCCGGTACGGTCGATCTCGACGTAGGCGTCGGGGCATCCGGCGATCAGGCGGTCGAGCCGGCGCTCCTCGCCGGGAGCGGCACCCCGGGCGGGGACGCCCGATTCCCGACCCCACCGTGCGTCCAGGGGCGTCACCATGCCGGCCCGCCGCGGATCCGCCACCGCAACCCTCCGTGATCGACCATGGATGTGCTCTCCGACCGGCTTCCGTTGCGAGGCCCGCGAACGGGGTGAGGTTGCGGGTCAATCTAGGCAGTGGGCACACCGTGTACAAGGATTTCCGGCTACGGCGGACCCGAGGGGGCCGTCGCCTGCCCACCCCGGGGCGCCGTGTACCGTGCCGGGCGTGACCGTGGTGACCGGAACCGAGTACGAGGAGCCCCGCCGGTACCCGGCTGCACCGTCCCGCACGAGCCCGGAGGACCGCCATGGATCGTAGAGAGCAGCGGGAACGACGGTTGCGTGTCCGGCGTCGCCGGGCGGCCGTCCTGGCCGGGGCCGTCGTGGTGGTGGTGGTGGTCGTCGTGGCCGTATCGGCCTCGGGCGGTGGGAGCTCCCATCCGTCGTCGTCCTCGGCCACCACGGCGACCGCGGTCCACGCCCCGACCGCGGGCGGCCACGCCCACACCACGGCGACGGCCACCGGGCCGGCGGCCCTCGAAGCCGGAGTGGAGCCATGGCAGCTCCCGGTGGCGCTGTCCCGGGAGTCGGTGGTGGCGGACGGGAGCGGCCTCGTCGTCCTGGGGGGACTGGACACCGCGCAGGCCTCGGTGTCGACCGTGTACTCGGTGGACCCGGCCGCCGGCTCGGTGGCCGTCACGGGGTCCACACTGGCCGCCGCCGTCCACGATGCCGCCGCCGTCACGCTCGGCCACTCCACCTTCGTGCTCGGCGGGGGGTCGCCGAACACGGTGGCCACGGTCCAGTCGCTGCCCACGCCACCGGCACCCTCGCCGACGCCGACGCCGACGACGGCGCCGGCGACCACCGGGACGGTCGCCGGGCAGCTGCCCACGCCCCGGTCGGACCTGGCCGTGGCCACCATCGGCTCGACCGCCTACGTCGTGGGCGGCTACGACGGCACCACCTACCTGCCCCAGGTCCTGGCCACCACCGACGGCACCCACCTCACCACCGTGGCCGACCTGACCGTGCCGGTCCGCTACCCGGCCGTGGTGGCCCGGGACGGACTGCTGTACGTGTTCGGTGGCCAGACGGCGTCCCCCGGGTCGGCCGCCCAGGCCACGGACGACATCCAGGTCGTCGATCCCGCCACCCACACCGCCAGGGTGGCCGCCCACCTGCCACAGCCGCTCTACGGCGCCGCGGCCTTCGTCCTCGACGGGACCATCTACGTGGCCGGCGGCCAGGTCCCGGGAGGGGCCACCCTGACCACCATCGACGCCTACGTGCCCTCCACCGGCAAGGTCCTGAACGCCGGGCTGCTGCCCCAGGCCGAGGCCTTCGGCGGGTACACCACGGTGGGCTCCGGCCGCACCGCCGTGGGCTACATCGCCGGGGGCGAGGTGGCCGCCCAGTCCGGCCCTGACCAGGCGGGCGTCGCCTCGGGGACGCTGCAGACGATCCTCTCGCTGCGACCCAGCACGTGGGGGGGCACGGCGGGGACCGCAGGGGCCGGATCGCCCTACGCCGGCACCCTGCTCATCGCCGACCGGGGCAACGACCGGCTGGTGGCCATCGACACGAGCCGGAACCAGACCTGGGTGTACCCGTCGCCCTCGATGCCGGCCCCGGCGGGTGGCTTCTACTTCCCCGACGACTCGTTCTTCTTCCACGGCGGCACGGGGATCATCTCCAACCAGGAGGACAACCACACCATCGTGGAGATCGGCTATCCCTCGGGCAAGGTCCTGTGGCAGTACGGGCACCCGATGGTGCCCGGTTCGTCCCCCGGCTACCTGGACCAGCCCGACGACGCCTACCTGCTGAAGGACGGGACGATCACCGTGGCGGACGCCTCCAACAACCGGATCCTCTTCCTCTCGCCCTCCGGTCAGGTGGTGGGGCAGATCGGCAACGGGGCGGCCGCCCACGACCCGCCGACGTCGATCGACTACCCCAACGGCGACACCCCGTTGGTGGACGGGAACATCCTGGTCTCGGAGATCAACGGCTCCTGGGTGGACGAGTACACGAGGTCCGGGCAGCTGGTGTGGACGGTGCACATTCCCACGGTCAACTACCCGTCCGACCCCCAGCAGCTCGGGCCGGACCTGTACCTGATGACCGACTACGACCCCCCCGCCGAGGGCAAGGTGCTCACCTTCACCCGGGCGGGGGCCACCCCGTGGGTCTACGACGTGCCCTCCGGCGACGCCATGCTCAAGAAGCCCTCCCTGGCCGAACGGCTCCCCAACGGCCTGATCATGGTCAACGACGACTACCGCAACCGGGTCGTGGTCATCGACCCGGCCCTCGACCAGATCGTGTGGCAGTACGGGATCACCGATGTGTCCGGCACCACCCCCGGGATGCTGTCGATCCCGGACGGGTTCGACAACCTGCTGGCCGACGGGACCACGCCCACCCACCCCCAGACCGGCTGAGCGGGACCGCGCTCAGGACCCGGACTCGGGCGGGGGCGTGGGCACACCCGGCGGCACCGGACCCGGCGCGGTGTCGTCCATGTCGGTCAGTTCGAGCCGGATGCGACGGTGCTCCCGGCGGCGGCGACGGACCTCGAACACGACCACCGCCGCCACGACCACGGCCACCACGACCAGCGACCACAGCCCGATCTGGCTGAGCACGTGCGCGAAGGAGACACCGACCACGTAGCCGAGCAGCGTGTAGCCCACCCCCCAGGCGATCCCCCCCAGCAGGTTCCAGAACAGGAACGTGCGGTAGCGGAGGCCACTCATGCCGGCCAGGCCGGGGATGACGGCCCGGGCGAAGGCGATGAAGCGCCCGAGGAAGACCGCCGGACCGCCGTAGCGTTCGAGGAGGCCGAGGGTGTACCGGACGCCGGCGGTGTCCTGCAGCTTCGCCCGGTCCTGGTTCCAGAAATTGGGTGGGCGGCGCTGGAGGAGCCAGGGCCCCGCCGCCTTGCCGACCTCGAAGCCGACCGAGTCGCCGATCACGGCGCACACGATGACGACGACCATCATCACGCCCAGATTGACCCGGCCGAGCCCGGCGAGGACCCCGCCGATCACCACGGCCGTCTCGCCGGGGATGAAGAACCCGACCATCAGGGCGGCCTCGGCGAAGGCCAGGAATCCCACGACCACGTAGGCCAGCGTGCCGTTGAAGTGCAGCAACCACCCGGTGATCCCGCCCGGGTCGGAGGAGCTCGTCGCCGCGACCAGCAGCAGGTGGGCCGTCACCGGGTCCGGGTCACACTGGTCCACGTGTGCCGGCGGCACGCCGGGCACGTCATCCACCGGTCGAAGGTGCGCCCGGGCATCCAGATGCCCACCGGGAACTGCAGGACCAGGAACCCGACCAGTCCGACCCGGGACACCGATCCGCACGCCGAGCAGGTCACGGACAGGATGCCGCGGTGCGGCAGCGGGTCGTCCACCGTCACCGTGGCCCGGGCCGGCTCGGGCTCGTCGGCCGGGGTGGCGTCGGAGAACAGTGCGTGCTTCCCGGCCGGGCGGGCGTGGCCGGGCGCACCCGGGGGGCGGTGGTCGGGATCACCCGCCACCGGGGTCCGACCCGGTGGGCCGTCGTCGTCGACCGCCTCGGTGCCCACCGGCATCCAGTAGAGCGCCCGCTTGCCGAGCGGGTCCGGGCCGCCGGACATCACCCGGCGGTGCCGGCCACCACGTCCGGTTCGAGGAGCGCCGCGGCCAGCGCCCGGTAGGCCTGCGCCCCCGGGGAGTCGGGGGCGTGCTGGAGGATCGACTTGCCCCGGGCCGGGGCCTCGGCGAAGCGGATGGACTTGCGGACGGGAGGCTGGAGCACCGGGATGCCGTAGCGGGCCTCGACCTCCTCGATGATGTGCCGGGAGTGCCGCGTGCGGTCGTCGTACATGGTGGCGATCACCCCCCGGACGGTGAGCTCGCTGTTGGCGAAGGCGCGCACGTCCTCGATGGTCTCGAGCAGTTGGCCGACCCCACGGTGGGAGAGGGCCTCGCACTGGAGGGGGATGAGCACGGACCGTGCGGCGGTGAGCCCGTTGATGGTGAGCACCCCCAGCGACGGGGGGCAGTCGATGAGGATCAGGTCGTAGCGGTCGAGGACCGGCTCGAGGGCCCGGGCCAGGACGTGCTCCCGCCCGGTGCGGGTGAGCAGGTGGACCTCGGAGCCGGCCAGGTCGATGGTGGCCGGGAGCAGGTCGAGGCCGGCCACGCCGGGGACCGGCAGCGCCACCCCGGCCACGCCGGTGCGGCGCACGAAGACGTCGTGCAACGAGGCGTCCAGCCGGTCGGGGTCGAACCCCAGGGAGAAGGTGAGGCAGGCCTGCGGGTCGAGGTCCACCACCAGCGTGCGCCGGCCGAGCTCGGCCGAGGCCACGCCGAGCGAGTGGACGGTCGTGGTCTTGGCCACGCCACCCTTCTGATTGGCCACGGCCAGGACATCGGTCACGGGGGGAGTCTACGCGGTGGACCCGACGGGGACCCGGGGCGCACGGCGACCCGGTGCGGTCGGTCGGCCCCGGGCCCCGGGGACCCCCGGAGGCGTTGTCCGGAGGTCCGTGTGCGCCCCACCGCGGCGTCCCGCGGGCCAATGCGAACGGGCGGGCCCAGCGGTGCGTGCCCCCGGCAGGAGTCGAACCCGCAACCTGATGGGTAGAAACCACCTGCTCTATCCAGTTGAGCTACAGGGGCGAGGCACGGTGGCGCCGGGACGGGTCCGGGCCTCCATTGGCGTGTGCCACACTAGAGGCTCCTTGGTGGCCGTAGCTCAGTTGGTCAGAGCGCCGGGTTGTGATCCCGGAGGTCGCGGGTTCGAACCCCGTCGGCCACCCTCAGTGCCCCGGGGGCGGCACCTCGCGTGCGTGTCGAGCCGGGGAAGTACCGTAGGTTCCATCGGCACGCGCCTCTAGCTCAACGGCAGAGCAACGGACTCTTAATCCGCAGGTTCTGGGTTCGAATCCCAGGGGGCGCACCACTTCGACGGGTCCGATCAGCGGGAGGCGATCCCCCAGGTGCCCGTCCACCGGGTGGCCGGCCGAAGGACGGTGACGTCGGTCCCGGTGCGGAACGCGTCCGGCGGGCAGGTCATCGGCTCGACGGCGAGCGCCGTGCGCCGGGACGACGGGTCCAGGGTGTCCCCCGTGTAGATCATCAGGTAGCCGAACCGGTCGTCGGCCCACAGGGTGACCCCTCCGTCACCGTCCGGATGGTCGAGGTCGACACGGACCCGACCTTCGCCGTCCCGGTCGAGGTCGCAGTAGGCCGTGTCGAGCCGACTGACCCCGAGGCTACGGGGCGTGGTGAAGTCGTACTCGGTTCCGGCCACCCCGACCGCACCGGTGGGCAGCCCCCGCTCGTCGGTCACGAGCCGCCGGCGGGCGGGGACCCGCAGACGGACCTGGTCGACGGTCGGCGTACCCACGGTCAGGTACGGGTGGAAGCCGAGGCCGAACGGGAGATCCACCTCACCGATGTTCTGGGCGTCGGTGGAGACGGTCAGTCCCTCCCGACCGAGCCGGTACTCGATCTCCAGCCGCAGGGCGAAGGGATACGCCGGCGACGGGCGTAGCTCGCACTGGAGCCCGACCCGGTTCTGGGCCCGGCCGGTCAGCCGCCACGGCAGCCACCGCACCAGTCCGTGGATGGCGTTGCGCCGGGTGATCTCGTTGAGTGGCGCCTGGGCCTCCACCCCCTGGAAGGTGTAGGCACCGTCCCCGAGGCGGTTGGGCCAGGGAGCGAGGACCTGGCCCCGACCGCCGTGGCTCCACTCCGAGGGACCGAAGCCCTCGACGATGGCGCGGTCGCCCACGCGGAACGAGCGCAGGGTGGCCCCGACCTCGGTGACGATCGCCCGCTGGTGCCCGTGGCCGATGACCCACTGGTCGCCGGTGGCCGCCGTCGTCTCGGCAGGGCGCTGGTCGGTGGGGGTCTTGGCTGCGGTCATGGTCCTGCCCTGGGCTCGTGGCGAGTGGGTTCCACCCCCTGTGCGATCCCGCCGCCGTCGGTGCGCAGCGGGTGCCTCGAGGGGGCGTCGATGGTGACGGCGGTGTCCGCCGCCGAGCCGGCACGTCGACCGGCGGCGGATGTCGCCCGGTATGGTAGGCCACGAGGCCGTACCGGCCCGCCGAGACCCTGTCGCGACGAGCCCCCGCCCTCCCCGGCCGGGTCCGTACGCGCCGGCCGACGAACGGATCCCCCCGCCATGCGCATCCTGATCACCAACGATGACGGCGTCTTCGCCCCGGGGATCGCCGCCCTGGCCCGGGGCCTCCACGCCGCCTTCGGTGACCGGCACGAGCTGGTGGTGGTCGCCCCACTCACCGACCACAGCGGGGCCGGAGCAGCGGTCGGTCCGGTCTACGAGCGCGAGTCCATCCCCTACGAGCACGTCGACATCCCCGGACTGGCCGACGTCCCCACCTACGGGATCGACGGCTCACCCGCCCTGTCGGTCATCCTGGCCTGCATCGAGGGGTTCGGCCCCCGGCCCGACCTGGTCGTCTCCGGCATCAACCACGGGATGAACGCCGGCCGGTCGGCCCTGCACTCGGGCACGGTGGGCGCCGCCCTCACCGGTGCGCAGTTCGGGGTGAGGGGACTGGCCGTGAGCATTGCCTGGGCCGAGACCCCCGACTACTGGCAGACGGCCGTCGAACTGGCCTGTGGCATCGTCCCCGCGCTCGCCGGGACGGAGCCGGCCACCGTGCTCAACCTCAACGTCCCCGCCGTCCGGCCGGACCAGTTGAAGGGACTCCGCCACGGTCGGCTGGGTCGGATGGGTCTGATCCGCACCGCCCGGCCGGAGCACACCCCCCTACCGGGTGACGGGTCGACGACCGACCGGACCGGTGGCGCCATCGTGCTCACCATGCGCGGGGTCGGCGGTGACGCCGACCCCGCCCGCGAGCGCGCCGAGCTCGAGCCCGACTCGGACGCCGCCCTGGTCGAGGACGGCTGGGCCTCGGTGACCCCGCTGCTCGGCGTCCGCGAGCACCTGGGTGACGCCGGGACGGCGGCGCTGACCGCCGCACTGGCGACGCATCACGGCTGAGCGTCGCCCACCGCTCCCACCGCACCCGCCGTGCCGGCCACACCCGCCGGTGGCGGCACCGGGCCCGGTGGAGACCAACGGTTCAGGTGAACTGGGCGTCCAGCCAGTCGTAGGTGACCTGGGCGGACAGCCGCAGGTTGTCCGACTGACAGTGGGCCGAGGCGCCGTCGGACGGCCGGAACACCCGGGAGGCCACCGGGCCGGTGACCCCGTCGACCAGGGCATCGAACTGGGTCCGTGGTTCGTCACCCTCCCGCTCCCCCACCAGGGCCAGGACCGGGCAGGTGATGGCGGCGGCCCGGTCGTCCAGCCGGTAGGACGCCATGGCGTCGCGCCAGGCATGGAACGAGGGGACGCCGAACCGGGTGCAGATGGCCTCGATCCCCCACTGCATCTGCCGCGGCATCAGGTCCTCGGGGACCCCGGTGACGTCCTCGGGTCGGATGTCCCGGTTCATCCGGTAGACCTCGGACCCGACCCAGGCCTCCATGTACCGTCCCATGTCGACCACCGGCGGATTGGCGACCAGCGCCCCCACCCGCAGGTCGGAGGCGGCCGACCGGGCGGCGAAGTAGGACCCGAAGCTCTGGCCGCACAGCGCCAGGCGGTCACCGTCGACGTCGTCCAGGGCCACCACGGCGTCCAGCACCGCCGCCAGGGGGACCTCGTAGTCGGGACGGAACGTGAGCTCGGGGCTGGTGCGCATGCAGCCCAGCTGGCCAGGACCGTCGAACACCACCACGTTCCATCCCCGTTCCGCCCCGGGCACGCCCAGTTGGAAGAAGAGCTCCTCGGCGCTCGAGTCGAAGCCGCCCACCGCCACCACCGTGGGCCGGCCCGACCCGTCCGCGGGTGAGGCGGGGCGCACCAGGTAGCCGGGGAGGGTGGTGCCCGCGAACGGGATGGCGAGCGGCTGGACCGGCGGGTCGAGCAGGGCGGCGGCCTCGGAGAAGCACGCCTGGCTCCGGGCCCCGGCCGCGTCCGCGCCCCCCTGGCGCCCACCCCCGTAGTACTCGGCGGTCCGGTAGTAGGTCGAGGCACGGAGGAGGTGATCGCGGCCGCTGACCCGGTGTCCGCCGGCCAGACAGGCCCGGCCCTGCTCCTCCACCCGCTCGCCGAGGAGGCCGAACGCCCGGGTCCACGACCGGGGGCTCCCGTCGGTGATCTCGGCGACGACGGCGAGGCACTCGCCCACCGTGGACCCCCCGTAGTCGGCCACCCCCATGGCCCGGATCAGCTGGTAGTCGAATTCGTCGTCCCGGAATCCCTCCACCCGGACGGCGCTGCGGACGACATCGGAGTCTTCGAAGGACACGGCGCTCTCTTCCTCGGGACGGGGCGGCACCGGTGGTCCCTCCCCGCCGTCGGTCATTGTGCCCGATCCCCGGCCTACCCTGTGACATGCGCGTGGCGGCCATCCAGACGACGGCCGGGGACGACCGGGACGCCAACCTCACCGCGGCCGGGACGCTGGTCGAGCGGGCGGCGGCGGCCGGGGCCGAGCTGGTCGTGCTGCCGGAGTACTTCTCGGTGGCCGGATCGCCCGAGGTGCTCGTGGCCGGGGCGGAGGCGCTCGACGGACCCACGGTGAGCTGGGCCTCGACCACCGCGGCACGCCACGGCATCCACCTGGTGGCCGGCAGCTTCCCCGAGCGGCCCCGTCCCGGGGGCGACCGGCTGTCCAACACCAGCTGCCTGGTCGGGCCCGACGGCGGGGTGGTCGCCGTCTACCGGAAGATCCACCTCTTCGACGTCGCCCTGGGTGGTGTCGCCTTCCGGGAGTCGGCCACCATCGCCCCCGGTGACCAGGTGGTGGTGGTGCCCCTCGACCCGGGTGGCGGGGACGGCGGTGGACCCGTGCTCGGGATGACCCTCTGCTACGACGTCCGCTTTCCCGAGCTCTACCGGATGCTGGCCCTGGAGGGGGCGACGGTGGTGGTGGTGCCGTCCGCCTTCACGGCGGCGACGGGGCCGGCCCACTGGGAGCTCCTGCTGCGTGCCCGTGCCGTCGAGGACCAGTGCTTCGTGATCGGCGCCGGGCAGGTGGGTGCCCTGCCCGCCGGTATGCCGCGGTGCCACGGCCACTCGATGGTCGTCGACCCGTGGGGGGTGGTCCTGGCCGAGCGGACCGAGCCGACACCGGGGGTCGTACTCGCCGACCTGGACTTCTCCGCCCTCGCCGAGGTCCGCGAGCGCCTGCCGGTGCTGGCGAACCGGCAGCCCGGGGCGTACCGTGGATTGCATGGCAACCCCCGGGGCAGCACGGACTGACGCAACGGCGACGACGCCCAAGCGGGTGCTCCGGGCGCCGAAGGACCTGCCCGGGGACAAGCCCGGCTCGGCGGCCCCCTACGAGATCGGCCAGTTCGTCCACCAGAACCTCGAGCTCTACTACGAGGTCCACGGCCAGGGACCCCGGGTCCTGATCTTCCTCCACGGCATCCTCATGGACGCCAACATGAACCGGCGGCTGGCCTCGGACCTGGCCGCCAAGGGGAACCGGGTGGTCCTCCTGGACCTGCCCGGACATGGGCTCTCGGCCCGGCCCCAGCGGGCCTCGTTCCACCGCATGGACACCTACGCCGGCCACGTGATCGCCCTGATGGACCACCTCGGCATCGACCAGGCGGTGGTCGGCGGGGTGTCCCTGGGCGGCAACGTGAGCCTCCTGGTGGCCGCCGAGGCGCCCGACCGGGTGCGGGGGCTGGTCGTCGAGATGCCGGTGCTCGAGTGGGCGCTCCCGGCCGCCGCCATCACCTTCGTGCCCATGCTCCTGGCCACCCACTACGCCCGACCGGTGGTCGGCGCCGTGACCAAGCTGTTCCGCAGCCTGCCCCGGACCGGGAACGGTCCGTTCGACAGCGTGATGAACATGCTCTCGGCCGAGCCACGGGAGACGGCCGCCGTGCTCCACGGGATCCTGGCCGGCCCCATCGCCCCGACCGTGGACCAGCGGGCGGCCATGGACATCCCCGCCCTGGTCATCGGACACAAGGTCGACCACGTCCACCCGTTCCACGACGCCCAGCAGCTGGCCCGGCGCCTCCCGCAGGGCCAGCTCATCCAGGCCAGTTCGGTGCTCGAGCTGCGGGTGCACCCCGAGCGCCTCACCGAGGAGATCAACGCGTTGCTCGACACGGCGTGGGCACCCCCGGCCCGCCGGGCCCGCAAGGCCGGCTGACCGACCGTCCGCCCGGCTCCGGGCCCAGTCGGCCGACCGGCCGACCGGCCGACCGGCCGACCCCACGGCACCCCGGGACGGGGTCAGTCGTCGTGGTCGGGCCTGCGGGCCCGCTTGCGCTCCGAGAGGCGTCGCTTGTCGGCCAGCCGACGCTCCTTGGCCCCCTTCGACGGACGGGTCGGGCGTCGGTGCTTGTCCACCCGCAGAGCGGCGGCCATCCGCTCGACGAAGCGCTCGACGGCGAGCTGTCGGTTGCGCGCCTGGGAGCGCTCGTCGTCGGCCACCACCCTCACCTCGGGACCCAGGCGCTCCAGGAGCCGGTCCCGCTGATGGGGCCCGAGCGACGGTGATCCCTCGACGTCGAACCGGAGCTCGACCCGGGTCGCTACCTTGTTGGCGTGCTGGCCTCCCGGCCCGCCGCTCGGAGTGAACCGGAACCGGAGCTCGGACACCGGGATCCGCAGGGACGACGACACCCGCACCGTCTCGGGACCGGGGCCCCCGCCCACCGTCGGGGCCGGGCCCGGTGTCACCGGCCCGCCGGCTCGTCGACCACGGAGTTGGTCAGGACGCCGACCCCCTCGACCTCGACGGTGACGGTGTCCCCAGCCACCAGCCACCGCGGCGGGTCGGTGGCCGCACCCACGCCGGCCGGGGTCCCGGTGGCCAGTACGGTACCGGGCTCCAGGGTGGCTGCCGTGGACAGGTGGGCGATCATCTCGGCGCAGGTGAAGACCATGTCGGCGGTGGTGCCGTCCTGTCGGAGTTCGCCGTTCACCCGGGTGCGGACGGTGAGCGCCTGGGGATCCGGCACCTCGTCGGTGGTGACCAACCAGGGACCCATCGGGCCGTGGGTGTCGAAGCTCTTCCCCAGCAGCATCGTCGGGGTCCGCCGCTGCCAGTCGCGCACGCTGACGTCGTTCACCACCGTGTAGCCGGCCACCACCTCGAGGGCGCGGTCGACCGGCACGTGCCGGCAGCGCCGACCGATCACCACCCCGAGTTCGCCCTCGTAGTCGACCTGGTCGGAGGCCACCGGGACCTCGATGGCGCCCCCCGGTCCGATCACCGTGGTCACCAGCTTGGCGAACCAGGTCTGGGAGGCGGGCCGCTCGGCCCCCATCTCCCGGATGTGGTCCTCGTAGTTCCGGGCGATCCCGAGGAACGCCGGAGGCCTCGGCACCGGCGCCCCCAGGCGGACGGTGGCCAGGTCCAGGCGCCGGGCGGTGGTGGCCGGGGCACCCCCGAGGGCGGCCCGGGCATCGTCACCCAGGGCCAGCAGGTCGGGCATCGAGGCCGGCAGGCCCACCGCCGGATCGCACAGGTCGATCACCTCGTCGCCCACCACCAGCCCGGTCCGCGGGCCGTCGTCTTCGAGCAGGGTCACCAGGCGCACGGCACGAACCTATCGGCCGGCCGCACGCCGGTCCTACACTCCCGGGGATGACCGCCCGCTCCGGATCCCGCACGTCCACGGACGACCGGTTCGCCGGCCAGGTCGTCCTGATCACCGGATCGTCCTCCGGCATCGGGGCCGCCACCGCCCACCAGTTCGCCGCCTCGGGGGCCACCGTGGTCATCAACTCGGTGACCTCGGTGGAGGCCGGCCGGGCCGTGGCCGCCGAGCTGCCCGACGCCAGCTACGTGCAGGCCGACGTGGCCGACGCCGCCGACGCCGCCCGGCTGATCGACCAGGTGGTGACGGACCACGGCCGGCTCGACGTGCTGGTCAACAACGCCGGGACCACGGCGGCCATCCCCCACCACGACCTCGAGGCGGCCACCCCCGAGGTGTGGCGCCGCATCTTCGACACCAACGTGATCGGCACCTGGCAGCTCACCGTGGCCGCGGTCCCGCACCTGCGGGACTCCGGGCGGGGACAGGTGCTCAACGTGTCCTCACTGGCCGGCCAGCGCCCGCTCGGGAGCTCGATCCCCTACGCCTGCTCCAAGGCGGCCGTCAGCCACATGACCCGCCTGCTGGCCAACACCCTGGGCCCGGACATCCGGGTGAACGCGGTGGCTCCGGGCCTGGTCGACACCCCGTGGACGGCCGACTGGACGGTGGTGCGGGAGTTCGTGAAGGCCCAGGCCCCGATGCAGCGGACGGCGACCCCCGAGGACGTGGCCGAGGTCATCCTGGGGCTTGCCCGTGCCACCTACGTCACCGGTGAGGTCGTGCTGGTCGACGGGGGGCTCGCCCTGCGGTAGTCCCCGTCGGCGGCGGGCGCGGGGCCGAGGTGGCGGCGGGCGCGGGTCGGGGTGGCGGCGGGCGCGGGTCGGGGTGGCGGCGGGCGCGGGTCGGGGTGGTGGCGGTCAGGCCCGATGGCTCCCGGTCGCCTCCCAGGTGGCCCGGTCGAGGCGCCAGATCACGTGGGGCTGCGACGGGAACCAGGGGAACAGCCGCTCCTCCCCCGGCACGTACCCGAGACGGCGGGCCACCGCCTGGGATCGGTGGTTCTCGTGCAGGATCACGCTGAAGAGTGCGTGCTCGCCGAGTTCGTCGAAGCCGTAGCGGACGGACCGCGCCGCGGCCTCCGTGGCATAGCCGCGGCCCCACACCTGCGGGTCGAGCATCCAGCCGACCTCGGCCCCGGGCCACTCCGGTTCGACCCGCCAGTAGAGGCCGGCCCGGCCCACGAACCGACCGCTCTCCCGCTCCTCGAGCGCCCACTGGCCCAGTCCCCGGAGCTCCCACATCCCGGCGAACGAGGTCAGTGATCCCCAGGCCGACCCCAGCGTGTAGTCCTCGGGCACGTGGAGGGACCGTCGTACCTCGTCCGTGGTCATGATGGCGTGGAGGGGCTCGACGTCGTCGGCCCGGAACGGCCGGAGGGTCAGGCGCTCGGTGGTGAGGACGGGACAGGCGGACACAGGCGCCAGTCAACCACCGGACGTCCGGGGTGGCCACCGGTACGCTCGCGCCGTGTCCGATGCCGTGTCCGATGCCGCGTCCCGTGGTGCGTCCCGTGGTGAGTCCGGTGGCGGGTCCGTCCCCCCGGAGAGTGCCACCCGGGACGGTGCCACCCCGGACGGTGCCACCCGGGACGGTGCCACCGGGATCTGGAGGTGGAGACTCCCGGAGCTGCCGGCCGAACAGCTTCCGCTGGCCCTGCACCTCACCCAGCGTCGACTCCCGGTGGGCTCGACCCTCGAACTCACCGTGTCGGACTCGGTGGGGGCCGGACGCCTCGCCCGTCTGCTGGTCGGCGCCGGCCTGACCGCCGATGACGACCCGGGGCCCGGCGACGACGGGACGCTGACGTCACGGGTCGTCCGGACCTGGACCCTGGCCGACACCGTGGGGCCGGGCATGCACCTGCTGATCTGCGGGGTGAACCCGTCGCCGTACTCGGCCGACGCCGGCGTCGGCTACGCCCGGCCCGGGAACCGGTTCTGGCCGGCTGCGCTGGCCGCCGGGGTGGTCGGGCTCGACCGGGACCCGGTGGCGGCCCTGGCGGCCGGGATGGGCATGACCGACTTCGCCAAGCGCCCCACGAGGACGGCCGCCGAGGTCACCGACGACGAGTACCGGGCCGGGTTCGCCCGGGTGAGCGAGCTGGTCGAATGGCTGCGTCCCGGCGCGGTCTGCTTCGTCGGCCTCTCCGGCTGGCGCGCCCTGGTCGACCGTCGGGCGGTGGCCGGCCCCCAGCCGACCGGCGTCGGGGGTCAACCGGTCTACGTCATGCCGTCCACCAGTGGACTGAACGCGCGTACGCCCCTGGCCGAGCTGGCCGACCATCTGGCCGCGGCACGCGACCTCGGCTCCCTCCCGGATGCAGCCGGATCGACACCACGGGCGACGACCCCGGAGTCCCGCCGGTCGGCGCCCCGGTAGTGACCCCGGGGAATTGCCGGTCGGCGCCCCGGACCGGCCTCGGCCTCAGGAGAGTCCGGCGACCGGGTCGTAGTGGTCGACCGCGGGAGGAGAGTCGAAGAACGGACCGATGTGGGAGCGCCACTCGGCAAACGCCGGCGACCCGCGGAATCCGACCGTATGGTCCTCGAGCGAGTCCCACTCCACCAGGAGCAGGTAGCGGTCGGGGGACTCGATCCCGCGGTGGAGGGCCAGGGAGCGGAAGCCCGGCGACGCCGAGATCACCTCCCGAGCCCTGGTCACGGCCACCTCGAAGTCAGCCTGGGCTCCGGGTCGGATGTCGATGAGGGCGTGTTCGAGGACCATGGTCCCGACGCTACCCCCACCGGTCCCCGGTAGCGTCGGGGTCGACGTGCCCGGGACGACGCTCCCGGGCAGTGAGGAGACGGAGCCGTGAAGGTCGAGATCTGGTCGGACGTGGTCTGCCCCTGGTGTTATGTGGGGAAGCGCAACCTGGAGACCGCCCTGGCCGAGTTCCCCCACGCCGACCAGGTCCAGATCGAGTGGCGGAGCTTCGAGCTCGACCCGACCACGCCGGCGCGGGTCGAGCTCTCCATGGACGAGGTACTCGAGCGCAAGTACGGCATGAGCGCCGAGGACGCCGCGGACGCCAACCGGCGGATGACCGCCCTGGCCGCGAGCGTCGGCCTCGACTACCACCTGGACCGGGTCCAGATCGGGAACACCTTCGACGCCCATCGGCTGATCCATCTCGCCGCGGACGTCGGCATGGGCGGTGCCATGAAGGAACGTCTGCTCGCCGCCTACTTCACCGAGGGCCGGGCCATCTCCGACCCCATCACCCTGATCGAGCTGGCCGCCGAGGTCGGGCTGGACCCGGTCCGCGTGGCCGAGGTCCTGGACGGCGACGAGTACGCCACCGCCGTCCGGGCCGACGAGGCCCGGGCCGTCGCACTGGGCTCGACCGGTGTCCCCTTCTTCGTGGTTGACGGCCGACTGGGGATCCCCGGCGCCCAACCGCCCGATGTCCTGCTGCGTCTGCTGAACCGAGTGTGGGAGTCGCGCGAGGAGAACGCGACCACCGGTCGGGCCTGAGGACGCCGTCCGCCTTGGCCGCCCGTGCGGGGTGACCGCTACGATCGGACCCGTGAGCGACATGCTGACGCACTCGGCCCATCTGGAGGAAGTCGAGTTCGCGCCCGGCGAACAGGTGATCACCGAGGGCGGGTCGAGTGGCGAGCTCTGGGTCCTGGTCTCCGGCGCCCTCACCGTCCGCAAGGGTGACGAAGTGGTGAACTCGATCACCCGCCCGGGGGCGCTGGTGGGCGAGATCTCGCTCCTGCTCGGAACCGCCCACGGTGCCACCGTCGAGGCCGCCGAGGCCAGCCGTCTCCGGATCGCCCGCGACGGACACGCGTTCCTGGGCGCGGACGCCGAGCTCATGCGCCTGGTGGCCGCCGGCCTGGCCGAACGGCTCAACTTCGTCTCCACCTACCTGGCCGACCTCAAGCACCAGTACGGCGACGCACCGGGCCTGTCGATGGTGACCGACGTGCTCACCCGGCTGGCGGTCCACCAGGACCAGCCGGCCCGGTCGGGTTCGTCACGCGACCCCGACCCGGAGTACTGAGCCCGGGGCACCGGCGCGGCGGTCGGCCGGTCGGCGGTGCCGGAAGTGCGGCGGTGAGGCAGTGGAACGGTCCGGCGGGTTGGCCCGTCCGGTCAGAACACCGTCCGGGCCGGAGCGGTGTCGTCGTCCAGACGGCAGTGCTCGTCGCCCATCATCGACACCCACCGGGCGGATCCGGTGCCGTCACCGTCGCCGAGATCGAGTTCGATCCGTGCCGGGACCCTGCCGATCTGGTGCCCGGCGTTGAACACCCAGGTGCCCCCGATCCGGTCGGCCCACGATCCGTCCTCGATGAAGGCGGCCTGGTGCACGTGTCCGGTGAGGACGACGTCGGGACGGTAGTCCCCGATCCAGCCCAGCACGTCGGCGTCGCCGTAGTGCTTGCGGCCCGTCCAGCACGTCGGTGATCCCAGCGGCGGCCAGTGGTAGACCCAGATCCAACGAGCCGGGCGGCGGAGGGAGTCCCGGGCCAGCTGGGCCTCCATCTGCGCCCGACCGACCGGGCCGTCCCACCAGGGGCACACCGTCACCAGCGTGTCCCCGATCTCGACCGAGTCGCCGTCGGTGGGTATCCCGGCGTCCCGGGCGGAAGACAGCCACAGTGCGCACTGCTCGCCGGCGGCGTCCGGACCGGTGAGGTCGTGGTTCCCCGAGCTCACCACCAGCCGGGTAGCGGCATCGACCAGGGACAGGTACTGCAGGACCACGACGGCCTGGGCGTCGAGCGGCACGGGCGAGGCGATGTTGAGGCAGTCGCCGGCCACCACCACCAAGTCGAACGCCGAGCTGTTGGCCACCAGCCAGTCGAGCTGGGGCAGCGTGTAGTGGAGGTCGGAGACGAGGAGGATGCGCATGGTCCGGATCGCCCACCCGGGGCGGACCCGCAGCCTAGGCGGTCGTTCGACACGACCATCGGTCGAGGCACCGGGCTCCCGGACCCGATGGCGGGTACGGTCACCGGCACACCCACAGTCGTCATGGGTGCTGACCCGAAGGGGGCACCATGCCACGCCAGACGGATCTCACATCGACCACCGATCCCCCGGTGGGCACCACCGCCCCGTTCCTGACCCGGGCCGCCGGCGTGCCGTCTCCGCCCTTCCGGGTCAGGACCGGCCCGGTCGCATGACGGACGTGCCCGGGGACGACGGGTGGGGCCGGGCGACCCCGGGGGGCAGGGACATCGACGATGACGAGCTGGCACGGCGATCGGTGGCCAGCTTCGGCGAGATGCTGGCCGTGGTGGGCCGGTGGGGTGTGGGCCCCGGAGCGGCCGTCCGACGCCACGACGCCATCGGCGCCCGGATCCCGGACCTCGGCGCCAACCCGTGGTTCAACGCCGTGGTGGTCCCCTACGACGTTCCCCCACCCGGGGACGACGGGTCACTCCCCTACTGCGTCTGGACGGTGGCCGACCGGGTCGGGGACCGCCCCGAGGACCCCTCCATCGCCCTGCCGTGCATGGGGCTTGATCTCGCGGGACACCGTCCGGCCATCCGCAGCGAGCCGATGACGGTCGACGTTCCGGCGCTCGCCGAGCTGGGGGCCATGAACGACCGCGCCTACGGGGAGGGCGCCGTCCTCGGGCCCCTGGCCGCCCGCATCGACGACGACCGGGTGACCACGGCGGGGATCCGGTCCGACGGCCGGTTCGTGTGCGTGGCCACGACGCTGACCCTCGGCGACGACCTCGGTATCCACTACGTGGCCACCGAGTCCACGCACCGCCGGCAGGGCCTGGCCACAGCCCTGCTGTCCGCGGTGCTCGACCGGGCGACGTCGGACGGTCTGTGCACTGCGACGCTCCAGGCCAGCCCGGACGGGCGACCGGTCTACCTGCAGATGGGATTCCGCCCCGTCGCGCTCCTCCGGGCCTTCGTCGCACCCCCCTCCGACCGCCCGGGGGCCACCGGCCCGGCTGGTCCCTCACGCTGAACCGCCGGCACCAGGGGTTGCCGGAGGGGTGGCCAGGGGGCCGAGAGGTGGTCAGGGGGCCGGAGGGGTGGTCAGGGGGCCGAGAGGTGGGGGAGGCCGGGGGGTGGCCGGGGGCCGCGGAGTGGGGCTCGCCGGGGGACCGGGGCGCCGGGGGTTGGCCCCGGGGTGGCCCGACCGGCCCGCTCGCCGGGCAAACGCCGCTCCGGCGGTGGACTCCCGAGGGCACCGCTCGGCCCTGCGGGTGGGCTGTCGGTCGGATCATCGGGGACGTGACCACTCCGGGTGGTCGGCCACCCCGGTCCCGTTGGCGCGCTGGGCCCGCTCGTTCTAGGGTTCGGTCGGAATGAGCCGTGCACCGGGGCCGGAGGACGGTCGCGAATCGGAGGTTGTGCAGTGGACGGAGTGCGCAGCGACCTGGCGTGTCCACAGTGTCGCTCGGCGGAGGTACCCAAGCTGATCGTCCGGGGGACCGGCAAGGGCAGCCACGGCACCAGCCTGCAGTGCCGCCGGTGTGGCCACGAGTGGTCCGACGAGTCCACCTGGAGCAGTCAGGCCTCCTGAGCCCGGCCGGGACGTTCAGACCGGGGTGAAGGTGCCCGCTCCGATCCGGACCCGGGTGCCGACGAGCTCCTCGGAACAGGCCCGTGCAGCCAGGTCCGGATCGGAGCTGAGGGACACGGCCCGACGGCCGTCATCGGTGTCGGACAGGGCGGTCACCCCCACCGGTGTCATCCCGTCGTAGGTCACGGTGTAGGTGGCCACGGTGCCGCCACCCTCGTACCCGTCGAGGGTGGCGACCACGTCCCGGGTGCCGGTCACCGACGCCACCTCGTAGGCCAGGTCGGCGAGCAAGGGCGGGCGGCCGTCGGGTCGGGCCGACCACACGCCCAGCCCGGGCTTGGTCAACAGACCGCTGACCGTGGTCACCAGGCCCAGGTGATCGGGCTCGTCGCGCAGCCGTGGGACGACGGCGGCCATCGACTGGAGCACGAAGTTGTTGAACGGGCCACCGGCGAAGGCCATGCCCCCGGTGACGGTCGGGGTGCCGGAGCGGTCGAGGCCGAGCGCCCGCTGCTGGATCCGCACCGCCGACGGGAAGCAGCTGTAGACCTCGATCACGTCCGCCCGGGCCACGGGCCCGCCCAGCCACCTCCCGGCCGTCTCACCCAGGACCTCCATGGCCGGCCAGCCGGCGATCTGTTCGCGCGCCAGCATCGACACGGCGTGACTCGACTCCAGACCCACCCGCGGGAAGACCCAGCGGTCGGTCGGCACCCCGTGTCGACGGGCCGCCTCCACCGAGCACAGCACCAGGGCCGCCGCCTGGTTCACCGTCCACTGGGTCGAGTGCCACTTGTTGTACGGGAAGGCCAGCGGTCGGTTGTCGGCCGACGGCGTGGCCAACCAGGTCGGATCGACCTCACGGCCGAACGCGGCCTCCGGGTTACCGGCGGACACCGAGGCGAAACGGGACCACAGCTCGGCGATCTCGGTGCGATGGGCGTCCAGGCTCCGCCCCTCCGCCGCCCGCAGCGCGTTGTCGATCATGGCGTACTGCTGTACCGGGTCCCACAGCCAGTTGGCCGCCTCGACGGGCTCGAACAACGGACCGCTGCGCCGGCGCAGGACGTCGGGGACGACACCCTCCTGGGACGTCTCGGCCACCGGCTCGCCCGACTCGTCGTGGCCACGGGCCCACCGCTTGGCGTCGCCGCCGACCACGACGGCCACCTCGGAGGCCCCGGACAGGATCGCCGCCAGGGCGTCGTTGACCAGGCTCTGCTGGGGGATACCCAGCTCCACCAGATACGTGGTCGGCCGGGATGCGCCGATCCGGTCGGCGACCAGCCGCGCCGGGTCCGGGTAGGTCCAACTCCCCTGGGGAACAGCCACCCGGTCTACCTGCCGGGCCAGGTCCCGTGCACCGGCGTCAGCCAGTGCCGCCAGGGTCGCCGCCGCCATCAGCTCGCACGCCTCGGCGTCCCGGGAGGCGGTGCCCACGCCGACCAGGACCGGGGTCCGGGGATCGGGCAGGTCGGTCATCGCCGGTCCCGGCCGGGGGCCGGCCCGTCGGATCGGGAGCTGTCGGGTGCCGGGTCCGGGGCCACAGCCGACCGACGGTCCCGCAGCATCCGGCCGAGCTCACGCCAGGTGACCTCGACCGCCCCGTGGGCCCGCGCGTCGTCCCGGGCGCGCTCGGGCAGGTCGTAGTGGGCGTGGTGGGGACGCCCCGGCCGCTCCTGGAACCACGCCCGGCGCATGCCCAGGCGGGCGGCGAAGGCGTGGAGCTCCTCCTCGGTGTCGGCGATCAGGTGGGACCACCGGTCGTCGACCGGCCCCAGATGGGCGGGCTGCCGCCAGTCGTCGAGGTAGACCGTCACCGCGTCGGGCGTCCCGTCGCTCGGCTCAGAGGACGCGACCCGGAGCGCCGTCGTCGTCCACGACCGGGAACCCGAGGGCCGCCCACGCCTGCATCCCGCCGGCCACGTTGCGCACGTCGAACCCCAGTCCGGCGAGTTGGACGGCGACGGCGCCGGACCGGCCACCCACCCGGCACAGGCACACGATCGTCCGGTCGGCAGGAAGTTCGGTCAGCCGGTCGGCGACCTGACCCATCGGGACGTGGACCGCCGCCGGCGCGTGCCCGGCCGTCCACTCGTCGTCCTCGCGGACGTCGAGCAGGAGGGCGCCGGCCGTGACCAGGGCGTCAGCTTCGGTCGGGTCGACATCGGTCACGGCGGGGGGCTCGGTGGTCACGACCTCACGGTAGCGGAGGCGGCGGCACCCACCGCGCTCCGGTGCGGCACCGGTGGGCGGGAGCTCATCCGCCCAGGTCCATCAGTTCGATCCGCACCCCGTCGGGATCGGTGCAGTAGAGGAAGTCGAGCGTCACGCCCCCCAGGTCCATCGTGGTCCGGGTGGAACGGATCACCGCGCCACCCAGTGCCTCGATGGTGGCAGCCAGCGCCTCCACGTCGTCCACCCGCAGCGACAGATGGGTCAGGCCGACCTGGTTCATGGGACGCCGGACCCCGTCCCCGGTGACCCCCGGGGAGTCGAAGCCGAGGAGTTCGAGAGTCACCCCGTCGCGGGCGATCATCCGGGAGCGGAGCCGCACGTCGTCGACCTCCATCAGCGGGGCGAACTCGTCACCGATCTCGTGGGAGGCCACCTCCTCGAACCCGAGTCCCTCGCAGTAGAAGCGCAGCGACGCGTCGAGGTCGGACACGCAGATGCCCAGGTGGGAGACCGTGAGGCCCACAGCCGGGACGCCGGTCGCCCGGTCGCGTCGATTCGCCGTCGGTCCGACCCGGACCGGCTCAGGCGGGCTCGGCGGCCAGGGCGGCGCCGAGAGTGAGCAGCTGGTCGGTGGCCCCACCGAGGGTGAGCTCGATGTGCTTGGTGTTGAGGAAGAACCGGTGCAGCGGATACTCGCGGTCGACACCCACCCCACCGTGCAGGTGGACCGCGGCGTGGACTACCCGCTGACCACCGTCGGCGGCCCAGAACTTGGCCACGGCGATCTCCTTGTCGGCCGGCAGTCCCTCGGCGATACGCCAGGCGGCCTGCCAGGCGGTCAGCCGGATGGCCTCGGCGTCGACGTAGGCGTCGGCGGCCCGCTGACCCACGGCCTGGAAGGTGGCGATGGGCTTGCCGAACTGCTCCCTGGTCTTGGTGTACTCGGCCACGAGGGCGAGTGAGGCGGCGGCGGCCCCGGCCTGGACCAGGGCGAGGGCGGTCGTACTGCGCTGGACCAACCACTCCACCACGGCCGGACCGTCCCCCACCGAACCCAGCAGCGCGTCAGCACCCAGCCGAACCCCGTCGAGGGTCAGCAGTCCCTCGGGCTGGCCGTTGTTGGCGGTCTGCTGCTCCACGGTGAGCCCGTCGGCCGCGAGCGGCACGATGAACACGGCCACTCCGTCGGGCTCGATGCGTGCGGGCACCAGCACGGCATCGGCAACGGTGCCCGACGGCACGCAGGCCTTGACGCCCGTGAGGGACCACCCGTCGCCGTCAGGTTCGGCGGTGAGGGACGGCGCCCCCGGCGTGCCTCCCAGCTCCACCAGTGCGGTGGTGAGCACCGTGTCACCGGCGACGACGCCGGGGAGCCAGTGCTGTCGCTGGTCCTCGCTACCGAACCGGGCGACGGCGCCCGCCGCGGCGACCAGGCACTCGACGACGGGCACGTAGGCCGCGGTGCGGCCGGCGGCTTCGGCCAGCAGCCCGGTCTCCAGGAAGCCCAGTCCCGCTCCTCCGACATCCTCGGGGAGGGCGATGCCGAGCAGCCCGGCGCCGGCCAGCTCGGACCACAGCTTGCGGTCGAAACGGTCGCTGGTCGGGTCCGTCTCCATCTCCCGCAGGCGCTCCTGGGTCGACAGGTCGGTGAAGATCCGGTCGGCCAGTCCGCGGACGGCCTCCTGCTCCTCGCTGAATGAGAAGTCCATGGTGAGTCCTCTTTCCTCGTCGTTCGTCGTCGTCCGGGCCGGCTACCGCAGCGACCGGGGCAGGCCCAGGCCGAAGATGGCGATCAGGTCCCGCTGGATCTCGTTGGTCCCGCCGCCGAACGTCAGGATGACCATGCTCCGGGCGTACATCTCGAGCCGTCCGGCCAGCACGGCCTCGGGCGTCCCCCGGGTCAGGTACCCGGCCTGGCCGACCACCTCCAGCAGCAGCCGGAACGCCTCCATGTAGAACTCGGTCCCGAACACCTTGATGGTCGAGGCGTCGGCCACGTCCAGGTGCCCCTGGGTGGCGGTCCAGGCCACCTTCCAGTTGATGAGCCGCAGGAACTCGAGGCGGGCGTGGACGCGGGCCAGGTGGACCTGCACCCATTCCTGGTCGATCACACGGCGACCGTCGGCGAGCTTGGTGGACTGGGCCCACGCCCGGGTGTCGTTGAGGGCCCGCTCGATGATCCCGGGCGAACACAGGGTCACCCGCTCGTGGTTGAGCTGGTTGGTGATCAGCTTCCAGCCCTCGTTCTCGCCACCCACAAGGTTGGCCGCCGGCACCCGGACGTCCTCGTAGAACGTGTAGTTGATGTTGTGGTCCCCGAGCAGGTGCATAGGGACCACCTTGATCCCCGGCGTGTCCATCGGCACCACGAACATCGAGATGCCCTTGTGCTTGGCGACATCGGGATCGGTCCGGGTGGCCAGCCAGATGTAGTCGGCGTCCCCGGCCAGGGAGGTGTAGATCTTCTGGCCGTTGATCACGTACTCGTCGCCGTCCCGGACGGCGCGGGTCTGCAGGGACGCCAGGTCGGTGCCCGACTCGGGCTCGGTGTACCCGATGCAGAAGTGGATGTCGCCGGCCAGGATCTTGGGCAGGAAGAACTCCTTCTGCTCCTGGGTGCCGAAGTCCATCAGGGTCGGTCCGACGGTGTTGATGGTGAGCATGGGCACGGGCGCGCCGGCCCGCATCGACTCGTCGAAGAAGATGAACTGCTCGATCGGCCCCTTGCCCTGACCGCCCCACTCCTCCGGCCATCCGATGCCGAGCCACCCGTCGGTGGCCATCTGCTTGACCACCCGGCGCATGTCCGGGCCGATCCCGTGGCTGGTGGCCAGCTGGGCCTCCACCTCGGGGGTCAGGAGCTTCTTGTAGTACTCGCGCAGCTCGGTGCGGAGCGCCTGGTGCTCCTCGGTGTAGCCGATCTCCATGGGGTCCCTCCCGGTCAGGTGCAGCCCGCCACGCAACACGCGGTGCGGCCCATCACGACTAGAACACGTTACATTCGACCACCCCGGGGCGCCACCGTCCGCACCGGCACCCGATCGACCACCGGCGGGCCCCGGTGCCGCTAGGGTTACCATCCGGTAAGTTGACGACGGCGCAGACGCACCGGCCCGGCACCGCTCTGCGGGTGCCTGCGCCGCGCCCCGCGACCGTGACCACGAGTACCGTCACACCCATTGCCGCGGCTCCGTCCGCCCGTCTCCCGAGGAGCACCACATGCCCGAAGCAGTGATCGTCGCCACCGGCCGGACCCCCATCGGCCGGGCCAACAAGGGCTCGCTCACCGAGTGCCGGCCCGATGACCTGGCCGCCCTGGTCATCCGCGAGGTCCTGGCCAAGGTGCCCCAGCTCGAACCCCAGGCGGTCGAGGACGTCATCATGGGCTCGGGCCAGCCCGCCGGCGAGGCCGGCTACAACATCGGCCGGGTCGCCGCCATCCTGGCCGGGCTGCCGGACGTCCCCGGCGTGACCGTCAACCGGTACTGCTCCTCGTCGCTCCAGACCATCCGTATGGCCGCCCACGCCATCCGGGCGGGCGAGGGTGACGTGTTCGTGGCCGCCGGGGTCGAGACCGTCAGCCGCTACCTGCACGGCGCGGCCGACGTCGGCCCGCACAACGAGGCCTTTGCCGAGGCCGAGGCGCGCACCGCGGCGCGCACCCCCGCCGCCGGCGCCCCTTGGACACCGCTCGAGGGCGCCTTCCCCGACGTCTACATCGCCATGGGTCAGACCGCCGAGAACGTCGCCGAGTTCAAGGGGGTCACCCGGGAGGAGCAGGACGAGTTCGCTCTCCAGTCCCAGCACCGGGCCGTCGCCTCCCAGGAACGGGGCTTCTTCGACCGGGAGATCATCCCGGTGACCCTGGCCGACGGCACCGTGGTCACCAAGGACGACGGGCCCCG
>Ga0302196_10000285_pt1 | contig 49966 bp, 36 predicted proteins | sample II_Bog_N1_3_FD_198794 | JGI IMG/M metagenome (GOLD analysis project Ga0302196, IMG submission 198794) | Peat permafrost microbial communities from Stordalen Mire near Abisko, Sweden - II_Bog_N1_3 | ecosystem: Environmental > Terrestrial > Soil > Wetlands > Peat | place: Sweden: Abisko... | reverse complement strand
GAAGCACGCCGTCGTGCAGGGCCTGATGGTGCAGGCGGATGATGTCGACGATCCCGAGGCCCGCATTCATGGCCGCCCGGCCCAGCTCGTAGGCCTGCTGGAGCGTGGCCTCGTCGGGATGGGCGATATAATCCGCGAGTGCCTCGTGGTAGGTCACCGGCAGGTTTGGGAAAATCCCCCCTGCGGGTCCTGCTGCGGTTTCGGTCTTGGGAGGCATCATGGTCTAGGACACCATCCACCTGGCCATGGTAACCGTCGTCCCGGCGCCGAATGACGTCTGGTTGGCCTCGGTGAGGTCAATGGGCGGAATTTCCCCTGCGTGTGAACAATCAAAATGCATCAGTGGAATCTGGCGGTTGAAGTGGTAAAAATTGAACGTTTCAGCTCCGAAGCGATAGTAACGGAACGGTAGCAATGGTTCCTAAGATTCGCCCCCAACGCTAAGCGCATAGGGACAAGGGGATTGCATCGGGATATGCCTCTAAATCGCTGCAATGGTAGGTGAATACCCACGGGGTGAGCGCCCGCCTTCCCGGCATTATGCACACTAAATGAGGGCGTGGGGGGAACCAATCGGTCCCAGTCCTTACAATTTCGTTATTCCGGCCAAGCTGATGCTATCTTCACAGGCAAGGATTGGCGCCAATGCGGCGCGTTTTCCTGCCTTCCTATTCTCAAATGGGAAGGTCCGGTTTCCCGCAGGCACCCCAAACGCCCCGTGTAGCCCGGCCTAAGTGGCACGGACCCTCCCAACATCTGTGCCCTCGACATTGAAGTCAGCCAGCCCCTCGGTCCTGCGGATCTCCTTTGAATCCGACCTCGAGTCCGCCCGCGAAGTCTCGGTGGCCGTGCGCTGCTTTCTCGCCGAGCAGGGGATGCCCGAGAAGGAGATATTCTCCTACGAGCTCTGCATCGCCGAGGCGTGCTACAACGCCGTCGAGTACGTCGAGCCGGAGGCCAAGGGCGGAAGGCCGGTGGCCGAGGCGATCTTCTCCCAGGAGCTCATCGAGCTCCGCGTCACCGACTTTACCAGGGGATTCGACCTGCCCGCCAGGGTGCCGCAGCCGTCGCCGCTCAGCGAGCGTGGCCGAGGGCTGTTCCTCATCCAGGCCGTGATGGACGACGTTCGCTACCTCCGGGGCACGGGCGAGAACACGCTCGTCATGCGCAAGAAGAGGCGCCCGAGCGACCCCACCCAAGTCAAGCCTCTGAGCGCCTCCCAACAGCTTGCGGATGCCAGGGAGTCACTGGAGACCGTCACCCGGGAGCTGAAGATGCAGTCAGAGATCCTTGCCGCCGTCTTCCGGTGCTGCGCCGAGATGGGCCGGGGCGTCGAGACCATCGAGGGCTTCGGCGAGCGCCTTCTCTCGGACCTGCTGCACCTGACATCGGCCCACTGGTATGTCCTGCGGCTCCTCGCGGGCGAAGGCACGCACCTGGCGGTGGCGTCCGCCTCCGATCCCAGTCTCGCGAGCACCTCGATCACGATACCCACGCTCGGGGCCGCCGCGGGCGGCTACGAGGCGATGGTCGCCGCGAGCGGCAACCCGATCCAGTTCGCCATCCGCGACTGCAGCAACTCGTCCGAGCCACTGATCGGCATCGGCTCCGACGGCACCGGCATCGTCCACCCTCTCCGCTTCGGGGGCACCCTGGTCGGCACGCTGGCCGTCGGCCGACGCGACGGGGAGTTTCCCGCGGGACGCCTCCAGGGCGAGGTTGTCCGCGCCCTTGCCGAGTTCCTCGCAATCCAGACCCTCAACCTGAGGCACCGCACCGACGAGGTCCGCACGCGCGTCGTCGCCCGCGAGTTCGAGATCGCCAAGGAAATCCAGCAGCTGCTGCTTCCGCGCTCCCTTCCCCAGGTCTCCGGCTTCGGACTCGCCGGAGGCTGGCGCAGCGCGCGCGAGGTCGGCGGGGACTTCTATGACGCCATAACGCTCAGTAGCCAGTCCCTCATTCTCATGATGGTGGACGTGATGGGCAAGGGAGTGCCGGCGGCCCTCTTCGCAACGACGCTCAGGGGGCTCCTCAGGGGCCTTGCCTCCCGGAGCTCCGATCCCTCCCAGCTCCTCGGCAGCCTGAACCGCCTCCTTCACAAGGATCTCTCGTCCGTAGGGATGTTCATGACGGTCCAGATCGTTCACGTCGATTTTGCGACCCGCAGGATCACGGCCGCGGGCGCGGGACATTGCCCGGTGCTCGTGTCGCATCCCGGGCGCCGCGGCGTCACGGCCCTCACGACCCAGGGCGTGCCTATCGGCGTGCTTCCCGAGTCGGCGTACGTCAACGTGGTCGAGGCCTTCGAGGCCCCGGCGACCATGCTGCTCCACACCGACGGCCTGACCGACATGCGCGACGCCGAGGGAAGGATGTACGGCCAACACCGGCTGATGGAGTGGATGAAGGCCTACTCCGTCCCTTCCCGCAGTGCCACGGAGCTTCGCGACCTCCTGAACGCCGAGCTCGACGCCTTCCGCGGCGGGGCCGAGATGTCCGACGATCAGGCCTTCCTTGTCCTGTCCGAGGAAAACACGGCGTCTTCCCCTTCCGTCATGCGCAGACGCCGCATTGGCGCCCAGCCCGGCTCATTCCTTTTTCCGTCCAATTCCTAGGCTGCGGCCCGGCCCCCTCACGGTCGCCAGGAGAGACGTTTCCCTTCCACTCCACATCCAGCCCAAAGAAAACGAGAACGATCACACGAACGAACTGATGACCCTTCTGCGGGTCTGGCTCTACCTCTGATACCTCCCTGGCGTAATACAATGGCGATACCAATCGATGGCTCCGTCGGTGTGCAGTGGGCGGCCGACAACCTCGGCGGCGCGCGCGCGAGGATCCTGCTCGTTGATGACGAGGCGGGGAACCTGGACGTCCTTGAAAGCGTGCTGGTGGCGCCCGAGTACAGCCTGATCCGTGCCCTGACGGCCAAGGCCGCGCTGAAGCTACTCCTTGAGGGCGACTTCGCAGTCATCGTCCTAGACGTCCAGATGCCGGGAATGACCGGGCTGGAGCTCGCGTCCGTCATCAAGCAGCGCAAGAGGACCCAGCACATCCCGATCATCTTCCTCACCTCCTACCAACAGGAGGAGAAGGACCTCCTCGAGGAATACGAGACCGGCGCCATCGACTACCTGACAAAGCCGGTCAACCCGCACGTCCTAAAGTCAAAGGTCGCGGTGATGGTGGATCTCTTCCTGAAGACGAGGGCCCTTTCCGCCACAAACGCCGTCCTTGGGCGGGAGGTGGCCCACCGCCAGAAGGCGGAAAAGGCGCTCCTCCTCGCGAACAGCGATCTCGAGGCCCGGGTGAAGGCGAGGACCTCCGAGCTCCAGAGCGCCAACGGGGAGCTCCGCAAGAGGGAGGCTGCGCTTAGGGACAGCCAGGTGCAGCTGCAGCTGGTCACCGACCATGCCCCGGTGTTCCTCATCCAGTGCGACCGCGACCACCGGATCAAGTTCGCCAACCGCACGTTTGCCGAGAGGTTCGGCTTCGACCACCACAACCTGGTCGGGATGCCCTTCGCGAAGGTCATCGGCAAGGAGGCCTACGAGACCTTCAGGCACGAGTTCGACACGACGCTCGACGGGAGGCGGGTGGAGTATGAGGCGCACATAACCCACCCCGCGTTCGGCTCGCGCTGGATCCACGTCATCCAGGAACCCGAGCGCGGCGCCCGCGGCGAGGTGGTGGGCCTCGTGGCCGTCATCAGCGACATGACAGACAGGAAGCTCGTCGAGAAGGAGATCATGACAGCGAGGGACAAGGCGCTTGCCGCGTCGCGGGCCAAGGACGACTTCCTTGCCCGGCTCTCCCACGAGTTGCGCACCCCCCTCAATCCCGTGCTCCTCCTCGCGAGCGACGCGGCGAACAACCACAAGCTGCCCGAGGACGTCAGGGCGGACTTCGAGATGATCGCACAGAACATCAGCATGGAGGCGCGCCTGATAGACGACCTCCTGGACATCTCCAGGATCAACCACGGCAAGCTGGTCATCGACCTGCGCCCGTCCGACGTGCACGTCATCCTGCGCGAGGCGCTCGTCATGGTGCAGTCGGAGATCGCGCTCAAGCACTTCAAGCTCGCGCTCAAGCTGAATGCGACCCGCCACACGGCACTCTGCGATGACGCGAGGCTCAAGCAGGTGTTCTGGAACATCCTGAAGAACGCGATCAAGTTCACGCCCGAGGGCGGCGTCATCACCGTCGAGACGAAGACAATCGAGGAGAGCGACAACATCGCCATCAGCGTCACCGACAGCGGCATTGGCATGACCCCGTCGGAGATCGCGCGCATCTTCGAGGCCTTCTCCCAGGGCGACCATTCCTCCAACGGCGGCTCCCACAAGTTCGGTGGGCTCGGACTTGGGCTTGTCATCTCACAGATGCTGGTCGAGCAGCACTCGGGATTCGTGAGCGCGAGCAGCCCGGGCCGCGGCAAGGGCTCGACCTTCCTGATCGAGCTTCCGACAGCACAGCTTGGCCTGGACGGAATCGATGACGTCAGCCAGCGCGACGGCACGGCCGCCCCCGCGGCCGCGCGGGCCCCCGAAGGGATGAGGCGCGTCCTCCTGGTCGAGGACCACAAGCCCACCCGCAACGCCCTCACGCGCCTCCTCATCCGCCGCAACTATGAGGTCGTGAGCGCGGGCTCCGCCTCCGAGGCGCGGACCGCCATCGGCGGTGAGCCCTTTGACCTCCTGATTTCCGACATCGGACTGCCGGACGGCACCGGATATGACCTCATGACGGAGTTCCGCGCTCGCTCGGGCGTGATTGGCATCGCGCTCACGGGCTTCGGCATGGACGAGGACGTGGACCGGAGCCAGGCAGCCGGATTCTCCGGACACCTGACGAAGCCTGTCAGCGTCCAGGGCCTGGACTGCGCGATCGCCGCGGCGCTCGGCGCCACGGCCGACAACAAGGCTTGAAAAAGGGGACCGCGGCCCCGGTGGGCCGCGATCCCCGAAGAAGCGTTTCCTGGCTCAGGGAACCTCGTAGACCTCCACCAGCGCGATGCCCGTGGAGTTGTTGGTCCCGGCGACCTGGACCGTGTAGGCCCCGGCCGGCAGCGTTACAAGAACGGCCGAGTCGGCCGATGTGGCGGGCAGGGAAAAGGCGCCGACCGCGGCGAACGCGGAGGCCAGTGTCGCCCCGCCGCCCCAGCCGGTGTTGGTGGCGATCTGAGCTCCCGTCGAGTCGAAGACCGTGACCATCGGCGTGGCGAGGACCCCGCCCACGTTGAATTCCGACAGAGTCGGGCCGATGCCGCGGATCAGAAGCGTGTCGGTGCCGTCGCCGCCGATCACAAAGCCGGCTGTGAGCACCGCGGCGCCGGTGCCCGCGAGGGCCCTGGCCGAGACGTTCACGAGGCGGGCCGGAGGATTGCCGCCATCCGCGTCATAGACTTCGGCAAGCGCGATGCCCGTCGAGCCGTTAATCCCGCTGATCTCGGCCGTGTACGGGCCGGCGGCCAGCGAGACGAACATCGCGGAGTCCGCGGAGGTCGTCGGCAGCGAGAAGGCGCCAACGGCTGCGAAGTCCGCCGCAAGGTCTGCGCCGCCGCCCCACGCCGTGTCGCTCTGCAGCGGAGAGCCGGCCGTATTAAAGAGGGTCATCTGTGGCGTGGCCAGGACGCCGCTGACGTTGAACTCCGACAATGTCGGGCCGTCCCCGCGAAGGAGGAGGTTCTTTGAGCCGCTGCCGTCGATCACGAAACCCACCGTCACGGCGCTGGCGCCGGTGCCCACAAAGGTCCTGATCGATAGGTTGATGATGCGGGCGCTGCCCGTAGGGGGCTGTAGCGTCGTCACCCCCGGGCTCGTGACAGTAAGCGTGGCGTTGGCGCTCGTGTTCGAGCCCGCGGCGTTGGCGAGGACCACGCGGAACAGGTCGGCGTTCATCGTGGTGGCGGGCGAGGTGATCGCCAGGGTCCCCGTCGTCGCCCCGCTGAAGGTCGCGTTGTTGGACACATTCGTCCACGTGGTTCCGCCGTCGACCGACGTCTGCCACTGGTAGCTCAGGCCCGTGCCCGTCGCCGAGACCGAGAAGCTCGTGTTGGTTCCGGCAACCACACTCTCGCTGGCCACGGCGTCCCCGGCCGCGGGAGCGACGACCACAGCGCCGAGGCTCACGTCCTGGTTGTCGCCGTCGGCGACGTAGAGGTTGCCCGAGCCGTCGACCGCAATCCCCTGAGGGTAGTAGAAGCGCGTCGCCGAGCCGTTGAGAGTCTGGACCGATCCACCGGGGGAGACCATGCGGATGGCGCGGTTATAGGTGTCGGCCACGTAGACGAAGCCAGAATTGTCGACCGTGATGCCGTAAGGCTGGTTGAAGCGGGCGAGTGCGCCCGTCCCATCCGTGAAGCCCGTCTTGCCAGCGGCGCCGGCGAGGGTCGTCACGTTGCCAGAGGTGTCGATCTTGCGGATCGTGGCGTTGAAGAGGTCGGCGACGTACACGTTGCCGCTGGGATCCACAGCGAGGGCATAGGGCCCGTTGAAGCGCGCCGCGCCACCAGGGCCGTCCGCGCTGCCGGTCTGGCCCGCCGCGCCCGCGAGGGTCGTGACCGTGCCGCCCGAGGTGATCTTGCGGATCGTGTTGTTGTTCGTGTCCGCGACGTAGATGTTGCCCGCGGTGTCGACCGCGATGCCCTCGGGAGCGTTGAAGCGCGCCACGCCGCCCGTGCCGTCCGTGCTGCCGGCAGTGCCGGAGGAGCCCGCGAAGGTGGTCACCGTGCCGCCGGAGGAGATCTTGCGAATGGAGGAATTGCCCGCGTCGGCCACGTAGACGTTGCCGCTTCCGTCGGCCGCGACGCCCGCAGGGCCGCTGAAGGAGGCCGAGCCTCCCGTGCCGTCCGTGCTCCCGGCCGGACCCGCCGTGCCCGCGAAGGTGCTGACCGAGCCGCCGGTCGTGATCCTGCGGATCGTGTTGTTGCCGTGGTCGGCCACGTAGACGTGGCCAGAACCGTCGATCGCGACGCCGTAGGGATAGAGGAACGTGGCCCCGGTGCCGGTGCCGTCGGCGCTGCCCTTCTGTCCGGAGCTTCCGGCCAGCGTGCTCACCGAGCCCCCGGCCGTGACCTGGCGGACGGTGTGGTTGCCCGTGTCCGCGACGTAGAGGGTGCCGGAGCCCGTGGCCCCGATGCCGCCCGGGTAGAAGAACGTGGCCCCGGCACCGGTGCCGTCGGCGCTGCCGATGATGCCGGAGTTGCCGGCGAGTGTCGTCACGTTGCCGCCGGACGTCACCTTGCGCACCGTCTGGTTCGAGGTGTCGATCACGTAGATGTTGCCGGCCGTGTCGAGCGACAGGGCCGAGGGGTGGTTGAACTTGGCGCCCGAGCCGCCGCCGTCATTCGCGCCGGCGTTGCCGGCGCTTCCCGCGAGGGTCGAGACCGCGCCCGAGGGCGTCACCATGCGGATCGTGCTGTTGCCAAAGTCCGCCACGTAGATGTTGCCGGAGGCGTCGGTCGCGATGCCGAAGGGATAGTTGAACCGGGCCGATGCGCCCGCCCCGTCCGCGGAGCCGGTCTGGCCTGCCGCGCCAGCCAGCGTCGTCACGACGCCGGCCGTTGTGATCTTCCTGATCGTGCTGTTGTTCGTGTCGCTCACGTATACGTTGCCCGAGCCGTCGACCGCGATGCCCTGGGGAAGGTTGAAGAGGGCGGCTGTCCCGGTGCCGTCCGTGCTGCCGGGGACCCCGGCCGTGCCCGCGAGCGTGCTCGTCGTGCCGCCCGCCGTGATCTTGCGGATATTGTGGTTGCCGCTGTCCGCGACGTACACGTTGCCGGAGCCGTCAACGGCCACCGCGTAGGGATAGAGGAATGTCGCGCCGGAGCCGGTGCCGTCGTTGGCGCCCGCCTGCCCGGGGTTGCCGGCCAGCGTCGAGACCGTGCCGCCCGCGGTCACCTTGCGGACCGCATGGTCGCCGCCGTCCGCGATGTAGATGTTGCCCGCGGTGTCGACCGCGACGCCGGTGGGATTGAAGAACCGGGCGTTGTTGCCGGTGCCGTCCGTGTGGTCGAGGACCGCCGCGTTGCCCGCCAAGGGGACGAAGGCGTAGACGCTCGCCCTCATCGAGGGGGCCGCCAAGGCGAGGAGCGCTCCGGCGGCGGCAAATGCCCATGCCACGCTGGGGATTGAGGTCGTGGCCCGGGTCAGGCCGATCTTCGCGGTAGGGAGTTCCATGTTAGTGCCATTAGATGCACTCCGGGGGTCCCTGTTACTGGGGTGCACCCCTACTCCCGGCGGGTCTTGCAGCCTATCACGCCCCGGCGGGCACGACCTGCTCGGCGTCCGAAACCGAGATCTTGCCGTAGTCGAGCTTCACCAGGCGGTCGGCGCCCCCGAAGTAGTGGTCATCGTGCGTGATCACGAGGACGGCCTTGCCGAGGGACCTCAGGTCCGGGAGGAGCTGGGTGTAGAAGACGTCCTTGAAGAGGGGATCCTGGTCGCTCGCCCACTCGTCAAAGAGGTAGAAGGGCCGGTCCTCCAGGTAGGCGCAGAGCAGCGCGAGGCGCTTCCTCTGGCCCTGGGAGAGCTGGGTCGTGGAGAAGACCCCGTCCTTCACCGTCACCTTGTGGTTCAGGTGCAGGCGCTCGAGGTATTCCTTCGCGCGTCGGTCCGTGTCGTCGCCCGGCTTGCCGGACACGCCCTCGAAGAGGAAGAAGTCCGAGAACACGGTCGAGAAGCACTGCCGGAAGTCGTCGCGGTTGGCGTCGTCGACCTTGATGCCGTTCAGGCGGATCTCGCCGACCGCCGGCGGGTAGAGGCCGGTCACCACCTTGGCCAGGGTCGACTTGCCGCTCCCGTTGCCGCCGATCAGGTAGACAAGCTCGCCGGGGCGAAGCGTCAGGTCGATCGGGCCCAGGGTGAAGTTGTCGTCCTCGCGTTCGCGGTAGTAGGTGTGCCGTATGCCGGACAGCTCAAGCGACTCGAAGGGCCGCGCGAGGAAGATGCTCTTGCCGACCGCGACATTGTCGCTCGGGTGCGCGGCGAGGGCGATCCCGAGCTCGTCGATCTTGCGCAGCGACACGTTCGCGCGGCTGAAGACGGAAAGGCTGCCGAGGACGCCGGCCAAGGGTCCCATGAGGTAGAGGGTCGCGACGATGTAGCCCGTCATCGCCTGCGGGCTCACATTCTCCATCCTCGGAAGGAAGAAGAGGATGAGGCCAATGAGGCCGAGGAAGAGCATCTGGTTCCAGTTCTGGGCGACGATGAAGCGGAGCTCGGCCGCCACGTTGTGACGACGGCAGACGTCCGCGGCGCGCGCGACGTCGTCCTCGAGGTATGCGTTCCGGCGGGCCCGGTGCAGCTTCAGCTCCTTGATTCCCTCCGTGAGCGTGCGGAAGTGCTGGAAGAGGCGGTCCTGGCCCTCGCGGGCGGCGCTCAGGTGGCTGAAGCCGTTGCGGATCAGGAGGCGGTAGGTGACGGCGCCGATGACGCCGACGGCGAACATCCCGAGGAACACGGGAAACGAGAGCCACGCGAGGTAGACCGCGCCGCCGAGGAGGACCGCGAAGTTGACCGCGAAGAGGGGGATGCTGAGCGTCGCCTGCGTGATCTCCAGGATGTCCTCGGTTAGGGCGGCCATGATCTTCGCGGAGCCAAGCTCCTCGATCTGGCGCAGCGGCACGGCGAGGACCTTGGCCACCAGGTCGAGACGAAGGCGCGCCGTCGTTTCCTGGGAATAGTGGGCCAGGCTCAGCTGCGCGAAGAGGTTTGTCAGGATCCGGCCGACTCCCAGGGCGCAGAAGGCGATGATGAGCGTCGTGCCCATGCCGCCGTGACGGTTCAGTGCGGAATTGATGAGCGCGATCAGGCAGGCACTGCAGGCGCCGCTCGCCAGCGCGGCAAGCGACGTCCAGATCACCATCTTCGGGGAATATCGGTAGAGGAAGCGCAGGAGCGTCATGGCCTAGTGTGACACCAACTTTGGTAAGGCGCTGCACGCCGCACGAGTAGGTGTGAACCCCAACGTCCCGGGAAGGCGCTCCTCATGCGCACCCATAATGGGTGCCAGACCCCACGGGCACCTTCCCAAGGCGCAGTGTCGTTGAAGCATGGCTATTTCCGTCCATGGCGGGGGATTTCCGGACAAGCTTGAGCGGCTTGTCGGCATCTTGGGCGTGCCCTTCCACCAGGTGACGCTCTCCGGTGCGGTCGAGCGGATCGAGTACATGATCGCCGAGGGCGGCGTGCACTTCATCGTGACCCCGAACGTGGACTTTCTCGTAAAGGCCCAGCGCGACGCCGACTTGCGGCGCATCCTGGTCAATGCCGACCTTGTGCTCTGCGACGGAAAGCCGATCGTCTGGGCCTCGCGCTGGCTGGGCGGCCCCCTGCCCTGCCGCGTCTCCGGCTCGGACCTGACCCCGCTGCTCATCAAGCGCGCCGCGGAGCGCGGCTGGAAGATCTTCATCCTCGGCGGCAAGCCCGAGGTAGCGGCCGAGGCCGCCCGGCGGATGAACGAGGGCCACCCCAACCTCCCGAGGGTGGATCACTACTCCCCCCCGCACCGCCCGCTGGACCAGATGGACAATGACGAGATCCAGAAGCGCGTGCGCGAGGCGAAGCCCGACATCCTCCTCGTCTGCTTCGGCTGCCCGAAGCAGGAAAAATGGATTTGGAAGCACTCGTCCGGCACCGGCGTGCCGGTGGTGATTGGCGCCGGGGCGACCGTCGACTTCCTCGCGAACAAGGTGGCCCGCGCCCCCCGCTGGGTGTGCGCCATCGGAATGGAGTGGCTCTTCCGGCTCGTGCAGGAGCCCAGGCGCCTCTTTGGGCGCTACCTGGACGACGCGATCCACTTCTTCCCCGCCGTCCTTCGGCAGGTCTGGCGCCAGAAGCGCATGGAGCGAAGGAGGCAGAAGCCGTGAGGATCGCCCTCTCAACGTCGGTCATGCAGCGCGGACGCTCCGGCGTCGGCCAGTATGTGCTGGCACTCTCCCGCGCGCTCCTGGCCTTCGCCGACCTCCATGAGTTCACGCTCCTTGTCCTGGAGGAGGACCTGCCCCTCTTCGATTTCGTCAAGGGCGCGATGAGGCTCGTTCCGGTCTCCGAGAGGCACCGCGCCCCGGTGGGGGACATCCTCTGGCACCAGGCGACGCTGCCGGGCCTCATCGGGAAGATGGGGATCGATGTCCTGCATGTCCCGAGCTACCGCAGGATGCTCTGGCCGAGGCCCTGCGCCCTCGTGACGACGATCCACGACCTCGCGCCCTTCAGGATCCCGGGCAAGTACGACGCGATGCGCATGCTCTACGGCCGCGTGGTCTGCCGCCGTCTCGCGGCGAGGCAGGACAGGATCATCGCCGTCAGCCATACCGCGGCGAGCGACATCACGGCTTTCTTCAAGGTCCCGGCGACCGGCATCACGGTGGTCCCGAATGGACTGGACCACAGCCGCTTCAGCCCCGGACCGAGGGGCGTCGCCCGCGATGCCGTGTGCGCGCCCCGCGGCATCCGCGAGCCCTTCTTCCTCTATGTCGCGCGGCTGGAGCATCCCGCGAAGAACCATTCGGGTCTCATAAGGGCGTTCGAGCGCTTAAAGGACGAGACCCGCTCGGACTGGAAGCTCGTGCTGGCGGGCGGCGACTGGCAGGGCTCCGACGTCATAAGGGCCCTGGCGCGCGATTCCCACCACACCCGCGACATCGTGCTTCTCGGCTTTGTCCCGGACACCGAGCTGCCCGACTGGTACCGTGCGGCGGACGTCTTCGTCTTCCCCTCCCACTTCGAGGGCTTCGGGCTTCCCCCGGTCGAGGCGATGGCCTGCGCCTGCCCCGTCCTTTCCTCCGAGAAGGGAGCCCTGGCGGAAACAGTCGCCGGCGCCTGCGGGTTCCTCGATCCCGACGACCCGGAGCAGATGGCCTCGCAGATGATCCGGGCTGCGACAGACATGCCGTGGCGGGCCGAGCTTCGCCTCGCGGGCCTGAAGCGCGCGAGCGCGTTTAGCTGGGATGCCTGCGCCCTCGCCACAATGGGCGTCTACGCCGGCGTCCTCGGCGAGGACGTGGTGGCCGCCAATACCGCGGGTACGCGGCACATTGCTCGCAAAGAGGTGTCGAGCGAAGAGGCCATGCAGCCTCAACGCCGACACAAGCTCCTGAGCCGCTGATGCCATGGTTTCCCAATCATCCATGATGGGCCGGCCCCACGGATCCCCCGAGAAGCCCCCGGCAAAGCCGTCGCCGGAGCCGCTGCGCGTCCTTCTCCTGGAGGACAGCATCACGGACGCCGAGCTCGTGAGCCTCACGCTGCGCGACCTTGGCCAGGAGTTCGTGATCGCCCACGCCCGGGATCGGGACTCCTTCGAGGCCGAGCTGGCCGGGAGGGCACCGAGCATCATTCTCTCCGACTACGGCCTGCCCGGCTTCAACGGCGGACACGCCCTCGAAATCGCGCTCAAGGCGTACCCCGACGTGCCCTTCATCTTCGTCACCGGGATCCTCGGCGAGGAGGTCGTGATCGAGATGCTCCACCAGGGCGCCACGGACTATGTGCTCAAGAACCGCCTGAGCCGGCTCGTGCCCTCGGTCAGCCGCGCGCTCCGGGAGTACGAGCAGAGGCGCGAGAACCAGAAGGCCCAGGAGCGCCTGCGCCGCTCCCACGACCAGCTGCGGGCGCTCACGGGGCACCTCCAGTTCGTACGCGAGGAGGAGCGCACCCGCATCGCCCGCGAGGTGCATGACGAGCTCGGCCAGGCCCTGACCGGGCTCAAGCTCGACCTCTCGTGGCTCGACGGGAAGATCCACGGCGAACGCGCGCTCCACAGGAAGATTCGCGCCATGTCCGACCAGGTGGACGCGACGATCCACACGGTGCGCAGGATAGCGACCGAGCTGCGGCCCGGCGTCTTGGACAACCTCGGCCTCTCGGCCGCCATCGAGTGGCAGACCCAGGACTTCCAGGAGAGGACGGGCATCCGCACCGACGTCTCGATCGACCTGAAGGAGGCGATCTGGGACAAGGAATTCAGCACCGTCTGCTTCCGCGTTTTCCAGGAGACGCTCACCAACATCATCCGCCACGCAAAGGCAGACCACGTCGAGGTGCGCCTGGCGCAGGTGGGCAACGAGCTGATCATGACGGTCCGCGACAACGGCCGCGGCATCTCCGAGAAGGAGGTCGTCCACGCGCGCTCGATCGGGCTCATCGGCATGAGGGAGCGCGTGGCGCAGGTGGGCGGCGAGGTCTTCTTCTTCGGCCTGCCCGACCGCGGCACGACCGTCACCATGAGGGCGCCGATCCCGCAGACGGCACAACTCCAGGGGGTCTCATGAGGATACTCTTGGCAGACGACCATGCGGTGGTGCGCCGGGGGGTGAGGCAGATCCTTGCCGAGGCGTTCAAGAAGTCCGTCTTCGGCGAGGCGACCAACGCCCAGGAGGCGCTCGATCTCGTCTGGCACGAGGCGTGGGACGTCGTCATCCTCGACCTCTCGATGCCCGGCCGCAGCGGCCTCGACATCCTGAAGGAGATCAAGCGTGCCCGGCCGAAGCTGCCGGTCCTCATCCTCAGCATGCACCCCGAGGACCAGTTTGCCGTCAGGCTGCTCAAGGCCGGCGCGTCGGGCTACATGACGAAGGAGAGCGCCCCCGACGAGCTGGTGGGCGCCGTGAAGAAGGCGGTCGCGGGCGGCCGCTACGTGAGCGTGCCCCTGGCCGAGAAACTGGCCTCCCTGATCGTCCACGACCCGAGCTCGGCGCCGCACGAGAGCCTTTCCGACCGCGAGTTCCTCATCCTTCGCATGATCGCCTCCGGCAAGCCCGTCGGCGCCATCGCGCGCGAGCTCTCGCTCAGCGTCAAGACGGTCAGCACCTACCGGGCGCGCCTCCTGGAGAAGATGTGCATGTCGAACAATTCCGAGCTGATCCACTACGCCTTCCAGAACCAGCTGGTGGACCACAAGTCGGAGGCCTCCCCGGGCGCGAGCCCCGAAGAGGGCCCGGTTTCGACCCGAAAGTAGGGCATCACCCCACCGTTCGGAGGGACCCGTCGGGCAGATGAGGCGTCCATTACGCCTTCAACTCCACGCCCAGAAGACTTCCATGAACGTAACACCACGCAACCAGTTCTCCTCCACGCCCTTTGACGCATGGGCGGTCCTTGAATTCTGGAGCAGGCGCTGGCGCTGGCTGGCGGCCGGGACGCTCATCATGGGGTGCATCGGCGCATTCGCCGCCCGCTCCGTCTGGAAGAAGACCTACACCTCAACGGCGACGCTGATCCACTACGAACCGTCGTCGATCGACGACACCTACCACCCGAGGGACCTCTCGACGCCGAGCTTGGTCGTCCTGCTCCAGGCCCCGGGCCTCTTCGAGGAGGTCGGCTCCCACCTCACCCCGCCCATGTCGGCGAAGCAGCTCTCCATGCGCCTGTCGGTGAACCTGGACCGCAACAACGACGTTGTGACCATCACGGCGATGAGCGGCACCCGCGAAGAGGCCATAGACATCGTGAACCGCTTCTCCTTCGCGGCCATCAACTACACCCGCGAAATGCAGAGGCAGGAGGCCATTGAGGCCGGCGAGAACGTGAAGCGCCAGCTGGCCGAGGTGGAGCAGGAGATCACGACCACCCGCAATTCCGTCCCCGCCGAGGACAAGACCGCGGTCAATTCCCTCACGGCGGGCGCCGGCGCTGCCCCGCAGGCGCAAAGCGACATGCCGCAAAGGATCCGTGCCGCCCACGAGGAACTGGACGACCTCCTGACGCGCTACACGGAAGCCCACCCGCTGGTGGTGGCGCAGAGGGCCCAGCTGAGCGCCCTTGAGGCCGAGCAGCGCGCGGATCCCACAGCGTCCGCCCCGAAGGCCACCGAGACCTCGGTTTCCCCGATCATCTACGGCCGCGTGACGCCCGAGGAGGTCGCGATGGGCGAGAGGCTGCGCAGCCTCGAGACTAACCGCGCTCTGCTCATCTCCCGCCAGCGGGCGCTGCAGCCCTTCCGCGATGCCCCCCCGGGATACTTCCGCGTCCTTCTCTCCGCCGGCGCCAACCCGACACCGATGCGCCGCTACAGGCTTGAGATCATTCTCTTCGGCCTCCTGGGCGCGTTCGTCGGCCTCTGCGGTTCGGCGGCCTTCATCCTCCTCTCCGAGTTCCTGGACAACCGAATCAAGACCCGCGCCGACGTGCGCCGCGTGACCGGCCTGCCGCTTCTCGCCACGCTGGGCGACCTGCGCAAGATGTCGCAGGGCAGCCGCGACCAGTGGGCCTTCCGCGCATGGACGGCCCTCCAGAGCAAGCTGAGCATCTCGCCCAACCACGGCATGGTCTGCGGCATCACCTCCGCCAACACCTCGGACGGGCGCACGACCTGGGTGAACCTCCTCTCGAGCGCGGCAAGCGCCTGCGGCTTCCGCGTCCTGACGATCACCGCCCAGCCCTCCGAGGAGATGTTTGCCGAGCTCGCCAAGCACGCGAAGGGCAAGCCTAGGAAGGACGCGAAGGAATTGCCGACCGGCAGCGACACAGCGACCTCGCTCACGACCAGCGTCCTCTCGACCCCAGGCCAGATCGTCGAGCAGCTCACAAGCGCGGAATGCCCGCCCGTTGTCAGCATCCCGCTTCCCGGCTGGGTCTGGAACCTAGAGCGCCGCAGGCAGTGGCGCGCGGCCCTGGAGGCCTGGAGGGCGATCGACCACGTGGTCATCTTCGTCGAGCTGCCGCCCGCCTCGCTCGCCGAGTCCGTTCTCCTTGCCGAGAACATCCCCAACCTCATCTGGCTCTGCGACAGCAACAAGTCCGACGCCGAGGAGACGCTGATCGAGCTTGAGACCCTGCGCGACGCGAGCTGCAACCTCGTGGGCGCGGTCCTGAACCGCGAGCGCGGCACTCCGGTCCGCGGCCAGTTCGGCCGCTGGCTCGGAAGCGGCGCCCTCCTCCTGGCCCTTGCCATCGGCGCCACGCCGGCCAAGGCCGACGTCGTCACCCAGGATACCACGGCTCCCCAGGCACAGTTCTCGGTCGCGACTGCGCAGCAGCGCGACGCCTGGCAGGACAAGCTGACCCTCGGGCCCGGCGATGTCCTCTCGTTTCACCTCTTCGGCTACCCCGAGCTGACCCGCGAGGAAGTACCCGTCGGACCCGATGGGCGCATCTCGTATCTCGAGGCCCAGAACGTGCTGGCCGACGGCTCCACCGTCGACGAGCTGCGCGAACGCCTCGACACAGAGCTCAGCCACTTCCGCCGCGCCCCGCAGGTCTTCGTGACCCCCGTCGCCTACCGCAGCAAGCGCTACTATGTCATGGGCACCGTCGTCCAGAAGGGTGTGTTCTATCTCGACCGGCCGACCACGGTCATCGAGGCCGTTGCCCGCGCCCGCGGCTTTGAGACCGGCGTATACGACGGCGATACCGTCGAGGCCGCCGACTTCTCCAGGAGCTTCATCACCCGCGGCGGGCACCGCCTGCCGGTCGACATGGAGAAGCTCTTCCTCCACGGGGACCTCTCCCAGAACGTGGCGCTCCAGCCGAATGACTACGTCTTCTTCCCTCCCTCTTCGGGCGGCGAGATCTACGTCCTGGGATCCGTCGGCTCCCCGGGCCCCGTCCCTTTCAATCCCGACATAAGCTGCCTCTCCGCCATCACGTCCCGCGGCGGCTTCGCCCCGGGCGCCTGGAGGACGCACGTCCTTGTGGTTCGCGGATCGCTCGACCACCCGAAGGCGATCAAGGTCGACATCGACGGCGCCCTGGTCGGCAACGCGCCGAACATTGCCCTTGAGCCCGGGGACCTGGTCTACGTCTCCAACCGCCCGTGGCTTGTCGGCGAAGAACTCCTCGACCAGGCGGCATCGGCCTTTGTCGAGTCGGCCGTGGTCACGTGGACCGGCCTTAACGTCGGCCCGAGCATCATCTCCCGCCCCAGCTCGCAATGATCGCCGCAGCCCGCCGTACTCTCATCGGGGCCGGGGCGACCGCGCTCCTTCTCCTCACCGGCTGCGAGTCGACGCAGCTTCCCGCAGCCAGGGCCGGCGATCCCGGCCCCGTGACGGTTTCCGCCGAGGTGGCGCCGGTTGACCAACCGCAGATCGACGCCTCGATGCTCAAGCCCTCCGACGGCCCCTTCCACCTCGGGCCTGGCGACAAGCTCGACATCGAGGTCATGGGCGATGGGGGCTCCCGCACGACCGTGACGGTCGGTCCGGACGGCCGCATCTACTATAACATCCTGCCCGGTCTCGACGTCTGGGGCCTCACGCTTCCCCAGGCCCGCGCCCGCCTTGAGGACGAAATGAGGAAATATGTCCGCGAGAAGCCGGTCATCGCGGTCTCGCTGCGCGAGGTGGCGAGCCAGCAGGTCTGGGTCCTCGGGCGCCTCAACAGCCCGGGCGTTTATCCCCTGGGACGACCCACGACCCTCCTCGACGCGGTAGCCGAGGCCGGCGGCCTTGGAGCCACGGCCCCCGTCGGCGGCGCGCCCAGCGAAACGGCGGACCTCTCAAAGAGCTTCATCATCCGAAACGGCCACATCATCCCCGTCGACTTCGAGCGCCTGCTGCGCGAAGGCGACATGAGCCAGAACGTCTACCTGCAGCCCGGTGACTTCATCTTCCTTCCCTCGCTGCGCAGCGCCCAGATCCACATTCTGGGAGCCGTCCTGCAACCCCGCTCTGAGCGGATGCGCGGCTCGATGACCGTCGTCCAGGCGATCGCGCTCGCCGGCGGCTCGGTCCAGGGCGCCTGCCTGCCGAATGTCGCCATCCTCCGGGGTTCGCTCTCGAACCCCCAGATCGCGATTGTCGACGTCAAGAGCGTGCTCAAGGGCAAGGCGCCCGACGTCAGGCTGCTGCCCGGCGACATCGTCTACGTCCCCTACCGGCCCGAGCAGTTCCTGGTCCGCTACCTGAGCCTGGCCGTCGACACCTTCGTGAGGACAATCGGCGTGAATGAGGGGGCCTATGCGGTCTCCGGCAAGAACCAGCCAATCGCCGTTGGCGTCAACATCACGCCGTAGGCCTCCCGTCCCACAAAGAGCATTTCCCACGAGGGAGAACCCCTCGTGCCTTCAAGACCCTGTGGGATTCCGTCCTACGGTGTCTCTGCGCCTTGTCCTACAGGGACTGTGTCGTTCTTCTGACCCGAATATCAGACTGACACTGATATCCGTGATTTCCCGGACCCGGCATTATTGCGGGTCTAATGACGAGACTCACAGCCAAAGCACGCGGAGCATTGTCCGCGTTTCTGATAGTGACGGCGGCCACTCTGACACATTCCGCTTACGCCGCACCCTCGTCCTCGCTCCCGGCTGTGACCGTTTCAGCCACCGTCCCGAATGTGGCCCTAGACGGCTCCTCGGCCGGTGTTCTCACGTTTTCCAGAACGGGGAGCACATCAACAGCCCTTACCATCAACTACCTCCTTGGCGGGACGGCGGTCAAATGGGTCGATTACTACCGCCTTCCTGAAGGCGACATGCCCGTCTTGGTGACGATCCCCGTCGGATCAGCGAGCACCACGCTCTCCATCTCCGGCAAGGGCAACAGCACGAGCGCGAGCGACGAGACGGCGATCTTCACCATCGCCCCCGACGCCTCCTACCAGGTTGGCACGCAGAACACGGCGACCCTGACGATCGGCAACAACAACTCGGGACCGGCCACCGTCTCCGTCGAGGCCACGGTGCCCACGGCGACCGTCAACGGCTCATCCAACGCCGTCCTGACGTTCTCGCGCACGGGCAGCACCGCCGCCTCCCTCGACGTGAACTACAACCTCACGGGCTCGGCCGTCAAATGGACCGACTACTACCACCTTCCCCAGGGAGACATGCCGGTCACGGTGACGATCCCCGCCGGAGCGACGAGCACCACGCTCCCCATCACGGGCAAGGGCAACAGCACGGGGTCCTCGCCCGAGACCGCGATCTTCACGATCGCCCAGGACGCCACCTACGCCATCGGCAGCGCGAAGTCGGCCACGATCACGCTCGTTGCCGCGGCCGCCTCGAGCCCGGCGACCAGCGCGTCGACGCCCACCACGACGGTCGTGACCCCCGTCGTCACGACGACGCCCAGCACGCCTGTCACGACCACTCCGGTCACGACTACGCCGGTCGCGACCACGACTCCCAGCACGACCTCGAGCTCGGCCTCCACCACCAACCCGACACCCGGCACGACCGTCGCCTCCGCACCGGGCGACGACGACATGGACTCCACTAACCTCCGCATCCCGTCCATCGGGGCCCATGCGCTTCGCGTCCTCACCCCCACGGTACTCGAGCTGCGCCAACTGAACACGAAGCAGCCGGACCCCGCCACGGTCGCCACCTGGAACCTCGTCAACTCGAGCGGGAACTCCACGGCCCCCTCTGGCAGCCACTTCACCGTCACGGTGGGCGGCCAGCCCGTCGGCGTCACCTCCGTCGGCTTCCGCCGCCGCGTGTTCTCCGCGCCGCTGAAGGCGCCCGACCTGCGGATCGACAACGCCCTCTACCTGCAGCTCGCCTCCCCCATCGCTGACGGCCAGACCGTCGCGGTCACGAATCCCGACGGGACGGTCCTCGCCGCCTCCGACGCCTACACAGTCGTCACGAACCCGCTGCGCTACAGCCCGGCGATCCACGTGAACCAGGAGGGATACGTCCCGACATTCCAGAAGCTGGCGATGGTCGGCTACTATCTGGGGGACATGGGCGAGCTGCCCATCTCGGCCACGGGATTTAGCATCATCGACGTGACGACGAACGCCGTCGTCTACTCGGGCAACCTCACGGTCCGCAAGGACGTCGGCTACGAGACGAACCCCCTTCCCTACCAGCAGGTGTACGTCGCGGACTTCAGCTCGCTGACCACCCCCGGCGAGTACCAGCTCCAGGTCGAGGGCATGGGCGTCTCGCTCCCCTTCCTCGTCAATGACGGCGTGGCGATGGGCTTCGCGCGCACCTACGCGCTCGGCATGTACGAGCAGCGAAGCGGCACGGCGACCACGATGCCGTTCACGCGCTTCACGCACGGCGCCGACCACACGGCGCCGGCCCAGGTGCCGCAGAACGACGCCGACCCGCAGTTTGCATTCACGTGGAACACGATCGCGGGCTACGCGAGCACGGTTAACCCCAACAACCCCGCCCAGGCGGCCCCGCTCCTGACCAGCGAATCAAAGTCGCTCTACCCGTTCGTCAACTCCGGCACGGTCGACGTCTCCGGCGGCCACTGGGACGCCGGCGACTACAGCAAGTACACGGAGAACAGCGCCGAGCTCGTCCACTACCTGATCTTCACGGTCGACTCGATCACGGGCGTCGCGGCGATGGACAACCTCGGCATCCCGGAGTCAGGCGACGGAATCCCCGACGTCCTCCAGGAGGCCAAGTGGGAGGCGGACTTCCTCTCGAAGATGCAGGACGCCGACGGCGGCTTCTACTTCCTCGTCTACCCGAAGACCCGCGAGTACGAGTCGAACGTCCTCCCCGAGAACGGCGACTCGCAGGTCGTCTGGCCGAAGAACACCTCCGTCACGGCCGCCGCGGTCGGCGCCCTGGCCGAGGCCGCCTCCTCGCCCCTCATGAAGAAGTACTACCCCGCCCAGGCGGCCATCTACCTGCAGAAGGCCACGCTTGGCTGGCAGTTCCTCCAGAACGCCATCGCAAAGTACGGCAAGGCCGGGTCGTACCAGAAGCTCACGTTCTACAGCGATGACTGGACCCACGACGACGAGCTTGCCTGGGCAGCGGCCGCCATGTACGTGGCCACCGGCAACACGCAGTACCAGACCCAGCTCTTCTCGTGGTTCCCGAACCCGGCCGACTCGAGCACGTTCCGCTGGGGCTGGTGGCGCATGTCCGAGGGCTGGGGCAACGCGATCCGCGCCTACGCCTTCGCGGCAAGGAGCGGCCGCCTGACCACGGCGCAGCTCGACCCGACCTTCCTCGCCGCCTGCCAAGCGCAGGTGATCGCGGCCGGTGACGACGCCGTCACGTGGTCGCAGGACAACGCCTATGCGAGCCCGTTCCCGCCCGCCACCAAGGCCGTCCTCGGCGGCGGCTGGTACTTCTCACTCGACCAGGCCTCCGACATGGCCGTCGCCTACCAACTCAGCCCCAAGCCCGCGTACGTCCAGGCGCTCGTCGGCGCCATGAACTACGAGGGTGGCAGCAACCCGGTCAACGTCACCTACCTGACGGGACTCGGCAACAAGAGGCAGCGTGAGAACGTAAGCCAGTACGCCCAGAACTCGCGCCGCATCCTCCCGCCTTCCGGCATCCCTCTCGGCCAGGTGACCGCAGGCTTCGAGTACCTCTCGCAGTACGGCTCCGAGCTTTCCGAGCTCTCGTATCCGACCGACAGCGGCCAGGGTGTCACCTACCCGTATTACGACCGCTGGAGCGACGCCTTCAATGTCACGCAGGAGTTCATCACGGTGAACCAGGCCCGCAGCTTCATGGCCACGGCGTTCCTTGCAACCCTGACGTCCAGCTCGGGCGGCAACTGGGTCGCGCCGACCGCCACGATCAACGTGCCGAGCGGCACGGCGCTGCTCAACGCCCCTGTCTCCCTCACGCTCAACACCAACGGTGTGGACTTGACGGGATCGAGGATCGTCTGGGAGGCGCGCGATCAGCAGCCGGCCTTCGGCTCGACGTTCACGATCTCGCCGGTCAACAACGGCGACCAGTGGGTAGAGGCCGAGGTCGAGTGGCCGGATGGCCGCCGCCTCTTCGCAGTTGGCGACTTCCAGGCCAACAGCCCAAACCAGATCTGGGTCGATGACTCGCTTCCCGCGGGCGCTACCGTCGGTTCCGACGGCGGCGACAGCTGGAACTGGGTCTCCAGCAGTCCCGCGCCGGAATCCGGCTCCGTGTCCGACCAGACAGTACTTGCCTCCGGTCTCCATGAAGTATGGTTCACGGGCGTCTCCGGCAGCATGCAGGTCGCCAAGGGCGACACCCTCTACGCGTGGGTCTACCTGGACCCCGCCAACCCGCCATCCGAGATCATGGTGGCGTGGAATGACGGGTCCTCATGGGAGCACCGAGCATACTGGGGCGCCAACTCGATCACCTACGGCACGACCGGCCAGGCAAGCCGCTACTCCATGGGTGCGCTTCCGGCCACGGGCCAATGGGTGAAGCTCTCGGTCCCCGCCAGCGCCGTGGGCCTCGAGGGCGCCACCGTTAACGGCCTGGATCTGTCCCTCCAGGGCGGCCGGGCGAACTGGGACGCCATAGGCCGTTCCTCGGCCAACTAGAAAGGCACCACCAGTCCGGCTTCATCTTCCTGCGATACGGTCTCGAGAAACTAGTGTAATCCTAACCCGTGCACACGATACCTACCGAACCGTATCCCACTTTGGCAGAGAACATTAACAGCTAATCCGTCCGGCAATGTAGCCACCTGACAGCGCCGGGTCCAAAGAGGGTAATCACCCCAAGGACCCGGCGCTTTCCTGCTTTACTAAGGACGATGTCACTTCGCCATCTCCTTGCATGCTGCGCCCTTGGGCTAGCGATCGTGCCGATCGCAATGCGCGCGCAGCTGAGGGAGGACGTGGATGCAAAATCGCTCAGGATTCCCGAGCCCGGGGCCTGCGGCCTGAAGATACTTTCGCCCACACTCCTAGAGCTCATGCAGGTGTCGGCCCAGGCAAGCGGCACCCCTGAAACCCCGAAACTCGACATCACCGTCGACGGCCAGCACGCAGATGTCTCTGGCATCGGCGCGAAGCGGCGCGTCCTCTATGCGCCGCTCGCGCACAAGGACCTCAGGATTTCCACGTGGTACTATATCACCCTCGCGCAACCCATCCCGGATCCCGTCGGTGGCGCGTTCGCCGTCGTGCGCGTGAAGGGCGTGGTCGGGGACAACCCGGCCTGCGACGAGAAGGCGAAGTTCGACCCGGCGCGCGAGAATCCCGCGGTCCACGTGAACGAGGAGGGCTACGCGACCATGCTGCCGAAGAAGGCCCTTGTCGGGTATTTCCTTGGGGACATGGGAGAGATGCCGATCCCTGAGTCGTCAACCTTCTCGGTTGTCGACGCACACACCGGCAAGGCCGTCTTCAGCGGCAAACTCTCGCGCCGCCGCGACGTGGGATACCGCACCGACCCCATCCCGTACCAGGAAGTCTTCGAGGCGGACTTCTCCGCCCTGGACACTCCCGGCGAATACCGCGTGCTCGTTTCGGGACTCGGAAGCTCGATGCCTTTCCTGATCGACGACGGTATCGCGATGGGGTTCGCGCGGACGTACGCCCTTGGGCTCTACGAGCAGCGCTGCGGGGCGGCTAACGAGCTTCCCTACACGCGCTTCACGCACGATGCCTGCCACACCGCCAAGGCGCAGGTACCGACGGGCCCTGATCCCCTCTTTGACTTCACCTGGACGACCATCGCGCGCTACGCCTCCGAGGCCAATTCGGACAACCCGGCGCAGACGGCGCCCCTGCTGAACAGCGAGGCGAGCCAGCTCTATCCCTTCGTGAACAAGGGATCCATCGACGTGTCCGGCGGGCATCACGACGCAGGCGACTACAGCCGCTACACGATAAACAGCGCCGAGCTCGTCCACTACCTTGTCTTTTCCGTCGACTCGATCCCCGGAGTCGCATCGTTCGACAATCTTGGCATCCCCGAGAGCGGCGACGGGATACCCGACGTCCTTCAGGAGGCAAAGTGGGAGGCGGACTATCTCGCCAAGCTCCAGGATGCCGACGGCGGGTTCTACTTCCTCGTCTACCCGAGGGACCGCGAGTACGAGTCCAACGTAATGCCCGACCATGGCGACCCCCAGGTCGTGTGGCCGAAGAACACGTCGGCGACAGCCGCGGCCGTAGCGGCCCTCGCGCAGTGCGCCTCCTCGCCCGAGTTCAAGAAACACTATCCGAAGGATGCGCAGCGCTACCTCGCGCAAGCCCGGCTCGGCTGGAAATTCCTCTCTTCCGCGATCTCGACCCACGGAAAGGCCGGCGCGTACCAGAAGATCACGTTCTACGGCGACCACTACACGCACGATGACGAGCTGGCCTGGGCCGCGTGCGAGCTGTACCTCGCCACAGGCGAAACGGAGTTCAGGGACCGTCTTTTCGAGTGGCTCCCCAACCCCGACGACTCGAGCACGTTCCGCTGGGGCTGGTGGCGCATGTCCGAGTCCTGGGGAAACGCGATCCGCAGCTACGCCTTCGCGGCCAGGAGCGGCCGCATGGCCCGGAAGGACCTGGACCCCCGCTACCTCCGCCTCTGCGAGGGACAGGTCCTCGCGGCGGGCGACGACGCGCTGGAATGGTCGAACAAGAGCGCCTATGCGACCCCCTTCCCGCCGCAGACGAAGGCCGTCAACGGCGCCGGATGGTACTTCTCGCTCGACCAGGCCTCCGACATGGCCGTGGCGTATGCGATCGATCCCAAGCCCGAGTACATCGATGCCCTCGTCGGCGCGATGAACTACGAGGGCGGATGCAACCCGGTGAACGTCACGTACCTGACGGGCCTCGGCAGGAAGCGACAGAGGGAGATCGTCGACCAGTACGCGCAGAACGACAGGCGCGTTCTGCCGCCCTCCGGCATACCGATCGGCAACATTCAGGCCTCATTCCAGTTCATGCCCAATTACGGTCCCGCGCTGCGCGCCGCGACCTACCCCGACGACAATGCGGGCCGGCAGCCCTACCCCTTCTATGACCGATGGAGCGACGCCTATAACGTCACGACCGAGTTCATCGCGGTGAACCAGGCCCGGAGCCTGTTGGTGACGGCCTTCCTTGCCGGCCGCTCCAAGGCCGCGTCGCAGCCGTGGAAGGGCGAGATGGCCACCATAGTCGCCCCCGAGGCCCCTGTCGGTGTCCACCAACCGGTGACGCTCAGCGTGCGGGCCGCGGGCCTCGACCTGTCGGCATCCCGCGTCGTCTGGGAGGCGCGAGGCCAGGAGCCCGCGTTTGGCCCGACCTTCACCTTCTCCCCCCGCGCGAGCGGACCCACCTGGGTCGAGGTCGAGGCCGAGATGCCCGACGGCAGGCGTGCCTTCGGCACCACGACGCTGTCGGCCGAGAGTTCCGTCGTCGCCTGGATACAGGGCTCGCTTCCCGAGGGGGCCGTGCCGCATTCCAGCGGCGGCGACGCCTGGAAGTGGAGCGCACCTGGTACGCCGTCACACTCCGCCGCGGCCGTCCACCAGTCCGCCTTGGCGAGCGGCCTCCACGAGCATTGGTTCACCGACGCGACGGATACGCTGTCCGTCAATTCGGGGGACATCCTCTTTGCCTGGGTCTACCTCGATCCCGAGAACCCGCCCAGCGAGGTCATGATCACCTGGAACGACGGCACCTCGTGGGAGCACCGGGCCTACTGGGGCGACAACACCATCACCTACGGCAGGAACGCCTCCGAGGGACGCTACCGCGTGGGAGGCCTGCCGCCCACCGGCCAATGGGTGAAGCTCCAGGTTCCCGCGAGGAAGGTGGGGCTCCAGTCCGCGAGCGTGAATGGGATGGGGTTCTCGCTAGTCGGCGGCCGCGCCACCTGGGACGACGCCGGAAGGTCGCGCTAGGGAGCAGCCGCGGGCGCCTCCAGGGCGTCCGGGGAGTTGCCGCCGCGGCTCGTGCTCTCCACAACCCCGTGGGCGATCGCGTAGCGGGTCAGGCCGGCGATGTCGTGGATGTTGAGCTTGTCCATCAGCTGCTGGCGGTGCTTCTCCACCGTCTTGATGCTGAGGTTCAGGGTGGACGCAATCTGCTTGTTCACGTGGCCCTCGGCCACCATCTGCAGCACCTCCTGCTCGCGGCTCGTCAGGGGCTCGGTGCCCCTGCCGCCCGTGCGGCCCTTGGCGCCCGAGTCGCGGTAGAGGTCGAGGAGGCGCTTGAGTATGGAGGGGCTGAAGTAGGCGTTGCCCTTCGCAATCTGTCGGACGGCGGTGATCAGCTCGCTCGCGGCCGTCTGCTTGATCAGGTACCCCGCAGCGCCCGCGCCCGCCAGCTGGTGCACGTATTCGTCGTCTGCATACGAGGAAAGGATCAGCACCTTTGTGGGGAGAGCCTCGCCGACGATCTGGGACGTCGCCTCGAGGCCGTTCAGGAGCGGCATCCCGATGTCCATCACCACGACGTCCGGCTTGAGCTCCCTCGCCATCTGCACGGCCTGGCGGCCATTGCCAGCCTCGCCCACCACCTCGATGTCGGGCTCGGCCGACAGGAGCGAACGCAGGCCTTGGCGGACGATTACGTGGTCCTCGGCGAGCAGCACGGTGGTCTTATTCATGACAATGGTGAAACCATAGTATCCGCGGGGCTGTGATGGTTCCCCGCCTTGGTGGGTGTTACAGACACGTGTCTAAGGTGATCACCCCGCATTCAGAGGACGTGCAATGTGGTCCAATGGGAATCGCCCACGGAAGAACCTTAAGAACAATGCGACTTCTCTACGTACACGAACGATTTGGCCCCCTCGGGGGAGCGGAGGCCAACATTCTCCTGACAGCCCAGGAGCTGAAGTTCCGTGGACACGAGGTTGCGATCGCCTTCGGTGGCAGTGATCAATCCGCTGGCAATGAGTGGCTTGGGACTTTCGGGACGCGTTTTTCCCTCGATGAGACTCCAACCGCCCTCGAGGCAGCTCTGGCGGTCTTCAATCCCGACGTCGTTTTCCTGCACAAGCACTCGGATTCGCGCATTTTGCATGCCCTGAGCGAGGCATACGCCCCCGTCGTGCGGATGGTGCATGACCACGACCTGTACTGCATGCGCAGCTACAAATACAATTTCTTCACCCGGCAGGTCTGCAACCGGGCCGCCTCGGCCTACTGCGTCTTCCCCTGCGGGGCCTGCGTCGTCCGCTCGAGCGGCTCCGGCCTTCCCATCCGCTGGGTGAGCTACCTTGCCAAGCGCCGGGAGATCGAGACCAACAAGAAGTTCCACCGCATGGTCGTCGCGACCGACTACATGCGCGACGAGCTTCTCAGGAACGGCTTTTCGCCCGACAAGATCGAGAACCACGCCCCGGTGCCGCGCACCGGCCGCGCCTCGGACTCCCCCACCTTCGGCAGCCGCAACCTGATCGTCTACTCCGGCCAGATTATCCGCGGCAAGGGTGTCGACGTCCTCCTGCGCGCCCTGGCCAAGGTCGGGTCACCCTTCGAGTGCAGGATCTTCGGGGACGGCAACCAGCGCTCCAAGTGCGAGCTCCTCAGCAGGCGCCTTGGAATCTCGGACAGCGTCCACTTTGAGGGCTTCGTTCCCCAGTCCCAGATAGCCGAGGCCTACCGCGACGCCTCGCTCGCGGTGATGAGCTCCCTCTGGCCGGAGCCCTTCGGCGCCGCGGGCCTAGAGGCCATGCGCATCGGCCTGCCGGTCGTCGCATTTGACGCAGGCGGCATCAGCGAGTGGCTGATCGATGGCGTGAACGGCAAACTGATCGCATGGGGCGACACCCGCGCGTTCGCGCTGGCCGTCGACAACCTCCTGCAGGACAAGACCCTCGCCCGCACGATGGGCGTCAACGGGCAGAATTTCGCAAACAAGCGCTTCAACATGGATTCCTACATCGACGGCCTCGAAGGCCTGTTCGAGCGGGCGTCCTCGGGGCACAAGAGCGAAACCCTCACGCCATGAAGACACGCTGCGCCGACTCCATCCGTTCCGAGCTCCTCGGACATTTCGCCTCCTTTGGAACAAAGAGCGGGCTGATGAGGATGAACCTCCACTTCTCCGTCCAGCGCCTTGCCTCGCGCTGGCTGGTCCTCGGCTCCAAGTTCATCAAGCGCACGGTGGACATCGTCGGCAGCCTGGCCTGCATCGCCGCCCTAAGCCCCATCCTCCTCGTCGTCGGGCTCCTCGTCCGCATGGACGGCGGACCGATGATCTTCGCCCAGTCGCGGGTCGGGAAGCACGGCCGCGCCTTCAAGATGTTCAAGTTCCGCTCGATGCGGGTGGATGCCGAGAAGCGCCTCGCAGAGGTCCTCAAGGACAACCAGCACTCGAACGGCATCACCTTCAAGATCAAGAACGACCCCCGGATCACGCCGGTCGGCCACTACCTGCGCCGCTATTCGCTCGATGAGCTGCCGCAGCTTTTCAACGTGCTGAAGGGCGACATGTCGCTCGTCGGCCCGAGGCCCCCTGTCCCGCGCGAGGTCGCCCTCTACACGCTGGCGGACCGCCGGCGCCTCGAGGTGAAGCCCGGCATCACATGCATCTGGCAGGTGAGCGGCAGGGCCGAGATTGATTTCCCGGGACAGGTGAAGCTCGATGTCAGCTACATTGAGCACCAGAGTCTGGCCCAGGACCTGAAGATTCTGGCCCGCACCCCAAAGGCGGTTGTGTTCGGATCAGGCGCCTACTAATGAAGTCGATCCTCATTTGTCCCGGATCCAGGCCCGCCATTCCGAACCTGGTCGAGACCGGTTCCCTTGCGACGCTCCCTATACTGGGCGAATGCCTCGTGAACCACTGGGTCGAGCACCTGGCGGCGCTCGGGGCAAAGGAGATCACGATCATCGCCCCGAAATGCGCCGAGCTGGTCGCCGCGGCCGCAGGAGACGGGGCCCGCTGGGGTGTCACCCTCAAGATAATTGAAACGAACGTGGAACCGACCGTGGACGAAGCGATCAGTCACTATTCGTCCAAGGGAGCAGAAGGATGGCTTCCTGCGCCCTTTGACGTCGTCTCGATGAACCACCTTCCAGGAGATCCCGCGCTCCCGCTCTTCGACAGCTATGCCAGCTGGTTCGCCGCGGTCTCAGCCTGGATGCCGAAGGCCCTGACCCCCACGCGCATCAGGATGTCCGAGGTGCGCCCGGGCATCTGGCTCAGCAGCCGTGCCAGGATCTCCCCCAACGCCGAGCTCATCGCCCCCTGCTGGGTGGGCGACCACGCTATCGTAGAGGCCGGCGCGACCGTCGGGCCCGGCGCCATCCTCGAGGACCGCGCCGTCGTGGATGAGAAGGCCAATGTTTCCAACAGCTGGGTCGGCCCGGACACCTTCGTCGGACGCATGACCTCGGTCATGCGCTCGCTGGCGCTCGGCTCGACGCTCATCAGCTGGCAGTCGGACTCCTCCCTCCGGGTCCGTGACCCCTTCCTCCTCGCCTCCCTCAAGAAGGCCCCCGAGGCACAGGCAAACCCGCGCCCCGTCCGGGCCCGCCAATCGCAGCTGGGCTTCCTCGCCTCGCTCCGCGCCCGCCTAAGCGGCGGCTGACACTCCTATGAAAATCGAAACCCAGGGCACATGCCTGAGCATTTCCGAGATCCCGGAACTGACCGCCGTCAATTCGGCGCAGTTCAGGGAAAAAGTGCGGACCGCGCTCAGCGATTCCCCCTCGGTGATCGAGATTAACCTTTCGCAGACACGCTTCATGGACAGCAGCGGCCTCGGTGCCCTGTTCGCCCTCTACCGGGCCACGACGCCCGGCAACACGACGGTCCTGCGCCTGCTCAACCCGATACCCGAGGTTCAGCAGCTTCTAGAACTTACCCAAATGCAACAGCTCTTCGAGATCGTCACCCGCTGATCATGGCATACTCAGACCTCGAGCGGGACGACCCCATTACGCTCAGGCTGGCATTCGCACCCAAGCCTGAGGGAGCGAGGGCCGTGTCCCTTGCCGTCAGGACCTTCCTCGCGGAGAGCGGCGTGGATCCCAGGGAGCTGTTCTCGTACGAGCTCTGCGTTGCAGAGGCCAGCATCAACGCGATTGAGTACGCCGAGGGCCCGGCCCGCGGCCTGCGCCCCACGATCGAGGTGATCCTGACACCCGAAAAACTCGAGATCCGGCTGATCGACTACACTCCCGGCTTTGACCTGCCCAAGAAGATTGCAGCGCCCTCCCCCCTCGACGAGAGGGGCCGCGGGCTCTTCCTGATCCAGTCGGTCATGGACGAGGTCCTCTACATCAGGGGACGCCGCGAGAACGCCCTCATCATGCGGAAGTTTCGCGCATCCGGCGGCGGCGGCCCCGTATTCAAGAAGGACGCGAAGGACAACCCGCTGGTCGCCACTCCCGACGTGGAGTATCCGCTCGACGACACGGATCCCTTCCAGGTGCATCCCGACGTTGATGAGCAGGAGGAGACCGCCGAGAAGGACCTCGTGCGCAAGTTCTGCTGGGAAAGCCTCGGCCAGCTGATCGGGGCCTCCTAGGGCGGGCCTTCCCGAAGATGAAATCCGTCCTTCCCCTTTTTGTGTTCGTGGACGCCTGCGGCTGGGAGATCATCAAGAACCACCCGTTCGCCGCCAAGCACGCCCCGGAGCGGCGCAAGCTGCGCTCGGTCTTCGGCTACAGCTCGGCCTGCATCCCCTCGATTCTCTCCGGCCGCTGGCCCGCGGAGCACCGCAACTGGTGCTACTTCGTCTACGACCCGCCAAACTCGCCTTTCAAGAGCCTGCGTGCGCTGCGATGGCTGCCGCGGGCCCTCACGAGCAGGCGCTTCTTCCGCCACCGCCTCTCGAGGATGCTGAAGACCCACCTCAAGTTCCGCGGGTACTTCGACCTCTACAACATTCCCTTCGAGCACATTTCGCTCTACGACTTCTCGGAGAAGAAGAACCCCCTCCAGCCGAGGGGCCTGAACCGGGGACCGAACATCTTCGATCACCTGGTGGAGAGGGACATCCCGTACCACGTCAGCGATCCCACGCGGACCGAGCGGCAGAACCTGGACGCCATGATGGCGGACATCACGTCGGAGCGGATCGACTTCGGCTTCCTCTACTGGCCCGACCTCGACGGCCTCCTGCACCGCGTCGGCAACAAGTCGCCGGAGGTGCCGCTCAAGCTCGATGCCTACGAGCCCTGGCTCGACGAGCTCATGGCCTGCGCCAGGAAGCACTACGGCGAGGTGCAGCTCACGATCTTCAGCGACCACGGCATGGCCAACTGCGACAAGCTGCTCGACCTGAAGGCCATGATAGAGCCCCTGGGGCTCAAGATCGGGGTCGATTACGCGGTGGTCTACGACTCGACGATGGCGCGCTTCTGGTTCCTGAACGACGCGGCGCGCACGCTGGTCACCGAGCGCCTGAGGGGGATCCCCGAGGGACGCATCGTCGGCGACGAGGAGCTCGAGGAGCTGGGGACCCTGTTCCCTGACGGCTATTTCGGAGAACTCATCTACCTGGTCACGGAGGGCACGCTGATCGTGCCCAGCCACATGGGCGAGAGGCCGATCCGCGCGATGCACGGCTACCATCCCGACGATCCCCACAGCTACGCCAGCATGCTGACGAACTACGGCGACGTCCCGGAGTCAATCGACTCCATACCCCACACCTTCCAGCTGATGACCGACCAGGCAGAGCGGGCCGCCACCCTGAACCGCACAATGGCGGGCATTGGCGTCAGCTGATCGGGACCAACCCGCTCGCCACGTCCTCGAAGGACACGACGCGCACGTCCTCGCGGCTGGAAAGCCAGCCGGCCAGCTGGTGGAGCACACCTATCAGCTCCTCGTCGGGAACGCCGTCGCGGAAAAACTCCCACCAGTGCTGCACGAGGACCGTCAGCTTCGAACCCAGGACGGCCTTTTCCACCGCCGCCATCATGGTCGAGGGATCCTTCCGGAAGGAGAACAGGCAGCCGGGGTGGCTCAGGAGATAGGTGCCATTCGGCTTCCAGTGCGGCTCGCCCCGCAGCTTCTTCACGATGAAGGAAGGGTACCAGTAGAGCGGCACCTTCTTCGCCTCGAACCAGCCGGTCGAGATGAGCCGGTGCCTCGCGGCAATTTCGACGAACGCCGCTCCGGAAATCCGGTCGTACGGCGCCACGAAGGCCGCGGGCCTGGGTATCCCCGCCTCCTTGAGCATCTTGGATCCGCGGTCCAGCCGCCTGGCGATCTCGGTGCGGTCGCTCGTGCCAAACTCAAAGAGATCGTGATGGCAGCCGTGCTGGGCCACATGGTAGCCGGGCTCTGACTTCAGGTAGGCCAAGAGCTCGGGGGCCTGGGTGAGGGCCGCCACCGGGCCGCTCGGCCCTCGGCCGGCCGAGATGAATCCCTCGAGGCGGCCGTCCGGCGTGCGTGCGTCGGTGCGGACCTCCGGGATCACCGCCAGGCTGACCGGCATATGCCGGTCCAGGAAGGGGCGGTAGAGCCGCTCCAGGTACCCGGGCGGCGTGAACGCGCACGTGTCATCGTCCCGAATTATGACGTAGTGCATTTTTCTCCTCCACCAGTTGTTCGTAGAGGTTGCGCATCTTGCCGGCGCAGACCGCCGTGTCGTATTCCTTGACGGCCTTCTGCCTGCCGGCGAGTCCCATGGCGAGGGCGACCTCCGGGTTCGCGAGCACCAGGTCCACGGCGCGGTGGAATGTGCCCGGGCTCTCGAGGTCGAAGAGGAGGCCGTTCCTGCCCTCGTCGATCAGGCCCGTCGCGCCCGAGGTGCGGCTCGAGACGACCGGGGTTCCGGCGGCCCATGCCTCGAGGATCACGAGGCCAAATGTCTCGGAGGTTGATGGGAGAACGAGGGCCCTCGAGAGCTGCAGGAGCCCGACGAGGCGCGGGTCGCCGGACGGGAGCGGACCGGCGACCAGGATGTTCTGGTGGAAGCCGCCGCGCGCGATGCGAAGCTCGAGGGACTTGCCGTATTCGCGGTTCGTGCAGGCGCCGGCCAGGATGATGAGGACGTCGGGATGGCGCCTGACAAGCTCCGCCGTCTCGGCGACGAGCCAGTCCTGGTTCTTCGTGGGATCGATCCTGCCGAGGACGAGGAGGACCGGCCTGTCGCCGATCTCGGGGAACGCCGCCAATGCCTGCGCCCTGCAGTCTCCCGTGAAGTCGTTCGTCGCGATGCCGTGCGACTCGGAATACACCTTGAGGTCGGGGTGGCGCTTCCTGATGAGCGCTGCCTCCTTCGGGTTGAGCGTCAGGATCGCGTCCGACTTCGCGATGAGGTTGCGCGCCCCAAGCATGAGCCCGATCGGCTTCCCCCAGTCCCAGCCCCCGGTCGCGGCTCGCGCGAGATGGGCACGGGTCACCGCGGGCAGATCGTACGCCCCGCCGTGGATGCTGACGACAAACGGGACTCGTCGGGCCCGCGCCACCATGCTGCCTATGGCACCCAGCCGGCCCTGCGCATGGGAGTGGATGACGTCGACGCCGCGCTCACAGAGGAGCGTGCGGGCCAAGTCGAAGGAGATCACGTTGCCGCCGACGGCGATCATCTCGTTCCTGCGCTCATCCGAGATGCCCCACATGGGGATCGAGGCCCTGAAGCGCTTCACCCTGAAGCCCGCGTCGGCAAAGGGATCGGCATCGTGGCCGTTCGCGGGAATCGAGGGCGCGTAGACGACAGACTCGACGCCCTGGGTTTTCAGAGCCCTTGCCAGCTGCAGCACCGCCGACTCGGTCCCGCCCCACTCGGATGGGTTGTACTTGCGCAGCAGATGGGCGACGCGCATGGCCTAGGCCCCTTCGCCCACAAGGAGCTGCTCCTCGACCGTCACCGGCTCGGGAACGGACTCGCCAATGACCCCCATGGGCGTCTCGTCGGGCGTCCCGTGCGTGCGCGCGTAGGCGACGCTCGCCAGGGCGCCCATCAGGATCTGGAACGTGAAAAGGACCGGTGTCTGGCGGTAGACCCACTCGGTCAGGCTCTGCCCGAAGATGCCCACAACACAGAAGAGGAGGCCGATACCCATGGCGCGCATCGCCTCGCCCCTCGGGCGCAGGATGAAGGGCACACCCATCGACATCCACCGAAACCAGAGGGCACTGAAGATGAGGAGCCCGGGGATCCCGAGTTCCCCGAGCGTCAGGGCCCCGAGGTTGTGCGCGGGCGCCGCCAGGTAGGAGTTGGCGAAGAGCTTGTCGTCCTCGGTCCCGTAGAGCGCCACGAGATAGTCGTAGTCCACGAAGTGGTACCCGATCTGCGGCCCGTAGGTCTTGCTGACGTAGTAGGACCAGTTGTTGAGGCCGACGCCGAAGAAATGGTCCTTCGCGATCGCTGTAGCGAGCCTGAGGTAGACGCCGCGGCCGTCGACATTGGTGTCGAGGTACTCCTCCTCGAGCGTGGCCTCGGAGTAGCGGCGCTCGATCGTGCCCCAGCAGGCGACGAGCAGCGCCGCGGCCGCAGCGACGACCAGCAGGCGGACGACGACCTTGGACGGGGTGAGCTTCCAGGAAAGGCAGGCGAGGATCGTTCCCCCGACCGCAAAGCCGAAGACCGGGATCCCGGCGCGCGAGTACGTGAGGACGAGGCCGACCGTGGCCAGCGAGGCGCAGACGCCGCAGAAGAGCTTGAGGCCCTTCGACCAGCCCGCGCAGGCGACCGCGACCAGGAGCGGCGTCGTCATGCAGAAGTACATCGACAGGCTGTTCGCGTGGTCGAGCGTCCCAGCCACCCGGTCCAGGTGCATGAGGAAATGCTGCTTTATGGCCCAGGCCCCCTCGAAGCCGACGACGGAGCCGAGCGCCACGACGAGCAGCGTCCACTCGCGCCGCGAGCGCACGTAGGCGGCCGAGGCGAGGAAGATGACGACGCTGGCCACCATCTTCGAGAGCTCGAACGTGCCAAAGAGCTTCGGTGTGGACGACATCACGGACACCGTGGCGTCCAGGAGGAAGAGCAGAAGGAGGCCGAGGCTGGCCGGCCAGTAGAAGCGGCGTCCCCCGTCGCGCCTGCCGACGATGCAGCCGAAGAGGAGGCCGAAGCCAAGGATCTCCACGAATGTCACCTGGATGCCGCGGGTCGTCCCGCGGTACCATGCCTCGCTGAAGAAGTTCACGTCGATCCTCTCCGCAAACACCGTCAGGCACACCATCGCGAAGAAGAAGATGTCCCGGATCCTGGCGAAGCACGCGGCGAGCGCGGCCCCGATCACCGTGACAAACGGTATCAGCGCCAGCGCTATGATGTGCTCAGTCTTCATGCACGCCCGCCAGCGGGGTGCTTGATGGCGCTCAGCAAGAGGTTTGTCGGGACGAAGAGGTCGCGCAGCGGCAAGCCCATGCCGCAGGTGCGGGTGCGGACCGAGCCGAAGCCCGCCTCGCGGGCCATGCCCTCGAGGGTATTCTTCGTGTAGAAGCGGATGTGCGGGTTCGAGGGGGAGAAGTGCTCGTCCCACCTGAAGAGCGTGATCAGCAGGTTCTTGAAGACCCCGTGGTACGGAACCGTGACGAGCAGCCTGCCGCCGGGCTTGAGGATGCGGTGCATCTCCTGCATGGCGAAGAGCGGGTTGAACAGGTGCTCCATGACCTCGGAGCACCAGACCACCTCGAACGACTCGTCCGCGAAGGGAAAGGGCTCGGCCACGTCGTGCTGCAGGAAGCGGATCGCGGGCAAGCTCGCGGCGTTCTCCTCGATCTGGACCTCGGAGATGTCGATCGCCGTGACGGACGACGAGAAGGTCGCGAGGTTGCGCGTGAAGGAAGCGTCGCCGCAGCCCACCTCGATGATCGGGGCATCCGGGGCGAGGCCCGCGAGCTCGGAGGCCATCCACCTGCGGAAATTGGCGGCGTAGCCCTGGTTTGACCCGGAGAAGGTGTTCTTACCACCGGTCCAGTACTCGTCGTAGTAGTTCTTAATCTGGGGGATCGTCTCGCTCATGATAATACGGAGGGTAGGACTGTCGGTGGCTGCGGGGCCGCAAGGATCGCCTGGCGCTGTGTCTTCGGCCAATAGGTCGAGACCCCGCGACGCAGGAAGCGCGAGGCCTGCCAGCACGCGATGAGCGTGACGGCGAATCCGGCGGCTGCCGCTGGAAAATGGGTGAGTTTCTTGCGGCCCTTCATGGCCGCCAGCCTGCGCCAGCGGAAGCCGAGGATGCCGGGGAAAATCTGCCAGAAACGCGAGTGCCTGGCCAGGTGGGCCATGATCAGGCGCTTGAGCCAGTCCGGGTCCTCCTCCTCTTTGCGGCGCAGCGTCCGGGCCAAGTCGGCCCTCTGCGCCTCCGGCAGCGTCATCACGTGCTCGATGATCACGTGGACCGTCGTCTGCCCGATCATCTGGCGCTTCTGGTTGTTGATGACGTCCTTCAGGGAGAGGTAGGGCTGGTAGAGGTGCGTGGCGCCGGCCACGGAGACGACCCGCGAGCGGTCGAGCGGGGCACGGAAGAAATCGGTGCAGATCGCCGCCTTGAAGAACCCGTCGTCGTTCGCGACCACGTCGCGGGGCAGGTACAGGTTGCGCGCAATGCCCGCGCGCATGCAGTAGAGCATCCCGTTGAGCCGGCCTTCGATGTTGCCGGTCATCTCCGAGGTCGCGAGCGAGAGCTTCTCCCGCATCGACTTGTTTTTCTTGCCGGCGATGTCCTTGACCGGGCAGTCGGACGCGGCGCCTAGGTGCTGGTTCCTCTCCAGCTCGTCGAATACCAGCTCGAGCGTGTCGGGCCGAAGCAGGATATCGGCATCCATGAAGCAGATGTAGCCCGTTCGCCTGTCGGAGAGCGTGTGGACGAACAGGTTCCAGGCGTTGTTGCGGCCGGGCTGCTCGATGTCCTCGACCCGGGCCGTCGTTCCCGGCGGAAGTTTTCCGTCGCGGACGGCGGCCGCGAAGATCTCGCGGGTCACCCTGACGGTGCCATCGGTGCACCCGTTCGCGAGGCATACGATCTCGCAGCCCTCGCCCTTGTCGGCGAGCCTGCGGAAGAGCTTCTGGGACAGGAGCGACCCCAGCATCGTCCCGATCGAGTTTTCCTCGTTCCAGGCGAGGATCCCGATGGAGAGGGCCGGGGGCAAATCGTTCTGGGGAATGGTCATACTGCTGGTCGAATGTGGCCGCTATTCTGACCCACCGGCGCCGCCCCGGCGCAGTAGGTCAGCACCTCCATGATAGGCGGGAACAACCCCAGTTCCGAAACCCCACGGAGCGGTACAAATGGAGGCAAGTGAACCAGCCACGCGTGAGCATCGTGCTTAGATCCTTCAACGAGGGATGGGCCCTGCACGGAACGCTCGATGCACTGAAGGCACAAGCCTATGGCAACTGGGAACTTATAGCATTCGATTCAGGATCGTCCGATGGATCCGTCGAGATCTTGAGGGAGTTTGGCCCCGCACATTTCATCCAGATGCTCCCGCATGAGTACAAGCCGGGCCGCGTCCTGAACCAGGGCATGCGCCTCGCCCAAGGCGACCGGGTGATCTTCCTGAATGCCGATGCGACGCCCCAGGGGCCTGACTGGCTCGGTCCCCTGGTGGAGGCGCTGGACGACCCTAAGGTCGCCGCCGTCTACGGCAGGCAGATCCCCCGCCCCGACTGCGAGGCCGCCTTCGCCCGGGACTACACCGACCGGTTTTCGACCAAGCCCGGCGAGGCCGAGGCCAAGGGACCGTTCTTCAGCATGGTGAGCAGCGGCCTTCGCCGCGACGCCTGGGTGATCCGGGGCTTCCGCGAGGACATGCAGTACTCCGAGGACGACGAGTACACCCGCTGGTGCCGCGACCACGGCTTCAGGGTGGCCTACCGTCCGGAGTCGGTGGTCATGCACTCCCACAACTACACCCCGCGGCAGGCCTACAAGCGCTGCTTCGGCGAGTCCTGGGCCCTGGCCGCCGTCTCCTCCGAGCGGGACCGCAAGCCCACGATCGCCCGCTCGCTCCTTCTCGGCTGGACCCGCGAGGTGGCCGGGGACCTGGCCTACTGCATCCGCGCAAACAGGCTCCGTCAGTTTCCATCGACCGCCCGCATCCGGTTTCAGCAGCGCCTCGGCCGCCTCCACGGGCACCAGGCAGGCTGGCAGATGCACCGGGCAGATCGCGTCCTATGATTGCAGACCCCATGGACCCCGCTGCGGACGGCTTCCTAGCGCTGCAGGCGTCCCCGCCCGCCATCAACTTCCCGCGCCGCTACACGCTCGACGGTGACGCCGGACTTGAGGCGCACCTTGCCCGAACCTGCGAGCAGGTGGTGAGCGGAATCAGGGGCCTCATCCCCGACCCCAAGCTGGAGGCCGTGATCCTGGGGGGCGGCTACGGCCGGGGCGAGGGAGGCGTGCTTTGGGGCGCCGACGGGGACCAACCCTACAATGACCTGGAGTTCTACGTCGCAATCAGCGGCGAGAGGCACCTGAACGAGTTCCTGTACCACCGCCGACTCGAGGTCCTGTCCGAGATCCTGACGCACATCGCCGGCCTGGAGGTGGAGTTCAAGATCACATCCCTTTCCGAGCTGAGCGCGAAGCCGCTGAGCATGTTCTCCTACGACCTTGCCCTTGGGCACCGCGTCGCCTGGGCCAGGAGCCCCGGGCGCATACCTGCCATCCTCCAGCACCACGCAGAGGCCGAGAAAATCCCCCTGTCGGAAGCCTCCCGCCTCCTCATGAACCGCTCGACCGGACTCCTGCTCGCGCGGGGAATGCTGGCCAAGGCCTCGCTCTCCCCCACCGACGCCGACTTCGTCCGCAGGAACATCGCCAAGGCCCAGCTGGCCTGCGGCGACGCCGTGCTCGTGGCCCATGGCCAGTACCACTGGAGCTGCCGGCGCCGCTACCGCCGCCTGGAAGGCCTCGCGGGCTACGCCCAGGACCCGTTCTACAGGACGGTACGCCTGAACCATGCCGCCGGGGTGCAGTTCAAGCTCCACCCCGTCCGGAATGAATGGGACAGGGACAAGCTCGAGGAGCAATGGACGGAAGTGAACCAGCTGGCGCGCGCCTGCTGGCTCTGGATCGAGTCCCGTCGTCTCGGGCGGCTTTTCGGGACAATCCGGGAATACCTCGGCGCAACCTCGAAGGGCCCCCGCTCAACCCTGGTCTCGAATGTGATCCTGAATGCGCGGGCCGAGCGCACCGTGCGCTTCTCGCGCAGGTTCACGATCCACCCCCGCGAGCGCGTCTTCAACTCGCTCTGCCTTCTGCTATGGGCGTCCGACGAGATTCTTGACGAGGAACGGCACGACCTTCTCGAGCAGGAAATCGGCCGCCGCGCGGACTCTCACGAGGGTTGGGTCGAAGCCTACCGGACACTCTGGGTCCACGCCCGCTGAGGCCGCCGCCGGCGCGCCTGCCTCCGGGTCCTGCGCCAACGGGCGCTGGACCGAGATCGTGTTATCGTGGAAGTTGAGGGTCAGCACGGTGTCGTTCAGGACCCCGAGGCCCACCGTCGCATCAAAGAGACTGTCCGGCTCGTGGACGCCCGGCGTCGGGAAGTAGAGCCGGCGCCCCAACCCAAGGCCGTGGAAGGTCTCCGCCTCGGCCGAGCCCACCTTCATCGTCACGCCGCCGTCCGTGTAGGGGAAGAATTCCTTGGAATCGGTCTTTGCCCGGGCTCCCAGGCCCAGCTTGTCGATGGACGCCGAGTAGATGAGGAGGGAGCCCGTGTAGAGTGTGTCGACCTGGGCCGTCACGGCCCTCCCGTTGATGCCGAAGCCGGAGGCCACGACAATGGGCGGCCCGCTCTTTCCAAAGGTGATGAGTGAAAAGCTGTCGCTCGGCTCGGGCAGCGCCACGTGCCCCGCCTGCGGGGCCGATATCCGCACGCGCCTGCCGCGGAAGTCCACCTGGAGGATCCGGTCCTTGAAGAAGGTGTAGGCGAGCGTGCCGCCCATCTTCGGCGGCATCTGGTTCTTCGCGAAGTCCAGCACGATGGCCTTCCTTTCCTTGAACGCCAGGCTGCCGACATGGAGCACGGGCACCTTGGTCACGAGGACGTCCGCAGGGACCGGGGGCGGGAGAGCCTCAAGCGTGAGGCCCGCGCCCTTCGCGACCGTCGAGTCGATGACCGAGTTCACGTCGCCCGTATCGATGCCGAAGAGCACGGGCTTGCCGTCGCCTATCCGCACCTCGATGCACGGCATCCCGTCGGACATGACGAGCGGCACGTCGGCCGCGAACTCCATCGCCGGCGCCGCGAACTGCGCCCTCATGTCAACCGCCGCCGTCGCAAAAAGGGCTCCTCCTAGGACCCAGGCCAAAGCTGTCGTGCGGGTTTTCATGCGGGCACCCTGCCACCCCGGGCCCCTCCGGGGACCGGAATTGTGACGAGCGGGGGTTTCCGGGGTACGAGCGGGTCCCCGACGAGCCTTCGCCGTTGACGACCTGCCCGGTTGTGCGTGCGATCTGCGGACCCAATGAGCGAACCGTCGGAGCTGCCGCTGTTTCACGTCGTCGGTTTCTCCGGCCACCGCCAACTGGAGGACCACGAAGGCGTTGGGAGGGCCATAGAATCCTCGCTGCGCGCGCTCCGAAAGGAGGTCCCCGGCGAGTGGATCGCCTTCTCATCCGTCGCCGACGGCGGCGACAAGGCCTTCATAGCCCAGGCCCGCTCCCTCGGGATGTCCTGGCACGCCATCCTCCCTCTTCCCAGGGCCGAGTTCGCCAAGGACTTCACGGCTGACGAGTGGGAGAACGTGGAGAAGATGCTGACGAACGCCGAGCACGTGCGGGTCATCACGGAGAACGGCACCCGCGAGGACGCGTATCTCGACTGCGGCGTGGAGACCGTGAACGGAGCCGACGTCCTCATGGCGGTCTGGGACGGCCAGCCGGCCCGCGGCAAGGGCGGCACGGCCGACGTGGTCGAGTACGCCCGAGCGCTCGGCAAGCCGCTCATTGTCATCGACGCCGCCACGCTCGAGATCCGCCGCGAGAACTTCCCGAGGCTAGAGAGGACGGACACGAGCCTCATGAGGCTCAACAGCCTGCCCGCGGGATCCACCGGGTGGGGCGAGAACCCGTTCAAGGCCCCGGACTACATCTTCGCCTTCCAGCAGAAGTGCGACCATGCGGCCAGCAAGGGCGCCCCGCAGTTCAGGCTATTGATCGTCGCGACCGTGCTCCTCCACGTCGTGGCGACGCTCATCGCGGCCACCTCGCTTGCGTTCGACCTCCACCTGCTCCCGCTCATCTGGCTGAAGCTCATCTGCCTCGCGGGGGCCCTCGGCGTCGCGGTCGTCCTCCGCCACCACCACCATTCCCACCACAGCTGGGTGCGCTGCCGCCTGGCGGCCGAGTTCTGCCGCTCGGCGCTCGCCACCTGGGGGCTGCCGCGCGCCGCGCCGCTCTTCAGGGACCTGGACCTGCCGGGCGTCAGGGGCCTGACCCGCGCGCTGCACATCCTCCACAGCCGCTCGGCCGTGGCGCAGCCGGTCCCGATGGAGGAGTTCAAGAGGATCTACCTCGAGAAGAGGATCGACGACCAGCTCTCCTACTACCGCAGGCAGGAGGCGCGCGCGCTGCCGCTCTTCAAGCGCCTGAAGATCGGCTTCTGGATCGCCACGATGCTGGCCATACTTAGCACGGCCGCCTACGCGATCTGCCACACCTTCGGGATCGAGGCGCCAAACTGGGCTACCATGACCTTCTTCTACTTCCTGCCCATTTCGCTGCCGGTCGTGGCGGCGTCCCTCATCTCACTGATCTCGATCAACGACCTGCAGAGGCGCGTGGCCCGCTACCGCGAGATGCAGCTCATGCTGGACGAGAGCCGCAAGCAGATCGCCTTCTGCCAGACGTGGAACAGCATCTCTCGCGTGGTGCTAAGGACCGAGCGGGCGCTCCTGCAGGAGGTGCTCGAGTGGCACTCGATCACGAGCTTCGCGGAGTCGCATTGACGCGAGCCATGCCCCTGCCGCGCCCAAGGACCGCTGCGCTGTTCATGGCGGGCCTCTCCTTGGTGGCAGGAAACACCCTGGCCTCGGACAGCGCGTCGGCGCTCGCGCTCTTCCACGCGGGCGACCGCATCCTATTCCAGGGCGACTCGATCACGGACGGCGGCCGCCAGCGCGAGGGCGACGACATGAACCACATCATGGGGCAGGACTACGCCTACCTGATCGCGGCAAGGATCGGCGCGCAGCTGCCAAAGAAGCACCTGGTGTTCCTGAACCGCGGCATCAGCGCCAACAAGATCATCGACCTGCAGGTGCGCTGGCAGCGGGACGTGATCGAGCTGAAGCCCGACATCCTGAGCATCTTGGTCGGTGTCAACGACGAGAGCTCGGTCATCGACAACTGGGAACCCGTGGTTTCGGTCGAGGACTACGCGACGGTCTATGACTCGTTGATCCAGCAGACTCTGGAGGCGCTACCCCACGTGCGCCTGGTCCTGTGCGATCCGTTTGCCCTGTCCGGCGGCAGCCGCACGAAGGAGCACTGGCCCGAGCGCCTGGCGGATCTCAAGAAACGGCGCGAGGCCGTCGCGGCGCTCGGCGCCAAGTACAACATCCCCGTGGTGCATTTTCAATTGATGTTCGACGAGGCCTGCCTCTCGGCGCCGGAGACCTATTGGCTCTGGGACGGCGTCCACCCGACGTATGCCGGTCATCAGCTGATGGCCGACGAGTGGCTGCGCGTGGCGGGCGATTTCTACTCGTCGCCCCAGTAAACCCAGTTCCGCTGCACCCGTCTTACGCGGGATCTTGAGCAGCTGGATGCGCCGGGGTGGAAGCCCTGACACCCCAGCTCAGGAACCATGGGCGGGCAGGCTTGGGGGCAGGGGCAGCAATGGCGGCGAGCCCGTCAGTTCCGCGACGTGGCGGCGGTATTGCCTTCTGACGCATGCGGCGACCTCTTGGGGTCGGCTTCGGCGCGGGCGAGAAGGGCTTTGAAACGCAGGGTGTTTCTCAAAGGGTCATATAGGGGATCAAGGCGCAAATAAGCAGCGGTTATATGCCGCCGTGATTCCAAGATGTCCATGGCTGCGTCGAGCTGACCTTCAGCTATTCTGAGTTCGAGAAGATCGGGGGGGGTTCCTGAAAATTCTGCTGCAAGCCTCATTGCCCTCTCGGCCTCGGCAAATTCCCCAAGACAAGTGAGCACCAGGCCCTTTGCGTGTAACAAATATGGATCCGTGGGTTGATCGGCCATGCGGTGCTCGGTCGCCTTCAGAGCGGCCTGCCATTCAACGCGCGCGGCGTCGTCCCGCCCTGCCATCTGCTGCGCCCAGCCATTGAACAGCGCAATCGGCCCGGCAACATCGTTGTTTGATTGGAGCCAATCGCGTCGGACGCCCTTGCTGAACCTAAGCCAGTCGTCCGGCTTTCGCTGAAAGATGAAGACACTAAACGCCGTCCCTGCGCCAAAATCACTTTGCATCAACGACGCCGGAAGCTCATCTAGGGCTGCCTTGGCTGACGCGAGATCCCCCTCCCAAATCAATGACAAGGTAATTTTCAGATCGAGATTTCCCCAATACGGCTGAATGGCGAGCGAGCGCTTGAGGGGCGCCTCAACCGCAGAATACGAGCCTACCATCACTTCCAACCATCCAAGCTCGCACAATGCCGTTGCCGAAAAACGGGGACTATTGGCAAGCCGATTAAGCTCGGTCCTCGCCTCGTCGAAGTGGCCGAGATTTCGCTGCAGAATCGCCAGGGCGTACAAAGCCTGGGGCTCGTCCGGCTTCTCACCGAGCAGCTGACGAAGCAGCTTGTTCGCCTCCTCTGAGAAGGACGAAACCTCCCCGAGTCCTGTTCCGACAGTTGCGCCGCGCACAAGATAGCAGGCCTGGGCCAGGCGTGCCTCATAAGAGCCTGGCGCCAGTTCGAGCGCACGTGCCGCGCATGAGCGGGCGGCTTCCTGACGTTCCTTGCTGGCATCAAAATTGTGGTAGATAAACCACGAATCGACTTGTGCCCACGCGGCCCAGACCTCGGCGTTTGCCGGCTCGAGGTCCGCGGCCCGCCTGCAAAATCCATCCGCGATTTCCAGTTCCTCCGGGCCCATCTCAGTCTTGTCAAGTTGCTCCCAAGCCTTCGCGACAAGCTGCTGCGCCTCTGAGGCCGATGGGCCGACTTGAACCGCTTGAGGCGGTTTCTCGCCCTTGTGCCACGGTTTCAAGATGGCCAGGGCCACGCAGGCGATCGCGCCGACGACGGCTGGAATTATCCAAATGCGAGACGCCTTGGGCGAGCGAGACGAGGAATGGCCCGCCGTTACCGTGACTTGGTGCTCGGTCTCACGCTGTGGTCCAGCCATGAGCTGCTTCACACGTTCGCCAAAGGCCGGGGGAGTCTCGCCGCCGGGCAACCTGGTCCATTGAACGGCCAGGAAGGCGTCAGGCACCTGGGCGCCTATATCCCCGGTGCCATCCACCGTCACGGGCACGATGAACGCCTTGCCCTTTGCCATCAGGTGCGAACGGTCCTCCGCGAGCTTCCACTCCAGACGAAAGTAGCCTTCGAGCCGTGTCTGGGTGTGCGCCGAGATAATCGGCATGAACAGGGCGCAGCTCTTGATCTGCTTGCGAATACTCTGGTCCCAAGCGTCCCCTCCCCTGAGTTCGCTCTGGTCGAACCAGACCTCGACTCCGGCCGACCTTAGGGCCTCACAGATCCGCCTCGCGCTCTCGGCGTCCTGCGAGGCATAGCTGAGGAAGACAGCCCCATGGGATGAGCCGGCGTGGGGATTGTGGGGCATGAAGCGGGAGCAGAGCGGACGCTGCCAAGTCGCTGGGCCTCTGGCCAGAGCAAATCCCTATGCCCAGGTCCTCTGCACCGTGTTACCCGCGGGGCTGGCGGCCGAGGGACCCGGGGGGAACGGCGGCAGGGGCTTGGGTCGTGGTGCTGAAAGACCACCGATATTGCAAACACGCCCTAGTACGGGGTCGCGACGGCCGTGACCGTGATCCCGTCCGGCCAGTACTTCGTGAAGTACCCCTCGAGCTGGGAAGCGATGGCCGGGTCCTTGAGCTCGATGCCTACCTCCCTGTTCTTGTCCATCGAGGTCGCCGTGTAGTTGACGGACCCGACATAGATCAGGTCGCCGTCGATTACCGCGGCCTTCGCATGCTCATAGAGCGGTGCCGCCGGCAGGGCCAGGACGTGGCCGCCGGCTTGCAGGATCGGCTTAACATTGGCCGCATAGGTCAGGTTGTAGGAGACGAGTGCCTTCACCTCGACCTTCCGGCCCACGGCCTCGACCAGGGCCTGGACGATCTGCTTGTCGCCGAGCTCCTGGTTGAAGATGTGGATCGTCTTCTTTGCGCCGTTAATCTCAGCGAGCAGCGTCGCGCGCGCGTTGATGGGGCTGATGACGAGGTCCGTGCCTTCGGGGGGTGCGACCTGCGTCTTGTTCCAGTCACAGTCGAACATTGTCGCGAGATAGGCGACGTCCACGCCCTCGTTGTCCACGACGCCGAAATTAAGGCTCACGCTCCCGCTCACGACGACGCCAAGGTACCCGGGGCTGAAGTTGATCGTCGTGATGAGGGCCACCTGGGCCGCGTCACCGGCATCGGCGACCACGATCTTCGCGTGGTCGAATTGGAAATGCGTCGCATCGTAGGCGCCGCCAGCGACCTTCGTCTGGCTGTACTGGACGGGCACGCCTGCCGCCTGGAGCTGCGCCACAGCCGGCGCGTTGGTCGCCACCGCGTTCTTCCCGGCGCCCTTGGGGTTCAGGATGACCCGGACGCTGACGCCCGCCTTTGATTTGGCGATCAGGGCTGAGATGATGTCCGCGTCCGTGAGCTCATAGACCTCGACGTCCACCGACTTCTTGGCGCCCGTGATCGTGCTCAGGATTGTGTGATCCATGTCGTCGGGAGTCTCGAAGAGGGTGAACGCCCGGGCTTGGGCACCCAGGAGGAAACACATTGCTAAGAATGCCAGGACGGTGCGCAGGAGCAGGAGGCCTTTAGGTTTCATGGAGAGGGGTTCGATGTGATGCAGCGTCGATTCTCTTCCGCAGCGGCGCCAGCGCAGACGCCGAAAATTACGTGGTTTTACGGGTTCGTAACCCTATAACTCACCCTGACATGGACCCAGTCGTCAGAGAGGCCACGCTTGCGGACGCGCGGAGCATAGCGGAGATCCATGTCGCCACGTGGAAGCACGCCTACCGCGGGATCGTCCCAGCCACGCTCCTGGCATCCCTGTCCGTAGAGCAGAGAACCAAGGACTGGGTGACGAGACTCCAACCCGGGACCAGGCAAACCTATGTCCTGGAAACCGCGGGTGAGATCCGCGGATGGGCCTCCATCGGCCCATCCCGCGACGATGACCACAAGGGCGACTACGGCGAGTTGTACGCCATCTACATGGCCCCCGACCACATCGGGCGATCGCTCGGCCAGATCCTCTATGCAAGGTGCGAGCGCGAACTCGAGAAGGAGAGGTATCCCTTCATCTCGGTCTGGGTCCTCGAGGAAAACGCCGGCGCAAGGCGCTTCTACGAGAAGGTTGGGTTCCAGCTGGACGGAGGCACCAAGGTCATCGCCCTGGCGGGGGCCAAGCTTCCGGAACTGCGCTACGCGAAGAAACTCTGCTCCTCGTAGCCGCGGTTCAGGCCGCGGGAAAACTCATCTGGAAAAGCGCGCCGCCACCGGGCGCATCGGCCACGGAAGCCGAACCGCCATGGGCTTCCGCCACGGCCCGAACGAGCGTGAGTCCCAGGCCAAGACCGCGCTGGGAGCGGCTCGCATCCCCGCGGTAAAGTCTCCTCCACACGGCCTCGCGCTCGGCAATCGGCACGCCCGGTCCGCTGTCAGAGACGGTTATCGTGACGGCACCGGGAACCACCGCCGGCGTGAGTGTCACCGAGCCGCCGTCGGGCGTATACTTGAGCGCGTTGTCGACCAGGTTGGAGAGCGCCTGCCCCACCCTGACCGGGTCCCCGTCCATCGGTGAGGGGCCGGTGCTGTTGACCGTGAGTCGTATGTTCTTCTGCTCGGCCACCTCCTTATAAAGGTCGGCCGCCCGAAGGGCCATGGCGGTCATGTCCATCTTCTCCCTCCTAAGACTTAGGACGCCCGCCTCCGCCGCGGAGACGTCGAGGAGCACCTCGAGCAGGTGAAGCACGTGGTCGGACTCATCGATGCATGACGCCAAGGCCGACCGCGCATCCGCGGGGTTGCCGCCGTCGCCCAGCGCGAGCTCCGCCGTGCCGCGAAGGCGCGTCAGCGGCGTCCTCATGTCGTGGGCCAGGTTGTCGAGCGTCTCGCGAAGGACGCGCACATGGGCCGCGTTCTTGTCGAGGAGCGCGTTCAGCTGCCGGGCGAGGACAGCCAATTCGCCGCTTCCCGCCGGGTTCGGGATGCGCGCGGAAAAGTCATCCTCGTCGATGATCCTCCGCGCCGTGGCCGCCATTTGCCTGAGCGGCCTCGTCGCCCTCCAGGCGAGGAGCGTCGCCGCCGTCAGCGAGACAATGAGTGCAATGAGTCCCACCCCGATGAAATCCCTCCTGAGCGGTGCGAGGAGCACCGCACGGCTGTCGGTGCTGCGGGCGACCTGGATCAGGCGCCCGTCCGACAACATGCGCGAGGCAACCGCCAGGTCGCGGGCCGCGTCCCTCGGTATGCGAACGGAATGGATCTCCTGCGTGTTCCAGCCGCCCCACCCGTCCGGCACCAGGCGGTGCTCAACCTCGGGCGACACCCAGTCTGCGGGGACCGTGGCGAACACGGTCGTCCCATCCGGCCCTAGGAGGCGCACATAGAGGGACCTGGCCTCCGGAGACGTGTCGGAGCCCAGCGTGACCCGAAGCCCCAGGGCACCGCCGTGCTCGTAGGCCGCGGCATACGTCTCGGCCCGGAGCTCGATGGCGGCGCGGTCCCGCTCCTCGAGCGAGTGCGCGAGCGTCCAGTAGAGGACGCCGAAGAGCGCGGACGCTCCCGCCGCGAAGGCGATCGTGTAGATCGCCGCGATCCTTATCGCGAGCGACTGCCTGAAGGATTCAAGCATGGGGACGGAAGACGTAGCCGACACCCCGCAGCGTCTCTATCCTCACGTGGTCCGGGTCGACCTTGCTTCTCAAGCGGTGCATCACGACGTCCACGACGTTCGTCTGGGGGTCGAAGCTGTAGTCCCAGACATTCTCGAGAATCTTGGTCTTGCTGACCGGGTGGCCCGCGTGGCGCAGCAGGAACTCGAGGAGCGAGAACTCCCGCGGCTGCAGCTCGACCGCCTTGCCGGCACTCATGACCTCGCGGGTCACCAAGTCCAGCGACACGTCTCCCGCCGCAAGGCGGGTCGCATCCGGGGCATGGGTGGCCCGGCGAACAAGCGCCTGGAGGCGAGCCAGGAGCTCCGAGAACGCAAAGGGCTTGGTCAGGTAGTCGTCTGCCCCGCTCTCGAGCCCCTTCACCCGGTCCTCCACGGCGCTCTTGGCGCTCAGGAAGAGGACCGGCATATGGCTCCTGGCGGAGCGCAGGCGCTTCACGAGGCTCAGGCCGTCCAGGCCCGGGAGCATGATGTCGAAGACCGCGGCGTCGTAGGCCGTGCTTTCCGCGAGCGCCAGGCCTGTCTTGCCGTCAGGCGCGTGGTCGACCGCGTACCCGGCCTGCTTCAGGCCCTGCACGATGAACGACGCGATCTTGGCGTCGTCTTCGACTACGAGGAGGCGCATGGGGACATTGTAAAAGAGGGGCGTGAAATTGGAAGGAGCGAGTCTGGGCCGGATACAGAAAGGCACCGGGCCGCCCAGCGGCTCCGGTGCCTCCTGTTACCTATTTACCCAACAACAACCAAATCTTGTGGGGCCCTTAGGGGGCCGTGTCCGCCGAGGGCTCCGCGCTCTCGTCAACGATGACGTAGATCGTGTTACCGTGGGACCAGAGTTTGAGCAGCGTCTTCTTGTTCGTGGCGCTGGCGCTGAGGTCGACCGCAGTCTTGGCCGAGGTGACCGGCTGGCGGTCAAGCTCGAGGATCACGTCGCCCTCCCTGATGCCGGCGCGGGCGGCGGCGCAATTTGGGTCGACGCCCGTGATGACGGCGCCGTTCAGGCGCTCGGGGAACTCAAGCTCGCGGCGCGCATTGGCGTCAATGTCTCCGACCGCGACGCCGTTCAGGACGCCGACGTCGGCACCCGGGGCGTTCTCGTCACCCTCGGCGCGCTCGCCGCTGTTCGGCTTAACGATCGTCGTGACGGCGATCTTCTCGGTCTTGCCGTTGCGATTGATGTCGAGCGAGAGGTTCGTGCCGGGGGTCGTCTCGCCGACGACGAGCGTCAGGCGGCTGGCGGAGTCGATCGGCTGGCCGTTTATGGCCGTGATGACATCACCGCTCTTGAGTCCGGCCTTCATGCCGGGGCTGTCGGGCTGCACGTCCGAGATCAGCGCGCCACCGTTCGCCGCGAGGCCGAACGAGTCCGCGAGGCCGGGGGTCAGATCCTGGATGCCGATGCCGATGTAGCCGCGGACCACCTTGCCGTGGGAGACCAGGGTCTGCGCGACGTTGCCGACCAAATCCGAGGGGACCGCGAGGCCGACGCCCTGGAACCCACCGCTCTTGCTGAGGATTGCCGTGTTGATGCCCACGAGCCGGCCCTCGACGTCCACGAGCGCGCCGCCCGAGTTGCCCGGGTTGATCGCCGCGTCCGTCTGGATGAAGTCCTCGAACTTGAGGCCGATGCCGGGCCTGCGGCCCGTGGCGCTCACGATGCCGCTCGTCACGGTCTCGCCGATGCCGAAGGGGTTTCCGATCGCCAGCACGCGGTCGCCGACCTCGACGTCCTTGCTCTGCGCGAAGGTGATGGCGGGAAGGTCCTTGGCCGTGACCTTGATGACCGCGACGTCCGTCTGGGGATCGCGTCCCACGACCTTGGCCGTGAACTCGCGCCCGTCCGAAAGGGTGACCGTGACCGTCTTCGCGCCGTCCACCACGTGGTTGTTCGTCACGATGTAGCCGTCGCGGCTGATGATGACGCCGGAGCCAAGGCCGCCCTCGGGCTCCTCGGGCATCTGCTTCATGTGGTTGCCGAAGAACTGGCGGAACGCCGGGTCGTTGAAGGGACTGCCCTCCTGGCCCTGCTCGAAGGAGACGGCGCTCGGCTTGATGAGGACGGTGACCTTGACGATGCTGGGCGCCACGCGCTTCACGACGCCGGCGTAGCTGGCGGTCTCAAGCGTGCCGCGGTTGACGGCGCTGTTGTCGCGCTTCAGGTCGACGGAATTGCGTCCCGTTGCCGCGGTGTCGACGGCGGCGAACAGGCCGGCGGCCGCGAGGATGAAGGCGCTGGCGATGGCCGTGCGCCGGAAGTTCGTATTGCGGGGAGAGTTGTTCATATGCTGGCGAGACTATCGCACACCCGCCTTTCCCGTTCCTTTCAGGGGGATTACAAAACTGTAAGGTTTCGGGCTTCCGTATAAGCCGCGCTCTCGCTCCAAACAATGTGCGAGGGACTTACGTAATAGGGCTCACAGTTGTTGCGGAAGTGTCG
>Ga0302196_10000275_pt1 | contig 50546 bp, 44 predicted proteins | sample II_Bog_N1_3_FD_198794 | JGI IMG/M metagenome (GOLD analysis project Ga0302196, IMG submission 198794) | Peat permafrost microbial communities from Stordalen Mire near Abisko, Sweden - II_Bog_N1_3 | ecosystem: Environmental > Terrestrial > Soil > Wetlands > Peat | place: Sweden: Abisko... | reverse complement strand
CCGACGCCGTTTTTGTCCCCAGCGTCGCGGACCGCGACGATCCCCAGGGCCAGGATCCGCGGCAGGCGCGCGGCCGCCCGGGCGAGCAGCTCCTCGTCCGGGAGCTTCTGGCCCACCGCGCGCCGCTCGGGATTCTCCTCGCCGCCCTCGAGGAAGAGGTGGGCGTGGGCCTCGATCAGCCCGGGCAGCAGGGTGTGGCCGGGCAGCACGCGGTCGGGGGCGTCCTGCCCGGGCCGCAGCAGGTGCGGCGCGGGCCGCGCGGCGCCGGCGTGGCGGATGCCCCCGGCGTCATAGACCAAATGGGCGTCGCGCTGCGCGGCCGGGCTGGTGCCGTCGAATAACGCGCCCACCTGCAGCCAGACCGGCCGCCCGGGGGCGGCGGCGAGGGTGGCAACCAGCTCGGCATCCGGGTTGGAGTCGTTCATGGCTTCGTTTTTGAGGCGAGGTGGTCGCGGCCGAGCCAGGTGTTGGCCCAGCTCGAGGTCCCGCGCAAATTCTGGTCCTGCAGGACGGGCGCGGACGCCAGGAGTTCCGCCTCCCGGCCCTCGCCCCTCAGGCGGTCGTAGGCGCGCGCCCAGATGCAGGGGACATCCGCCACCTCGCACCGCCCGTCGCGGGTTCCCCCGCACGGTCCGTTGCGCTGGTTCTTGGCGCAGGCCGACTCGGGGCAAAGGAAGGCGACGTCGAGCAGCGAGCAGTCCCCGCAGTCCCGGCAGCCGAAGAGCGCCGACTTGCTCACGCGCTCGACGGCGCGCAGGACGGCGGGACCCTGCCGGGGGTCGCGCGCGCCGGCGCAGAGCCGGGCGCCGGTGTTCCAAAGTCCCCGCCCGGGCGTGAACATTGCCGCATGGGCCAGCTGGGAAATCCGATAGGCGCCGGAGCGGGACCGGCGGGCCGCCGCGCGGGCGGGCGGGGGCAGTGCGGGATCGGCCAGTCCGGTGGCCGGATCCTCCCCGTAGAGGAAAAACTCCCCGGGCCGCGAGAACCGGATGTCCCGGGCGAACTGCCGCCAGTCGCCGGGCGCGAAACCGGCCTCGATGTCCAGGATGCGCTCGAGGTCGCCGATCGCAGTCATCCCGCCGAGGTAGGCGCCGCGGTAGCCCAGTCCGCGGTAGACGGCGACCTGCCGGGCGGCGAGCTCGAGGAAGAACGCCCGGCCCCGGTCGGGCTGCCCCGCCATCCGCGCGCAGAGCTCGGCCAGCGCATCGGAAACGACGACCCCGGGGATGACCTGCCGGCGGAAGACCTGGGCCACCGCCGGGTTCAGCAGATAGACGTTGCCGATCAGCGGGACGTGGCCGTGGCCGCGGGCGCGCATCCACGCGATCAGCTCGGAGATCTTGCGCGAGTCGTAGCCGATCTGGTTGACGACCCAGCGGGCGCCGGCGGCGAGCTTTTTCTCCAGCTTCAGCAGCTGGGGCATGACCTCGTTCTCGTGCCGCTTGAAATTGCTGACGACGCAGCCGGAAAAAAAGCGGGTGGCCGCGAGGTGCACCGCCTCGCGGGCCCCCGGGCGCGTCACCTCCAGGCCGGAATTCATCCGGCCGAGCAGCCAGAGCAGGCTCACCGAATCCAGGTCAAAGACCGGCTTGGCCCCGCCGCCGACGCCGGTCCCGGCGGCGTCGCCGGTCAGGACCAGGAGGTTGTCCAGGCCCTCGCTCGCGAGCTGCCAGGCTTCCGACTCGAGGCCGTTGCGGTTGAAATCCTTGCACGAAAGATGGATCACCACGTCCCCGCCGGCCGCACGCACGAGGCGGCCGAGCGGTGCCGGCGCCAGCATGGGATGGCCGCCGGCATTGTCGGTGATCGACACCCAATCCACCCGGGGGGACGCCGCCAGCTCGCGCGCGTAGGCCAGGGTCCGGCCCGCGCGGGCGCCCGTGAGCGTGCCGCGCGTGGAAACCAGCTCCGCGCCGATGAGGAAAGCGGAGGTCTTTTCCAGCTTGATTCTGAGGGGGGACATCGCAGGCACGGGCCGGATGGCTGGTTGAACCGAGCCCCGGCGACGGGTCGAATCTCGTTCCCGGTCCCGCGGACCGTCGAGATAAATCCGGCCGCGCCGGCCCGTCCCCGGGCCGGGTGACAAATTACGCCGCAACTGTGGCAAAATCCGGTCAGAGGCCGAGGTGGCGGACGACGGGAGCCAGGTCGACGTGGGCGGCGACGTGGTCCGCCATCCGGGTGTAGATTTCCCGGCGCTGCTCGCTCCACGGCACGGGGTGCGCGCGGTGGGCGGCGAGGCCGCCCGCCTCCGCGACGCGGGTGCGCACGTCCGGCGACTCGAACCACCCGTGGAGATAGGTCCCCCAGACGCGCCCCGCGCGCACGCCCTCGGGCCGGCTCGTGCCATCGGCGTCCCAGACCGTGTGCAACTCCGCGAGCGGCGCCGTGGCGGCGGTGCGGCCCATGTGGATCTCGTAGGCGGTCCAGCGCCGGCCCGCGCACTCCGCCGTCACCTGCCGCAGGATCTTCTGCCGCTCAAACTGCGTCGTCACCGGCAGCAGCCCCAGGCCGGGCCCGTCCCCGGCTTCGCCCGCCACGCCCGCGGGGTCGGCCAGCCGCGCCCCGAGCAGCTGAAAGCCGCCGCAGACCCCGATGACCAGCGCGCCGCGCCGCGCGGCCGCGACAATCGCGTCGGCCAGGCCCGTGGCGCGCAGCCAGCGCAGATCGGCCAGGGTGTTCTTCGAGCCGGGGAGGATGATCACGCGCGCCTCGGCCAGCGCGGCCGGCGTCGCCACCCAGCGCACCCGCACGCCCTCATCGCCCCACCACGGCTGGCAATCCGTGAGGTTGGCGGCGTGGGGCAGCCGGATCCAGGCCAGCGTGTCGCCCGTGCCGCGGTCCTCGTCGGCCGCGCCCAGCCCGTCCTCCTCCTCCGGCTGCAGGTCCGGCCGCAGCGGGACGGTGCCGAGCACCGGCAGCCCCGGCGCGTGCGGCGCGAGCCAGGCGGTGGGTTCCGGAAACAGGCTGAGGTCGCCGCGGAAACGGTTGACGATCGCCCCGAGGCAGCGCGCGCGATCCCCCTCCGGCAGCAGCGTCCAGGTGCCGGCGAGCTGCGCGTAGATCCCGCCGCGGTCGATGTCGCCCACCAGCAGCCAGTGCGCGTCCACGTGCCGCAACGGGCGCAGGTTCACCAGGTCCCGCGCCATGAGGTTGAGCTCGACGGGGCTGCCGGCGCCCTCGAGCACGAGCACGTCGCAGTGCGTCCGCCAGTAATCCAGGCATTCGGCCACGACCGCCCAGAGCCGCTCGTGGTGCCGGTAATAGTCGCGCGCCGCGAAGTGCCCCTGCGCCTGGCCGCGCAGCACCAGCTGCGCGCCGACGCCGCCGCTCGGCTTGAGCAGGATCGGGTTCATCTCGGCGACGGCGCGCAGGCCGCAGGCCTCGGCCTGCACCGCCTGGGCGCGGGAGATCTCGCCCCCGTCGAGGGTGGTCCAGGCGTTATTGGACATGTTCTGCGCCTTGAAGGGCGCCACGCGCACGCCCCGCCCCCGCAGCCAGGCGCAGAGCGCCGTGGTCATCCAGCTCTTGCCCACGCTGGAGGAGGTGCCGAGGACGCCGAGGGCCTTCAAAACTCCACCCCGACCTGGGCTTTGACGCCCGATTTGAACGGGTGCTTGATCTCGGTCATCTCGGTGACCAGGTCGGCCGCCGCAATGAGTTCCGCGGGCGCGCCGCGGCCGGTGATCACGACATGCTTGCCCGGCACCCGCGCCTGCAGCGCGGCGAGCACCTCGGCGACCGGCAGGTAGTGGTGGACGAGGGCGATGTTGAGCTCGTCGAGCAGGAGAAACTTCACCCCGGGATCCTGCAGCGCGGCGCGGGCGATGTCCCAGCCCCGGCGGCAGCTGGCGATGTCGGACGCGCGGTTCTGCGTGTCCCAGGTGAATCCCTCGCCCGTGCGGTGCCACTCCAGGAGCGGGCCGGCCAGGACGCGGGCGACGGCGGCGTCGCCCGACTTGATGAACTGGACCACGACGCTGCGGCGACCGTGGCCGAGGTTGCGGGCGAGCAGGCCGAAGGCCGCGGTGCTCTTGCCCTTGCCGTCCCCGGTGTGGACGATGACGAGGTCGCGCTTCTCGCGGGCGGCGTTGATCTTCGCATGCATTTCGGCCTGCAGGGCCTGCATGCGCGCGCGGTGCTCGGCCTCGGTCGGCTCGGGGGGGGATGGGTTCATGCGAGTTCGAAGATGGTGCCGGGGGCGGAGCGGGCGCGCACCCCAAAAACCTCGGCCAGGGCGACCGGCGTCAGGACGGAGTCAGGCGGCCCGAAGGCGCGCAGCCGCCCGCCCTCCATCAGGACCACGGCGTCGAGGCAGCTCGCCACCCGCAGGTCCTGCAGGGAGAAGAGAATGGTCGAGCCCGCGTCGGCCAGCCGGCGGGCCAGCAGCAGCACCTCCAGGGCGTGGCGCGGATCGAGGGCCGCCAGCGGCTCGTCCCACAGCTGCAGGGGGGCGGCGGTGGCCAGTGCCCGCGCCAGCAGGACGCGCTGGCGCTCGCCGCCGGAGAGACGATTCACGGGCCGGGCGGCGAGTGCGGTCAGGTCGAGCGACGCCAGGGCCTGGTCGACGCCCTGATCGTCGTCGCCATGGGCGTAGCGCCCCTGGGCCACGACCGAGCGCACGGTGAAGCCGAACTCGAAGCGGGCCTCCTGCGGCACCCAGGCCGCGCTGCGACCCCGCTCCAGCGGCGAAAGCGTGCCGACCGGCCGATTGCCCCAGAACACCGCGCCCGTGGCGGGGAGCAGGCCGGCGGCGACGTCGAGCAGGGTCGACTTGCCCGAGCCGTTCGGGCCGATCAGGCCGACCATCATCCCCGGCGGCAGGCGCAGGGAGACCCACTCGATCCGCCCGGGCACGGTGGCGCCGGCGACCTCGAGGGCGTTCAGGGATGACGGCGCAAAAGCCATAGGAAGAAGGGACCCCCGATCAGCGCGGTGACGATGCCCAGGCGCAGGCCGCCGGCCATCCGCCCGATCAGGTCGCAGCCCAGGACAAAGACGGCGCCGCCCACCAGCGCGAGCGGCACCAGGCGGCGGTGCTCCGGCCCGACCAGCAGCCGCAGGATGTGCGGCACGATCAGGCCGACAAATCCGACCGTCCCGGCGACGGCCGTCGCGGTCGCGGTCATGACCGTGGCGATGGCGATCAGCCGGCGGCGCAGGCGCCGCACGTCGATGCCCAGGCTCTGCGCCTCGGCTTCGCCCAGGCTCAGCAGGTCCATCGGCCGGCCGAGCGGCCAGAGCGCCAGCGCCGCCAGGGGGATGGGCAGGGCGATCATGATATGCATGCCCATGCGATCCTCGAGGCCGCCCATGAGCCAGAATAAGATCTGGGCGTTGCGCTGGTAGACATCGGTGTAACGGGAGAGGATGTACGCGGTGACCGCGCCCAGCAGGGCATTGAGCGCCACGCCGGCGAGGAGCAGCCGCTCGGTGCTGGCGCCGCGGCGGGCGAGAATCAGGACCGCGCCCATGGCGACAAACGATCCGGCGAGGGCGGCGGCGGGGAGCGCCCAGAGCGAGACCGCCGCCCAGCCGGTCCCGATGGCGACGGCGGCCCCGGCCGCCCCGCCCGTGCTCACCCCGAGCAGATCCGGGCTCGCCAGGCTGTTGCGAAAATAGGCCTGCATGATCAAGCCCGCAGCGCCGAGGGCGGCCCCAACCAGCACGCCCACGGCCATCCGCGGGAGCCGGATCTGCCAGAGCACCGTGGAGGCGAGTGCGTCGCGATGCAGCAGCCCGTCCCAGATCCGGGCCGGCCCCAGCCGGACGTCGCCGACCGCCAGCGAGAGCACGGCCGCCGCCGCCAGGAGCAGGAGGGCGCCGGGCAGGGCGTTGCGGGAGGAGCGGGCGGACAGGATCACGGGAAGGCCCCAGGGTGCAGGGCGCGCGCCAGCGCCTCGTAGCCGTCGACGCGATGGAAGGAAACGCAACTCAGCTGGTAGGGTTTCACCAGCGCCACCCGGCCCGATTTTACGGCATCCATGTATTCGTAGGGGGAGAGCTGGCGGAACGGGGCCAGCGCCTCCCCGGCATTCCAACCACCCAGGACCACCTCGTCAACGGGCCAGGTCAGCATCTGCTCGACCGGCGGCGGGGCATGGCCGCGCAGGTGGCCCAGGGTCGCGGCGAGATTGATCGCCCCGGCATGGTCGCACAGGTCCTGGAAGGTCGTGTCCGCCCCGGGGATGGCGCCATAAACCGACGGCGCGATCACCCGCGCGGGCGTCACGCCGCGGAGCGTGCGGCTGAGCCGGTCCATCCGCAGCCGGCACCCGGCGATCAGGCGCTCCGCCCGCGCTTCCGCGCCGAGTTCGCGGGCCAGCCGGCGCAGGTTGGCGTAGGCGTCGTCCATCGTGGTGTAATCGGCGAAGACCAGGACCCGCACGCCGGCGCGGCGCAGCTGCGCCACGAGCTCGGCCCGGCTGTAATTGGCGCACAGCACCAGCGTGGGCCGATAGCGGAGCACGGACTCGGCGTCGCCATTGGGCTCGAGGCGGGGATAGCCGGCGGCCTGGGCGGCGACGGCGGAAAATTCGGGATCGGCCGCCAGCTTGCTCAGGGCCGCGATCTGCCCGGGATCGGCCAGGGCGATCAGCATCTCGTCGGTCCCGACCGTCTGCGACACCACCCGCACGGGGGAGACCGCCGCGCCGTCCACCGCCCGCGCGTCCACGACCCAGGTGGCCGCCGCCAGGACGGCGGCCACCGAGCGCAGCAGGCGTTTCGCTCCGGGCGGCATGGGGGGTCAGAAGGTCCAGTCGGCGCCACCGTAGCAGCCGCGGGGCAGCGCCGGGTAGCCGAAGGTCTCCTCGTAGTCCCGGTTGAGCGCATTTTCCACCCGGAACTTCAAGGTCAGCCGGGAGCTCGCCCGCCAGCTGGCGAAGACCCGGGCGGTCTCGTAGCCGGACAGGTTCGTCACTCCGCCGGTGACCTGGTCGTTGTCGAGGCGGTCGGCGGACGCGAAAACGCCGGCGCCCAGGGTCCAGGCCCGGGCGACCGCCCAATTCACGTCGCCGCCGCCGGAATGGCGCGGCCGCAGGACAAGGCGCGCCCCGGTCGTGCCGTCCCAGGCGTCGAGGTAGGTGTACTCCGCATGGAGCGTGACGCCGCCTCCGGCCTGGGCGCAGGCCGAGAATTCAGCGCCCCGCGTCGTGGCCCGGTCGAGGTTGATTGCCTCGTAGGTGAACGGGTCGTACGAGAACAGGTTGGTGTAGCGATCGTCAAACCCGGTCGCGGTGACGACGAGCCGGCCCGCGGCGAAGGCCTGCTCGATCCCGGCGTCGCCCCCGCGCGAGTGCTCCGGCAGGATGCCGGGATTGGGGGGCTGGTCGTATCCAACCAGTCCATACCGGTCGAGGGAGCTGGGGGCGGTGAACCCCGTGCCCCAGTTCGCGCGCAGGGTCGTGCCGGGCAGCACGCGCCAGGCGGCGCCCACCCGGCCGGTGTTCGCGCCGCCGGCCGAGCGGTAGTCGTCGCGGCGCAGGCCCGCCGTAAGCTCGAGCGCCTGGACGGGGCGCAGCAGGACGGACGCGTAGGCCGCCTCAAGGCGGTCGCTCGTCTCCGCCGGACTGATGACGTACTCCGAGGCCTCGGCCTCGGCGCCGGCGATCAACTCCGCGGTTTTGTCCGGCAACCATATATTATTCTGCCACTCGACGATCCGGCGGTCGTTGTCCTGGGGATAGTCCCCGGTGTCATCGCTGAAGACATATTCCCGCCGCTGCACGGCGGCGGTGAGGCGGCTGGTGACCCCGCCGCCCTGGACCTGGCCGTAGACCGTGGCGAGGGTGTTTTCCGAGCGCACCACGCCGGGGTCCGGGTAGAGATTGTTCTCCGGCAGGGCGCCGGGCTCCTCGTAATCGGTGGCCTGCGTCCGCACCGTCGCACCCACCAGGGCCCAGGGCGCCGGCGCGCCCTCGAGCCGCGCGGAGGCCGACCAGCCCTGGAATTTGTTGCCCGGCCGCTCGTTGGCAGTGGTGTCGCGGCCGAGCGAGGCGCTAAAGTCGGCTGGGCCCGCGGCGCCCTGGACGGCGGCCGAGGCGGCCGCCGTGGAGAAGGAGCCCGCCTCGGCGGACACGATCCCGGAGGGCGTCCCGGAGCCCCGGGCCGTGTCGATCGTGATGACGCCGGCGAGCGCGGAGCCGTACAGCGAGCCCTGCGGCCCGCGCAGCACCTCGATCCGGTCGAGGCCGGCCAGATCGGCGCCGCCGAGGAAGTTCGAGTAGTTGTCCGCGCGATCATTCATCGGGACGCCGTCGACGACGAACAGCGTCTCGTAGGCGGCGGCGCCGCGGAGGTAGACCGAGGAACCGCCCCCAAACGCTCCGGTGTTCACCACCGTCACTCCGGGAACCTGGGAAAGCGCCGTGCGCAGGTCGTAGACCTGATCGGCCGACAGCGCCGAGGGCAACAGCGCGGTGACGCTGGCCGGCGTGAGCGCCGGGTCCTCCGCCGTCCGGTCCGCCGAGACGACGACCGACCCGAGGGTGATGACGGGACTTGCGCCCGCCGGGGGGCTGGCGGAGGCATTCTGGGCGCGCACCGGCAGGCCGGCCGCGGCAATGAGCAAGGACCATCCCAACAGGAGGGTCGGACGTACGCTATTCATGGGGTTGTTTCCTGGGTCGACGAAGAGCAGACCCACCCCGGGCGCGGGCCCCGGGGAGTCAGCTGCTCTCACGCTTCATTTTGCGATGAAGTTTTCGCGCACGGCGCGCGCAAAAGATTCGCGCCGGCGCGTGAGCACCCAAGGTGGGATATTCGGACTCCGCATGTGTTGCCGGGGGCCCTTTCGGGCCGCCGGCCGCCTCGCCCCCGGCCTTCAGCGGGCTGCCCCGCCTGGCTTTTGCCCCCCCCGTTCGCCCGGGAGGTATGGGTCTGGACTGATGCGATACCGCAGCGCAACTGTGGCCGGTTCTCACGGCCTTCTCCGCTGCCTTGGATGGGACGGTGCTGGTGCACCGCTGCTGGAAAGAACACGAATGCGGAGAGCAGCCTGACCCATCAGGGCCGGGATCGCAACGTCAAAGCCGCCGCCAATCCGGTCCCGTCCATTCACTGAGTCGTCTTGAGGTGGAGCGCGTTGTCCCGAACGCGCTGGTGCGGCGTGGCCCCACCGCCGGCGAGGACCAGGGTGCCCCGGGCCGCGTCGGTGACATCGCGCGGCCCGAAGACAAAGCCGTGCCGCCGCAGCAGCGACGCCATTTCGAGGTTGGCGGGACTGACCAGGGCCCAGAGCGCCGGGAGCTGCCGCGCCCGGGCCGTGCGAATCAGTTCCTCGAGCAGCGCCGTCGCCATGCCGCGATGGCGCTTGGACTCGCGGACCACGAAGGCGACCTCGGCGCTCCGCCCGTCGGGCTCGAGGCAGTACCGCCCGACGGCGTGGAGCACCTCCCCCGCCGCCGCGGGCTCGAAAATGCCCAGGGCACAGTCGCGGCCCTGGTCCACGCCCACCAGGCCGGCCGCCCGCTCCCGGCTCATCGAGGGCGGATAGTAGCCGTAGCGCTCGTAAATCGTCTCCGGCGTGTGCGACTGGAAAAACGCGATCAGGCTGTCCTCATCGCCCGTCCGGAGCGGGCGGAGGTGCCATCGCTGCCGGCCGCGGCGCTCACCGATGCGGGGATCTTTCGCGGGCATGGACGGCAGGGCTTAGGCTCCTGGCGCCAACGGGGGCGCCTTCGCCAGCCGCAAGTCGATCTTCATGCCGCCGAGCCGCGTCAGCAGCGCGCCGCGCCGGCGCAGCGGCCACCAGTCGTAAAGATAGATCTCCATCGGCCGCCACATCGCGACCCAGCCCCCGATGGTCAGGCCCTCGCGCGCGACCGACCAGGCGGCGCCCGTGTCCCGCGGCCCGATCAGGCGCCCGAGCAGCAGGCAGCAGGTCAGGAACACCCCGCCGATCAGCAGGCTCAGCCGCCCCTGCTTGAACAGCTGCCGCAGTTCGAGGCGGCTGATCGCCGCGCGATAGGTGAAATAGTGGCGGATGGCGTCGGCCACGCCGGCGCTGTCCCGCCCGTCGGTCAGCGGCTTTTCCAGGTGCACAATGAGATGGAGCGGGCGCCGGCGCGGCAGCTCCCGCGCCCAGCTGACGATGAACTCCTCGGCGTCGCGATCGAGGTCCTGTTCGGTGAAGGGCGAAGGGTCGAACGAGTTGAACAGCTGCGAGACCTCCCGGAGCTTGAGCTGGATGGTGTTGCCCCCGGCGGCGGGCGCCTCGGCGTGGCCGAAGGGAAAGTTCATCGTGCTGGGTCGCAGCATGGATGCGTTCGCCTGGCGGGGCAACTCTACAGGCAACACGCAGCGCAGGCGTCCCGCCTGCCGTCGTCGAGGCCTGAAGGGTGCATTGAACGCAGACGCGACATCCTGTCGCGTTTCTATGAGGGAAGCGGCCGGATGCCGCTTCTACGTTGCTGATAAATCAGCGCTCTTTCAGTCCAAATCGGCCTCAGGGCTCGCCCTTGGCCGGAACCAGCAGCACCTGGCAGGGGGCCTTTTTCAGCACGCCATGGGCCGTGCTGCCAACCAGCAGCTCGTAGAGCGAGGTGTGCCGGTGCAGGCCCAGCACGATGAAGGCGGCGGACTGTTCGCGCGCCGCAAAGAGGATTTCGTCCACCGGCAATCCGGTCACGAGGGCCGTATCGACCGGCACGCCGGTCGTCGACCACGCCAGGTTCTTCAGGCGCGCATCGGCCTCGCGCTCCGCCTCGGGAATCTCGGCGGCCGACTCGTGGATCCGCGCCGCCTTGAAGGGGCTGCTCATCAGCGTGGCATAGCTCAGGCCGTCGCCATAGGCGGCCAGGGCGTCCGGCGTCGGCACGACGTGCAGGAGCAGCACACGGCCGCCGACGGCCAGCGCCAGTTCCCGCGCCGAGGCGAGGACCGAATCGGTGACGGGCGAGAAATCAACGGCGGCCAGGATCGTCTTCATGGGATAGGATAAGGGCAAAAGTCAGGCGGCGCAACGCAGCGAGGCATGTCCGTCGGCGTGGGCTCCCCCGGTCCCGTGCAGCTTGTCGCGGTACACGGAGGGCGCCTCGCCGGCGACCCGGTGGAACACCCGGTTGAACTGGGAGAGCGATTGGAAGCCGGCCTCGAAGGCGGCTTCGCTGACCCGCTTGTGCGGGTCGAGCAGCAGATGCTTCACGCTTTCCACCCGCAGCCGGGCGAGATAATCCACGAAGGTCGTGCCGGTGACCTTCCGGAAGGTCTTGCAGAAGTAAAAGGCGCTCATGTTCACCGCCCGCGCCACCAACCCGAGCGAGAGCTCCTCAGTTTGGTGCTCCGCGATGAAGCTGCGCGCCTTGGCGACCGAGGGCAGCTCGGCGGCGGCCTGCCGGACCATGAGCTGGTTGGTCAGGGAGGAAAGTTGGGCGGCAAAGATCTCCAGGAGGCGGAGAGTCGAGTCATACTGCGGCCTGGCCATCACCCGGGTGGCAAAGTACGCCTTTTCCAGCTCCGCCCGCGGGGCCTTCAACCCCAGGACCTCCAGGCGCCGCAGGGTGCGGCGGAATTGCGTCGGGGACGGGCGGCGCAGGAGCACCTGGCCGGTCTGGAGATAGGCCACGATGTTCTCGCCCACCCGGATCGGCACCGCCGACTCGATGAGGCCCGCGTAACACTCCGCCGTGCGCGCGCCGTCGACCGTCGACACTTCGATCTCCTGTTGCAGCCGGAGGCAGGCCGCGCAGCTCTGGCTGGCCGCGGCCATCAGGCGGCAGAAGTTGTTGGCTCCCTTCGCCGCCTGCAGCGGCGATTGGAACGACCCGGCCGGCCGGAGCGCCAGCGGGAGCCCGGCGGTGGCCTGAAACGCCTCCTGATAGGTTTGGTAGATCTCGGACTTTTCCAGGTGCTCGACGATTTCGCGATCCTGGCGGGCTCGGCTGTCGGCGGAAAGGGCGGCGGGATGAAGGGCGGGAGCGGTGTGCATGGCGTGCAGCTTAGCCGAAACACCCGGACCTGAAAATTGGAGCTCCCCCCATATCTCGCTAGGGAATTTCCCTAGACCGCCGGCCCTAGGCCCGGCGCGGCAGGACGCAAACGATGCTGGTTCCGCGGCCCGGCTTCGACTCCACCGTCAGATGCGCGCCGATGATATTCGCCCGGTAATTCATAATCCCGAGGCCCAGGCCCCGCGCCCCCTCCCCCGGAATGCCGATGCCATTGTCGGTGATTTCCAGCCGGAAGGCCTCGGGCGTATCCTCCCAGCGCAGGATCAACTCCCTCGCCCGGCTGTGCTTGACGGCATTGTTCACCGCCTCCTGCGCAATGCGAAACAGGTGACCGGCCGCGGCGCGATCGCCCAGCGGACGGGGCGAGAGCCGCTCGACCCGGCAGCTCAGGCGGCCAAGCGAGTTGGCGCGCTCCGCCAGGTCGGCCAGGCCGCCCTGGAGGGCGTCCGGCTGCTCGTCCAGCGGGGCCAGGCCCCGGGCCAGGGAGCGGGTCTGGGCGATCGATTCGCGCAACAGTCCCGTGATCCGACCCAGTTGCTCCCCCAACCGCGGATCGAGCGCCCCCACGTCCTCCTTCAGGCCCACGCACATCAGCTCGATGGCGGTAAGCTGCTGACCCAACCCGTCGTGCAGGTCGGCGCCGACCCGCTGCCGCTCCCGGTCGCTGATGGCCAGCACCTCCCGCTCCAGCCGCTGGCGCTCCGCCTCGGCCGCGGCCACCAGGCGCGCACTCTCCAGCACCGCCAGCGCCCGCTTCACCACCCCGGGCAGGAGCTCGATCACGGCCGTATCCTTCATCAGGTAGTCCACCGCCCCCTGTTTCATCATCTCGACGGCCACCTTCTCGTCGCCCTGCCCGGTGACCACGACGAAGGGGACCGTCAAACCCTCCTTCCGGAGGCTCTTGAGCAGGGTCGAGCCCGCGGTGTCGCTGAGCTGCAGGTCGAGCAGCAGGAGGTCGGGCCGGCGCTCGCGCAGCAGCGCCAGCGCCGCGGACTCGGAGCCGACCGTCGCGACGGCGTAGCCGCAGTCGCGCAGCACGTCGGCATAGAGCATGCGCAGTCCCTCGTCGTCATCGACGACCACAATCTCGGTCACGCGCGCGGGAGGAGCCACGGCTTCAAACCCGGCTGGCGGGCGGCATCAGCAGCATCATGATGAACAGACCCAGCCGCCGGACCGCCTCGGTGAACTTCTCGTAGTCGACCGGCTTCTGGATGTAGACGTTGCAGCCCAGGCTGTAGCAGCGCTCGACTTCGCGCGTGTCGTCGGTGGTCGTGAGGATGATGACGGGCAGCCGGCGCAGCTCCGGGTCCGCCTTCAGCCGCTGCAGCACCGCGATCCCATCCACCTTCGGCATGCGGATATCGAGCAGAATCAGATAGGTGGCACCCTTTTCCGCGTGCGGCCCGGGCCCGCGCGGGAAGAAGAAATCCAGCACGGCCTGGCCGTCGCGGAACTGCTCGATCCGGTTGTGCAGGCCCGCCAGCTCGAGATTCTCCCGGAGCAGGATGGCATGGCCCTCGTCGTCGTCGACGATCAGGATGATCGGGGCGTCGTTCATGCCGCGGGCGGCTCTTCCGGCCCGGCGGCCGGCAGCGAGACGTAAAAGGTGGAGCCGCGGCCCTCGGCGCTCTCCATCCAGATCCTGCCCTTCTGCCGCTCCAGGACGCGCTGGGCGATGGTCAGCCCCAGGCCCTCGCCCGTCGCCAGGTCCGGATTCAGGCGGTGAAAAATCTCGAAGGCCTTGGCCTGGTGCTCGGGAGCGATGCCGATCCCGTTGTCCGTCACCTGGTAGATCGCCTGCCCCCCCTCCACGTGCCCCTCCACCGCGAGGCGGAGCGGGCGGACCGGATCGCGGTACTTGAGCGCGTTGTCGATCAGATTGGTGAAGACCTGGCTGGTCTGCACGCGATCCCCGCGACAGGCGGGCAGCACGTCCACCCGCAGGTCGGCCCGGGCGGCCTCGGTCTGGAATTTCATGGCGGACAAGACGTCCCAGATCACCGCGTTCATGTCGAGACGTTCGATCGTCAGGGCCTCCCGGCCCAGGCGGGAGTACCGCAGCAGGCCGGCGAGCAGCGTCTCCATCTTGTTCACGCCCGCGTGGATGAACTTCAGCGCCCGGGGAATCACCACCTCCAGGGGCTGGTTGACCGCCGGGGCCACGCCGGCGCCTTCCGGTGCCGCGGCCACCGCCGTCCGGATGGACTCGCAGGCCCGCGCGAGCTGCTTGCTGAAACCCTGCACGTTGACCAGGGGCGAACGCAGGTCGTGCGACACGGTGTAGACGATCGTCTCCAGTTCCTTGTTCTTCTCCGCCAGCTCTTCCGCGTAATTCTTCAGCGTGGCCTCGTCCGCCTTGCGCCGGGTGATGTCCGTGCGGATCGCGACATACTGCAGCGGCTGGCCGGCCTCGCCCATCCGGGGGAAAATCGTGGTGTCGACCCAATAAAGGCTCCCGTCCTTGGCCCGGTTGCGGATCTCGCCATGCCAGGTCCGGCCGTTGCCGATCGTCAGCCAGAGGTCGCGGAAGAATGCGGCGGGATGATAACCCGAATTGATGATGCGGTGATTCTGGCCCAGGAGCTCTTCGCGCGAATACTTCGAAATCGCGCAGAACTTGTCGTTGACGTAGGTGATGCGCCCGGCCGCGTCGGTGATGGCCACGATGGAATGCTCATCCAGCGCGGCCTTGATGTCCTCCAGCTCGCTCATGGCGAGGCGCTCACGCTCCTCGAATCGCTTGCGGTCGGAGATGTCGCGCGCGATCTTGGAGGCGCCGACCACGCGGCCCTGGGCGTCCCGGATCGGGGAAATCGTGACCGAGACATCGACCCGGCTTCCATCCTGGCGCAATCGCACGGTTTCGAAGGATTCCACCCGTTCGCCGCGGGCGATGCGCGCCAGGATGTCCGCCTCCTCCTGCCGCCGTTCGGGAGGTATGAAAGTGAGCATGGGCCGGCCAATGGCTTCCGCCGCGGCATAGCCGAAGATCCGCTCCGCGGCCGGGTTCCAGCCCGTGACCGTGCCGTCGAGGGTCTTGGTAATGATGGCGTCATGGGACGACTCAATGATTGACTCCAAGTGGGCGGCGGAATTTCCCAAGGCCAAGCCTGCGCCGTGCTGCTTCGACATCATCACGCGGCAACATGGCGGAAGGAAATGCCCAGGACAAGCGCCGGATGGAGTCCGCGCCGGAATGGGGATGCTCGGGCATGGCGGCAGTCTAGCTCCTTCCGCCCGAGCCGGTCTCCGCACCTCTTGGCGGCGGCGCTGCATTTCTTGTCCACGAGGCCGGCCCCGGAGAAAACGAACGCGCCCAGGCGTGGCGCGGGTCCGGCCGCCTTCGCCCGCCGTGCCGCGCGCGGGCCGGAACTAGACCTGGCCTTCGCCGCCCGGGGCTTCGACCCAGCGCACCGCGTGGCGCACCAGCGCGGTGGCATCGGTGAGATCGAGCTTCAGCTTGATGTTGCTGCGGTGCACATCGACGGTCTTGGGGCTGAGGTGCAGCTGCTCGGCGATGTCGCGCGTGCTCTTGCCGCGGCCGACGAGCATGAACACCTCGAATTCGCGATCGGTCAGCTTCTCGATCGGGGAGGACGAGCCGCGCGGGCGCCGCGCGGACAGGTTGTCCAGGACCCGGGCGGCCATGCCCGGACTGACGTAGGTCTCCCCGCGCAGAACCTGGCGGATCGCCGTGAGCAGATTGTCGCCCCCCGCTTCCTTCATGATGTACCCGCGCGCGCCGGCGCGGAGCACCCGCTCGGCGTAGATCGTCTCGTCGTGCATGGACACGACGAGGATCAGCAAGTCGGTGTGCAGGGCACGCAGGTCCTTGATGAACTCGAGGCCGCTGCGCCCCGGCATGGTGATGTCGGTCAGGACCAGGTCCGGACGCATCCGCGCCAACTCGGTCAGCGCCTGGGTGGGATCGCCGGCCTCGCCGCACACCACCAGGTCCGGCTGGCGGTCGATCAGTTGCGACAGGCCGGCGCGCATGAAGGGATGGTCGTCGACTACAAGAATCCTTTTTTTGGCGGCCCCGTGGTCGGCCGCGGCCTTGGGTGTGCGGGGGAGGGCAGGCATCGGTCAAGCCGGACTCACGGCGGGCACAAGCAGCAGGCTCACGAACATGCCCAGGCAGCGCATCTCCTCGGCAAACTTGTCAGAGTCCACGGGTTTTTGCAGATAACCATTGCAGCCCAGGGCGTGACAGCGCTCGACCTCGCGCTCGTCGTCGGTCGTGGAGAGGATGATGACCGGCAGCTTGCGCAGCTCGGGGTCGGCCTTGAGCCGCCGCAAGACCTCAATGCCGTCCACTTTTGGCATGCGAATATCGAGGAGAATCAGGTAGTGACCGACGGGGCGATTCACCCCGCGGCCTGACCGATCGAAGAAAAAATCCAACACGGCCTGTCCGTCGCGCAAATGCTCCACGCGATCGGTCAGTCCCAGCTGTTCCCCCAAGTTCTCGTGAATGAGCACGGCATGACCCTCGTCGTCCTCCACGATCATGATGGTGAGAGGGGATTTCATGGGTGACGTGGCCATCCGCGCCCCGCGCCCAGGCGGCCGATGCCGGAGGTTGCCGCCAAGCCGCGGGAGGAGTCCGAAATGCTGGGATCGAGTTTTTTCACCGCGACGGGCATGGAGCCTATGCCCGGGGGTCTGGTTAAGCAAGGGCCGAGCGGCGGCACAAGACGTGCGCATTCCTGGTCAACATATGCGGAGCCAAGGCCGGCAATTTGCGGGATACTCCGGTCGTGAAGCAGATCCTGGTCCCGGCCAAATAACGCATCCCCAAGCAACGAAAGCCTCCTTGCACCCACTCGACTGCTTCTTTGCGCCGAAATCCGTGGCGGTGATCGGCGCCACCGACAAGCCGGGCAGCGTGGGCCGGGCGGTGATGAAGAACCTGCGCGCCTTCGGGGGCGCCGTCTATCCCGTCAATCCGAAGCGCCCCACGGTGCTCGGGCAGCCGGCGTTTCCGCGCGTGGCCGACGTGCCCGGGAAAATCGACCTCGCCGTGATCGTCACGCCCGCCGCGGCGGTGCCCGGGATCGTCCGGGAATGTGCCGCCGCCGGGGTGAAGGGGGTGGTCGTCATCTCCGCCGGCTTCAAGGAGGCGGGCGCGGATGGCGCCGCGCTGGAGCGGCAGATCCTCGCCGAGGCCCAGGGCGCCGGGATGCGCATCGTCGGACCCAACTGCCTGGGTGTGATGGCGCCGCACGTCGGATTCAATGCGACTTTTTCCGGCGCGGCCGCCCGGCCGGGCAATGTCGCCTTCCTGAGCCAGAGCGGCGCGCTGGGGACGGCCGTCCTGGACTGGAGCCTGAGCGAGAATGTCGGGTTCAGCGCCTTTGTTTCCGTCGGATCGATGCTCGACGTCGGCTGGGGCGACCTCATCTCCCATTTCGGCGACGATCCGGCGACGCACAGCATTGTCATGTACATGGAGACGGTGGGCGATGCGCGCAGCTTCCTCGCCGCCGCGCGCCGGGTCGCGCTCACCAAGCCGATCATCTTGGTTAAGGTGGGACGGACGGAGGCCGCCGCCAAGGCGGCCGCGTCCCACACCGGCGCCCTCACCGGCAGCGACGAGGTGCTCGACGCGGCCTTCCGGCGGGTGGGCGTCCTGCGCGTCGGCGCGATCGAGGAACTCTTCGACATGGCCGAAGTGCTGTCCAAGCAGCCGCGGCCCCGCGGGCCCCGGCTCGCGATCGTCACCAATGCCGGCGGCCCCGGCGCCCTGGCCACCGACCGGTTGATCGCCTCGGGCGGCGAGCTGGCGGACCTCTCGCCGGCCAGCCGGGCGGCCCTGGACCAGCTGCTGCCCCCGTGCTGGAGCCACGGCAATCCCATCGATGTGCTCGGCGACGCCGATGCCGCGCACTTCGCGCGCGCGGTGGAGATCGCGGCGGACGACCCGGGCGCCGACGGCGTGCTCGCCGTCCTGACGCCACAGGCCATGACGGACGCCACCCTGACCGCGCGGCAGGTCGTGGCCTCCACCGCCCGCCAGGGCGGCAAGCCGATCCTCGCAAGCTGGATGGGCGGCTCCAGTGTCGCCCTCGGCGAGGTGGTGCTGAACGCCGCGGGCATCCCGACCTTCAAATATCCCGACCGGGCCGTCAGCGCCTTCACCAACATGTGGGGCTACAGTGCCGGCCTGGGCGCGCTCGCCGAGGTCCCGGCGCCCGTCGCCGCCGGCCCGGCGGACGGGGGGCCGGGCGCGCAGGCCGGGAGCATCGTCGCCGCCGCGCGCGATGCGGGCCGGACGCTGCTGACCGGGCACGAGGCGCAGCAGATCCTCGCCGCCTATGGTCTCCCGGTGGTCGAGACCGGCGTCGCGCTGAGCGAGGACGAGGCGGCCGCGGCCGCCGAGCGGATCGGATTCCCCGTCGCGGTGAAGCTCCATTCCAAGACGATCACGCACAAGACCGAGGTCAATGGCGTGCACCTCGACCTCCGCGGGGCCGACGCCGTGCGCCAAGCATGGCGTCGGATCGAACGGGACGTGCGGGAGAAGACCGGCGAGGGGAATTTCCTCGGCGTGGTGGTCCAGCGGATGATCGCGCCGGGCGGCTACGAGCTGATCCTGGGCAGCAGCGTCGACCCGCAGTTCGGGCCGGTCCTGCTCTTCGGCGCCGGCGGCCAGCTGGTGGAAATTTTCCGCGACCACGCGCTGGGGCTGCCGCCGCTCACCGCCGGGCTCGCCCGGCGGCTGATGGCACAGACCCGGATCTACACGGCGCTCCGGGGTATCCGCGGCCGGCGGCCCGTCGACCTGGCGGCGCTCGAGCAGGCGCTCGTCCGCTTCAGCCGGCTCGTCGCCGAGCAGCGCTGGATCCGCGAGATCGAAATCAACCCGCTGCTGGCCTCGTCCGAGCAGCTGCTCGCGCTCGACGTCCGGGTCGTGCTCCAGCCGCCGGGCACGCTGGAAGCGCAGCTGCCGGAGCTGGCGATGGAGGGCTGAACGTGGCACTGCTCCAAAAACGTGGCACGGGCTTTCAGCCCGTGTTCTCCGATAACATGGGCTGAGAGCCCATGCCACGTTGGACGCGGTCCCGCGGAGCGGGATCGCGTCTACTTTACAAATCGTGGATCACCCGGGGCGGAAAGGCCGCCCGCAGGGCGTTCAGCACCGCCAGGACATCGATGACTTCCTGGGTGACCGCGCCGCCCACCGGGCGCAGGTGGCCGCTGGCGGCGACGGCCATGCCGATGATGCTCAGCGCCATGCCGCCCACCGCGCTCTGCAGCGCGATGATCCGCATCCGGCGGCTGATGTGCATGAACTCGTCCACCTTGGTGAGGGAATTATCCATGATCACGACGCCGGCCGCCTCCGCGGTCACGTCGCTGTTCTGCCCGATCGCCATGCCGACCGTCGCGGCCATCATGGCCGGCGCGTCGTTGATGCCATCGCCCACGTAGAGGGTCTTGGCCAGCGCGGTCTCCCGCCGGACAATCGCGAGCTTGTCCTCCGGGGTCTGCTGGGCGTGGATCTCGGTGATGCCCACCTGCTCCGCCAGGTAGCGCACCTCCGCTTCGCGGTCCCCCGACACGATCATCACCCGGGCAAAATGGTGCTTGGGCCCGAGGTGGCTCACGAAGGAGCGGCTGTCCGCCCGCGGCGCGTCGCGGAAGCGCAGCGCCGCGGCATAACGCCTGTCGATCACCACCATGCACTCGAGGCCGCCGGCAACCGGCGGCAGCGGGTCCGCGCCGGCCAGCGCCTCGGCGTCGAGCTGGCCCCGGCTCATGATCCGCACCCGGCGGCCGGACACCGTGCCGCGCAAACCCTGGCCCGATAGCTCGCTCACTTCGGCGGCCTCCGGGAGCCGGAGCGCGCCGGCCTTCGCCGCCGCGAGGATGGCGCGGGCCAGCGGATGCTTCGAGTAGCGCTCCAGGCTCGCCGCCAGGGTCAGGACGTCCGCGGGCGCAAAGCCGGGGGCGGTCAGCTGCTCGGTCAACTTCGGCTCGCCATAGGTCAGCGTCCCCGTCTTGTCGAAGATCGCCGTGCGGCACTCGGCGATCCGCTCCAGCACGACGGGGCGCTTGACGATGATCGCCCGCCGGGCGCAGAGGGAGATCGAGCCGATGATGGCCACCGGGATCGCGATCAGCAGCGGGCACGGCGTGGCGATGACGAGGACCGCGAGAAAGCGCACCGCCTCCCCGCTGAGGGCCCAGGCGAGCAGCGCGACGGCCAGGGCCACCGGGGTGTAGATCGCGCCCAGCCGGTCGCCCAGGCGCCGCAGCCGGGGCCGGGTGGCCTCGGACTCGCGCATCACCTCCATGATCTTCGCGTAGCGCGAGTCGGCGGCGAGCTTGGTCGCCCGGATGGTCAGCGCGAGTTCGCCGTTGATCGCCCCGGAGATGACCGTCGAGCCGGTGGTCTTGGTGATCTGGAACGGTTCGCCCGTCAGGTAGGATTCGTCCATCACGCCGTGCCCCCCGATCACCACCCCGTCCACCGGGCAGATGTCATGGGGATACACCACCAGCCGGTCTCCCACCGCCACCTGGTCGAGCGCCACATCCTCGATCTCGGATTCCCGCTGGCGATGGGCGATCGAGGGCATGCGCTGGGCCAGCGCGCCCAGCACCGAGGAGGCGCTGCGCAGCGCGTAGCTCTCCAGCGCCTCGCCGCCGGAGAGCATCAGGACAATGATCGAGCCGGCCAGGTACTGGCCCAGCAGGACGGAAGTGACGATGGAGATGCCCCCCAGCAGATCGGAGCCGAACTCCCGCCGCAGCAGCTTGCGCAGCAGGCCGCAGACGAGCGGCAGGCCGCCGGCGGCGAGCACGGCGAGCAGCGGCACCCGGCAGGCGACCGGGCCGAGGTGGAAGCCGAAGCGGAGGACGACATGCAGGACGATGGCCGCGACCGCCAGCGCGGCGATCGCCGTGGTCGGGCGGGGAATCAGCTTTCCCGGTTTCATTTTTGCGCCGGCTCCGGCCGGCAACCGACCATGCCCAGCGAGGCCAGGATAAGCGAGGCCAGGGAGCTGGCGGGCATGAGCACCGCCGCCACCAGCGGATTGATCCGGCCGGCCATCGCCAGCCCGGCCGCCAGGACGTTGTAGGCGATGGAGAAGGTGATGATCAGGCGCTGGGCGCGCCGGCGGGTGCGGTCCACGGCGAAGAGCTCACGGATGCCCTCGATGCCGCGGCGCAGGTAGTAGAAGTCGGCCTTGCCCTCCAGGATGCCGCGATGAATCACCGGGGTCCCACGGCAGAGCGCGCGGTCGAAGGCGAGGCTGTCGTTGGCGCCGTCGCCGAGCATCAGGGCGTCGTCGCGCGCGTGCTGCTCGAGCCAGCGGGCCTTCGCCTCCGGCGTCAATTCCCCCACCGCGCGGCCCCCGGGCAGGCCGAGCTCGGCCGCCAGGGCGTCCACCTTTTCCTGGCGGTCGCCGCTGAGGATCGTGATCGGAAAACCCAGGCCCGTCAGGCGGGCCAATTCATCGGCCGCGCCCGGCCGCGCCGCGTCGGCAAACTGGAAGCGCGCAATCTCCTGCCCGCCGCAGGCGAAGACGGTCCCGGCGCCCGGCGTCCCGCCGTCGCGCCAGCCGGCGCGGCCGAGGGTCCACGGGCCGAGGGCGACCCCGGAACCGACGGTTTCCTCCACGGCGCCCTCGAGCGGCGCGCCCGGTCCCTCCGCCAGGAGATTTTCGAACAGGCACTGGCTGAGGGGATGGCAGGCGTCCTGCACCAGCGCGAGCAGGGCGCCGCGCTCCGGCGGCGCCAGCGCCGCCAGCGCGGCGGGATTGAGCAGCGTCGGGGTCTCGAGGGTCAGGGTGCCGGTCTTGTCAAAGACGATCTGGCGCACCCGGCGGAGCTTCGCCCACAGGTCCGGCTCCCGGATGAAAAGGCCGCGGCGGCGCAGGGCCGCCGTGGCCAGCTCGTCGGTCAGGGGCAGGGCGAGGCCGAGGGCGCACGGGCAGGACACGACGAGGACCGCGGTCGCGACCGAGCCGGCGCGCGCCCCCTCTCCGGTGGCGAGCCACCAGCCGGCGCCAGCGAGCAGTGCGGCGCCGAGGATGCCGTAGACGTAGCCGCGGATGATGCGCTCGAGCAGGGCGTGCCGGCCGCCGGCGCGCTCCGGCGGGGCGAGGAGCTGGGCCAGCAGGGAGCGGCTCCAGGGCTGCAGGGCCAGCAGGCGCACGTCCCGCCGGTCCAGATTGACCGCGCCCGCCGGGACGGACTGGCCGGGGCGGAAGAGGCGGGGCTCGGCCTCGCCGCTGATCGACGCCAGGGAAAAGGCCGCGGCTTCGCCCTCAAGCCGCGCCTCCACCGGCACCGTCTGGCCGGCGGCGACCAGCATGGACTGGCCGGCCGCGATCGCCTCCCGCGCGGCGTCGCCGCCGGCGGCGAGCCGGATCCGGGCCGGCACCGGCTGCTGCCGGAGCAGGCGCTGGCGGTTCCGCTCCACCGCCGCGACCTGGGCCCAGCGCCCGACCAGCATGAGCAGGATGAAGGTCGCGACAAAGTCGAAGTAGACGGCGTCGCCCCGGCCGGAGATCCAGCCGTAGAGCGAGCCGGCATAGGCGCCGGCGATGCCGAGCGCGATCGGCAGGTCGAGGTGGGTGGCGCCGCGGCGCAGGGCCCGCCCCGCCCGCCCGATGAAGTAGCTGCCCCCGGCCAGGACGCTCAGCGTGGCGAAGAGCAGCGAGAGCAGGCGGAAGAGGGCCGCGTATTCGAAATCCGGATGCATGCCGAAGTAGGCCGGCAGGGTGAAGAGCATCACGTTGAGCGCGAAGGCGGCGCACAGCCCGATCCGCCGGACCAGCGCCGCGCTTTCCAGCTCGGCCGGCGCGGCGCCGGCCGGGCCGAGCAGGTAGCCGAAGGCCTGGAGCCGGCGCGCCCACCCGGCGGCGGAAAATGCGCCGCGGGCCCAGCGCAGCCGCATCGAGCCGGTCGAGACGTTGACCACGATGTCGCGGGCGCCGGCTTCCTGGGCGAACAGGCGCTCGATCAGCCAGACGCAGCCCGCGCAGGAGAGCCCCTGCACGTCCAGGACCAGCTCCGGCAGGCCGTCGCCCGCGGCCGCCTCGGCGCCGGCCTGGGCGGCGTCCAGCCAGCCGTAGTCGCGCGGCTGGAAGACCGCCGCGTCGGCCGGGGCCGTGATGGGGTCCTTGATGCGGTAAAACGCGTCCAGCCCGTGCTCGTGCACCAGGCGGTGGACGTAGGCGCAGCCGGCGCAGCAGAAGCCGGTTGGGACGGCGCGCGCGCCCGCGATCGGGGCGCCGCAGTGCCGGCACACCGTGGCGGCGGCGTTCCCCGGGCGGGCGATCGGCTCTAGAAGCATAGGAAGGACGAGGGATCGGTCCCGCCCAGGCCGAAGCTGCCGCGCAGGCGCCAGGCGGCGACCAGCGCCGCCGTCAGTGCCAGGGTGGTGCGGACGCGGTTGGTCCAGAGCGGGGATATCACCCCGCTCAGTCGCTGGTATTGCGTCTGGAGGATCCAGAGCAAAGGGACGGTTCCAAGGCCGAAGGCCAGCATGAACTCGGCGCCGCGGAGGGCGGACCCGGCGAGCAGCGCGAGGGCGAGGAGGAAGTAGAGCGGGCCGCAGGGGAAGAGGGGCGTGGCCAGGCCAAGCGCGGCCGCCGCCTGGGTCGGCGGCCGCCCGCGGAACTTGCGGGAGATGCGGAAGGGGAGCTGCCCGAGGATCGGCACCTTGGGCCAGCGGCGGTCCCACCGCAGTGCGAGGCCGATGAAGAAGAGGACGCCGACCCACGGCAGCCAACTTAGCACCACCGGGGGAAGGAGGGACAGGGGCAGGCGGCCGAGGCCCCCGGCCACCGCGCCCAGCACCGTGTAGCCCAGCAGCCGGGACAGGTGGTAAGCGGTGGCGGCGGTGGCCGCGTCTCCCTGCTCCCGGCGCACGGGCATCACCGCGCAGGCCAGCGGCCCGCACATCCCCGCGCAATGGAGGCTGGTGACCAGGCCGGCGATGAAGGCGGCCGCGGGGGAGCTGACGCTCGCGAATTCCATGGTCAGCGGGCGGGCGTCGCCGCCAGCGGCACTTCGGCCACGTCGTGCCGGGCGGCGATGGCGAACCAGGCCGTCCAGGCGGAGAGATGCAGCACGATCGCCGCGGCGATCCACCACCAGACGCGCGGCCGAAACGCCTTACGGAGCCGGGGAGGGAAGGTCATGGGGAGGGGTCGCCGCGGAACCCGCCGGAAGCGTTTCCGGCACGAGAAATTCCACGGTCTTGCCGAGGGCCGCGGTGCCCCGGGGGTCCGCGGCATCCACCTCGAAATGGAACGCGGCGGCGCGGCCGAGCATCTCCTGCACGATCAGCGGCCGCACCTCCTCCGCCAGCGGGGCGACCGTGACGACGTTCCCGATGCCCTGGACGGTGGCGCCGGGCGGCAGGCCGCGCACGGTCACGGTGAAGGCGACCGGCTCCGCGCGCTTGTTGACCAGGCGCACGAGGAACTGGTTGCGGATGGCGTCGCCATCGACGTAGTAGGGGGCGCCCACCATGCGCGTCACGCTGAGGAACGCGGGGCGGAGGCTCGAGATTTCCCAGGTGGCGACGGACGCCCCGATGACCAGCAGGATCCCGTAAAGCACCGTGCGGGGCCGGAGCCAGCGCGTCGGCTTGCCCGCCAGGCCGGAGAGCGAGTCGTAGCGGATGAGGCCTTGGACACGCCCCACCCGCGTCATGACCTCGTCGCATGCATCGATGCAGGCGGCGCAGCCGATGCACTCCAGCTGCAGCCCCTGGCGGATGTCGATCCCGGTCGGGCAGACCCGCACGCAGCGGTCGCAGTCCACGCAGTCGCCGACCGCGGGCGCGCCCGGCTTGCCGCGCGGCTCACCCCGCGCCCAATCGTACCCCACGACCAGCGTGTGGTCGTCGGTCAGGGCCGACTGCAGGCGCCCGTAGGGGCACAGGACGACGCAGAGCTGCTCGCGAAACCAGGCGAAATTGAAATAGATGGCCCCGGTCACCGCCGCGATGAAGACGAAGGACGCCCAGTTGCGGCCGGGCGCGTCCCGCATCATGCCCCACACGGCCGGGATGGAAATGAAGTACGCGAGGAACAGGTGGGCGATGGCGGCGGAGAGAATGAGGTAGATCGCGTGCTTGGCCGCGCGCCGGGCGAGCTTCGCGCCGGTCCACGGCGCTTCCGCCAGCTGGTGGCGCCGGACCGCGTCGCCCTCGATCCAGCGCTCGACCCGCCGGTAAACCTGGTCGAGAAACACCGTCTGGGGGCAGCTCCAGCCGCACCAGATGCGCCCGAAGAGCGCCGTGACAAAAAAGAGGCCGAAGCCGAAGCCGCTGATCAGGAAGAAGAGGAGCCATGCGTCCTGGGCGGCCAGGGTGAGGCCGAAGAGATGGAAGCGGCGCTGCGCGACGTCCAGGAACACCGCCGGGTAGCCGCCGATCCGGATCCAGGGCAGCGCGAGGTACAGCGCGATCAGCCCCAGCCCCACGCCCCGCCGGGCGCGGCTGAAGCGGCCCGGGGCGTCCGCAGGGTAGAGGAAGCGGCGGGAACCATCGTCGCGGATCGTGGAAACGGCATCCCGGTTCGGCTTCAACGGTGAGGCGGCGGGCATGCGTTACTTGGGACCGGGGAGGGTCACCGCATCGATGATGGGCTCGCCCTCGTGGTGGTGGCTCATGACGTAGGCGACCACCTCCGTGATCCGCTTCGGCCCGAGCACGGGACCCCAGGTCGGCATGCCCTTGGCCAGGACACCCTGGGTCACGGTGTGATAGACGTCGATCGGGTGGCCCCCGTGGATCCAGATCTCGTCCGTCAGGTCCGGGCCGATCGCCAGCGGGTTCTCGCTCTTGCCCCGCAGGCTCACCAGGTGGCAGGGGATGCAATTGGCATTGAAGACCTGCCGGCCCGCCTCGACGAAGAGCGCATTGCGGCTCATCGCCCACAGGCTCGGGTCATCGAGGCGGGTGGTGGCCGCGAGGCGCGCAGCCTCGATGCGGGTCATCTCCTGCTCGACCCGCTGCGGTCCCTCGGGGCCGACCCGGAACCACTCGTAGTAGCTCCAGTACCCGATCCAGAAGACGATCGTCGCGTACAGGGTGAACAGCCACCAGTTGGGCAGGCGGCGGTTGTACTCCTGGATGCCGTCGTACGCGTGCGCGCGAATGCCCGGGTCATCGGTCGGCGGTGGATTTGGATTTTGGCTCATCATGGCTGGCGGGAGTGGCGGTTGCGAAGGGCAAATCGGCCAGGTGCTTGATCTCGGAGCGGCGCATCCGCAGGGCGCGCCAGCTGACCGCGACAAAGATCGAGACGGCGAAGGAGAAGGCGGCGATAGTGTAAAGCACCGCGCTGTCGTGGAGGATCATGCGTTGGAACATGGGAGGGATGATCTAGTCGGCCAGGCCCGGCGCGTTGGCCGTGGCGTTGTGCGTGACATGCTCGTACTTCCCGAGCTTCTGCAGGTAGGCGATCAGGGCGATGACCTCCTTGTCCGGCGCGACCGTGGCGCCGGCGGCGCGCAGGTCGGCGGAGATGGCCGCGGCCTGGGCTTGGGCCAGGGCCACGACCTGGGCGTCGGTCATCGGCGGGTACGGCACCCCGAGAGAGCGCTGGACGGAGATCCGGCGCGGGAGGTTGGCCAGGTCGATCGAATCGGTCAGCAGCCAGCGGAAATTCGGCATGTTGGAGCCGGCGGAGATCGAGCGCGGATCCTCGAGGTGGCGAAGGTGCCAGAGGTTGGGATACTTGCCGCCCACCCGGGCCAGATCCGGGCCGTTGCGCTTGGAGCCCCACTGGAACGGATGGTCGTAGATCGATTCGCCCAGGCGCGAATAATCCCCGTAGCGCAGGACGTCGGGCACGAGCGTGCGGATCATCTGCGAGTGGCAGAGGTAGCATCCGTCGCTCACATAGAGGTCGAAGCCGGCGAGCTCGAGGGGGGTGTAGGGGATCTGCCGGCGGTCCTCGAGGTTGGCGGCCTGCTGGGCCACGAGGGTCGGAATGATCTGGATCAGGCCGCCGGCGATCACCGCGATCAGGGTGAGCAGGGTGAAGGGCAGCGCCCCGACCAGCAGCCGGTCGTACCAGGCCTCCCAGCTCTTGCCCCGGGACTCGTAGTGGGAGTAGGCCAGCGTGAGGCAGAGCATCGCGCCCACGATGCCGGCGATCTTCATGAAATCGCCGCCGAACATCCAGGCACAGCCGAAGCCGAGGGCGAACAGGGAGAACAGGACCGGCGGGTTGAAGAACGAGCCGGCGATGCCGAGCTTTTTCGCGGAGGGCGCGGGCACGTCGGCGTAGACCTCGATCGTGCCGTTGACCGGCTTCGCCCCGCGGATGGTGCGGATCAGGTTGTAGGCGAGGAGGAACCAGCCGATGAGGTAGAGTCCGCCGCCGATCACCCGCATCAGCATCATCGGGCGGACGGCGTTGAGCGTATCGAGGAAATTGGGGTAGGTGAGGATCGTCCCGTTCTCCGAAGTGCCGTTGAGCATCAGCCCCTGGGTGATCCCGCTCGTCCACATCGCCGAGACGTAGAGGAGGATGCCGACGAGCCCGATCCAGAAGTGCAGGTTGGCGAGGGCGGTCGAGTACAGGGGCTTGCTCCACAGCCGCGGGAGCAGCCAGTAGATCATCCCGGCCGCCATAAAGCCGTTCCAGCCGAGCGTGCCGCCGTGCACGTGGCCGATGATCCAGTCGGTGTAGTGCGCCAGCGCGTTCACCGACTTGATCGCCAGCAGGGGGCCCTCGAAGGTGGCCATCCCGTAGAAGGTGACGCCCGCCGCGAAGAACTTGAGCACGGGGTCGGTCCGCACCTTGTCCCAGGCGCCGCGGAGGGTGAGCAGGCCGTTGAGCATGCCGCCCCAGGACGGGGCCCACAGCATGAGCGAGAATGTCATCCCCAGCGTCTGCAGCCAGTCCGGCAGGGCCGTATTGAGCAGGTGGTGGGGGCCGGCCCAGATGTAGACGAAGACAAGCGACCAGAAATGGACGACGGACAGCCGGTAGGAGTACACCGGGCGCTCCGCCGCCTTCGGCAGGAAGTAATACATGATGCCCAGGACCGGCGTGGTGAGGAAAAACGCCACGGCGTTGTGCCCGTACCACCATTCGACCAGGGCGCTCTGCACCCCGCCGAACACCGGATAGCTGTGGGTGAAGCTGGTCGGGATCGAGAGGTGATTGACGATGTAAAGCATCGCGATCGTGATGATGGTCGCGATGTAGAACCAGATCGCGACGTAGAGGCTGGGTTCGCGCCGCCGGGCCAGGGTCCAGAAGAAGTTCACCCCGAAGGCGACCCAGACGATCACGACCATCACGTTGATCGGCCAGATCAGCTCGCCGTATTCCTGGCCCCGGGTGAGCCCGAACGGCAGGGTGGCGGCGGCCGCGACGATGATCGCCTGCCAGCCCCAGAAGTGGAACTGGGAGAGGAAGTTGCTCGCCAGCCGCGCCTTGACCAACCGCTGGGTCGAATAGTAGACGCCGGCGAAGATCGAGTTGCCGACAAAGGCGAAGATGCCGGCGTTGGTATGCAGCGGCCGCAGCCGGCTCCAGGTCAGCCAGGAGGTGTTGAAATTGAGCTGCCAGAAATTGAGCTGCGCCGCGATCAGCACGCCGACCAGCATGGCGACCGCCGCCCAGACCACGGTGGCCAGCAGGAACTGGCGCACGATCTTGTCGTTGAACTCTATGGTGATTTTAGTGTCGGACATGATTGGGGGGAAGGCGGGGGGGCGCCTCTGGGCGACGCCGGCTCGCCGACAATGCGGGGCGTTTCCTCGGCGAGGGGCAGGATCGAGTCGTGCTCGGCTCCGCTCGCGCGCCCGCGCTCGCGCTCGCGCAGGAAGAAGGCGACAAAGGTGCCAACCAAGGCGAGGCCGACGGCGAGGGTGATCGGGATTACAAACACCTCCCGACCCTACCAGATGCCGGCCTCATTTCGCTCCGCACAGTTTGGCGGCGCCAGCGCATTTTTTGCCCAGTCGCGTCAAGCCGGGTCGCCGGGAGCCGGTCCGCCGGCGCGGGACGACGGGGCGTCCGGGTATTCCCACCATCGGACGATCTCCGGTTCCCGCCGCGGCACGGGCGCAGTCCGGCCCGAGGGCCAGCCGATCACCACTGGCATGACCGCCTGGTATTTCAACGGAATCCCCAGCTCATATTTGATCTCCGGCAGATTCAGCCACGGGCGGACGAAGCCGATCGGACAGCTGCCCAGGCCCAGCCCATGGGCGGCCAGCATCAGGTTTTCCGCCGCCAGGCAGCAGTCCTCGATCGGATCATGCGCCGCCGGCTTGGCGAAGATGACGATCAGGGTTCCGGCGCGATGGAAGACATTGTAACTTGAACTCGTCAGCTGGTCGGACCGCTGGTGCAGGGACAGGGACTGGGGCAGCGTGGCGAGCAGGTGCAGCTTGGCGCGTTCCGAATAGAGCTCCAGCTGCCGGCGGCCGCGGATCACCCCAAAGGCCCACGGCTGCTGGTTGACCGCGCTGGGCGCCCAGGTCGCCGCCCCCAGCAGCTCCATCACCGTCGCCTGCGGGACGGGTTCATCCGTGTAGGTTCGCACCGAACGCCGGTGAGAAATGGCTTCCATGAGTTCCATGATGGCCTGGGGGTGATGGATTTGAGCGCCGGTCCGTCAATTCCGACTGAGGCCGGCGGAGGGCAACGGTCCCCCGGGGGCCGACTGCAGGAATTCGTGCGACGGGACCGGCGGCCTGCCCGGGCTCACCGGGCGAAACTGGCACAGCGAGCAGAGCATCTCGACCTCGCGCCGGGCGATCCGGCGGATCATCAGGTAGATCTCGGTGGCCGCCGTGGCGGACTTCTCCGGGGCATTGCGCTCGACCACGATGAGGGTGTCGAGCAGCGCCCGTTCGCCCGCGATGAAGTAGGCAAGGAACGGGTTACGGCCGCAGGCGCAGGTGGTCCGCATGACCTCGTAGGTGGCCGCCGGCGCGGTCGCGTGGGGCTGATGATGCGACCGCAACAGTGAATAGAATTCGTCCAGCGTGGAGTCGAAGAGCCGGCTGAGAATCTCGGGATTGGCCAGCGGCGTGGTGATGCGTTCCGCGCGCAGCAGGGCCGCCCAGCGCGCCCGCGTGTAGGGACGGCTGGCCTCCAGCGAACTGACCAGGGCGGCATCCATGGGGGCAGTATTGCACCGGGCCGGCGGGCCGGCTGCGCGGCATTTGCCGAAAAACGCGCATCTTTTGCCGGGAAGGAGGTCCCGGAAATCAATCGGCCGGCAGATCGACCACCACTCGGAATCCAGCAGCTCCCGCCCCGTTTTCGGCGCGAATCGTGCCGCCGTGCAGGGTGGCAATACTGCGGCAGATGGCCAGGCCGAGGCCCGCCCCGGCCTCCGAAACGGTGTTCCCTGACGTCGGCCCATAGCGCTGGAAGCGCTCGAAGATCCGCTCAAGCTGGTCGGGTGGCAGCCCCGGTCCCTGGTCGGTGACCACGAGGCGGCCGCGACCGCGGTCCGGTTGAGCACCAGCGCGCCGCCCTCCGCCTTGGCCAGGAACAGCAGACTGGCGGTGATCCGCTGGAGGCGGTCGACCTCCTCGAGGATATCCTCGACCGCCCCCGCGGCTTCCGGGTCATCGGCGCACCTCAGCCGGAGCTTTTCCGCATTGAGCCGGACAAAGGTCAGCGGTGTCTTCAGCTCATGGGACGCGTCGGCGGTGAAGCGCCTGATCTGGGCGAAGGAGCTCTCCAGCCGGTCGAACATCCGGTTGAGCAAGCCGACCAGCGCCGCCAGCTCGTCGCGCCCCGCCGGCGCCGGGATGCGCTCGCCGAGGTTGTCGGCCCGGATCCGGCTCGCCGTGGCATGGATCGCCCGGACCGGCCGCAAGGTCAGCCGGGCGAAGGCCCAGCCCAGCCCAACGCTGGCGAGCGCGATGCCGGCGAGCAGATAGAGGCTGACCCGCGCGTAATCATCCAGCAGCCACCGCACCGGCTGCAGCGGGCTGGCGACCTGGACGGAGAGCGAATCGTCGTGGAATTCGCAAACCCGGACCGCCCCGACGGCGGGCAGTTCGACCGTCCCGGGCCGCCGCGCAGGACCCTGCCACGCATGCGACATAACTTTGCTCGGCGAGCGCCTTCTCCACGAACCGCCCCACCCGCGCCTGGTCTTCGACCATCAATATCTTCATGGGTTGCCCCGGTTCCAGCAATGCCAGCTCCCGCCGGAAAGGGCGAGCCCCAACCCGTGGCCCGGCGCGAGTATGAACAATTTTTCATTTGCTATTCACGGGGGGTTCACCTTGGTCCGCTATAGTCGGAGCGTGCTGCCCGCCATCAAGACGCTGATCGACCGTTGCCCGCTGCCACCCGCCCGCTCCGCCGCCCACCTCCGCATGCATCGCCTCCTTCTCCTGGCCCTGGCCCTCCCCGGCACCGCGGCGGTCGCCGCCCCGAAACGGCTCGTCATCGATCCCGCGCAATCCCATATCGCGATCGCAGTCCGGTCCACCGTCGGTTCCTTTGTCGGCGAGTTGGCCAGCTACACGACGGCCATCACCGTCGATCCGGAGCAGCCCGCCGCCGCCTCAGCGGTCCTCGACTTCCATTTCGCCGATGTCAAGACGGGACTGGCCCGCCGTGACCAGGATATGCTGGCCTGGGAGCAGGCCGCGACGTTTCCCGAGGGTCGCTTCGTCCTGACCGCGCTCGACGCCTCGGGCGCCGCCCAGTTCCGCGCCCGGGGCAGGCTGACCCTGCACGGCCAGTCCCGGGAAATCACGATTCCTGTCACCATCACCCAGGAACCTGACCGCTGGGTGATCGCGGGCGAAGCCCGGCTGGATACGCGTGATTTCGGCCTGCCGATCATCCGCAGCTACCTGCTGCTGACCGTGGAACCGATCGTGCGCGTGACGTTCCATCTCGAGGGCCGGCTCGGCGCCCGCTGATCCCCCGGAACGCCGACCGCGATAATTTATGGGCAAAAAACTGATCATCACCGGAGGCGGAATCGGCGGGCTGGCGGCGGCGCTCGCCCTGCGGCGCGCCGGCATCAACGTCACGGTTTACGAACAGGCGCCGAGCTTCACGGAAGCGGGTGCGGGGATGAGCCTCTGGCCCAATGCCACCCGCGTGCTGCAGTCCCTCGGCGTTCTGGACTCCGTGGCGGCCCGCGGGGAGCCGGTCACGCAATTCAACCTGCATCGGCCCGACGGCCGGATGATCTCCGCCATCCCCATGACCGGTTTCCCCACCCCGGCCCTGTGCGTCCATCGGGCCGATCTGCACCGGGCGCTGCGCGAAGCGTTGCCCGCCGGATGCCTCGAGGCGAACCAGCGGCTGCAGGCATTCCAGCCGGGCCGGCACGGCGTCACCGCCGCCTTCGCGGGCGGCCGGGAGGAGCGCGCCGACGGCCTGGTCGGCGCCGATGGCATCCACTCGGTCGTCCGATCCCAGCTCCACGGGTCCGACCAACCCATCTACCGGGGTTATTGCATCTGGCGGGGGATCGCCCCTGAGACCCCGGGGGCGGTGCGCGGGCACATCAGCGAAACCTGGGGCGCCGGGCGCCGATTTGGCATCATGCCCATGGGACAGGGCCGGGTTTGCTGGTACGCCACGCGCAATGGGCCGGCGTCGCAGCCGGACGCCCCGGAGGGTCGCAAATCCGAGGTGCAGGCCCTGTTCCAGGATTGGCACGATCCGATCCCGGAGCTGATCGCGGCCACCGCTCCCGACGACATCATGAAAAACGACGCGCGCGACCGGAAGCCGCTCCGGTCGTGGGGCAACGGGCCCGTCACCCTGCTGGGGGACGCGGCGCATCCCATCACGCCCAATGTCGGCCAGGGCGCCTGCATGGCCATCGAGGACGCCGCCTGCCTCGCCAAATGCCTGCTCGCCTCCGCCGATCTCCCCGCGGCATTCCGCGCCTACGAGGCCAAACGCGGGCCCCGCACCGCGCACATTGCCCGGCAGGCCCGTCGCATCGGGGCGATCGGCCAATGGGAACACCCGTGGATCGTGCGCGGGCGCAACCTGGTCACCCGCCTCGTGCTGGCGCGTTCCCCGGACATGCAGCTCAACGCCATGTATGCCTACGAGGTTTAAGGCCGCCCTCTGGGCTCCCCTCCTGGCGGCGGCGGCGGCCCGCGGATCGCCGGTGTCCCTCGACCCGGCCCGATCGGGGGTCGAAGTCGACGTGAAGGCCACGATCGACTCGTTCGTCGCGCAACTCCAGGACTACGATGCCTGCGTCACGGTGGCGCCGCGGACCGGGTTGGTGGAAACTGCGGTCTTCCGGTTCAATTTCGCCTCGGTCAGGACCGGCAACCCGGATCGCGACCGCGACATGAACCAATGGCAGCAGACGGCCCGGTTTCCCGAGGTGGTATTTACGCTGACCGGGCTGGAGGCGGTGGGAGGCGGGAACACAATTGCCCACGGCTAGTTGTGGTTTCACGGGGTCGAACGCTCGATGAGTTTCCCGATCTCGATCGCGACCGGCCACCGGATGATCACCCTGGACGGCGACGTGGCGATCGACACCCGCGACTACGGGCTCCCGGTGATCAAAAAATATCTCATCCTGATGGTGGACCCGGTCCTGCATCTGCGTTTCCACCTGCAGGGCAGGCTGGCCGAATCGTGAGCCCGACCCCGGCCCGGCCTCAGGCCAGCTGGCAAGTGCCGCCCAAAGGGAGCAGAAGAAAGGTCTCGGGGGACAGGCCCGCGGCGCCGCGGGCGGCGGCCAGGTCCGCGGCCGGGGCGTCGTAGGCTTCATCGGTGAGTTGGAACGTGCCCCAGTGCGTCCCGATGCTCCGGCCGGCCCGCAGCAGCCCATGGGCCGCCACCGCCTCCGCCGGGTTCATGTGCGCGCCGCGCATGAACCAGCGCGGTTCGTAGGCCCCGATCGGCAGCAGCGCCACGTCGGGCGGCCCGGCGCGCCGGGCGATCTCGCCAAAAAGCCCGGCGTCGAAGCCCGAATCTCCGGCAAAATAAACCGACCTTCCTCCGGCCCGCAGAAAAAACCCACCCCACAGGCGACGGTTGGTCCCACCGAGGCTCCGGCGGCACCAATGGCGCGCGGGGACCAGATCAACCTCCACTTCGGCCGGACCGGTCCACGACTGCCACCAATCCAGTTCCACGATTCGGGGCGCGACCCGGGCGCGCCGCAGCAGCGGGCCGTAGTTGAGCGGAGCGACCACCACGAGGGCATCGTTTTTCGCCGCGAGGGCGCGCAGGCTGGGAAGATCGCAGTGGTCGTAATGGTCGTGGCTGAGGAGCACCCCGTCGATGCGGGGCAGGTCCGCCAGCGCGATGGCCGGCGGCGCGACGCGGCGGGGACCCAGGCCCCGGACCGGTCCGATCCGCGTGGAGAAAACCGGATCCGTGAGCCAGGTGGAGCGGGCCGTTTGCAGGAGGAAGGTCGCGTGGCCGATCCAAGTGATGACGATTCCGCCGTCGCGGGGCGCCGGCGGGAGCACAGCCGGTGGGACCGGGACCTTGGCCGGCCAGCGCGCCGGCCGGCTCGTCCATTTCCAGCGGAGCAGGTCCCGCCATCCGCGTTCCGCCGTTCCTCCCGGGTAAAAAAATTGCTTCCCGTTGAAGTGATCGGAATGCGGCGCGTTCATCATCCTGCAGCCAACTGGCACTGGCCTAGGCCCGCGACCAGAAAAGCCTGTTCCGAGCCGGTCGTGCCGCTAGGCCGCCGGATCCACCGCGACCGAGGCCTCGGCCGGCTTCTCGTCAGGCGCGGCCTGCGGCCGGGGCTTGCCATCCTGGCCCAGGCCCATCGTCAGCGCCGTCAATCCGGCGAGACCGCCCAGCTGCATCGATTCCACCGCCGTACTGGGGACAATCACGATCGTGGAATTCGCCTTCAGGCCTTCGTAAAGCATGTTCATGGCCCGCAGATGCAGGGCCACCGGGTTGTGGGTGTAGCTCTTGGCGGCCTCGGCGAACTTTTCCGCCACCTGCCGCTCCGAGTCGCCCAGGATCACCCGGGCCTGGCGCTCCCGTTCCGCCTGGGCCTGCATCGACATCGCATCCTCCAGGGCCGAGGGGATCAGGACGTCCTTCACCTCGACGGAGATGACATTGATGCCCCAGGGTTCGGTGCGCTCATCGATGATCTTCTGCAGCAGGTTGCTGATCTTGTCCCGGCCCTCCAGCATGTCGGAGAGGACGGTCTTGCCGATCACGTCGCGCAGGGCCGTCTGGGAGGCCCAGCTGATGGCGCTGCGGTAGTCGGCCACGCCCAGGGACGCCTTTTGGGGATCCACCACCTTCCAAAACAGGACGGCGTCCACGTCCACCGGCACGGTGTCCTTGGTCAGGGTTTTTTCGGCCTTGAACCCGGTCGTGATCACGCGGGTGTCGATCCAGTAGGGAATCGAATCGACCACCGGGATGATGCAGAATATCCCCGGCCCCTTCAGGGCGTGAAAGTGACCCAGGCGCAGGATCACGACCCGGTCCCATTGGTTGGCCACCTGGATCGCGGACGAAACGAACAGGGACAGGACAAAGGCGCCGGCCGCCAGCCAGAGGGCCTGCCATTCGGCCCCGGCGCGGTACCGGGTGTAGGCCAGGGCCACCCCCAAGCCAAAAATAACGAACGACAGCAGCAGGGCAAATGATCGGTTGGGTCTCATGGGGAATGCTTCCATTGATATACGCCCCAAGGCCGGGTGGGCCTATGGGGTGTTACCCTATCGCCGGGGCTTTGCCGGGATCCCCGGTTGCAAACCAGTCCGGCCTGACGTAGGTTTTTTGGTGAAACTAAAAGCCGCTGCCGTCGCGCGTCCGATATCACCGCCCTTGGCCCGCGCCCGGGTGGTTCCCAGTCACGGTGAGATCGCGACCAAGGCGGAATCGATCTGGCGGCGGCGGGGATGCCCTTCGGCCTGCGACGAGGAGATCTGGCTGGAGGCCGAGCGGCAGTTGAGCGGACGGCCGGACGCGGCCCAGCGCAAACGCGACCGGGTGGCGCTCGCCGATCCGCGCTTTGGCTTTAACCAGGATCCCGCGAACCTGATGGGGGAGCTGGACAATCGATTTCCCGGACCGACCGGCCGGGAAACGACTTCACTCTAGTCGCGACGGCCGCGTTGGTTTTGGCAAGCGATCGATGATGAGTCCCGCCGCGATGGCCACGCCCGGACCCCAGGTGATCGGCGTCGCCGCCGACCACGGCGGCTTTGAATTGAAGCAATACCTGACCGGTTTGCTGCGCGCCGCGGGCCACACGGTGACCGATTTCGGGGACGCCCGCCCGATCCCGGACGATGACTATCCGGATTTTGTCATTCCGCTGGCGCGGGCGGTCGCGAGCGGCGAAGTGAGCCGCGGTGTCGCCATCTGCGGCAGCGGCGTGGGCGCCACGGTCGCGGCCAACAAGGTGGCCGGCGTGCGCGCCTGCCTGATCCACGATTCGTTTTCCGCGCACCAGGGGGTCGAAGACGATAACCTCAATCTCCTCTGCCTCGGCGGCCTGGTCGTCGGCCACGCGGCTGCATGGGAGCTGGTGCAGATCTTCCTCGCCGCGCGCTTCAGCGGCGCGGAGCGTCACCGCCGACGCCTGGCGAAAGTGGCGGCGCTCGAAGCCGTGCCGCCCAGGGCAGCCCCATGAGCACCAGCCCGCCCACCGGCATCGAGGCGCTGACCGAGCTGGCGATGAACCTGCGCTGGACATGGTGCCATAGCACGGACGAATTGTGGCGGCGGCTCGATCCCGCGCTCTGGGCGCTCACTTATCATCCCAGCGTCGTGCTCCAGACGGTCGCGCGCGAGAAACTGGTGGCCGCGCTGGCCGATCCGGAATTTTGCCGGCTGCTCGATAGCCTGGTGCTGGCCAAGCGGCAGGGGGAGGCCGCACCCGCCTGGTTCCAGCAGAAGCATCCCGATGCCGCCCTCGGCTGCGTCGCCTATTTCTGCATGGAGTACATGCTGAGCGAGGCCCTGCCGATCTATTCGGGCGGGCTCGGCAACGTGGCCGGCGACCAGCTCAAGGCCGCCAGCGACCTGGACGTCCCCGTGGTCGGGGTCGGGCTGCTCTACCAGCACGGGTATTTCCGCCAGGAGATCGACCGCAACGGCGCGCAGCAGGCGCTCTATCCCTACAACGATCCCGGGCAGTTGCCGGTCACGGCCGTGCGCCGGCCCAACGGCGAATGGCTGCGGGTGGAGCTCCCGCTGCCCGGCGGCTCCGTCTGGCTGCGCGCCTGGGAGGTGCAGGTCGGGCGGAGAAAACTCTACCTGCTCGACTCCAATGATGCGGACAATCCGCCGGAGCACCGGGGGATCACGAGCGAGCTGTACGGCGGCAACCAAGAGTTGCGCCTGAAGCAGGAGATGGCGCTCGGCCTCGGCGGCTGGCGGCTGCTGGCCGCCCTCGGGATCAAGCCGGACGTCTGTCATCTCAACGAGGGGCACGCCGCCTTTGCGTTGCTCGAGCGGGCACGGAGCTTCATGGAGGAAAGCGGGCAGCCGTTCGCCGCCGCGCTGACGGCTACCCGGCCGGGCAACCTGTTTACCACCCATACGGCGGTGGCGGCGGGTTTCGACCTCTTTCCTCCGGAATTGATCGAGCAGTATCTCGGCCGGTACGCGCTGGAGAAGCTCGGCCTGAATCTGCGCGATTTGCTGGCGCTGGGGCGCCAGAACCCGGACGCCGCGGATGAGCCGTTCAACATGGCCTACCTGGCGCTGCGCGGGAGCGGCGCCGTCAACGGCGTCAGCCGGCTGCACGGCCGGGTCAGCCGGCACATCTTCTCACCGCTCTTCCCGCGGTGGCCGGTGGACGCGGTGCCCGTGGGCCATGTGACCAACGGCGTGCACATGCCGACCTGGGACTCGGCAGCAGCGGATCAACTCTGGACCGACGCCTGCAGCAAAGGGCGATGGCTGGGAACTTCGACCACCCTGGAGGAGGATCTCCGCCGGGTCTCCGATGAAAAGTTCTGGGCGCTGCGCACGGCCAGCCGCAAGTCCCTGGTGGCATACGCCAAGGAGCGAATCGGCCGCCAGTTGGGCGCCGCCGGGCTGGGTCAGGAGGCGACCGCCCGGGTCCAGGCCCGGATGGACCCCGGCGTGCTGACCCTCGGTTTCGCGCGGCGGTTCGCCACCTACAAGCGGCCCAATCTGCTGCTGCACGATCCCGCGCGGCTGCTGCGCATTCTCTGCCATCCCCAGCGCCCCGCGCAGCTCATCCTCGCGGGCAAGGCGCATCCGGCCGACCGGGCCGGGCAGGCGCTGATCCAGGAGTGGACGCGCTTTCTCCACCGCAGCGACGCCAATCCCCCGGTCGTGTTCCTGGCCGACTACGACATGCTGATGGCCGAGCACCTGGTCCAGGGGGTGGACGTCTGGATCAATACGCCGCGGCGGCCCTGGGAGGCCTGCGGCACGAGCGGCATGAAGGTGCTCGTCAACGGCGGGCTCAACCTGTCCGAGAGGGACGGCTGGTGGGCCGAGGCCTACGCCCCCGAGGTCGGCTGGTCCCTGGGCGACGGCCGCGAACACGGCGATGATCCGGCCTGGGACGCCGCCGAGGCCGAGGCCCTGTATGATCTGCTCGAGCACCAGGTCATCCCGGAATTTTACGCGCGCGACGCCCGCGGCATGCCCGCCGCCTGGGTCGCGCGGATCCGGGAGAGCATGGCGCGGCTGACTCCCCGGTTCTCCGCCGGCCGCGCGGTGCGCGAGTACACCGAGCAGCACTATCTGCCGGCCGCCCTCGCCTGCCGCGAGCGCATGGCCAACCGGGGCGCAGGCGGCCGGGAGATCGTCGACTGGCAGCAAGCGGTGGCGGCGAAGTGGGACGGGCTGCGCTTCGGGGAGCTGAGGGTCGAGACCTCGGCGGGCGGCCATGCGTTTGAGGTCGGGCTCCTGCTGAATGGTCTCGACCCGGATGCGGTGCGCGTTGAGCTTTATGCGGACATCAAGGACCACAACGGCAACGTCCGAGAGGAAATGAAACGCGCGCCCTCCCCCCCTGACGCCTCCGGGCGCTGCGTCTATCGCGCCACGGTTCCCGCCGCGCGTCCGGCGGCGGACTACACGCCCCGGGCGATGCCCCGGCGGACGGGCGTGGCGGTCCCGCTGGAGGAGCATCGGATCCTATGGCAGCGCTGAGCCGGAGACCGGCCCGGGTCACGACGCTCTTCCTGGACATCGGAGGCGTGCTGCTGACCGACGGCTGGGACCATCGGGCCCGCCGGCGGGCGGCGGCGCACTTCAAGCTGGGGTATGCCGATATGGAGGGGCGGCACCGCCTGACCTTCGATACCTACGAGGAGGGCAAGCAGACGCTCGGCGAGTATCTGGGCCGCGTGGTCTTCCACCGCCGGCGGCCGTTCACCCGGGCCCAGTTTCGCCGCTTCATGTTCGCGCAGTCGCAGCCCCACCCGGAGATGCTCGCGCTGGTCGCCGGGCTCAAGCGCCGGCACGGGCTCAGGATCGCCGTGGTCAGCAACGAGGCCCGGGAGCTGAACGCCCATCGGATTCGCACCTTTCAGCTCGGCCGATTCGTGGACTTCTTCGTTTCCTCCTGCTTCGTCCACCTCCGCAAGCCCGACGCGGAGATGTTCCGGCTCGCGCTGGACCTCGCCCAGGTGCCCGCCGCCGAGATTGTCTATATCGAGAACACGCCCATGTTCGTCGACGTCGCCGAGGGCCTGGGGATTCGCAGCATCCTCCACACCGGATACCAATCCACCCGCGCGCAGCTCGCCGCGCTGGGACTGACGCCCGACGCCTGACGGACGCCCCCGCGTCCACCGCACCCTCCACCCACCATGAGTAAATCCACGCCCCTCCCACCGCTCACCCAACGTCCGGCCTGGAAAGCCCTGGCCGCCCATCTCCCGGCGGCGCGACGGCTGCACCTGAGGAAACTCTTCGCCGACGATCCGACGCGCGGCCAGCGCCTGACCGCCACGGCCGCGGGCCTTTACCTCGACTATTCCAAGAACCGCGTCACCGACCGGACTCTCGCCCTGCTGCTCCGGCTGGCCCGGGAATCCGGCCTGCCCGGCCGGATCGAGGCGATGTTCCGCGGCGACAAGATCAACGTCACGGAAAAGCGCGCCGTCCTGCACACCGCGCTGCGCGCGCCGGCCGGCGCCTCCGTGGTGGTGGACGGGAAGAATGTCGTCCCCGAGGTGCACGCCGTCCTCGACAAGATGGCCCGCTTTTCCCACCGCGTGCGCAGCGGGGCCTGGAAGGGCCACACCGGCCGGCGCATCCGCAACGTCGTCAATATCGGCATCGGCGGCTCCGACCTCGGGCCGGTCATGGCTTACGAGGCGCTCCGGCACTACAGCGACCGCCGGCTGACCTTCCGCTTCGTGTCGAACGTCGACGGCGTCGATTTCGTGGAGGCGACCCGCGACCTCGCGCCGGCGGAGACCCTGTTCATCGTGTCCTCGAAGACCTTCACCACCCTGGAGACCATGACCAACGCCCACAGCGCCCGCGCCTGGCTGCTGCGGGGGCTGGGCCGCGACCCCAAGGCGGTGGCCCGGCATTTCGTGGCGGTGTCCACCAACGCGGAGAAGGTGTCCGCCTTCGGCATCGATCCGGCAAACATGTTCGTTTTCTGGGACTGGGTCGGCGGGCGCTACTCGATGGATTCGGCCATCGGGCTCTCCACCATGCTGGCGGTCGGGCCCGACCACTTCCGCGCGCTGCTCCGGGGCTTTCGCGCCATGGACGAGCATTTTCGCCGGGCACCGTTCGAGCGGAACCTGCCGGTCCTGCTGGGCCTGCTGGGAGTCTGGAACAACGACTTCCTCGGCGCCGCCACGGTGGCCGTGCTGCCCTACGAGCAGTACCTCAAGCGCTTCCCCGCCTACCTCCAGCAACTGACGATGGAGAGCAACGGCAAGCACGTCACGCTCGGCGGGAAGCCGGTCGATTACCAGACCGGGCCGGTCTACTGGGGCGAGCCCGGCACGAACGGGCAGCACTCCTTCTATCAACTGATCCACCAGGGCACGCGGCTCGTGCCCTGCGACTTCATCGCGTTCGGGCATGCGCTCGCGCCGCTGGGGCGGCACCACGACATTCTCCTCGCCAACGTCATCGCCCAGGCCGAGGCGCTGGCGTTTGGCAAGACTGCGGCGGAAGTCCGGGCCGAGGGCACCGCTCCCGCGCTGGTGCCGCACCGGGTGTTCGAGGGCAACCGCCCGTCCAACTTCATCATGGCGGAGCGGCTCACCCCGGAGGTGCTCGGCCAGCTCGTCGCCCTTTATGAGCACAGCGTCTTCACCCAGGGCGTGATCTGGGACATCGATTCCTTCGACCAGTGGGGCGTCGAGCTGGGCAAGGAGCTGGCCCAGCGGATCGTCCCCGAGCTCGAGGGCGCGGCCGCCCCGCGGCTCCGGCACGACAGCTCGACCAACCGCCTGATCCGCCGGTATCGGAAGCTCAAGTCGGGGAGGTAAATCAGGCGGCCGGGCGGTCCGCGGGCTCGCCCCAGTAGGGTTACACTCCATAGGCCCGCCGCCCGGCAACGGGCACAATGCGCGGCCACCCGATTCCACACCGGGCGGCCACCATGACCTCCACCACCTGTCCCCTCGCCCCGGAACTGCTGCAGCGGATGAACGCCTACTGGCGCGCCGCCAACTATCTCTCGGTCGGCCAGATCTATCTCTACAACAATCCGCTGCTGAAGCGGCCGCTGACCCTGGCGGACGTCAAGCCGCTGGTGGTCGGGCACTGGGGCACCACCCCGGGCCAGAACTTCATCTACGTGCATTTGAACCGGGTCATCAAGGAGCGCGACCTGGACATGTTCTACATCGCCGGCCCCGGCCACGGCGGCCCGGCGATCGTGGGCAACGTCTACCTCGAGGGCACCTGGAGCGAAGTCTATCCGAACGTGACCCAGGACGAGGCCGGGATGAAGAAGCTGTTCACGCAGTTTTCGTTCCCCGGCGGCATCTCCAGCCACGTCGCGCCGACCACGCCGGGCTCGATCCACGAGGGCGGCGAGCTGGGTTACTCGCTCAGCCATGCCTTCGGGGCCGCGTTCGACAATCCCGGCCTGGTCGTCGCCTGCGTTGTCGGCGACGGCGAGGCGGAGACCGGTCCCCTCGCGACCGCCTGGCAGTCCAACAAGCTGCTGAATCCCGTCACCGACGGAGCCGTGCTGCCCATCCTGCATCTCAACGGCTACAAGATCAGCAACCCGACCGTCCTGGCCCGCATCGAACCCGAGGAATTGGAGCAGTTCCTGCGCGGCTGCGGCTGGAACCCCCTCTTCGTCGAAGGCGACGATCCGGAGACGATGCATCAGCTGATGGCGGCCGCCATGGATCAGGCCATCGGGGAGATCAAGGGGATCCAGGGGAATGCGCGGAGCCGGAACGACACGGCGCGGCCCCGCTGGCCCATGATCGTCCTGCGGTCGCCCAAGGGCTGGACCGGACCGAAAGTCGTCGATGGCCTGCAGATCGAGGGCACCTTCCGGGCCCATCAGGTGCCGCTCCTGGTGGATTGCGACCACCCTGAGCACGTTCCGCTGTTGGAGAGCTGGATGAAGAGCTACCGGGCCGAGGAACTGTTCGACGCGAACGGCCGCCTCCGTCCGGAGCTGGCCGAGCTGGCGCCCCAGGGCAACCGGCGGATGGGCTCCAATCCGCACGCCAACGGCGGAATGCTGCTGCGCGACCTGCGCATGCCGGATTTCCACGTCCACGCGCTGAAGGTGCCTTCGCCCGGCGCCGTTGACGGCCAGGACACGCTCATCCTGGGCAAATTCCTCCGCGATGTGGCCCGGCTCAACCGCGACCAGCGCAATTTCCGCGTCTTCGGCCCCGACGAGACGCTCTCGAACCTCCTCGGGGCGGTCTTCGAAGTCACCGACCGCCAGTGGGACGCCCGCACGGTGCCCAACGACGAATTCCTGGCGCCCTCCGGCCGCGTGCTGGATTCGATGCTCAGCGAGCACCAGTGCGAGGGCTGGCTCGAGGGCTACCTGCTGACCGGCCGCCATGGACTGTTCAACAGCTATGAGGCCTTCATTCGCATCGTCGACTCGATGTTCAGCCAGCACGCCAAGTGGCTGAAGGTGTGCCTGGAACTGCCCTGGCGCCGGAAGATCTCGTCGTTGAACTACCTGCTCGCGTCCCACGTGTGGCAGCAGGACCACAACGGCTTCACCCACCAGGACCCCGGCTTCCTCGACCATGTGATCAATAAGAAGGCCGACATCGTGCGGGTCTACCTGCCGCCGGATGCGAATTGCCTGCTTTCGGTCTTCGATCACTGCCTGCGCAGCCGGAACTACGTCAACGTGGTGGTGGCCGGCAAGCACGCGCTGCCCCAGTGGCTGGACATGGACGCCGCCGTGGTGCATTGCACGGAGGGCATCGGCATCTGGCAGTGGGCCAGCAACGACCAGGATTCCGAGCCGGACGTGGTGATGGCCTGCTGCGGCGACACGCCCACCCTCGAGATCCTGGCGGCGGTCTCCATCCTGCGCCAGAACCTGCCCGACCTGAAGATCCGGGTGATCAACGTCGTCGACCTGATGAAGCTGCAGTCGGCCAGCGAGCATCCGCACGGGCTGAACGAAACGGATTACGATTCGCTGTTCACCACCGACAAGCACATCGTCTTTGGTTTCCATGGCTATCCGTGGCTGGTCCACCGCCTGACCTACCGGCGGACCAACCGCAACCTCCACGTCCGGGGCTACAAGGAGGAGGGCACCATCACCACGGCCTTCGACATGCGGGTGCAGAACGACCTGGATCGGTTCCACCTCGTCCAGGATGTGGTGGACCGGGTTCCGCACCTCGGCGCCCCCGGCGCCTATCTCAAGCAGCGGATGCAGGACAAGCTGATCGAGCACAAGCATTACATCGACAAGCATGGCGAGGACCTGCCGGAGATCCGGAGCTGGAAGTGGTCGCCGGGGGGCGCGGGCCAACCACAACCTCCCGCGGCTCCGCCACCCATCCCGGAGGTCGCCCCTGTCCATTGAAATCAGCGAGGCCACCGGCGGGACCTAGCCGCGGCATCGCGACCGAACCGCATGAACCTGCCAGGACTGATGCGCACCGCGGAGCAGCTGGTCGCCGGCGACAAGGGGCTGCTGGCGATCGATGAAAGCACGCCCACCTGCAACCTGCGCTTCGCCCCACTGGGGATCCCCCAGACCGTGGAGGCGCGTCGCGCCTATCGGGAGCTGCTCATCACCGCGCCCGGCCTCGGCACCTGCATCAGCGGCCTGATTCTCTATGACGAGACGATCCGCCAGCAAAAGCCGGATGGCACCCCCTTCGTCAAGGTCATCGCCGACGCCGGGATCACTCCCGGCATCAAGGTCGACGCGGGGGCCAAGGCGATGGCCGGACATCCCGGGGAAAAAATCACCGAAGGGTTGGACGGATTGCGCGACCGGCTCGGTGAATACTCCCGGATGGGCGCCCGTTTCGCCAAATGGCGCGCCGTGCTCGCTCTCGGCGACGGCCTGCCCTCGCGGGCCTGCCTCGAGGCCAACGCCCAGGCGCTGGCCCGGTACGCCGCGCTCTGCCAGGAAGCCGGGCTGGTGCCCGTGGTCGAGCCGGAAGTGCTGATGGACGGCGCTCATTCCCTGGAGCGGTGCCGCGTCGCGACCGAGGAGGCCCTGCGCACGGTCTTCGCGCAACTGGAGGCGCAGGGGGTGGCGCTCGAGGGCATGATCCTCAAGCCCAACATGGTGCTGCCGGGACTGGACTGCCCCACCCAGGAGTCCGTGGACGCGGTGGCCGACGCCACGGTGAATTGCCTTCGGCGGGTGGTCCCCGCGGCCGTTCCGGGGGTGGCCTTCCTGTCGGGGGGCCAATCCGGCGAACTGGCCTCGGCTCGCCTGAATGCCATGCACGTGAGATTCAAGGCCAGGCTGCCCTGGGCGCTGGCATTCTCGTTCGCGCGCGCCATCCAACAGCCGGCCCTGGAGATTTGGCGGGGCGACGCGTCGCGGGTGGCGGCGGCCCAGCGGGCCCTGCTCCACCGGGCCCGGTGCAACACGGCGGCGCGCCGCGGCGAATACACCGCCGCCACCGAGCACTCCGGTTAACACCCCATGGCATCGCTCGCCGGGCGGGTGTATCCTGCCGGCCATGCCCGCCATGTCCCTGCCGCGTTCACCTTGGCGTCCCTTTCTCACCCTGACTCCGACCAGCGGGGCGGCGGCCGCCTCCGTCTGCTGCCACTATTCCTTTGCCACGCTGGAGGTCGCCTGCGACCACCCGGGAGAGGAGAGTTTTGCGCTGACCGAGCGGCGGCAAGGCGATGACTGGCGCTGGGCGGTCTGCAACACCAAGTGCCTGATCCTGCGCACCGGCTGCGAGGCGACCCAAACGGAAGCCAAGCGGGTGGCCGAGGAAGCGCTGCGGCTGGAAACTGCCGGGCACTAGACCGCGGGTGCCGCCACCCGCAGGCTGCCGGGCAGCACCACGACCTCGATCGTGGCCCCCTCCTCGTGGCACTCGCCGTCGGTGTGGATGAGGCCGGGCGCCGGGCGCTCGATCCGGAATCGCGCGCCGCGCCAGTGGCGAACCAGGCGGCTGCGGTCGAGATTGCCCAGGAACAGCCTCGCCCCGAGCTCGGCCGCCCCGAGCAGCCCGACCGGCCGGATGGCCACCAGGTCGAGCCGGCCGTCGTCCACCCGGGCTCCCGGCGCGATGATCGCGCCGTTGCCGTACTGGTCGGAGTTGGCGACCGCGATGAGCAGGACCTCGATCGCCTCCCGCTCGGCCCCGGCCGAAATCAGGCAGGGTTCGCTGCGCCGGCGGGCAAACAGCCGGAGCACCGTGCCCGCATAGGCGGGCAGGCCCCGCCGCGGGTTCTGGCTGAAGCGCCGGCTCACCTCCGCGTCAAAGCCCAGGCCCATGGCGTTGAAAAAGGGCCGGCGGTTGGCCGTGCCGGTGTCGATCGTCGCGATGCGGGCGCCCGCCTCGGCCGCCAGGGCCAGGGCGGCAGGCGCCGCCAGCGGGATTCCGAGATGGCGGGCGAGGCCGTTGCCCGAGCCGCAGGGCACCAGCGCGAGCGTCACCGGTGTGCCGACCAGCGCCTGGGCGACCTCGTTCATCGTGCCATCCCCGCCCACGGAGACCACCCGGGTGCAGCCGGCGGCCACCGCCGCCCGGGCCAGATCGGTGGCGTGACCGCAACCCTCCGTGACGGAGATTCCGGCATCGAGCCCGCGCCCGGCGACAAACTCGCGCAGCAGCGGCAACAGGCGCGCCTGGCGGCGTTGGCGGCCGGACCGGGGATTAACTATGAAATGGATTTTAACGGTTTGAAGTGATTTGCTGACGGCATTTATGACTGCCAACAACATCGAAATCGTTCCCCTGGCGCGCAATCCCCGGGATGTGCACCGTTTCCTGAGTGTCAGCTACGTCATTTACCGCGACGACCCGCACTGGGTGGCCCCCTTGCTGATGGACTTGAAGAAGGTCTTCACGGATGAGAACCCGTTGTTCGAGCACGCGGAGGCCGCGCTGTGGGTCGCGGTCCGCGACGGCCAGGACGTGGGCCGCATCGCCGGCATCGTCGACCAGGCCCACAACCGGGTGCAGAAGGACTGCGCGGCGTTTTTCGGCTTCTATGAGTGCGTGAACGATGCCGCGGTGAGCCGACTCCTGTTCCAGGCGGTGACGGCCTGGGCGCGCGAGAAGGGCATGAAGCGCCTGCTCGGACCGATGAACCCGACCACGAACGATGAGTGCGGGCTGCTGATCGACGGGTTCGACTCCTCGCCGGTCTTCATGATGACCTACAATCCGCGTTACTACGTGGACCTGGTGGAGGCTGAGGGCTTTCGCAAGGCGAAGGACCTGCTGGCCTACCACATGAACATCGCCCAGTGCCCGCTCGAGCGCCTGGGACGGATCGCCGCGATCACACGGCGGCGGCATCCCGACCTGACGTTCACGCCCGTCCGCGCCAAGACGCTGGTCCAGGACCTGGGCAAGGTGAAGGAGGTCTACAACGCCGCCTGGGAGGACAACTGGGGGTTTGTCCCGATGACCGACGCCGAGATCGACTTCATGGCCGCGCGCCTCAAGCCGATGCTGGTGGAGGGGCTGCTGTGGGTGGCGGAGACGCCGACCGAGGCGGTGGGCTTCCTGCTGGCGCTGCCGGACTTCAACATTGCGCTTAAGCCGCTGCGCGGGCACCTGCTCACCCCCAAGCTCTTCGGCTTCCTCGCCTACCTGCTCGGTTGGCGGCGCCCGACCTGGGTCCGGGCGCTCACCCTCGGGGTCAAGGCGAAGTACCGCAATCGCGGCATCGAGGCGGTGATGCTCTCGGAGGGCTTCGCGGCGGCGGCGAAACTCGGCGCCCGGGACATCGAGTCCTCCTGGATCCTCGAGGACAACGCCATGATGCGGCGGCTGCTCGAGGTGTTCGGCGGGAAGGTCTACAAGACCTACCGGCTTTACGACCGCGACATCTGAGCGGCCGGCTGGCGGAACCTGAAGTACAGCCAGTTGCCGACCGGGATCAGCCCCGCCGCGGCCAGGGCCCCGGCCAGGACGTCCACTGCGTAATGGTAACGGCAGTACACGGTGGCGCCGCAGACCAGGAACACGGCGGCCAGGTGGACCCAGCGGATGGGCCGCAGGTAGAGGAAGGAGAAACAGACCGTGCAGATCGCCACCGCCACGTGGCTGCTGGGGAAGGCGGCCCCGGGCGCCTCCATCGACCGATAGATCCAGGCCATGAGATGATAGAACGGGCCGGCCTGGACCGCGGGTGGAAAGTCCGGCGCCACCGCCGGTCGGAGGTCGGCCGGCAGCGGATAGTGCGAGAACTGGGGGAAGAAGACGCGCGGCCCGATCACCGGCAGGAAGATGTAGGTGAAGAAGCAGGCGTAGGTGACAAACGACAGGACCGAGACGTAGTGGAAGAACTGCTCGCGGCTCCGGAGATAGAGCGCCAGCCCGACCCCGGCGATCATCAGGTAGTAGGAGAAGTAGGCGGCGTAAAGGGTTTCGCTCACCGCCGGGTAAGGCAGCCACGCCATGAGGGCGAGGCTGGGCTGGCCACCGAAGAGGTGAGCCTCCAGGCGGATGAAGGCCGGGTCGAGGAAGCCGGGGACAAACATATGGTTCAGGGCGCCGGTCTCGCAGTAAAACGGGGTGAAGAGCAGCAGGGGGTAGAAATGGCGGAGCAGGTCGAGCAGGCCGCTGCGGGGCCGGGCGGCCTGCCACCGGATCAGCCCGTGGATCAACCCGAGGGCCAGCGCGTGGGCCGCGACCAGGAGCGGCCAGGACGGGACGGCGCGGCCGTGCCAGACGAGCACGAGCGCACCGACCAGGGCGATATAGCCCTGCGTGAACCAGTCGATGAAGGTGTAGCGGCCGGTTTCCCTCATAGCCAGCCCTGCCCGCGGTACCCGGCCAGGGTCCCGGCGACTCCCGCGGCTAGGCCGGTGGCGCAGGCGAACCCCAGTTCGTGGCGGAGCCATCCGGGGTCGCACACCCAGCCCGGCGCGCGGAGCTCCGCGTACTTCTGGCGGCTCAGCACGGCCGGCCGGCGGGTGACCCGCGAAAAAGCCCCCTGCAGGACGCACAGGGGCCACAGCGCCGCGGTCGGCAGCGGCAGGGGCACCGTCCAGGCGGGCAATTGCCGGGCGATCGCGGCGGCCAGCTCGCGCGAGGTCACGACCTCGGGCGAGGCGACGTAGAAGGTCTTCCCCGGGGCGGCCGGATGGTCCAGGCAGGCCACGGCCGCCGCCGCCAGGTCCCGCACGTAGACCAGGCTGAGCGCGAGCCGGCCGCCGCCGAAGAGCGGCAGGAGGTGCCCCCGGACCGCCTTGAACAGCGGCAGGAATGCGGTATCGCGCGGCCCATAGACCGCCGGAGGGCGCAGGATCACGGCGTCCGCCCGGCAGGCCTCGCGCACCTCCCGCTCGCCGGCCAGCTTGCTCCGGCCGTAGGCGGAGACGGGATGCGGCGGGTCGGTTTCACGCGCCGGCCGCTCCCGCGGGGCCGGCCCGGCCGCCGCCAGGCTGGAAATGTGCACCAGCCGCCGGATCCCGCCCTCGCGCCGGTTGACCGCGTCGACGACGTTCCGCGTCCCCGCCTGGTTGGCGTCGAAAAACTCGGACGCGTGCAGCGCCTTGGTGCAGCCGGCGCAGTGGATCACGTGGGTCGCATCCCGCAGGGCCGCGTCGAGGCTGGGCGGATCGCCGATCGAGCCGGTCCGCACCTCCAGCCGCGCGAGGTGCGCCGCGATCAGGCTCCGGTCGCTGCCCGGGCGCAGCAGCACCGCCGTGGCAATGCCGCCGGCGAGTAGCTGGTCCAGGATATGGCTGCCGACGAACCCGTTTGCCCCTGTCAGGAGGACCTTCATTGACGGCCCGACCCGGCCGGAGTCACAACAGGCCAAGCTCCCGGCCCACCTTCGCAAACTTGTCGAGGGCGAAGTCGATCTGCCGATCGGTGTGCGTGGCCATGAGGCTGACGCGGATCAACTCCTGGCCGGGTGGCACGCCCGGCGACACCACCGGATTGACGAAGACGCCCTCCTCATCCAGCCGCTTGCAGAAGGTGAACGCCAGGTCCATGTTGCGGCAATACACCGGCAGGATCGGCGTCTCGGAGGCGCCGAGGTCGAAGCCCTCTGCGACCAGGCCCTGCTTCAGGCGTGCGGTGTTGCGCCAAAGCTGGGCAATGCGCTCGGGCTCGTTTCGCATGATCTCGATGGCGGCCAGGGCCGCGGCCGCATTGGCGGGGCTCATGCTGGCGCTGAAGATCAGGGACCGCGCGTGGTGTTTCAGGTAATCGATGGTCTGGTGGTCCGAGGCGATGAATCCGCCCAGGCTGGCGAGCGACTTGCTGAAGGTGCCCATGATCAGGTGCACCTGGTCGGTCAGGCCGAAATGACTGGCGGTGCCCGCGCCCTTTTTGCCCATGACTCCGATGGCGTGGGCGTCGTCCACCATGACCGCGGCGCCGTAGCGGTTGGCCAGGCGGCACAGTTCGGGCAGCTGGATGACATCGCCCTCCATGCTGAACACCCCGTCGACCACGATGAGCTTGCCGACGCCCCGGTCGATCTGCTGCAGGCGGCTTTCCAGGGCGCCCATGTCCTTGTGCGCAAAGCGCACGAGCTGCCCGAGTGAGAGCTGGCAGCCCTCGACGATGCTGGCGTGGTCGCATTTGTCGGCCAGGACGTATTCCCCCTTGCCGACCATGGTGCTGATGACGCCGAGATTGACCTGGAAGCCGGTGCTGAAAAGCAGCACCGCCTCCTTGTTCATCAGGCGGGCCAGGGCCTGCTCCAGTTCCAGGTGGATTTCGAGCGTTCCGTTCAGGAAGCGCGAGCCGGCGCAGCCGGTGCCGTATTTCTCGGTCGCGGCCTGCGCCGCCTCCTTGATTTTCGGGTGATTGGTCAGGCCAAGATAGCTGTTGGAGCCCAACATCAGGATCTTGCGGCCCTTGATGGTGACTTCGCTGTCCTGCGCGGACGAAATGACCCGGAAATAGGGATACAGCCCCGAGGCGCGGATCCGGTCGGCGTCCTGGAAATTCTTGACCTTGTCGAGCAGCGCCAGCCGTCCGGCGCCCTCTGCATGGGCCTCCACGTGGTTATTGGCCGCATCCGCGCGCGCCGGTGGCGACGGCAGATA